>JACLAA010005677.1_pt1 | contig 26639 bp, 22 predicted proteins | sample 8027891 | NCBI WGS metagenome assembly JACLAA01 (sample SAMN15724900, study PRJNA655200) | protist metagenome | isolation source: fluorescence activated cell sorting (FACS) single amplified genomes of... | place: Spain: Blaines Bay Microbial Observatory, Mediterranean Sea | collected 2016-01-19 | reverse complement strand
GCCTCCCCATCCCACCAGTAAAAGGCTGCAGCAATCAAAGCCATGTCCAACGAGATCCCTCCCGGCATGCCGCCCCACCCCCTGCGGGGGCAGATCACCAATGTCCACGACCTCGCGTACGTCTCGTCGTTAGGAAACATCGACCCGGTCGCCGACCGGGCCCAGAACGCCGGGCGACGAGCCGCCAAACAGAAGCGGCCGGAAGGGATGCAGCCCACGAACATCAAGAAACTCGCCGCGGGAATAAAAGGCGAGGACGGCGAGAAGATCGACGAGGCCCAGAAGGCCGCCATCATGAAGGCGATGGAGCAGATCGAACAGCAGCAGATGGCCGCGTTCTTTCGGCGGGACGCTTGTAGTTTGAGGATTGCGAAGATCAGCGAAAAGCTCAAGGACAAGAACACGGAGTTGGGTGCCATCGAGCGCGACATGAGTCAAATGGAGGCTCGGGTGAACGCCATCAAAAAAGAAGTTAAGAAGTCGGTGCAAGCGCGGGAGAAAGAAGCGGAAGAGTTGGAGGTCATGCGCGCGGAAAATGAGAACATCAAGAATGTCGCGTTGACGGACTTGGAGTTGAAGGCGAAGAATCTCAGGCAGGACGTGAAGGACATCGATCGAGCCATAAAAGCTGCTATTTGGAGTGCCGGTAGCAGTGATGGTTTTACTCAGATAGGTGTGGGTGCAGATACACCACTACCAGAAATAGAACCGGTCGAGCCCATCATCATCCGACCGAAGAAGGTTGTGGAGGACACGGGATCCATGGTGGGTAGTATTCGTGGGAGGCCGTCGTCTCGAGCCCCGACGGCCGAGTCGTTCTCGGTGAAAAAGTACGAGATGAACGCGTCCATGGGGTTGAAGGATCCGTCGGAGCTGTCTTATAAACAAGCGGCGCCGCTGGATATCCTGCGGGCCCATTCTACTGGAAGTACGAGAGGTACCGATGTGTTTGGGTCTCTCATTGCAAGAGAGTCGGATCTGATCGCGGCGGGCCAGCGGTCTGTACTGGGCGAGGCGCTGCCGCCGGAGACGCTGCGGTCGTTGGTGCGGTCGCCGATCCCGCGACGTAGGACGGCTTCTTCCGCGGGTACGACGCGGCCACGTTCAAGGTTGGCGTCACAGCGGCTCTAAGTAGCTTTCTCTTTCGCTGCGATGGCGTCCTGCCCCTCGCCGCCGTCGCCTCCTAGCTGGTACTTGGGGCGACGGAGGTGACGACGGCGTATGAGGGTCGGGAGTGTCGCTTCGATGGCGTGCTGATCACGCGACCCGCGCAACGATTGAGTCGGGCGCATTGATACTGCCTTCCCGTACGCCATCGACGCGGCATCGCGGCGATGTCGCGGTAGGGTAGATTACTAGTGCGCCACCTCCACGCCATCGACGCGCATCTGACGCGGCCCCATACAGAGAAAGTACAGTAAAAACTTAGGCGCTCCGCATGATCGTCAGGAACTCCTCCTGGCTGATCTCGCCGTCCTGGTCGCGGTCGAACTCCTCGATCATCGCCTGGAGCTCCTCGTCCGCGAGGTCTTCGCCCAACTCCGCCGCGACGTGGCGCATGTTTTTGAGGGATATTTTACCACTTCCATCATGGTCGAACAGCTGAAAGGCTTTGAGGATTTCCTCCTCGGGATCCCGCAGCGCGTACTTCTCGGCCATGATCTGGGCGTACAGCGAGAAGTCGACGTGGCCCTCGTTCTGCGGCTCGATGTCGTGGATGCACTTGACGACGTCGCGCTTTTTGACTTGGAATCCCAACGCGCGCATGAGGACTTTTAATTCGTGAATATTTAACTTGCCGCTCTTCTCGTGGTCGAACAAGTCAAAGGCCTCCTTGAGCTCGGCCTGTTCCCGCTCGTTCAAAGTCTTGCCGGGCATCGTTGCGCTGCGGCGGCGGCCTGGGCAGCGCTGTTGTTTGGGCTGTGTCGTTGGACGCGCCCAAAGCGCACAGCCTTCGAGCGCTGGCCCTCAGTCCTCGAGAAACAGCTGCTGCTTCGTCGGCAGGCGTACGCTGGGCCTTTATGAGCTGAATAGGGCCAAGCCGTTGAGCTGCCGATTTTGATAGCTAGCGTATCGTAAGACACTAGCGTTCTTGGCTCTCGTCACTAAGGCTCGTCGACTGCGTCACCACCTTGGCCGTTTCGGGGAATTAGCGGTTCATTGTGTCCGCGCGGTTGCTTGGTAACCCGCATTTGTCGATTCTCGAGGCTCGGCGGTCGTCCAGGACTCGAGTCTCCGCGCGCCGTCGTTCCGCCGCGAGGAGCTCCGGCGCGAGCGCGCGACCGAAGCGGAGCCCGCCCCCTTGCTGTTGGAGCGCTTCTTCATGGCGCCGGTCGCGGCCACCCCCAAGGAGTAGACGCGGCCGCGGACGCTAACCTCCCGCCGCGCGCGGGAAAACCCACCGGCCCGTGTGGCCTCGCAGCACACACGGCCCACCCCCCTTGACGCCATCGACGCGACAGAATAACACAGTCTACTACGTTAGTTCCGTTATGGGCTGGTGTCTCTGCAAAGCGTCCTGCAGAAAGGAGAACAGCTCCGCGGACACCGACGTCTTGTACGGCGTCGGATTCAGCGGCCGGAGCACGTCCTCTCTAACTTCCCCGAGCTGGCGCTGGCAGTAGGCCCGCAGCTCCCGTAAATTTTCCGACGCGCCGACGCGGCGCCCGCCCTCGAAGACGGGCGCGTGGAGCTCGAGGACGCGGCTCGGCGTGACGTATGCGCGCTTCGAACTGTCGAAGGGGTGGCGGCAGAGCACGCGCTCGCCTACTTCCGGGGCTGCGTGGGCCGCCGGCACGAGCAGGTCGAGGAGCATCTGGCCCCGCGCGCCGACGAGGCGGTAGCAGGCCTTGGCGCCGGGGATCGTCGTCTTGCCGGGCTCCTGGCTGAGCTTGAGGCATGGCTCGCCCGAGATCTCCACGAGCTTGTAGACGCAGCCCAGCGCCGGCTGCGCCTGGCACGTCACTAAATGGGTTCCGATGCCGTAGGCGTCGACCTTCGCGCCCTGGTCTCTCAGAGATAACAGCACGCGTTCGTTAATATCATTCGACGCGACCACATAGCACTTCCGCAGGCTTTCGGCTAAGGAACCGCGGCCGGCGCCGTACGTCCCCGCGTCGAGGTCGTCGGCGGTCCGGTCAAAAAGTTGTCGCGCCTCCTTTGAGAGATACGCGAGGTCGCCCGAGTCTATTCTGACACCTTTGGCCTCGAAGCCCGCCTCCGCCAAAGCTAACGCGACCGTGACGAAGTTCCTGAGACCGGTATCGAGCACGCTATACGTATCGACCAACGCGACAAAGGTCGTAGGGTTCGCGAGCGCGTAGCTCACAAAGGCCGCGAACTCGCCCTCGTGCAAAGCCGCACCTTCTTCATATCCCAATTCGCCGCGCCACTGGAGCGCCGCTTCCGCGATGTCGACGCCATTTAAGATGCAGTCGGCGGGGAGGTCCTCGCGCGATCGATGCGCCTGGACGTAGCTGTGGCCGTGCGTGCCCGAGACGGGCAGGTCGCGGAAGATCTTGCCCGCGAGGACGTTGGAGGTCCCGTCGAAGCCGCCGACGAAGGCGTAGCGCGAGGCCTGCGTTTTTTGTTGTTGTCGTGTGCTCGCGCCCCGACGGCACAATGGCGCGGCTCTGGCGTCTTGGCGTGTTCTCGCTCGCGCGCGCCCTGACGGCACGATGGCGAGCCAGTCGTGCTCTCCCAGTCCCTGGCGCGAGCCTCGACGCCGTCGACGCGACGGCAAGACGGCAAGACGGCGTCGACGCGACACGTCGAAAGACGCCATCGCCGCGATTCAAAAACACGGAAGCCGCACGGACACGCCGCCGTCCGGCCCCTGGGCCCTCCGTAAACCGAACTCCAGCAACCTACAGTCCGGGCCCGCCGCGAGGCGCATCCGCGCCGCGTTCGTCGTTACGAGCGACGCGAAGTTCACGAGATTCAGTAGTGACGTCTCGAGGAGCTGAGCAAGACCAATGGGACCGTGAACCCGTAGCAAGGGGCACTTCGGGAAGACGACCGTGCCCTCGCGGACCGCGTGCACCGTGACATCCGACGCATCCAACGCCCTCAACCAATCAAAGAAGCCGGGCTCCGCTCTCGGTAATAGTGTTCGCAGGTACTCGATATCGGTATCCGTCACTTTGAACGATTCGAGGTAGCGGATGCACTCATCAAGTCCCGCAAACACCGTGAACTCGCCGCCGAACGGGTTCTGCCGAAAGTAGAGCTCGAAGACGCCTTCCACTTCATGTCTATTATGCCGCCAGTACGAATAGGCCATGGAGATCTGGTAAAAGTCCGTCAGGAGCGGGCCGACCAATGGGTTCGTGGGTTGGCTGGCCATGGCGGCCATACCGCTGGTTTCTTCGGTGCTGCGGTGGCTTTTTGTGATGAATGGCTGCGTTCGCTTCGCAGTGGTGTCGACAACGCGGACTTTGGCTGCGCGCAAATATACGCATCTAGCGTGAGTAAGGTACTAGTTTTTTTGTGGCAGACGCTTTGAGTGCATTTTCACCGGTACGCCATCGCCGCGACTCGCTACGATATTACTTTCCACCTTTCTTACGATACGCGCTCATCTCCGCGGAGAACTCCGGCGCCGGCCGTGCCGAAAACGAGTCGACGGCTTTACAGAGAGCGGGCTCGGCAACTCGCCACCGCGCGGCCGTGCTGCCGGCGACCAAGATAAAGACGTCGTCGCCGCCGACCTGGATCGCTCGTGCTCTCACGCGTCGTGCCACCTCGCGCATGGCCGGCGTCAGCGCCACGAAGGTGTACTCGAAGACCTCGTCGCCGTCGCCGCGCCGCTCGGACCCCTTGAGTCTTACCTCGGACGGCGCCCCGTAGGAGCCGTATTTACCATCGGCGGCGAAAACCTTGTCTGAGACGACCTTCTTGAGCGGGCCCTTGGCCGGCGCGACGAGGACGTAGGCGCCGTCGCCGGTCTGGTAGTCGCGCGACACCAGACCGGGCGTCGTGGGAAACGGCGCGTCGAAGGACACGTCGACGGGCAGGCCCTTGCGCCCCGCGAGGCGCGCGGCGACGGGGCCCGCGGGCGTCGTCTTTGGTCGCTCGTCGTCGACGGCGCCGGTCGCGGTTTTGACGCCGGTATTGGGCTTCGTCTTCGTGAGTCCGCCGGCGCCGCCCTCGAAGACCAAACCGCTCTGGTAGGACTTGGCGTGGGCCGGCGCGGCGAGCGACGACGCGAGCGCGGCGAGGGCGCTCCTCCGCTCGACGGTTTTTGGTGCGAGGCTGGCGCAGCGCTGCTGCAGCAGTGCTGCTGCCGCTACGAGGAGGCAGGTTCGTGGCCGCGGCATTGCAGCTTGGTTTTGGCAGTGGTGTGTTGTGTGGGCTTTTGGCGACGAACTGCTGCTATAGCTCGATGCGTGCGATCTGTTTGGAGATTATGTCGAGTGGTGCGGTTGTTACGTGATCGGTTTGGCCCGCTGGACCTCAAAATACGGCTCGCAAAACCCGGCGAGTCAGCTGCGGATGGGTCCAGGAGGAGCGGGAGCGCCTAGGGGGGCGCGCGACGTAACTAACCCTAACCCAGCTGCGCAGCCGCTTGCTGCGCGGCCGCGCGTCAATTTGTATCGCGATGATCCTGCTACGCCCGGAGCTGTTCTCCTTCGCGGACCCCAAATCGGTGTGCCGATTGAGCTGCACCGGCAAGACGCTGCACAGCGACGTGCGGGACGCCAAGCCGTGGGGGCTGCTCGCGCAAGCACAGCTGCCGCCGCCGAAACCGCGCGACGAGGCTGACGCGCTCGCGCGCGTCCGGTCGCACGTCCGCCGGCGCTTGCTCGCGAAGGCTGAGCCGTCGACGCGACGCGTCCTCGAGGGCGTGACGCTGCTGGAAGCTCTATCGCGGCCGGCCCCGGCGCCCGCCGTGTATACTCCAAATGAACTATCTGATTTCACGTTCTTCCTGCGCCTCACAAAAGGCGAGCGTTTGATTTGGGAGGGGGACCTGGGCGACCTGAGCTGCCAATCTTATGAAGAGGGACTAGTCTTCCATCTGCCCCTGCGCCACGCGAACTTGAAATGGCCGGGCCGGGCCGACGATGACGGCAAGGTCGCGCGCGCGCGTAATGTGGGCGGCGGATTCCGTCAATCCGCCGTCGATTATCTGGCGCGCGGTGAAGTGGCACCTCTCAAAATTGCCTTGGTCGCGATTAGAAAAGAAGACCAGGCGATGGTCTCGCTGGGCCACTTTGACCACGACGGATTCGTTGCAGATGTAGATGATGGAGAAGTTTACAATTTTTCACGTCCGTCCAGAAGGGATTTGTTTCAATCCGCACGGTCTTATGTCGAATTGGAGGTGGATCTCCGTGTCACACAAGACGGATATGTGAATAGACTCGAGGTCGGACTATTACAGACTACTAGCTATGCGTCGTCGGAGGATTTGGATTTCGGCACTGGGTCTCAACGCTGGAATGAGTCTCAACTTCGGCTCATGCTCAGCTACCTCGCCGGGATTCACGACCCCGCCGCGCGCGCATCTGCCCTGGCGACCATCGAGAGCTGGTTCGTCGAGGCCGAGCAGGAGGAGGGCTGGGATGTGGTTGAGCTGAACCACCGCATCGACGAGCTACCTTCCCTGCATGTGTAAATTGTATTTTTGATCGTTCAAGTTCACGTTCACTTAACACAAGCTAGAGCAGGTCGTCGTCCGACACGTCGTCGTCGGCCGGCGCGGCGGCGGCCTTCGCGGGCTCCGGCTCCGCCACGGGAGCGCTCGTCGCGACGGGCGCCTCCGACGGGGCGACGGCGAAGACGTCCGGCCCGAAGTCGTCGTCGACCGGTTTTGGGGGCGCGGGTGTGGGCGCGGGTGCGGTGGGCGCCGCCGGCGCGGGCGTCGCGGCGAGTGCCGGGATCATCGGCGCGACGGCGGGGCCCAGGTCCTGCTCTGATTTCGGAGGGTCCCAGTCGTGGAGCTTCCGGCGCCACGCGCGGACGATGCCGTCGAACTGGCGCTTCGAGTACTTGCGCGTCGGGTCGGGCGTCGGCGGGTGGTCGCGCGGGTGCCGCCGCTTCTCCTTCGGCACCATTCGTAGGTACCGCTCGTAGCCGAGCGTGTTCTTGCCGTAGGCGATCTCCTTGCGGCGCTGCGAGAGGCGCCGCGGGTCCGTCTCCTTCTCGTTGTGCTGCATGCGCGGCGCGTGGGTATCCCGCTGCGGCGGCCGCTCGTGTCTGCTTGTGGCAGCACCACGCGGCGCCCGCTCGCGCGAGCGGCTGCGCGAGCGCTGGCGACTCATGGGCTGGCGGTCGACGTAGTAGGGCTCCATGTTTGGCGCCGGATCTAGTGATCTCTAATTTTGAGCGGTGCGTGGTCTATTTTATGCACTCTTTTTGCGCTGTCCGCGTGCGCGGCTGTGGGAGGCTGCAACAATCGATTTTACGTCCAGCGGTGCAGCTCAGCAAGCTTGGTCTCCGCCTCGCGCGCGTTTGCTAGTGTGTTACGTGCGCTAGCATCGCGGAGCGCGAGAGTGGAGCCTCTTGCGCGTGATATTAGGCCGCTGCAGTCTCACGATTCATTTTTTAGTCATGGCGTCGTCGTCCGAGGACGAAGACGAGGAGTGGTACGACAGGGATCCAGTGCTCTCCGTCTCGGATGCGGCTGCGGTGCTCGCTGCGGTGCGCGGGACGCGCGCGGCCCGATCGAAGGTCGACGGCGCCGGGACGGGTCGGCCGCTGCGCGCGCACCGCTTCCTACTCACTGGCGGCGCCATGAATTGCGCGGCGATCGAGGCGCTCGAAGTCGTCACCAGGACGGGCGTATTGGTGCCGGCGACGTCGCTGTGCCAGTTCGTGCGGCAGGCCGGCGCCGAGCAACTAGAGGTCTACCGCGAGATCCAGCGCCGCGGCCTCCCTATGCCGCGCGAGCTACCTATTGATGCGCCGTACAGAGCGCACGTTCGTGGGTTCACGGGCATAGACAAGGGCCGGCGCAAGTGGAATGGATACGCTGAGCTCAGAATGATGGGGGATCATGGAGGAGAAGACGCCTACAAGTATGTCCCGGGCGAACCGAGAGGTAGGATCCTCTCGTTCCTCGTCGACGCCGCAGCAATCGCCGTGCTCGCGGAGCGGCAGGCTTCAGCCGGCGCAACGGTGGTAGCACTTGGCCAGGCGTTGGCCGACGACGTCGTGGGCAACATGAACTCGTTTATAGGAGTGCTCCCCCGAAGCGACGAAGAGGCCATCGCGTTCCTCAAAAATCAATGTTCGACCGACTGCGGAGGCAGCGGCTCGGACGGGACCTACCTCGAGGTCGCCGAGTCCGAGGATCTCGACCGTAGGCAATACGTGGAAGCGGTCATCTTCTCGACGCGCGACGGCTTGTTTTCGCGCCTGGAGCCGCGGGCCGAGCAGCCCGCGACTGATCTCCCGCCGCGGCCCGACTTCGTAAGCCTGACACAGGAAGGCGGTATTGAGGTGCAGCATGTTTTTGAGGCGATGCACGCATTCGATGGCATGAGGGGCATCAAGACCAAGACCGGTCCCGCCGACGACTTCTACACCTTCGCCGCCGCCGGCTCGTCGAACCCCGTCGTATCGCTCCCCTCGGGGTGGCTCCTTCAGAAGAATGCGTATTTCGCGGCGGCGAAGCAGCGCTTCTGCGAGCTGATGCCCGGGCTCGCGTGGTGAAATGTGTAACTTGAATACAATGTTAACCCCATACCTGGTGCGGCGGGGGCGTCGCCGGGCGCCGCCGGCAAAAGCACGTCGGCGACTCGCAGAAGAGCGGTGGCTTGGGGGCCAGGCGCAGCGGCGCGCGGGAGGAGACGTTCGCGCGCCACTCCGTATCTCCCTCTAATGGCGCGCCGTCGGAGCGGTCCTCGGCGCTGAGGCGGACGCCGTCCTGCGGCACGGTGATGGGGACGCCCCCCACCGAGACATCGTCGACCGCGAAGGCGACGGACCCGCGGATCGCGTCCACCTCGACGTCGACAGCGATGGGTCGCCGGACGGCCCAGCATCCATCTAATGCGGGCACGTGTCGCCGGTTGATCGTGGCGTAGGTTCGCGGGACCACGTAGTGCGCTTCATCGTCGTCGTCGACCGCCCACAAGCGGAGCTCGGCGCCGCCCGCCTTGAAACACGCGCAATCGTCGACGCACGTGTACTCGAGCCGGACCCGCGCCACCGCGTGCCGCGGCGTGATCGGCCGTTCCACCAAGACGGATACAAATCCCAGCTGATGCCCCTCGATCGACCAACCAATCTCTTTCCGGTCGGCGCCCATTCGGTGCGGGCCGTTCGGGCCGGCGAACGTAGCGTCAAATTTCTGATGCCACACCAGCGATGCTGCGTGTCGCAAGAGCACCACAGGAATTCTCCTCAGTGGCGAGCGCGCGCCGAGGCGCGGGTGGCCGCCCATCATGAATGCTATTACCGCATCTCTCGTGACGAGGGTCCGCTGGAGCGCGAGATCATGCTCATGGGGCGTCGGCATCTGTTGGACCGGCGCTCCCAGTCAAGGATACCAGACGCCGGCGTTTCCACGTCGCCGGCGCACCGAGCTGCTGCTGTGGCTGTGGGCCTCTTTGCTCAGTTGCGGCTGTAATAACGCTGCTGGTTTGCAGATCCCTTGCCGTCGGCTCGACGTCCACCAGCGCAGGCGGATTTCCTGACCTTGCGCTAAAAATTGGCAGCCTTGAAGTTGAACAAGGTGTGGCACTGCTTGCAGCTTGCCTATAAGGTGCTCCAAGCTCCGACGCCGTTATTTTTTCTGCCACCGCAGCGTAGGGCAGAAGGCCACATCGGCAGATATGACCCCGCAATTTGGCCACCTTTATATAGATGTAAAAAAAGTAGGGGGTAAGCCTAGTTACGGGGGGGGTGAAAACCCGCACGAAAAAACCCGTTTTGTTCCGATATGGTGTAGGCGGTCCGCGCGCGCACACGCGCGCGCACGTAAAGCATTCATGCCTCTCACGCATGAGACTCGGGTTCGAGTCCCGATATCGGAATTTTTTTTTGCCTCTTGGGTCCGCACTCGGGTGAGGAGCCGGAAAATATAATTTTTATTGGTAACGGGTACTCCCGTCCCTTCTCCACAAAAAAAAAACAAGACCACTCCCACAATCTCCCAAACACATACCAATACATAGTTAAATTCACATCAACCCTTACAACCCCACTACAACCCCTCTATTCCCCTCCCTTGCCCATTACGACTCCTCCTCGGAACACCACCCTACATCCACCGCCTTTCGAAAAAACAAACCAACCCCTTCTCCAGCACATCTAGTCACTCCGAAGGACCCCACGACGCGCATTGTTCGCTTCGGGGCCGGAGGGGCGTCTCGTACCAATCAACCCCCACCAGCGCGCACTTTCGCCCCGCGGTGCGGCCCTCGCAGAGGGATTCATTTTTGGGAACCAACGACGAGGGCCGCACGCCTCTGTCCACCGCTCGCGGCCTGTCGACCTGGTCCACCGCGGGCAGCGTCGCTTCAAGCACCTCGCGGCTCCACGGCAAAATGGGCCACGGCCAGTACACCGCGCGCGGCGGGGCTTCTCTTAAAACTGCCGCGACCAGGCGGTAGACGAGTCCTCCGCTTGGTGGCCCACGTTGTCGCGAACGCGGCCCGTCACCGGCTTGACCGTCCAGCGCTCGCGCGGCGCGGCACTTGCTACTGTGAAAGTGAGGAGCCGCAATCTCATCGCATCGATGGCGTATGGGGTGCAGCGCTTGGCAGGCGATGCGTGGGGTTCATTGCCCCATCGGGGCACCCCCTCGGGGCGTTTGGGCTGCCGCGGGCCGTTCGCGCGGCTAATCGAGCTAGCGGCCTTAAGACACTAGCAAGCAAAAGTTGTGGCCTTGACCCTCCGGCGCTCGTCTCGTAAAACGCTCACCTCCAGACCAAGATGATCCTCACAAACTGCGCCGCCTGCGCCGTCCCGCTGCCACGCCCGGCTAAGCAATGTAGCCGGTGCAAGACCCTCTACTGTGGTCCAGCTTGCCAAAAGGAGCACTGGGAGCGCGCCGGGCACGATGCCCTATGTAAAAAGATCAAGAACGGCGGCGGCGCCGAGCAGTATCACGCCGAGAAAAAGTACAAGGAGGCCCTCGCGGACGCCGCCGAGAAATGCGCGGACGACACGAAAGGTCAGACGTGCTACATCTGCACGCAGGCGCTCCACTGGAAGACGAAGGAGGGCCTCGTGCGCGGGTGCGCGTGTCGCGGGACGGCGGGCTTCGTGCACGTGTCGTGCCTGGCGGAGCAGGCGAAGATTTTGGTCGCGGAGGCCGAGGAGAACAATTTGGACATCAAGGTGATGAATGAGAGGTGGTTGCGGTGGGCCGTGTGCAGTCTATGCGAGCAAGAGTACCACGGCGTCGTGCGGTGTGCGCTCGGGTGGGCGTGCTGGAGAACATACCTGGGGCGACCGGAGACGGACTGGCCTCGGCGCTTTGCGATGAGCCAGCTCGGGAACGGTTTATACGATGCGAAACACAATGAGGACGCGTTGACCGTGAGAGAGGCCGAATATTCCATGGAGCGGCGCCTTGGCGCGTCAGAAGAATGCATTCTCCTCGCGCAGTCCAATCTTGCGAGCACGTATGGAGCGCTTGGAAGGCGAGAAGAGGCTCTACGGACCATACGAGAAGTATACTCCGGATGGTTGAAGCTTGAAGGCGAAGATGATGTGAGGACGATTATGTCGGCCAACAGTTACGCGACGTCCCTGCTTGGTCTAAGGCGCTTCGAAGAAGCCAAAACCCTGCTGCGCAAATCAATTCCCGTGGCGCGGCGCGTTCTTGGTGAGAGTAATGAACCCATGCTCAGGGCGAGGTGGATTTGCGCGTGGGCGCTGTACGAGGACCCCACTGCCACGCTCGACGATCTCCGCGAGGCCGTGTCGACGCTCGAGGACGCGGAACGGACCACGCGGCGCGTGTTCGGTGGCGCGCATCCACTCGCAGTGAATCTTGAGCGGGACTTGCGAAACGCGCGAGCAATCCTCAGCGTCCGCGAAGACGCGCCAAGGCTCGTCGCCATCTTTGCCGCAGTCGCGCTTGTCGCCGCCGCGGCCTACCTAGTGATGTAAAACGAATTACTCCTATTCAAAGCCCCGCCCGTGCCGACGTACAAGTTGATCGCGACGAAGCGCTGGGCCCGGGGGCCGATCCAGAGACCGCCCTCGACACTCTCCAGTTCATCGCGCTGTAGCCGGGATCTACAGCTCCTCTAGACCAAGATGATCCTGTATAGAGTAAGAAGCTTGTAAACTTATTCAGCCCACCGTCGGGGTTCTAGTCTCTCCTATTTCAGCTCGGGATGGAGCCGGAGCCGTCCTCCAATGAGATGTTCAATAATATGCACTTCTCGCGGCCGCCCTCGTCCTTGTACCAGACCTGCGTTCGTATGAAGCGTCGATGGCGTCGATGGCGTCTCTGTGGCGTCTCGGTGGCGGCGCGTCGACGGCGTCGCGGCGGCGGCGCGTCGATGGCGTCTCAGCGGTCCTGCGTCGCCGGCGGCGCGGCGCCGCGTCGACGGCGTCGCGGCAGCGCCGCATCAAGGGCGTCGCGGCGACGCGTTGACGCGCGACTGGGAAGCCGCGGGCAGCCGCCGCCGCGACGCCGTCGACGCGCATCGACGCGGTCCGAACGGCCCCGGAATTGAAGCACAGACACTGTAAAACGCGCCGCGGCCGCGTCCTTCATCTTCCGGGTCTCGGCCTCGTCGTGCTCCAATATGCCGCCCTCCTCAATCACGAGTCGATAACGCATGACTCTCAACGGCTCGGACCACACTTCCAATTTCGTCCCGTTCTTCATCTTGGCCGAAGCTTTCAGGACGAAGCGCCGGTTGTCGAGCTCCATCGACGACTTCGTTATATGTAACTTACAAGTGCACATGCCGTTCTTCGTTATTTTGGGACTCTTAGAACCTTCGACCTCGAAGACGCCCTTCGACACTTGCTTGTCCTTCTCCTCGTAGTACAATTCTAGGGACAGCGGTAATTCAATGCCGCCGTGGATCTCGTGGTCCGCGTCGATCAAGGTTAACTAACTGTACGGGAAAGTACTCTCCTACAAAAGGATGGTCCGGCGGCGCCTGGCTAAACGCGAGGGAGAAGGCCATTGTTGTGATTGTGGGTTGAAAAGGCTTCGACGTTCAAGGCTGAGAAACGGGGCTCGCCGGCGGCGTTCCAGAGCGAGTTACGTCGGCGCGTGCTCGGATAGCCTTCGATCCTGTTAGTGAGTTTTTGCGCTCGCCGACGGCGTTACGCGAGTGTGTGACAGCTTGCGCAGTGCGGCGCGCTGCGGCAACGCTCTGCTGAGCTGCTGGAGCCTGCGCAGTGCAGTGGCGCGCAATAAAAGGCAGCGTCGGAGCTCGAGACTTTGCTAGCGAAGGCATAGAGACACTAGCCAGCAGGCTGAGAGTAAAAGTCGAACCGGCGACTAAACGGGCGTCATCTACCCGCTCCGATGGCAAAGTATGCACCCCGCGCCCGTTGCCGATGGCTTCTTCGGGCAGCCCGCGACGCGGGAATCTGAAATCAAGTCAGAGAATTAAGTTCCGAGAAGCTCCCCGCACACCTGGACGCCGCCGAGACGGACGACGTCGACGACGGGGAAAACGGGCACCGGGGGCAAGACTAGGCCGTGAAGTCGTCGGCCGTGAACTTGGCCACCTTCTGCGACACGACGCCGCCGCCCGCCTGCGTTTGATTGGTCTCGTCGACGGCGTGCTGCGGCGAGGGCGTTCGGCGCGGTAGCCCCGACCGCGGGCTCTGCGCGCGGCGCGGAGACGGGCGACAAAGACGAGAAGGCAAACAAAAGGACGCCGCAAGACCGGCCTTGAAGTCGGCCCAGGCCTTGTAGTGGGGCAGTGTCTTGTGCACGGCCATGGCATCATTATCCTTGTATATTTCGTAGAAGTGCCACGTGTTGGCGGCCTCGGAATCTTTCAAGAGATCAAATCTCAAACAGCCCTCCTCCTCCCTGCTACCGGCCGCGTCGACCTTGAGGGCCTCGAGGAAGGCGGGCACGCGCGCCTCTTCAATCTCGACCGTCACCATGACGCCGATCGGCGCGGCGCTCATCTTGGTAAAGGCTCGTCGCTGGACGGCGAGCGGGGCGAAGGCTCGGGCGCCGGCGAGCAGCGTGCCGGTCCGCACCAGGTTCTTGAGGAGCATCACGCGGGCCTGTGTGTCGTGATCGCGTCGACGGCGTTTTCATCTATATGTGTGAAGCTCGCGGCGATGGCGTGCCGGTGGTATCTATCTCCACCTCCACGCCCCGAGGGCGCTTTACTGTGCATCCACAGCTACGCGAGGAGGCTGAGAGCCTAATGCGCGTCCTCGAGAGCTACGCTTCATGGAGAGGTCTGGCCAAGGAAGAACACGTGGACGTGCAGACGACGCGAAGGCCAAGGGACAAGCCGTCGCCGCGGCGCGACGCGCTTTTGCCGCGGATGAGAGCTGGCTGGCTTAGAGAGGCTCTCTGAGGGGTTTGCTCAAACAACTGCAGGACTCGCCCAGTTGCTCGCGCCGTCGCCGCGGCAGCGCGCGCGAGGGCAAATTGAACACTCGGACGCCGGATACGTGCAGCGTGGACAACGCTGCGGCTGTGCTTGGTCGAGGCCGAGATTGCTAGTGTCTTACCGGCCGCTAGCTCTGGTTGCCGGCGCGACGGTCGACCGCGGCGCCTACGCTTACATTAGACTGACAGCGAGCGATTCATTATCTGCTCTGCGCTGCGCCAAGGCCAGAGAGACAGCTCGGAGGCGCCGCCTGTGACCTGCCACCAAAAAGCTCCCGTGGCAGCACGCGCCTCGCCTCGCGCCGTCGAGCCGCCGCGGCCACAAGTGCTCGCAAATTGCAACACGCGCCGCTCGCCACGCGCAGCACACGAGGAACAAAATGATCGCCTTCGAGGACACGGTCGTCGATAGGGAGTCCGAGCTCGACTGGGAGACGTTGGTGACATCGACGACTGCCGTCGCGAACGAGCCCGCGCCCGTTCCCGGGGCCGTCTCGAGCGGCGTGCCCATCGTCAACGCTATTGGGAGGGGCACGGCGGCCGTCGGCGGCGCGGCGTGGCAGTCGCAAGTGACCTTCGGGACCCAACAACGGCCTGTAGATCCAAGAGCACCCGTGGTCCAGGATGGTAGGGAAGGCAAGTTGTTCCTGGGGGGCATCACCTGGGCTACGGACGAAGATGCTATTAGGGAGTACTTCGGGCGGTTCGGCGAAGTAACTGACGCCGCGGTCATGCGCAACAAAACGACGGGTGTGTCGCGGGGCTTCGGCTTCGTGACTTTTAGGGATGCGGCGACGGCCGATTCAGTGGTCGCTGGTATTCATACCATTGATGGGCGGAGGGTAGATATCAAGCCGGCCGTACCCCAAGGCAACGCGCCGCCGCCGCTCGTGAACACCGCAGACGGCGCCATCGACGGCCGGGGACCGCCGACGCTCCCGAACCAGCCCCTCCCGTTACCCGTCGGTGGAGCGCCCAAGGCGCCGGGCGCCGAGTACGGCGGCGGCGGGCGCGTCTCGCGCAAGTTCTTCGTCGGCGGTCTGCCCTCATCTTTGGGGGATGCGGACTTCCGCGCGCACTTCGAGCGCTTCGGCCCCGTGAGCGACGCCGTGGTCATGGTCGACCGGTCCACCCAACGTTCTAGAGGTTTTGGCTTCGTGACGTTCGTCGAGGAGTCGAGTGCGAGGGCCTGCGCCGCGACGCGCCACGAACTGCACGGCAAGTTCGTCGACTGCAAACAAGCGCAGCCGGGCCCGAACGAGGGCGGCGCGCAGCCGCCTCCTTTGCCGGCCGTGCCTCCCGCCGGTGGTGGATTAGGTGGGCACTACGGGCCGCCCGCGGGCGGGGGCTTCGGGGCGCCGGCGTTTCGGCCGTTCTAGAATCGTTGCGCGTTTAAGATAGTCTTAGGATTTACGCGCTCCCCAGCGGCGTTTCGCGGGCGCGGAGCGCGGCTCGTGTGATACGCAGGGCAACTTCGATCCTCTCCGTGTGCGGGTGAGCGTTCCCGAGGACGCGCCGTGCGATGCGTGTCGTGTCCTCGAGCGTCGTCACGGCCTCGCGGAAATCGTCGAGCGTGGCGCCGTCGTCCTTGTAGAGCACCTCCGCGTAAAACGACCGCATCGAGAGCGTGAGATCATGACACTCCCCAAGAATGCGCCGCGCCACGGGAATCGTCTTGCGCAACAAAGGCTTGACTTCTTTGAAGCGATCTAGAGCAGCAAAGCGCCAACATTGGGCCCTTTGGCCCATCAATATAGGTATTGGACCGGCACCGGGTGGAAGGCAATAATTGTAAGAGCGGTAGAGGATGGCGACCTCGAGGCGGTACGTCGCGAGCTAGATGCTGGCGTACCGCTTTATCTCGCTGAATATCAGGACGGGTCAGGGCAGTCGCCGCTCGCCAAGGCCGCGTACGTCGGTGATTATTGAGGAGGGGGAGATAAATACATGTTACTGTTGTAAGGCTCCCGGCGCCACGGGATCAAAACAAAAACACACTTACAAATCAAACGCCACGACGACCCCCTCCGCGTCCCCGACGACGAGCACATCCCTCGAAAGCGCGACGGACGCGACGCCCGCTTCGGACGCCTCGACGCTCCGGAGCGGCGCGAGCGTCGCCGCGTCCAGGAGCCACACCTCGCCGTTGGTCAAGCCGACGGCGACCGTTGCTTCGAAGGAGGCGAAGGCCGCTATTTTCGCCGGCGCGCGCCACTCGACGGCACCTGACGCCCAAAGGCGCTTGACGGTTGCGGCGTCGCAGGCCACGACCGCGCCGTCCTCTTCAACAGATACGCCGACGGCCCTGTTACTTAGGGCATTTGGTAATACGTCCATCGCCCAATCTTCGGTCGACCAGCGCCGCAGGCTACCGTCGACCAGACCACCCACCAAATAACGGGAAGAAGAACCCAGCGCGCAGATGTCGTGCCGCCTCCACGCCTCCTCTTCATTTGTGGTTGGGCCCGCGTCGAGCGTTCTCACGACGGCGCCGTCTCGTACGAGCACGGCGGCCTCGCACGCCGCCTGGACCAGAAGATCGTCCAGCACGGTCAAGGCGCGCGCCCAGCCCGACAGCGGCGGCCCCGTCCAGTCCTCGCAGCGTGCTCGCCGGTCGAAGCAACCCGCGTAGACATGAACGTCATCCGCCGCGAGGGCCAGCACCGGCGAAGCGCAATCCCACGGCAGGCGCGTGGGCCGCCCGTCTTTTACGGAAAAGGCCTCTACACTTGAATCGAAGGAGGCGTAGACGTCGTTTCCACGCATTGCGACGGCGCGTACGCTTCTCGACCGTTCGTCGACGACTCGCCACCTACACACCTCATCGGCAAAAGTTACGAGGTCCGCCCCTAGCGAGTAGTCGCCATCTTCTCGATTCGCCGCGCCGGCCCAGCGGTTTTCCCTCCAAAACACCTGGGACCACGCGCCCGGCTCTACAATTTTATCTGAGACGGGCTGCCACGTCAACCCGGGCAGGTACTTTTCTGTACGTTTCGTGATGAGGCCGTGGACCGCATCCCTTAAATGGGGCCCGTGCTCGAGGGCGTACGTGCCTTGTTTCAGGATTGACGCGCCTCCGCCGCGCGACGCCGGTCTGTGTGGAAATCAACCCGTGTGTCGGGTGCACCCGATAATTCTGTCGAGCAATGAGCAACCGGCATCGCCCCATCGAGCAGGCGTCGCGTCGATGGCGTGAAGACGCCGTGAACTCTTGATTTCCACACAGCAACAGGCGCCGGGTGCAACACGTGCTCCATGCACGTGCCTCCCTCGGGTAATAGTGGAAAAACCTGGTCGTCGTACCATCTTCTCGTACTAAAGTGCGTCTGGTCGGCGTAACCCCCGTCGAGGGAAACGGCGGCCGCGAGGCCCCGTTGCAAACGTTGCGCCCCGTCAAACTCTTTTCCAGAAGAATAGAACCAGTCGACGAAGCGCGGCGCGCCGTCGGCGTCTCTGGAAAGAAGCACGTAGTCCACATCCTTTTGACTGAGTAACTCGCAGACGTCCGCGACGGGCGGCGCCCTCGACAGCGCCAGGTCGTGCTGCGTTATTAACACGACGTCGTCCGCGTCGCATTTTAGATTGTTGAAGCCCGCGCGTACCGAACCGACGAGGTGCCCGAACGTCGCCTGCCGTAATAATGTGGTAGCGGGCCGCGCGTCGCAGAGTTCTTGCAGGTCGTTTAGATACGTGTCGTATGCTTGTGCTTTCGCAACGTACAATTCGCGCCACTTGTCTCCATCTAACGGCGACAGCGCCTCCGCTTCTCGTGGAGACGGCAGCGCGTCGGCGACGACGAGCGTTTCCGCGGCGTCGAGGCACTCCAGCGACTGGAGCGTCGCGCGGATGGGATCGAGGCTCGGCGTCCAGTCCGCAATAGACGTCGTGACGAGGACCGCGCGGAGCAGCTGCATCGTCGCTGCGGTCGCTGCGGCAGGGCTGGTGCCTGTCAATGCAGCAGTGCTCGCCGCGACGGGCGTCAAGCTGCACGCACAATCGTTCTGGGATCTCTGTAGTAGCTTTTGAGCGTACTTTGAAAGTTTGAGCGTTCACGCTCCGCTCGCGGCCGCGCCAGCCATCGAGAGCACCCAGTTTGCTGTTGCTCTCACACGTCGACTACAATCGCCCACAGTGTTCCGCAGACCGAACCGTGCTGCGTCAGCGGTCGCAGGACTGCAGGACTACTCAACGGCTACCCTTGGAGACAAAAAACGATGCTGTCTCGCACCCTCGCGCCGCTCATCCTAGCCACTGCACATGGCCTGCTGCGCTCGGCGCTCGTGTCGCCGGGCAAAGCCGTGTCGGTCTCGATCGAGTACACGGGTACAAACGTCGCATCGATCGACGACCTTTCGATGGAGCTGCGAAAAGCAAAAGCCGCGGCCATCTGGTGCGACGACGTCGATGCGGTCAAATGCTTTGCCGCTGAGCAGGCGACGGCGAAGGGCGACTTTCCCGGTCCGTTGCCGGTCGTTTACGACGGCACCGATCGACAAGCCGCCATCGATGCCGGCGCTTCGGCGGTGGTCGCGGACGCGGGTGAGGACGTCGGCGACGCGGCGCCGGTGATTTGGCGCGTCACCGCCGATAACGCTGCTGACGCGGCGGCCGCCGCCGGCGAGGGCGACGCCTTCCTGTTTGACGCCGACTCTACGGCTGATGTGGTTGCTGTGCTGCCGGCCAAGGCCGTCTCCGTCGCTTCAGTAACCGCGATGCAGGAGGACGAGGCCGAGGTCGAGGCGGGGCGAGCCTGCCGAGACGCCGGCGCCGCTGGCGTGCTGTTACGCAGGGCCTGCGTCGGCGATGACGAGGACATAAAATACGCGAGGCACGCCGTGGGCCTCCTCCGGTCGAAGCGCTCGTCGAGCTTCGCCATGGACGGCTTCACGGGCTCGACGAACGGGCATTTCGGGACTTCCTACGGCGGGGCGGACAAGCCGAAGGCCTGGAAGCGGCAACTAGCGTAAGCATTGTTAAGTTTAGGCGTCGTAGCCGCCGCGGTCCCGGACGATCCCCTCCTCGTCGTCGTCATCGTAGCGCTCGGCGTCGTCGCGGCGGCTCCGCGGCCGCGCATTGTCGTCGTCGTCGTCGTCGCGTCGCCCGCGGTCGTCCCGGCGGCGGTCGTAGTCGCGGGGCCGCTCGTACGACCGCTCGCGCGACCGCGAGCGCCGCCGCCGTTCGCGCCGCGCGTCGTACTCATCGTCGCGGCGCCGCCGGCCGCCGCCGCGCCGCCGGTCCCGCGAGCGCGAGCGGTCCCGCCGGTCGCGCCGGCTCCGATCGTAGTCGTCGCGGCGATTCCGCTCGTAGCGGTCACCGTCGTCGCGCCGGCTCCGCGGCCTAGAATCGTCGTCGTCGCGGCGCCCCTCGCGGGTATACCTAGCCCGCGATGGCGGCTCCTCGCCGTGCCTTGCCCTTTCCCGCTCCAATCTATCTGAGGCGTGGTCCATCTTCAACGCTAAAGTCTCCTTGTACCCTTTCGGCCTGGAATACGTGAACTTGTCCGGCGCCGCCTGGGACTGCTGCGACTGGGCCACTTTCAGTTTTTTGCCCTTGAGGAGCGACTCGCCGTTCGAATCGTTCGAGCGCGTATCTAAATCCCCAAGCCGCACGAGCGCACCGTGCCCGTAGTCCGGAAAGTTCACCTGAAATCGCACTCTTTCTTTCCCTGCATCATCAGTATCTTTTTCCATAGATTCGACCACGGCGTTGTACCAAGCGGGCTCGTTTCTACTGTCGCCGTAGATCGCTCGCACCTGGCAGCCCGGCTCGAAGCGATCTAGATAGCGCGCGTTGTCCGAGGCCCTCTCTTTAGCTTCATCAACTAAAGCGACTCGTGCTCGTATGTCTCTGTCGATCTTCGTCGGGATGCGCGGTAATTGGGTATTATGGTACTGCTGCGACGTTAATACTCCTCGTAACCATTCTCCCAATGTTTCTTTGCGCCCTTCCTCCAGTATCGCTCGGCCGTCGTCAATTAACACATCCTCGCAGTACCTCCACAATAACTCAGGTTTCAAAACGTACCTCAGATACAAAAAACCAAGCGCCCTGACGAGGGGCCGGTCCTTCTGCGCTAACAGCTTAGTCATGTGCGCCTCCGTCAATCCCAATTGAAATAACCGCACCAAGATGCAAAACGCCGTCGACGGCGTCCGCTGCGTGCCCCGCTGCCACGGCTCGACGTGCCTGATCTTCTCCCTAGCCTCCTGGAGCAGCGGTGCGAAACTTTCACCCATCTCCCACAAGCGCCGCGAGTACTCGTGGTTCAGGACGCAGTTCGCCTGCGCGTTTTGTTTGTCATCGAGCCGCCGTAGAGACGCTGGAAACGCGCCAGCAGCGGGTTGAGGTTGAAGGTCTCGGAACCGTGCGTCGGGAGCTTCGGCGAGAGCGAGTAGTCCTCCGCCGCCCGCGCTTGTGTCGTAGCGCCTTCGGCGAGCGCGCGCGCGTAGTTCTCGCGCGCTCCGGGGACCTACATGGTACAAAATGTCATCATGAATAGAAGAAGAAGGCCGGTACCTGGACTCCTTCAAACATACGGCGGCGAGGCCCGGCGGCAGTGCCAAATGCGGCGACTGGTGGAGCGGCGCGAGCACGGGCGCGCCCGACGCCGCCGCCGCCTGCGCCGCCATGGCGGCGAGGACGCGCGGGTCCGGCAGCGGCAGCGCGGGGAAGCCCGGCGGCGGCGCGAAGCCCGGCGGCGGCGCGAAGCCCGGCGGGGGCGCGAGCGGGAAGGCCGGCGGCGGCAGGCGCGCGGCGGCCGCTGCAAAAGCGAGGTTCGGCGTCGGCACCGGCAGCGGTGGGGCTTGGCGGCGCGTCGCGGCGTCGAGGGCCGCAGCGCGCTGGGCCGCGCGCAGCTCCGCCAAGTGTTCGGAGGCGCGGGACATCTAGGCAGCAGTGTCTGTGATGCTATCGAGAGGCGCAGTCGCGGCGACAGCGATGCTGGGAAGGCAGCGGTCGCAGCGCTGAATGAATATGAAAGAGATAGCGCGGCGCCGCGATCAATGCGGACAAAATCGAGCCGCGCGCCAGGCTTGCTTTTTTGCTTCTAGTGTCTCACAGCGCTAGCTCGGTTCCATGCGTCGGGCGTCCTCGTCCGCGGTCCCGGCGACGCCGTCGACGCGGCCGGGAGGAACCTCCACAAAGGCTTACCGCGTAAGACATGTAAGAAGAATATGGAAGATTAGGATTCCGGCGCGGCCGCGTCCGCGACGGCGCAGAGCGCCTCCGCCGCATCCCACGACCGGCGCGCGGCCTCTTGATTCATGTCGTTCGCGTCGACGTCGAGGCGCGACTTTCGCGTGCCGCGCCGCACGAGGCTTCCGCTCGGTAGTTTAGTGGTCGGCTGGCGCGCCGCAACAAAATTTCCAAATGCAAGAATCTCGGCGCCGCGCGCGAGTCGGGAACTCGGCGCTACTGTTGGGTGGTTCCGACGAGTCAGGTAGGAGTCGAGAATGCGCGGAGACTAGCGAGATACGAGAGCTTTGCCGATAACAAAGCCGAGGGCCAGCTCGCTAGTGTCTTACAGCCGCTAGCTAATGCTGCAGGTCGACCAAAGCCGAAGAACACGCTTACAGCTCCGTGAGTAGACAAAAATCAGCAGCAGCGCTTGAAACGAGTGCTGAGACGACGCTGGCACGCCGCCGAGCCTCTAACGCAAGCCATCTGAGAGCACAATTAAAAATCAGCACAGAGCCGAAGAACCAAATACAGCGCTACGTGAGCCACGATGGCCTCGGAGCTCGCCTTGGAGGCGCAGAACGAAGCAGTCGACGTGAAGGCACCAGCCATGACGGCCGCGGAGATGGCCCAGCATGCGCACGAAAGTTTGCGGACGATGGCGCAGCGTTTACAAACAACAGCGGCGGCGGCCGCGCGGTCGCCGGCCGGCCGCTTCATCGGAGGCGCGGCCGCGGAAGCAGCTAGACACTGCGGGGACCGCGCACGGACGGCCCTCGCCAAGCTGAGTAGAGGAGACGACGAGGACCGCTGGCGCCACGCCGACGCTATTACAAGAGGCGAGCGGTGGCTCACGCTGACGTGGTACGAGAAAGCCTTAGTCGAGGAGGATAAAAAGGGAGACAGTGTGTTGAACGGCGACGAGGCCGCCTACGCCGCGGCTCGCTTGGCAGCAAAGGCGCCGCAGCCGTGGCAACTTTCAGATTCCTGCGCGTTGTGCGACGAGAAGTTCCACGCGGCATTACGACGGCACCACTGCCGACTTTGCGGCCGGTCGATCTGCCGCCATCATGGATCTAAAAAAAGACCATTACCCGCTCTAGCCGCTCACTTAGGTGGAGACCCGCTGCGGGTCTGCGACGCTTGTGATGCGGAGCTCGACGAACTCGAGAGGAGAGAACGGGCCGAGTGGCGCACGTATCGAGCGCAGCGATTCTTGGGCGATGAGCGAGTCGTGGCGTATTTCGATCTCCCGAAAGGGCTCAGTGCAACATCCAAGGCGCGGCGGTGTTTGACCGCAGCACAAACTCTAGCGAGGAGTTGCCCGTTAGTCGCACCGGCGACGTTATACGTGGCCGTCGAGGTCCTCGAGATCCTTTGTAGATACGGCCCCGCCGGTTTAGCTACCTTGGTCCTTAGAAGAGAGTTCGTCGAGGCCGCGGAGCTCCTGAGGAAAGTAGCCGGCGTCGACGAGGGCTGGCCTAGGAGTGCGCACGAGCTCACGGCGGCTATTTATTATCTACTGGCTCTCAACAGAGGTGAAAGAGGCAACGACCCCGACTCTGTGTTACGGGAGTTCCGCGACGAACCCGCCGTCGATGATACTGATCTAAAAAAAATCGTGGCGGCAGCTAGATGCGCCTTGTGGTGCTACGAAGCGTCGCCGACATGTGTCCAATTGGTCGCGAAGCAGCAGGGGCTTACGCTACTATTTGCGCGAGGTTTTCCAGAGGGACCGGACGCCCGAGAACCGGTCGTCGACGAGCCGGCCTTCTACTGTGCCGCTTCTTCCGTTCAGAAGGAAGTCGTATTGGCAGTAAGAGGCACCTCCACCGTACAAGACGTCGCGACCGACGTGCGAGCCGCGCCGGCGCCGTTTCCGCCTTCGAGTGATGAGGAGTGGGTCTTGGACGGCGACGCATTTGCGTTCGCGGGCATGGCGCGGGCGGCGGAATATGTCTACCGGGAGTCCTACGACGCTCTCAAAGCGTTGCACGACGCGGGCTTCTCTATCGTTTTAACGGGCCACTCGTTGGGTGCGGGCGTCGCGTCGTTGACCGCTGTTTTATTAAAGCGGAGCTTGGAGAGAATACACTGCGTCGCCTTCGCGGCGCCGGCGTGTGTGGACGGGCGTTTGGCGGCGGCGATGAGGCCCTTCGTCACGTCGGTGGTTTTAGGTGACGACGTCGTGCCGCGCTTGACAGCTAGAGCGCTGCGGCGTCTAGTCAGGAAGCTACTACACGAGCGCCAGTCGTGCATGACGCACTGGCGCGCGGACTTGGACGCGGCCTGGGGTAGGTTGAGGGACGGGCTCTGGGCGCCGCGCGTCCGCGACTCTTTGGTAAGAGCCGCCGGCGCGCCGCCGGCCTTGACGGCGCCGCCGGCGCCCGTCGTGGCGCCGCCCGCGCCGGAACCCGTCGTGGCGCCGCCCCCCGCGCCCGAGCCGCCCGCGGCCGACTCCGACGACGACGTCGATAGCGACGATGACTCCGATAGCGACAACGACGACGCGGCCGCGCGCGCCGACGCTGAGCGCCAAGCGCGGCGCGTCCGCCGCGCCGCGCTCTCCGCCGCGCGGCTGGCGGGCGTCGCCGTCGCGGCGGGCGAGGCTGCTGTTTCTGAGGCGAGCACCGATAGCGACGACGACGCCGCGTCGACGTCGTCGGCGTCGTTCTATGACTGCCTCAATGGCGCTAGCGACGGCGACGCGGCCGGCGAGGACGCGACCGCGACCGCGTCCTCGTCCGGCAATGATGAAGACGACGACGACGCGTCGTCCGCCGCTGCAGAGGGAGACGGCTGGGGCGGCGAGTCGAGCATCCTCCTCTCGTCGGCGTCCGAGGCCGACGAGCCGCCGCCGAAAGTCGTCGTCGTCGTCGCCGAGCCGCCCGCGCCCGCGCCGCCGCCGCCGCCTCCCCAGCAGCAAAGCTCGCCCGAGGAGTCCTACGACCTCACTGATAGTATAGATCTGCCCGAGCTGTTCGTGCCGGGCGCCGTCGTACACTTGTATAGATGGCGCGGCACGCATCGCGCAGCACATATCGACCGGAAGCACGCCGTTTTAAGTGACGTCGTCGTGAGCGCGGCGATGCTGTCGGACCACGGCATGCGGCCTTATTTTGAAGCTTTGGGCGAGGTTCGCGCCGTCAATGCTGCGACCGAGGACCCGCCGCCGTGGCAGCCCTTCGGCGCGTCGGAGACGTGCGCCTGCTGCCACTCGCGTTTTACGTGGCACTGTACGTCGCGGAGCGAGACGACGGCGTACCGCGAGAAGCATCATTGTAGAGCGTGCGGCGCGCTCGTCTGCGACCCGTGCTCGCGGCACCGCCTGGCGCTGCCGCAGATAGGCCTGCTGTCGCCGCGGCGCGTCTGCGACCGGTGCTTCTACGCGGGCGGCGTCTCTAGTCCCTCCGGTGGGGGTGTGTGTTTTTAAGTGTTCATATTACTCGTATCCTAGCCGAGGAGGACGGATTCGGAAGCATAATGCTGAGGGGCCAGCAATCCAAATACAGGAGGCCCAACAGCCGCGGCGCCTTCGTAGGTGGCCCAAGAGCCGTCGGCGGCTCGCGCGAATGCGCTTCCGTCTTCCATGAATACGATGATCCGGCCGTTGTGCACGCAGGCATTAGCTAAATGTGTGTTTCCGACGACGACGACGACGCGCTCCGCGAAGCCGTGCCGTTGGCGGAGCGCGAGAAATCCTGGGCCGCGTATAATCGCGCGAAAGGCTTTGCAGGCGGCGGCCGTGGCTTTATGATCGTGATACAAAACGCCCGCGAGGACGCGTTGTTGTAAGTAGTGCGGGAGCGTCCCAAAGGGTGCGCTAATCGTCGTCGCCATGGGTTGGTCTTAGCACTTGGCGTCCAGTCGTATCAATTCTGTGGTCTTTTGCCCCAATGCGCACCGCAAATGAGATGTGCCAAAACCGAAGCTAGCGTCCTGTGAGACTCTAGAAAATGTCAAGCCGACTCGATTTTGCTGAGCAAGCAAGCTGGAACCACGGCCGCATAGGCTAGGAGTTGACAGCCCACAACTCACAGCGTTCACGGCCAGAACAGTATCAGCGGTGGAGCGCCACGCCTGCGGCACTGCCACACTCTAACACAGCGCACCACTGGCAGTGCTACTGTAGCGCCCGCGGCCGCAGCAAGGATACGCCACCGCAGCGCTACGCCACCGCAGCGCCACCGCAGCGACCGTGCCGCATCGATATGGCGTCGCCCCCGCGAAGCTACGGCGCGACCACGGACACGCGGCCAGTGAATACGGCTGAATACGAACGCCTCCTGGGCGACGCCGTGTCGGGCATCGAACGCACCGAGGCGTTGGGACACACAACGCTCGGGAAGATTAGACGGCAGCACGAGACGATCGGCTATGCCGCGCGACGCTCCGACGACACGCGGCGCATCACGCAAGACGCGAAAAAAAGTTTGCGAGCGTTATATTGCAGACTGCTCCGCGAAAAGCTGTGCTTGTCCACGACGATCGCGATACTGTTTACCGTCGACGTGTTCCTGTTCTATCTGCTCCTGCGGCACGGAGGGCGGTTCCGGAGCGACGACGACGACTCGTAGATCGTTTAAATGTACTGTGATTGTTATAACATAAACTAGGGGGGAGGGAGAAGTATGCAAAGGAGTCAGGAGTTCTCGGAGAGCCGCCGCCGGAAGCGCGCCGCGGACGTCGCCGGCAGCGTGAGCGTCGCCGCCGTCTCGCGCAGGCCCTCTAATTTAACCACGTCGCACTCGACGTAGTCCTCGAAGGGGTTGGAGGGGACGAGGTTGATGGGCAGCGGGTCGGCCTCGGCGAGATCGAACCGTTGTATTGATGCGAGGTTTTGGCGGAAGACGATGCAGCCCCGTCCCACGAGCGACCCGGCCCAGCGCACGCGCCGCGCCGGCGGTCGCAGCCACGACATGAGCCACCCCGACGAGCACTTTACGATGTTTGA
>JACLAA010002029.1_pt1 | contig 26674 bp, 17 predicted proteins | sample 8027891 | NCBI WGS metagenome assembly JACLAA01 (sample SAMN15724900, study PRJNA655200) | protist metagenome | isolation source: fluorescence activated cell sorting (FACS) single amplified genomes of... | place: Spain: Blaines Bay Microbial Observatory, Mediterranean Sea | collected 2016-01-19 | reverse complement strand
TCTCGCGTGGGAAGAAGAGGGGCAAAAGGCAGACGCCGACGAAGAAAAAGAACAACAGGAGGACGAATGACTCTTCCGACGATGATTTCAATCACGACGACGACGGTGAGGAAGATTACGAAGAAGAGATATTGGTGAAGAAGAGGAGTCCGAGTAAGAACCTTACGCCGACGAAGAGACGGCGACCAGGGAAGTCAGATCCGCCGACGCCGCAATCCAGGTACGTTTCTATTTTTTCGCCTTTTGTGCGCACACACGTTTACACATCGCACGCATTTCATTTTCGCATTCTCCGAGTTTGTGACGCATTTCTCACCCGCTTTAAAATGCTTTCTTCCATGTAATTAGATCTCTTTCTTCGCCGTCCAAATCGGGCGGCTCGTCCGGGATGAGTGCGTCCGAACGTCTTGTAGCGGCTGGCGAAGAGTTACCGGTGATTTCGGAGCCGGCAGCAATGTTTCACGATTTGACATCCAAAGTTCCAAAGATGAAAGAATTTTTGAAGAAGATGAGTCATAGACCGTTGCGTGTAGCGACGATGTGTTCTGGAACTGAATCGCCGTTGCTTGCGCTCGATAAGATTGCCGACGCTACGGAAAAGCTCTTTGGAATGAAATTGGACGTTGAACACGTTTTCTCGTGCGAAATCGAGCCTTTCAAGCAAGCGTACATCGAAAGGAATTTTTCGCCGCCGATTCTCTTCAGAGATATTCGAGAATTGAAAGAAAAGCAAGCATATACTGCCTATGGCGCATTGGTTGACGTTCCCGGTAATGTAGACATTCTTGTCGCCGGTACGTCGTGTGTCGATTATTCAAATTTGAACAACGAACAAAAGGGGTTGAACGAACAAGGTGAATCCGGACAGACTTTTCGTGGAATGAAAGCGTGGATTATTCGCTGTAAGCCACCTGTGGTGATTCTTGAGAACGTCTGTGGAGCGCCATGGCAACAAATTGTAGACGACTTTGCGTCGTTTGGCTATACGGCTGATTTTCTCCGCCTCGATACGAAGCGTTATTACATCCCACATACGCGCACGCGCGTGTATCTGCTCGCTGTTCTTGGAGACGATCAAGGCGTACTCGCTCAGTGGAAAGAACTCGTCAGACAGCTCGAGCGACCGTCGAGCTCGACGTTGGAAGCATTCCTATTTGATACAGACGATCCCAGAGTAAATAAAGGACGGCAGGACTTGGCGCTCCCGGGTGAAAAGAACACGCGCGCCGAGACAGATTGGGGTCGATGCCAAAGTCGCCATATTCGCGCCCGTGTTGAAGAAAAGCTTGGTCAGCAACGTCCTTTTACGCACTGGGACGGTGGTTGTCAGCTGCCGGATTATGCGTGGAACGATTGGGGGAAGGCACAAACGGATAGAGTCTTGGATTTGATGGATATCGATTATCTCCGTCTCGCGAGAGATGGCGTTGACGCCATGCATAAAACTCTGGTATGGAACTTGAGTCAGAACGTAGATCGTACGACTGGTTCGGTCGCGCCGGGTATTTGCCCGTGTTTGACGCCGTCCATGGTGCCTTTCGTTACGAACAGAGGTGGGCCTCTCGTCGGTATCGAGGCGTTGTCGTTGCAAGGCATTCCCGTAGATGACTTGTTGTTAACGCGCGAAAATGAAAACCAAATGTCAGATTTAGCTGGAAACGCCATGACTACGACGGTCGTTGGTGTTTGCATGCTTTCCGCTCTTACGCTTATGGTGGATAGGCTCGCCAATCACAAGGAGAACAACGAGTTCGCGAAGAAACTATCCGCTTCGTCCAAGGAAGAAAAGTTGAAAATTACAAACGTTATCAGTAAGGCTGAACAAATCAACAAAAATACCAAAGTTATGGGAGAAGATAAGTTAAAGGAGGAACTGTTGAATCTCGATTTCAAATCTGAAAAGAGTGTGTTAGCGTTGATGGAGTCTGCACATCGTTCTTCTCGGTTGTGTGTGTGCGAGGCGCAAAGCGGACTCGCTAGTGAAATCGAACGATGCACTAATTGTGATCATACGTGCTGCGTGAAATGTAAGGGTCGACCTACACATTCCTACGGAGCATACAAGCTTGAGCGCGTAACGCCGGATGTGTTTAGCGCGGAGTTGAAGCAAGCGTTGCCGATGACAGTGAAGTTCTCACAAAAATTCAATCTCGCTGAATACGAGTCCAAGTGCTCCTCGAACGTTCATCTTGCTCCAAAATGGAAAGTTTGGCTCGATGCTATGAAAGAGGTTGAGAAAGCCGAGTTCCTTTTTCGTGGTTTGCAGCGCGGGAACGTGTGGCGAATTCACTATGCTTGTCCAGGCGAAGATTTAATTAAACTTGAAGGTCGAATCGACGGTAAGGTTTGTGAATGGTTTGTCATCTTCGAACCGTCGCCAAAGTCAGAGCAAAAGCCAGATGAGATATTTTCTCGACCGCTCGCAAGAATGATTTTAAACAAAGACAAGGCGAAGGATCTTTTGGACGGAAATTGGGAGTTGTTTACTCCGGAGCCGGATGTGTTTCAAGCCCAGATTATTGGGAAAGGCGCTTTGGTCGATTCGTGGCAAGTCACGCTCGGGATGGAGCACGGATCAACAGTTCTTGGCACCGAGAACGACTGGCCACTCAAACGGTTCAACAGATACCAGGTTATCGTTAAGGATGAGGACAAGAAAAAGCTCGACAGGGATATTAGTGGAGATTACGCCTTGTATGAGACTTGCGACGCAGCCCAATCTTCGTTACATCGAAGAGTGAACGGAGAGGAAAAAGGTAGGCGCGCGCTCTATTTCTTTCTCGATCAAACGCGTAATAAAGGCGCGACGCACGATACGTTTGTTTTTGCGGACAATCATCGTCGTTTGATGTTCGATGAGTTCCGCGTTGAGACGTGCCACATCGATACGGGTGACGGCGCGGCCAAAGGGTGGCGTCCAAGCGAAGAAAAAGTGGGAACTATTCTCATTAAAATCCGCGGAGAATGGAAGCCGTTGAACAAATCTATAAAGATGGTTCCAATTGATACTACAAAATCGTACCTGAGTGTTCCTTCGCCCAAGACTACGTTGTCTCAGGGCAATGAATCTTGTAATGCAGCATTGGCTGTTGTGAAATGCACATTACCGCTTGCTGAAGTGGACAAGCACGCATGGCCTACCGGAGAATTCGAGACTATACGTTTGGATAAAAGTGCAGAGACGTTTAAGAGATTGCATTGGTTTACGTCGCGTCTGGAAATACCGAAGTCGCTGCAGAGATGGAACGACTTGGACTTGAAAATACCGAACAAACATTCTTCCAACAGAGTGTTTGATGCACTGATTTGCTCGAGGTGTGCTCCCGTGCCGCCAACTTTGCGATGGAGTAGATTTTATGGTTCGACTAAAGTTGAAGCGCGAGAGGACCCGCAACAAGCGGCGGAATACGAGCAAGCGCTCAAGTGTCGACCAGCGCCGTTTATTGTTCGTTGGAAACGCGATGGCAATTTTGGTAAGTTTCTCATCGCTATCAATCCGTCCACGCTAGTGCATCGCGCTTTGGCTCACTTGGCGCCAACGATGGAGACTGCGGGCACTCCCGGTAAGTTATCCGCGACTTCGTGGAAGGTTGTTTCTCACGACGAAAAATCGCTCGATCCGTTGCCAAAGTCCTTCGATTTGAAATCGAACAGATTTGATGCTCCCGCCTCGCAACCTCCAAGATGGAGCAAAAAGTATCCGCTGCGTCCCGAACAACTTCGTTCCCTTGGTTGGATGATTGAACAAGAAACTACGACGGAGCCATTTATTGAATCTGAAGTTGCTGAGAGCTTGATTCCAAGACTCGGGTTGCGCATGGACGGGAAGGTGGAGGTGGAGAAAACAGTTCGAGGCGGTATCGTTGCCGATCAAGTTGGCTATGGGAAAACCGCGATTTCTATCGGTGTAATACTCTCAAATCAAATAGCGTTTCCTTCTGAGAAGGAAAGTGCGGTTTTGAAACCCGTCCGTGCGATCCCAACTCGTGCCACTCTCGTGGTCGTGCCCTCGCAGCTCATGCGGCAATGGCCGCGAGAAGTAGAAAAATTTTCCGAGAAGGGCGCCTTGAAGACTGTCGTCGTGAAAACCGTTGCGGATATGTCGGCGTTGACGGCGAAGTGTATCATGAGCGCGGACGTGGTTATCGTGGCAACCTCTGTGTTTCGATCAAAGCTTTATTTTGATCGTCTCGCAAAACTTGCAGGGACCAAGGCGATGCCCGATCCCAAGAGTGGTGCTCAGGGTCGTCACTTTACTTCCGACTATAACCTTGCTTTGAAAGGGTTGGGTGATCAAATCGAAGCTCTTACTGATCCGAAGCGTGGCGCAAAGTACATCGCCGAGCACATGAAGAAGGACGTGAACGTTCTTGGTGAACTCACTATGCAGCCAAAGCGCTTGAAAGGCGCCAAGTTGGTTGCTGCCACGGTAGCTGCCGGTGGTGAAGGCTTCATGCACGTTGAGGAGATGTTTGCTTCGAAAGAAAACGTATCGTCAAATCCAGTGACGACGTCTGTTCCGGAGAAGCCGTTGATTGCTGCGAAGAAGACGGCGACCAAGAAAAGCAAAGTTGCTACGCCGTCCAAGAAAAGTGCCGTTTCCGCTAAGTCTACTCCATTGAAGAAGCAAACTACTCCGAAGAAGGCATCACGTGCGCTCGAATCGTTACCGAATTCTCGAACTGGAACACCCCGCAAGATAGCGGCTGTCACTCCTTCGAAACGGACTTCAGCGCGCAACATACCGCGCAAAAATTATTACGAAGAAGATGATTTCTCAGAAGATACCTCGCGTGGATCAGACGATGATTTTACGTCCGAGGACATTAGCGACGATGATGAAGATGGGTTCGATGTGGATGACGACGACGAGGATTTTGATGACGTCAGGCAAAAGCCAAAGAAGAAGAAGAAGAAGAGTGGCACAGCGAATCGTACATTGACTTCTGGAGAAAAGGATTATTGGGGACTTGAAACCGAAGCTGTTCAAGACAATTGGCGTCGAATGGCATCAGTTCCGTTTGAAATGTTCCATTGGAGACGTGCAATCATCGATGAGTTTACGTATTTGAAAAACTCGGACAGAGCAGTCGTTCTTGGGCTCAAGACGCAGTCGCGTTGGTGCTTATCCGGGACTCCTCCGGTTGGCGATTTTGCAGACGTCAAAAGTACGGCAGCTTTACTTGGTGTCAACCTCGGAAGCGATGAAGTTCCAAGGTTCACTAAGTCGGAAATTACTAAGGCGGAATCGTTTCAGTTCTTCAAGGAGAAACCCTCGCAGCAATGGCATCGCAGACGTTGGACGGTGGCGCAAACCTTTATGGATCGTTTCATGCGTCAAAATATCGCAGAGATAGATGAGATCAAATACAAAGATACAAGACTTGATGTACAGTTGCGCCCAGCCGAACGAGCGATCGCCCTCGAGCTCGATCATTATTTGCAGTCTATGGATATGAAAGCAAAGAAGAAGAAACGAGGCGCCGGTGCTGATCGCGATTCGCGACTTGCCGCCGTGCTTGGCTCCTCCGCGACGGCCGAAGAAGCCTTATTAAAGCGCGTCGCTTACTACGAACTCGATGAAGCGGATGGAACAGCAGTTCGAACGTGCCAAGATATTGTGAACTTGCGCATGAAGCAGCGAGATGCGTGCTTGGAAGAGATTGGCAAGGAAATATGCACCGGGCGTATTCTGCAGAACGAGTGTAAAACTTTGAGTAAAAAAATGGAGCAGGATTACGATGAAAGTAGTGATGAATTTCACGTGTGGGAGCAAAATGTCTTTGATAAGATTGGAGGAGTAGATTACGTTGGAGATCCCGAGGCGCACAATATCTTATCGAAGGTATTAAGAGATAACGATCTCAAAGCAGCGAAGAAAGTTGAGACGAAAACAAATCCTCCGCAATACAGTAAAATTGAAGTCATCATCGAAGGTAAAGTCACTACTGCGACGATTTTGGAATACAAGGGTCAACACAGACAAAACGCCAAGCTTGAATATAAAAATGCGTCTTCGGGTAAGACACTGATCACGGAAAAGAACTTGAAGAGAGTTGATTACAAAGTTATCAAGCTGGCACCAGAAAAGACCAAGTCTGATTCGAGCGATAACGTTTCCAAGGTGAACACGTCGAAGAAGATCAAGAAAGATTCCAAGAACGACAAAGCATGGGAGCTTCGCGAGCACACTCATCAGTTAATTGCTTTACAGAAGGAGCTTGTCGGTCGTGTCCGATCTTTGCGCTTCTTTCAATCAGTACGTGACTTACAGGCGAAGCTTTCAACCGCCACGATTAAATGTCAAGTCTGCTTGAAGGAAGTTAAGAAATCCAACACTGGTGTGTTATCGACGTGTGGCCATTTCGGATGCCTCACATGCCTAAAAGAGAACGCTTCCAAGCAAGCCTGTGGTGTCGTTGGTTGCAACTGTGCGCAGCGTGACTCATCTGTTGTTTTAGCAGATTCCCTCGGTACGGAGTTTTCCATAAAAGGGAAGAAAGGGAACGGCAGCGTCTCAGTGATCGGTAAACATGGTTCCAAACTCATCGATCTTGTCAATCACATCAATCGCATTCCAAGCGAAGAGCGCATATTAGTATTTGTTCAGTTTACGGATTTGATGGCTCAAGTTGCAAACGTCTTGAACGAAGCTGGGATCAAAACACTAAAATTGAAAGGCTCAGTGCATCAACAAACTGGCGCACTGGATGAATTTCAACAAGAAAATATGAAGAAAGGAAGTGCACGTGTTCTTCTTTTGTTAGGACGAGATGAATCTGCATCCGGTGCGAATTTGACCACGGCAAACCACGCCATCTTCGTTCATCCACTCTTAACTGCGACGAATTACGAATACGTCGCGAGTGAAACACAAGCTATTGGGCGCATACGACGATACGGTCAGTCGCGCGAAGTCAACACCTGGAGGTTTATTGTGAAAGATTCGATAGACTCCGAAATTTACGAGGAACGTACGAGGGAAGCTACTCAAGCATAATAATAATAAATAATATTAACAAAGCGATTAAAGTTAATAGCAACAGCGCGCGCACAAAAGAAGAGAGAAAGAAAATGAAAGAGAAACAAAAAGCTATTTTAATATATATTAACAACCATAAGAAACATTTTTTGAGATTGTTCCGCGACCAACAAATTCTCCCTCGCTTCTGAGTATCACGCTTCCTAATGTTTGACTCAACGTGTAAGGCTCCACGCACAACACTTGTTCTAACGAAAGGACAAGTTTCCCGTATTTTGATTTCGGGAGGAAAAGGGGCTTTCTCTTCACCTCTTTGCCTTTTTCGTCTAGAATCGATACGAGCTCTGTAACATGCGCTTCGGTTTCTGTTGAATATGCATGAACAACAACTATTGCGCCAGGGAGTATGGGTCGCTTCAGAGAGTCACTCATTTTTACGTCAATTTCGATTACCTTCGCCGCCCTTAATGGATACTGGTGATGGGAAATTACGGACCCGTTTCTCATGCCATCTTTTTCTATTCCACACAAACCTACGTCAACAACTTCGCCCACCGAGGCGAATTGAACAGGCTCATTCAAACCTTTTTCTATCCTTTTCACGGTCGCTAACATATTCGCTGGCGTAATGAAAACTTTGTCCCTAACACTAATACTACCCGACTCTATTTTCCCGCTAAACGCGCAACTTCCTAAATTATGGCCACTTGAAAATATTTTAAGAACAGGCATTCGTAGAGGCGCAGGTGCCCCTTTCGAAGACGCTCGCGAACTTTTGATAATATCAAGTAAGGACTCTTTTCCTGCATACCAAGGTGCGCATTCTTTGATAAATTGTTCGGATGAAACTATGTTCGCACCTTCCAATGCTGATACAGGCACGAGAGCGACATCTTTCTCGTCATACCCGACTTCATCGCTCTTTAAGAAATCAAGAATGCGACTCGTCACTTCTTCGAATCGACGCTCGTCATACGCACACGAGTCGAGTTTGTTCACGACAACTATTACTTGTGAAACTCCTAAAGCTTTTGCCATGATCGCGTGTTCTTTCGTCTGTCCATTCTCGCCAAATCCTTTCTCAAAGGCGCCAATCGCACCGTCGATGACTAACAGCGCAACATCCGCACTCGATGCACCACTGATTGCAGTTGGAACGAAATCGCGATGCCCGGGTGCGTCATTGATTTGAATCCATCTGTCGTCACGTACATTTAATCTAGCACGTGCTCGTGCGACATCTATGGTAACTCCTCTTGCGCGTTCTTCTGGTAAGGAATCCATCGCCCACGCATATGCGAAAGAAGATTTACCTGCCGCTTTCGACTCTCGCGCGTTTTTTTGGTGCGTTCGTTCGTCAAGCGAATGCAAAGCTTCTAACAACCTCCCGCATAACGTACTTTTACCAGCATCAACGTGTCCCAAAATGACTAAACACAAGTCTAATTTGTGTGTATTCTCGTATGCCATTCTTTCTGCGTTGGATGGGACATAGGAACCTTCATTTTCCGGATTAAGCGCGAGATTCGAGAGTTTCTCCAACGACGTTTTCGTTTTCGTTTTTGTCGCCGAATGCCTGTGTTCTGTTTTAGTCAGCGTTTTCTTTTGCGTTTTTGTCGTGGTCGCCGAATGCCTGTGCTCTGTTGGGTAGTAATAATCATCATCGTATTCATCATCATCATCATCACCATCATCATCATCGAAATCGTCGTAATAATCGTCCTCGTCCACCCATCCACTCAGTTTCCGACTACTCATGTGGAATTAGTTACCATTCTTTGCCTGCATAATGGGTGTAAAAGCGCGCATTACAAACACAAAGTGAGTTTTAAAATCGGGAATTTTTCTTTCTGTTCTTTCTCTCTTTCTGGCTGGGAAAAAACAACAGAAAAAAAAGCAAAACGACGAAGGAAGAGAAGAAAAAGGAGTGAGAGAGAGAGAAAGAACGAAAGAGAGGAAGAAAGTATAACAATCATAACCATGCCATCCGTCTCTTCGAAATCTCCGTTTCCTCCTCCGCCAGAGTTTTACAAACTTTATGGGGGAGTTGAGAATGAACGCGAAGAAGACAAAACAAACGAGAAGAAGAACAAGAAATTATTGCCTCCATTACCTCCTTTAATTCCAAAGCGAGGAGAAACCTACGAAACGTTTGGCGCGACGCACGCGGATCCGTCCACGTTACTCGCGCCGGAACTGTTGAGTAAAGACCCAGATTTCCCGTTTCAAAAGTTGTACGCGATAGTTCCGCAAAACGAAGAAGACGGAGACAAAAAGATCAATGCCCACAAAACCGAAATTCAGAACCTCAACAAGCAGACTCTAGAACGTTTTGCTGCACTCGCGAACGATTTACAAAACGCACCGAGTCGAACGAACGAGCGCATAGAGGAAATTGCACTGTTGTATAATAATCTACATCACTTACTCAACACGATACGACCGCTCCAGGCGCGCGAAACAGTCGCTTTTGTATTAAAAGAACAAATCGAGGAGAAAAGAAAGGCGTTAAGGGAGCTGCAGGAGAGCTTGAAATAGAATGGCGTGTGAATGAAGTAAGCACATAGACATTAGATACGTAAGAATAATTACGACATTTACAACAAACTAGCTAATGTATTGATACTACTAAGTCCATGGGTAAAAGTTGCTAAATAAGACAATACCGACGAGTCCATATGCGGCGATGAATGACGCAATGATATATTTCCCTCTCTCGCTCTCTTCGGCGCCACATCTTGCGATATAGATGTATGGTGTAGCTAATGTACTAAGAAACCGCATGGAAATTTGTATATGCGTCACTGTTGTGCATAATAAACAACTAAGCAACCACAAAATATCTCCCGCTATAGCTCCAACGGGCGATACAATTTTATTCCGTACAAATGCATACTTCATCAGACAATATACCGACGCCAGTAAAGCAGGAGATGCAATCAGAATATTTGGAATTTGAGAAAAGCGCCATGATCTGAGAAATCCAACGTCCCAGTATTCAGATTGAATGAACGTGTACACGTTCGGAGGAAATTTTGAGCACCACGGTCTTGGTATCGCTTTATTGTTGCTATTGTTGTATCGCGAATGCGTCCCGCAAAAGTTTACATACGCGGCATATTGAACCATAATGGTTGGGAGCGCGATACATATACCTCCAAAGATGTGTGCAGGCAATGAAATCAGTTTTGACCAAAACTTTCTTTCCCGCATAACTACCAACAATAAAGACACGATTTCACAAGCCGGATATATACCCAGCAAGATACCGTTGGATCGAAAACTCGCCGCGAGAGCGAAGAAAACATAGCTCGCCCCTTTATTCATAAAATATCCCCAAGTTATATTACATGATTCATCGAATGCGTATACCGTCCCTCGTGCAAATAAGAGAGCGCCATAAGTTGCGCAAAAAGTAAACATCGCTTCCGTGTATCCAGGCGCGAGGTGAAATATTGATGCCGGATTGAAGCAATACAGTAACGCTGCAGTTCTCGCGAAAGACGCGCATTTTGTAGCGAAAGAAATGTCTAAAGCTCTTCCACTTTGTGGATTCGCTAAGAGGATAAACGCGAGCTTCTCCATGTTTGCTACTGTTATAATGGAAACCAACGAGTTTAGAATCAACGCGGTACAGGTTAAAGCGCACGTCGACACTACACCGCGATGGATGAACCGTAAAAAAAATGGCAACGCCGGATAGAAAGCACGAGAGTGTTCATACTCGTAATCACCAACTTCTGCTATTCGAAGAACGTGAACAGCATCCCACACAGCGACGGATTCCACCCGAGCGCAAAATGCGTCAGTCTTTTGGTTCAACGAACTTGAGGTATCATAATCAGAAATGAAAGCATCAAAGGTGAACATCAAAAGTATCATCACGGCTCTGGACAGAAATGCAACGGATACGATATGGTCGCTGTTATGATACCTATTAAGTACGACAAGTCCGTCTATTACTTCTTCGTTTGTTTTTGTGATTCGAATGTTTCGTATCTTCTTCCATTGTCGAAACATAACTATTTCTAATCAAATCATGATTATCATTCTCGTTCTAAACATACACACGCAACTTTCCTCGTTGCAATGTCATTTCCTGAGAGTGCGAGTTATGATCGTTGACTACGCGCACGTACGCACGAGTGAAGAAAAAAGAAAGAGAGAAAGAGTTTTTGTCAACTTTTTTTGTACGAGAAAAAAAAATCTTTAATTTTCTTCTTCACTTTTGGCATTTGGAGAGCACACATGATATCCTCCCTCGTTCAAGGCTACGGAAGCGAGGACGAGAGTGACGCGGAAGAAGGGAAGGGAGAGAAAAAGAATACTAAACAAGAAGATAATGATACTGGTACTGCTAAAAGGGAACTGAGACGACGTCCTCTCAGTGTTCCTTCGACGCTCGAAAATAGCAGCCGAAGAAGTAAACAACATCGCCACACACAGAACAAGAATAAAGACAAAATCAATCCTGAGATACAAGCGCGCGTGGAGAAGTATTTAGAGGCTAAAAGAACGACTCAAATGAACATAAACAGTCAATTGAGGGAGCCGAAAGGGTTTCGCAACCCGTATTTCCTTCAATCTATCTTCGACCACTTTGAAGTGGAACAAGATGGAAGTGAGCTTCCAGGACGGAGAAAAGAAAAAGAGCAAGAAGAGGAAGAAGACGCGTACGAGAGAATAGCATTGAGACAAAGAGCCGAGGTTGAAGATAGAATTAGGAATAGAACGAAGATAAGTTTTGTACAACAAAAAGAGGAAAATTTTGGAGGTGCCGATGCACAGGAACTGATAGATAAGGCGAGAGAGCAAGCCAGAAAGCTAAATGAAAGAATGGCCGCCAGAGGAGGACAAAGATGATGATGACGACGATGAAACTCTCTGCTTTTTATTTAATTATAGTTAATTGTACCATTGGTACCATACCAGGTACCCTGGTACTGGTACTTTAGTCGTACCAGTACCTACCTGAGGTAGGTATACCTACCTGAGGTAGGTACTGTGGTACCATGGTAATAGGTATTGATATCGTCTAGTATATATAGCTATTTCTGTTCCGATGTTTCTTTAGATTATTTCGTTTGATCATCACCATCACCATTTCCTTCTTTTTCCTCCTCTTCCTCTTCCTCTTCCTCTTCGGAGTCTACTAAAGCGGTGCCTGGATGTTCGCCTTCTTGAGGCACCCACAAACCACTGTCCACCATTCTTCGCATGTAAAACTTGGCATCTTTCATCGAAAGAGCATTGACGTATTCACGAAGCGCTTCGACGTCACCAGATTCAAACGCACTTTGCATTTCTTTCGGCAAGCTCTCAAAAACTTCAACCGGATCGAGGCCTCCTGGTCCTAGCGGCGGGGTTTCTATGTCTTCCACTGTTTGGGTGGTCCCTTCCACTTTTTTTGCGTCTGCTTCTTCTATTTTTTTCTTTTCCGCGCGTTCGATTAGCTTTTCGACGTATTCCATCTCGGCGAGCTCGTATTCGCGCAAGACTTTTTCGTCGTTTTCCAGCAATCGCACGAAAAATGGTTTGTATTGGTCCAGCATAGTTCTCTTATTTGCAGTCGCAAAGTCGGAAATAGACTTCAACGCGAAACCGGCTTTGGCAGTACTGAGTACCTTCTCTCGACCTACGACGCCGTCCATTTCTTCATATAGAGCTTTGAGCAAAAGATATCCGAGCGCATGTTCGCACACCAAGTGCGTATGTTTCGAGAGATATGCCTCTATCCGCGCGTATGGATTCTTGTTTTGATTTTTCGTCTCTTTGTCGCCGCCTTCTGCGAGCGTGTCTAGCTCTTTCTCATACTTTTCGCAATACGCCTCGTACGTCATCTTCTGCGCCTGGACGTTTACGGAAACTTCCGTTGGCACGCAATCCTTGCCAACAAGCGATTTTGAAGTCGTAACTTTGCACAACTCTTCCGCGCTAAAGGTTCGTTTCTTCTTTTCAGCTTCCAACTTTTCCTCCGTGTCTCTAAGGGTCGTTTCCAGATTGTTCAATTCGTCTCTCACGCGTTGTAACGCATCCTCACCGCCCGCCAACCTCCCTTCGACGATGTCAATCTCCAATGTTTTAATCTTTTTCTTCGTTTCTTTGATAGTTTTCTCGTATTCTTTGATTTTCCCGTCGATTTCAGACGCTTTATTCTGTTGACTTTCTCTCTTGATTCTTCTGAGAGTGTTTGCTTCTATAAATTGCGCACCCGGGTGCAAGTCTTCGTCGTCGCTCAACTCGAGCTTATCCCATTTGGAATAATCAAATCCAGCCGGCGGCGTCATCCGCTCTTTTCTGCCGATGAAAAGAATGCAGATTCCTTTGACCAAAAATCTTCTTCTTTTCTTTCTTTTTTCTTTTTGTGATTTCTCTTTTCCTTTTCTTCAATGACGGCATAAATAACGAATTCCATCTTTTTATAGACATGCTTCGAACCGCGTCGCGTCGATCGAGCAGATACAACAAATACAGTGGTAGTAATATATGTAATAGCAGTACTCATGATGTTAGTATCAACGATTGGTCTTCTCCATCCTCCTATTTGATGAGAGACTTTGTTTACGGAAGAAATTCATTGCCAACAAGAACAGGATTGCTGAAACAACAACGACAATGTAGAACGATGATAACGATGATGATGCAGCACGCCAGAAGCAGTAGTTTTGTTCCATATAACGGCAACAACATCAGTAATAACACGAGAGCGAATGCGAACGCCTATATTCTGAATAATGATAGTAGTAGTGGTAACCAACGGCATACCTTCGCTTCTTCCGCTTCTTCAATAGACACGCGAAGTGAAGAAGAAGAAGAACAAACTCGATTCAACGGCGCAGCGAGAGCAGAAACGACCATTGAAGTTGGTGAACAAAACGTGAGTGTAAAAGTAGGGTTTGAATCCGGTGCGATTGCTCGACTTACGGATGGTGCGGTCGTCGCTGACTTGGGCGACACGGTTGTTCTGTGTACGGCCGTCGCATCGCGGGAGAAGGGCGACCCGAGCAAAGACTTCGTACCTTTACTGGTAGACTACCGCGAACGCGCATATGCAAAAGGATCGATTCCACCAACGTTTACGAGACGAGAGGGTGCGCCGAAAGACCGGGAAATTCTCGCCATGCGAGTCATTGATCGAACATTGCGTCCCCTTTTTCCGAAAGGCTGGTCGCAAGAAACAATGATACAATCAATTGTTTTAGCGAGTGATTTAGATCAAGATCCCGCAGTTCTTTGTGTCAATGCGTGTTCTGCGGCGCTCACGATATCGTCTATTCCGTGGGATGGACCAATCGGTGCGTGTAGAGTTGCAGTCATGAAAAACGGATCGATTTGCGTAAACCCGACGTTTCAGGAGTGTGACGAAGCTTCACTAGTTTTCTTCTACGCTGGAAACTACGACAGAGCGTTGATGATTGAGGCGCACGCTAACGACGAGTCTGGTGTGAGTGAAAAAGACGTCGCGAAGGCTTTACTCGCTGCGCACGAAGCCGCTAGATCGTTGATTGAACCGCAGTTGGAATTGAAAAAGAAGTTGGATCTCAAAGCAATTGAAAATAAGAAAATGCCGAAAACGAAACAGGAAGTCGCCGAACCTGTAGGAGGAAGATGTCCAGAGCTACGAAAAAATGTTTTGACGCGATGTAAGGAAAGGTTGCGAGGTATATTCGACGAAAAAATTCAAGACAAGCACGAACGTGGGAGGAAAATGGCTGAATTGAAAGCTTTGATTTACCAAGAGATGCTCGCAGATTACGGAGAGGAGGAAATGAAATGGTCGGAAAAAGATGTTGACGGCGCATTTTTTCATAACGCCTCCGTTTTGATGCGAGAAATGGTACTCGAAGATGATATACGAGTAGATGGGAGAGGTATGGATGACATTCGTGATTTACGCGGTGAAGTAGGTGTTTTACCGTCCGTCGTCCACGGTTCTAGTGTATTTGAAAGAGGTTCCACCCAGGCGTTAGCCGTCGTCACACTTGGTGCTGAAGCAGATTCACAAAAATTGGACAGCCTCGTTGGACCATCCAGCAAGCGTTTAATGCTTCATTACTCTTTTCCAAGCTTTTCTGTGAACGAGTCCGCTCCACCTCGCGGTGTTTCGAGAAGAGAAGTTGGCCACGGCGCGTTGGCGGAAAAGGCTCTCGCAGCGGCCCTTCCGGATCCATCAACCTTCCCGTTTGCCGTTCGAATAAACGCGGAAACGCTGGAGAGCAATGGGTCTTCGTCAATGGCTGCTGTTTGCAGCGGAAGTTTGGCATTGTATGATGCTGGAGTTCCTTTGAAAGAACACGTAGGCGCGCTTTCAGTTGGACTCGTCATGGATGAACCTCTTTCTGATGCTGATTCATCTTCTGCGAGCGGTGGTGAAGAAGTTCCAAGGTACAAAATTATGACAGATTTGATGGGTTTAGAAGACGTTTTAGGTGATATGGATTTCAAAATTGCTGGAACGAGGAGCGGCATAACGGCTATTCAACTGGATTGTAAGCCGAAAGGCATCCCTTTGGAAATTTTAATTGAAGCTATGAACAAAGCCAGTGTTGGTCGAGCAAAAGTCATCGACGTTATGGAGAAGACGATTTCAACGCCGAACATCGAGGCGAAGGAAAATGCGCCTCGATCTACTCGTACAAAAATACATCCTTCTCTCATTGGAAAACTTATTGGACCAGGCGGATCTATCATCAAGGGATTGGAGAAGGAAACAGGTGCGAAAGTTGCGGTATTGAACGATGATGGAGAGGTTGAAATCTTTGCAAAGACGAAGGAAAGTCATGATAAAGCGTGTGCCCTTGTCGAAGCCATAAAATCTTCCTTCTTAGAAATTGGCGCGAATGTAGAAGCAGTTGTTGTGGAAGAGAAACCATTCGGTGTTATTCTCGAGTTACCAAACGGTGATCAAGGATTGATGCACGTTTCGAATTTCGCTCACGCACGCACAGAAGTTGCCGAAGGTGTGTTCACTATAGGAGAGAAAATTGAAGTACAAGTAATTGAAAAAGATATGAAAGGAAACGTGAAGTTTTCCAGGAAAGCTTTACTTCCGGGAGGGAGGCCACCACTCAATCGCGGCGCGGCGGCAAGCCGCAAAAGACGATTAGTTCCGAATCCAAAAAAATAGAAATTAAAACAGTAGAGAGGCTTATAGCAAGTTGCGTAAGTGTGCAGTGATGAGTGACATGCCAAGTGAATTTTTATCGAAGCGTTACTTACTTACTGTAGTACGTAGGGTACTTATGTATATGTATGTTTAGAAAAGAAATATATAACAAAGCTACAAATAATAATGGTACAATCCTAGACAATAATAACTCCACCACCACCACCACCAATTAATCATCTGCCATGACGACATCTTCCTCTGTCGTTTGCTTGTGATGTTGTTGGTGTTGCAAGGCTCTAATTTTAGGGACATCCCCGAACGGATTTTGAGAAGACTCGCTATTTTTTATCGAGTTCCAAGCGTTCAAAGCTGCTAATGTTCTCCCGTAAGTGGTCTCTAAACTCTCCTTATCCGCATTTACAAACTCCTCTAGTAAATCTCCATCTGATGATAATCGAACCTTACGCCTCGCACTCATGGTTTGCTTTGCTAAATCCGTCGTGGTCGGTATGTTGGTTAAAATATGCGCCTTCACCTCTTCGCCTCCAGCGGCGTTTGAAATTCTACTTACTAAACATTCCACTCTCGCTTGCACGCGAGATATCATTTTGGACAGCACCGTGGTGTCGTAAAACGGTTGTTTCGAGACTGAGACTAATATTGGCGAACGCAAGGCAACTCGAGACAGTTTATCGTGCTTTTTCAAGATTTTCACCAAAGCGGTGAAGTTGATATTCGTCCAATGTTCCATCAAGACCAACTCGCCGTGGAAGTTTGCCAACTGCACGCACAAGTCCGCCTCAGTCTCTAAGTTATTTGCTTCGACAGTAGTAGCATTTGCCATCTGTTGATGTTGATGTTGATATGAAGATGGTGCATGTCCTTCATTTTTCTCGTTCAACGTTGCCCGGTCAGCACTAATATTCGTTTTATCTCCATCATTCGCATTCTCATAAACAAACAGTTTATCTTCCCCGACGATTTCGCTGAACATTACGTTCATTCTGCTCTCTTTCATCACTAATTCTTCCTCTTTGTTAATAAAGAACTCGTTGAATTTCATGACTTCGTGTTGTAACAATCGAATAAACTCTTTCTCGATTTCGGGGTTGTCGTTTCCACTCGGTATCGATTTCAACGTTTTTTTCAAGGCTTTGTACTGAAGAAACTTATCTCGAATATCCTCCGCGGTGTTGTTCACCACGGATGCGAGTTGATGGCCAAACTTCATCTTTTTCGTTGTTCGTTGGGTGCGTGTATTAATGAGTATGCCGAGAAGACTTCGTTGATACTCTCTATAAACGAGCGCGCGCAATCTCTCTCTCTCTCTCTCTCTCTCTCTCCTTCTCCCTCTTTTTTTCTGAGGAGCCCTCTCTCTCAATGCTCAAAATATTCCTTTTTTTTCCCTTCTTCTCTCTTTTCTCTTGGATTGGACGTTGGAGAGGGTTGTTGAGAGTACTTTTTTTAAAAATTCTTATTCATGCAGCGATTTCGCCTTTCGATTCAAAAGTGCTCTCACGACGACACGAGTACCTCACAAAAACAAAATATTCGCACATGTTCCTTTGCGCCGCTCACAATGGCACGATTATTTCGTCTACCATCATCGCGTCGTCGTCGTCGTCGAGGGGAAGAAGACAACGTCCGGAGAAATCATTTTGGACGACGACAACAATAAAAACAAGAACTTCGATTTGTCTTCAGGCATCGTCATCTTCTTCAAACAACAATGAAGAAAAGGAGGAGGAGGAAGACATCTTCGAGGTCATACGGGAGAACTTGCCATTTTTTATAGGTGGTATGGTGGCCGGGACGTTTGGTTTATCCATAACCGATGACTCGAGTCCACTGAAAGGATGGGTAGAAGATAGGAAGAAGAGTAGCATGAGTAGCTTGAGCCAACCGTCACCTTCGTCGATACGGATACGGCAGGAAGAAGAAGCAGTTTTTACCGTACCGACGACGAAAACGACGCTTGAGAACAACAACAACGATAACATTAGTAGCACAGAGTAACAAAAGTCTTATCATTTCTTTTGTATCATGGTATATTATTCCCTTATATATTTATTCCAACACACAAAATCTAAACCAGCTAATTGTAATTGACGTCTCTTTTTTCTAATCCCAACTCGTATAGCCACCGCCAGAGTAGCCACCTCCGCCGTAGCTACCTCCCCCGTAGCCACCGCCTCGGTCACCCCCGTAACCTCCACCTCCACCTCCACCGTGATTACGAAAATCTCTCCCCCCATATCTGCTCCCCCCGCCGGAGCGACCTTTGGATCGACCGCCGTAGGAAGATCTGGATGCGAAACCACCCAAAAAGGAAGGAACTTCTTGTCCAGCTTCGGACATAACGTCCATGAGAGCCCTAGCTATGCCGGCATCTTTGTCTCCGAACAAAGCGGTGGCTTGACCTTTCTTACCCGCGCGTCCAGTTCTACCAATTCTGTGGACGTAATCGTCGATATCTGTCGGCAAATCAAAGTTCACGACGTGCGTGACGTGAGGAATATCCAAACCTCTTGCTGCGACATCTGTAGCGACCAAGATTGGAGTTCTCCCTGCCCTAAACGACTTCAACGCAGCCTCTCTCTCGTGCTGCGTGCGATCACCATGAATGGATGTCGCCGGTTTTCCTTGCTCGCACAAAAAGTCTTCCAATTGATCGGCACCTCTCTTTGTTTCAACAAACACAAGTGTCAAACCTGGGACAGCTTCTGTCAAATCCAAAAGCATTTGCGTCTTGTCGTAATAAGATGGAACGTAGCAGGCCGTTTGATTGATGAGATCTGTAGAGGAGCCAACGCGACCAACGGTTAAAAAGACGTAGTCGTGTAAGAAATCAGCTGCCATTCTTTGAATCTCCTTTGGAAAGGTTGCCGAGAAGAGCATCGTTTGACGCTCACCCGTACGAGGCATGTCTCTTTGCTCAACCAACTGTCGAATTTGCGGTTCAAAACCCATATCCAACATCCTATCCGCCTCATCCAATGCCAGGTACTCGCATTTGGCCAATCCAACTTTAGCTCGGTCGATTAGATCAATTAGTCTCCCTGGTGTCGCGATGAGAATGTCGCAACCGCGCTCCATTTCTCGAAACTGTTCGACAGCTGGAGCGCCACCATAGACAACCACTGGTCTGCATCCCGTCTTGTATGCAAACTTTCGCGCTTCTTCATGAATTTGAATGGCCAACTCGCGCGTTGGTGACAATACGAGTGCTAATGGAAACGTTTTCCTACCTCTTTGTCCACCGCTTCCAGTCAAGAGGCCGCGATTGAGAATGCCGTAAATAATTGGAAAGCAAAACGCCGCCGTCTTACCAGAACCAGTCTGCGCACAAGCCATCAAATCACGACCAGCGAGGGAGATTGGAATTGCGTGACGCTGTACCGGTGTTGGCTTTTTGAATTTACACCTTTCGATGTTGGCATTGATTTCTCTTCCAAAATCCACGTCCTTGAAGTACTCGATTGGCTTCGGCGGGTCATTACCAGACACTTCCACCGGAATATCTTCGTAAGCGTCGAAATTCAAACCGTGATTTTCGGTTTGAAACATTTCCGTTTCTGCATCCGCTCCTTCCGCTCTGGCTCTGTCTTCAGCTTCCATTTGAGCGAATGGATCGGTCTCGCGAAAGCGAGATCTCCCCGTGTCCCATCCACCTCTTCTTCTGTCGTCGTCTCGTCTCCCGAACGACGAGTTCGAGTAATCTAAATTATCTCTATGTCCTCGAGATGAGCCTCCCCATCCTCCACCGCGAAATGAACCGCCTCCTCTGTCATCTATTTGAAAAGAAAGAAAATGTTACGTTGGTCAATATTGCTTGTTTTGGCTCCGGAAATTTTCTACTCCCACTTGGGTTTTGGGAGCGCGTTGTCGATTGATTTGAAATTTTAGCGCGCTCGAACGGCATACTCTCGCGATCGATGTATATCCTCCGCGATATACGTTTCGGATGCAAGAGTATGCTCTTTATTTGTTTCGAACGGTAGCGTTTACGTTTTATTTCTCTGAGAATAACCTACCTCGAAAGTCTCGTCTGCCGCCACCACCGCCAAAATCCCGGCGGCCTCCAAAGTCGCCGCTGCTGCCTTGTGGCCGATTTCTCAGGTGCGGTGGCACGTACGTTTTTTCTGCACTCGCCTTAGGAGTGCTCGTTGTTTTTGTCGGTTCATCGTTACTCAAAGTTCCCAAAGGTGGTAACTCATCGGTATCGTCAGCCCAGTTATTCGCCATATATTCGCGTCCGCTTTCTGGCGCTCTCTTTTCTTTCTCATTTTTTTACGCGTAAATACGAGTTCAATCGTGTGTTCATCCGTCCTCCTTGACTTTTTTTACTTTTTTTTTCGTTTGCCTTCTCCAGCATCCAGTGCCAGTGCCAGTTCTCTTTTGTCGTCTTCTCTGAACAACATCAAACGGACAATTCAACAGTAACCAAAGGGAAATAGAAAGACACGCACACAGAAGGAGTCACAGAGAGAATGGATTCGCACTTGGAAGGGTCCGGAGGTGGATCGCTCTCGCCGCCGCTCTCCAACAACAACAACAACAACAACAACAACAATAACAACAATAAAGGAGACATCCCCGAAGACACCGAAGAGATTCAACCTATAATTCCTCCCTCGAGACCGATGCACGCAGCGATGTCGAATCCATTTGTTGATGGTAATGGCGATGGTGGTGGTAATGTATATGCAATCGCCCCGGGAGCATCGATTCAAAACTCCGTGCATACTACGCGGCGGTTTGCGCAAAGAGCAACAGATTCCTCGTCAACGATAAATCAACAACAGAACGTGGAAAAAGGAGGAGGCAAAAATACGTACAATACCAAAGCGAAACCATCCACATCGGCTGCAGATTCCAACGGTACCCGAGGAAACACGAATGAAGGGAATGCTGAAGTCGATGGATATAACGACTATGTTAACGGTGGTGAAGAAGATGATCACAAATCAAATGAAAACAACAAGAAGAACAAAGCGAGAACAACGAGAAGTAGCGGTAGTTTACACTCTGAAGAAGTAGAAGGAGGCGGCGCTCCTAAAGCGGGAAGCTTGAATGGAACAGAAGCTGCAAATACCGACGGTAGACCTGAAGTAGAATCCAAAGAGAAGAAAGTAGTAACACAACAAAGAAGGCGGCGTCAGATAGGTAGTACGAATAATAATAACGAAGATGGAGTGGACACCTTTGGGGAAGCAGCGGCGGTTGTAAACGAAACCGCTCCGCTCCCACCAACAAATGAGTACGAATACAAAGAGCCATGGGATATTCCTTCTGCAGAATTAATCCCAGCTGCAATGGGTTTAAAATGTACTGCTGATGCCTATCAAAACGACGGGCGATTTGATAACGCCGAGAGAACGTATGGCATGGCGTTGCGATTTATCGAGCACGAGTCTCTCTTCGCCTCAGTTGGTGAAAATGTCAAGAAACAAATAACAGACGCAAAAGGAAATAATCTTGATATACAACTTGCTTCAAAGAGTGAACTTACCGTGGCATGTTTGATTGAAGCCTCCGTGTGCGCTTTGAAGCGTGGAGATGCTTCGCGAGCGGGCGATTTAGCCTCGAGGGTGTTGAACAACTCAAAGAATAATACTTTGGCGCTAAAAGCGCGAGCGCAGGCTCGCTTAGCCGAGGGCGATTTCCGAAACGCACTCGCAGATTGTGACGAAGCTTTGAAGCTTGAGAAGCACGTGGATAAGAAAGCTGAATTTGAACGTTTACGGAAAGAGATCGAAACGCGTTCCGAAGAGTTATCGCCTATGTGTGGTGGAAAACAACAACAGCACGAGTTTGAGTATGGCATACAAAATGCTGCGGTGATGCGAAACACATTTGCAGCATACGATGGTGCTGATAACGAGCCGCCCGTCGGAAAGAATGTGACAGCGATGCGAACGATAACTTGGCAAGCGGAAGTGGAAGGTGAATCTGAGGGTGGTAGGACTACGATGGATACAGAACCCGGTGCTGCGTTCAAAGGCATCGTGCGAGAGAAGATTATTGAAGAAGGTTACGATAGAGATCACGGTCAGACGTTGTTAAACGTAAATGTCGAGAAGAAAGATGATCCTAACGGAACAACAACAAATGCAAACGTTGGGGATACGACGGCCCAACTCAATAAAACGCACCTCCCGACGCAACAAGCAACAACACACGAACAACCTTTGCGTTCGCAAGATGGTGGGATACAAGGATCTCTGTTGATAGGTTCTGTCGGAGGTGGGGGTAATCACAGAACCCCGGTGTCGCGAGATAGCAACGGAGTGCAAGCAGTACTAATTTCGAACTCAACACAGCGAGCGTTAGGCGGCACTTATTCGATTCAGAAAGACCATCGTCCGACGGATGCGCTCGTTGAGAGCGACACAGACGACGAAGAGGGAGAGGAAGTGTGCGGAGGAAAATGATTCGCTTCGATAAAAATAATAGTAGATTTGAAACTTGCGAAAGACTATTTGTAATAAAATTGATTTCTAGATTATCACAACACGGTGCACTCTATACATACCCATTCATCTTTCTCGTAAATTTCAAACTCTGCACAGCCTTCCGAAGTATATTTTTTAATCACGTCGGTGGCTTGCTTTCCTGCTAAAATCCCAGACAATCCTATTTTCCCTCCTTTTCGAGTCATTTTGACGAACTTAGATGCTAGTTCGATGTTGGGCGTTATCAATATATTTGCTACGAGTACGTCTACACTTGCCGGTTCCTCAGCGTCCAGTTCCGTCCCGTCGCCGAGCACCGCTTTGAACTTGTCTTGGACGCCGTTGATGACCGCGTTGGCCTTCGCTGCTTCAACTGCCATGGCATCAATGTCTACTCCGTACGCTCGGCCAGCACCTAATTTTAGAGCTCCAATCGCAAGAATACCCGTTCCACAACCAAAATCAACCATCTCATCGTCCGCTTTTATGTGTCTTTTCAGAAACTGTAAACACAAAAGTGTCGTTGGGTGTCCTCCCGTCCCGAACGCCAAGCCGGGCGTCAGCAGGATGTCCGTTTTGTATGTTTCGTTCTTCTGTTTTGAAATTTCCCCATTTGTCCTCGCGCATCGTATGATGAACTCATCATCTACGAGGATATCTTTGTAGGAGTCCAAAACGACATTTTGCCAATTGTTTGCGTCGACGTTGTCGTAGATAGCATTCATCGGTCCCAACTCGCTTTCCAACTGTTTTACGGCTTTCTTCGCGTCGCTCATAAGAACGTCTTTGCTAAAATATAACTGTACGTTATTAAACAACCATTGCTTCTTCCGTTCCCACTCGTTCCCTTTGGAGTCTCTGGAGTAGAAAATTTCTTCCTCTTGATCCGTTCCTTTGAAGGCATCGTCATTCACTTGCGCAAACTCTGTGTACCCAAACGTTTCAAGCAATTCAGAAATTTTTTCCGTCGAGTCGCGTGGAACTCTTTTCAAAGTGACTCTCGGCACGGTTTCCTCTAGGAAAGAAGAAGAAGAAGAAGAAGAAGAAGAAGAAGAAGAATTCAAAGATGATACTATTCTTCGGCACTGCGTTTGAGCGAAAATGGAATACGAAGAGAACGGAGCGAGCGCATTCGCTACTACGCTCGCACACCGCATTATTTTTCTGACGAGAATTTTGGGAGGGAAGAAATATAAAAATTCTTTTCCACACTTCTTTTTTTATTACACCTTACCTCTCTCTTTCTCTCTCTCTCTCTCTCTCTCTCTCTCTCTCTCTCTCTCTCTCTCCCTAACCATAATCCTAACACTATCCGCTAATCGGAGGAGGGAGTTTGTTGTTCTTCCGCTGCTGCTGCTGGAGGTGGTGTTTGTTTCATTTGTTGCTGTTGCGGTTGAAAATTTTGCCTCTGTTGATAGTGTTGTTGTTGATGATGTTGGAAACCTCCTCTTTGATAGCCTCCACCACCCATGTGATGCATCCCACCGTCTCCTCCAAATTGACCACCAACGTGCATTTGTGGCGCGTATTGCATCATTGGGTTAACATACGGAGCACCAGGGCCCATGCCATACCCCATCATCATGTTCATTTGTGCCATCTGTGCCTGGTAGTTCATGATGACTGCTCGTTGCGCGGCGCTAATGGCGTCCTGCGATTGCATTGGCGGTGCAGCAACGGCCACAGCGGGCTTCTTCGTCGGGATGAAAGCAGAAGCTTTCGCAGACAAAGTAAAGGCTGGCGCATCAGCAGATAGTTTCGAACCAGTCGGCGTTTTTTTCGCTGCCGTCACCGGAGCAGTGGGTGCTTGTTGCGCCACCGGCGTAGTGGATTCCGCCGTTGTCTTCTTTGCGTCCGCCATAGATGCCACACCCGCGGGCACTTTACCAGCTGTTGATCCCCACGCTGGTTTCGACGGTGGCGGCGCCGCTTTGAAGCCTTCACTACCAGGTGCTCTCGAGACGGACGAATACTTCGCTTCTTCGTCATCGTCAAAATCTGAGATGAGTTTTTGGTTTCTCTCTTCCGCAACGTGCGGATTCGAGGACACTTTACCCTCAATTTCTCTCGCGATTCGTGCGGCTTCTTCTTCAGAGATGCCAATTTTGGACTTGTCGATTTGTGTCGTATAAACAGACTCGTCGAATTTAGTTTCCACGCCGAACAATTGTTTGTTAGCGGCGAACTGATCCCATTGTCCAGGCGGTGCCCTCCTTCCCCATGCGCCGCCTTTTGTATCAAATCGTCCATTTGATCGTCCACCTCCTCCTTGTCCGTCTTCCAACCCCCCAACGTTGGCTGAGGTATCATCGTCTCCGGGCGTCCAAGCGACCAACGTTCGATTTTGCCCCGTTGCGCCTTTGGAAATCCCCCCATCAGTAAAGTCATTCATGTCGTTCATTCGAGATGGCCCCAAGGCCAGGTCGGACATCCCAACGTTGAACGCTTGAATCCACGCAATGTCCTCCAACAGAACTTTCTTCAACTTGTCCGGTTTCTTTCTTGGCGCTTTCTTCGGTTCTTCTCCGTTTGGACCTCGAGGCGTAAGAAATCGAGTCCACGCGTACGCCAAAACGATGTGACTTTCAATTTCTCGAGTGTCGGCTAAGACGCCGTTGAGTAACAGTCCGGACGTGAGTTGCACGTCGACCGAGTAGCCTTTCAAGGCGGATAAGGTGAAGATCAACCGGTCTTTCGCCGTGACAGTCATATTTTACGTATGGTTTTCCTTTTTATGTATGTATATGTATGTATACAAAGGCGCGCGCAGAAGGCAAATTCGATCACCTCCGCCCCCTAAAAATGGAGAGAGAGAAATTTAGGTGTTTTCCTGACGTGGTGAAGAGGAAGAAGAAGAAGGTGTTTTGGTGTTGTGACAAGTTCGTTAGGCAGTGTAGTTAAGTGTGAAAACTCTCTCTCTCTCTCTCTCTCTCTCACGTTCAAGAGGAGTTGAGCGGGCGAGTTTCGACTACCGCTGAAATTGTAAAGATTCTTCTGAGAAAAAAAAAATAATAATTTTGGGTGAAGATGAATTCGACTTTATTGACTCACAAACACACACAGAATAGAAATCGCTCCTCGAGTCGCTCGCAGATACCACGCTAAAACTTACATCAAATTCTATTACAATTTAACTCTAGCACTAAAACTACTGGCAATTTACAACATAATCTAAAACTTTACACGTCCTTCTTGTTGGTGCTTTTGTTCACGAGCGACATCAAGCTTACCGCTGGGGCTACCTTTTGCGAGGTAGTTCTTCGGTCGTAAGTGCCTTTTTGCATCGCGGATGAATGTCCCATGTACATGGCCAATGCCTCTAACTCGTTATCAGAGGCAACGCCTTGGCCTCTTACGTGTGTAATAATCATATCTCGTACCAAGTGCGGATTGACCTTTTGTCCCGTCACACGTAAAGCGCATCGCGAGAATGCTCGTGACAACTCCGACGCAGTGTATGGTTGGCCGTTTGGTCTCGTAAAGACGAAATTATGTTTCGGTTCAAACGTCTGGCGGTATTCGTTCATCCAAAGCTCCAAACCTGGATAAATGCGCGGGTCAAGTACCAAATTCGGACGCGTGCCATACACGTTCCCGGTCTTATAATCGGCAGCGTTGTGCTTAATTAACCACATTTTCATGGACGAGTCATAAAACAACGTTCGGTTAAGTTCCAACTCACGCAACGTTCGCTGGCGATCGGGTACGCATGCTAAAACCGCGAACATGAGGTAAAGTTGTATGCTTCTTGCAATGTCTGCTTTATTCCTCGGCTTACCGCGCTTATCGAAGCCGGCACACTCGAGCTTCAAACACTCGACCAGAACGAGATATTTTGGCCAATCTAACCATTTCTTGGATTCGTCCGCCGCTCTCGGGGCCACTCGTGCACGCGCTCTCGAACCGCGTTGCAATCGCATCAGTTCCTTCATTAAATCCGTATTGATTTTTTCACCAGTACTTGATAGTAAAGAGTTCTTATTTTTATTGGATCTGGAAAATGCTGATGATGTCGATGCCGATGATGATTTTGTCAACGGAGGGTAGAGCCATTTTGCAACAGCAATGAGCGAACGCACGTACGCATCTTCCGTGGAACTTAGTATCCCTCGCGTCTCAACCATCCAT
>JACLAA010004650.1_pt1 | contig 26730 bp, 18 predicted proteins | sample 8027891 | NCBI WGS metagenome assembly JACLAA01 (sample SAMN15724900, study PRJNA655200) | protist metagenome | isolation source: fluorescence activated cell sorting (FACS) single amplified genomes of... | place: Spain: Blaines Bay Microbial Observatory, Mediterranean Sea | collected 2016-01-19 | reverse complement strand
TTTTGGGAATTGAAAAGAAAAGCCGAACGAATGAATATCGCGAAACGAGAAGAAGACGAACGAGAAAGAGCGTTTGGAAAAACTTGCTCTTCTTCGCATTCTCTTCTCTCTCAGTTTGTGTATACACTCGTGCTCGTTTTGAATGTCATCGCACATGCAACGAAAGTAAATCATAACGGGAGTAAAAAGAAACGCGGGTCGTGTGGCAAAGTAAACTCTCTCTCTGTCTTCTTGGGTTGTGTATTAGTAGTACGCGCTCTCGGTGACTGCTCTCTCTTTTTGAGAAAAAATCCTGCGAAAGCGCCGCCGACCAAAAAAATAGAGATTTGCAGGAATACATTCTTCCGAAGAGTAACGCAAACTCACACGCAAACATATACACAAACAATAACATGCAAACAATCTTTCTCAGACCGTGTTATTGCTGTAAAGCAATTGGTGTTATCATTGTTGTTGATGTTCTTGTTGTCGTGCACGTTGCTGTTTATCTGGTGGAACACATGGACACGAATGATTTTTATTTGGGTTTTGGGTATTCAGAAGCGAGAGCAGCAGCAGTATTCAGCGCGTTGAGTGATTTCAATTCAACGCGTTCTCATTTTCTCTCTCTTCTCTCTTTCTTTCTACGACGTCGTTTTCTTTCGTTCTCTTTTTATCTTTTCGTCTCTGGCGCCTTTCATAGCGCAGTCGCGTGTCTGCATGGATTTATTATTGATTCCTCGTTTCGTTGCTGATGAATGCATTTTGGTGTTACGGTATATGGATTTGTATGTGTGCACAATGGTGTAACAAACATATGTGTCTTCCGCTTTGAGATGAACAATAATGAATCGATCGAAACATACATCAGATATGTGTATATCGCCGCCGCAACAACGTTATAAATCACATCATTATTAACATTTATATGCGCGTGTGTTTGTGTCAAACTCTCAATTGACAACCTTATCAAATAACAGGATCTCTTTTCCACCGTCGCTCGATTGAAGAAATCGAGCTTGAACTACGGTCCGAACGGTAAGTCCAAAGGTTCCGGTGAAGTTATCTTCTTCAACCGAGCGGACGCTTTGGCCGCCATGCGCGAATATTCCGGCATGAAGCTCGACGGCCGCGAATTACAATTGGAAATCATTGCCACCTCGAACGACGGATTGGCGCCGTTACCAATCCAAGCGCGGTTATCCGGCCGTGGTGGCCCGAAAGCACCTCAACGCATGCCAGTTGGACGTGGCATTGGCGGTCGCGTTGGCCCGCCCATGGGTAACACGGGTGGTCGCGCGAGAAGTACGGGTGGTAGAAACGCTGGCGGTGGTCGAGGTGGTCGCGGAACCGGTGGTCGCGGCAGAGGCGGTCCGCAACGAATGGACGTTCAGCAACCCAAGAAACAGACGGCGGCGAAGAAAAAGGCGAAGAAGCCGAGAAAGCCAAAGGCGAAGGCTGCGCCGAAGCAACCGCTCACGGCGGAAGCATTGGACGCCGGCCTCGATGCATACAAAGCTCAAGCTATGGAATCGTAAACACATGTTATTTGGACTTCATTTTATTCACGAGTACTTTGATTAAATTTGTTTATTATATACGGTATTTGTTATTAATAATAACGTTTACTCTACCGTTCGTTGTACACGAATTGCTCTGTTTGTTTGTGCGTGTTTCTCTGCTCTTTTTACTCTTCACTCTTTCTCACCATCGGTCGAAAACGAGGCGAGTTGCGCAAGTCGTTCACGTCCGCGTCTTCTTCTTCTTCTTCTTCTTCTTCTTCTTCTTCCTCTTCCTCTTCCTCTTCTCCGGCTCTCTTTCGCTCTCTTTCTCCCGCTCCCAAAAATGGCTCGACGAGTTCACCGATTCTCTCGAGCGATTGACCGAAAGACGCCATGTTTGTAGACACGAGCGTTTCCAACCGGTGTAATCGACTGTCGATATTCTCCAAGCGTTCTTTAACTCTCTTTATCACCTCCAGATAATTCTTCCGCGCTCGTTTTGTAATCCTCTTTGGTCGGTTGCTTCTGTTTCCCTCTTCCTCTTCTTTTCCCCCACCCTCCTACTCTAAATTTTCCTACTTCGGATCTCTCTTTCGTCAAGATTGGATCGGTGGGCCAAATCGGAACGACGACGGGACCAGTTCTTTCCACCTCCACTTCTTCTTCCTCCTCATCCTTCTCCGTTTTTAAAGGTGCCGCTATCACCGCGGGGTTCTTCTTTACCGGAATCTTCTTCACAGGAGGAACGTATTTGTCGTCCGCTTTTCTTTTCTTCTTCTCTTCCTTTTGCAACAACAAATATTTCAACGTCGGATCGTTGTGCCACTCTCTTAAACCGAAAAACGACTGATCCTCGTCCACGATCACGCGCACGAACACTCTCTCGTTTTCGTTTGTCTGGTTCGCGTCCGCGTTCAGAGCGTTCTCCATGCTCTGTATCGGTGTTTTGTTTTTAGTCTCCCCTATCATCTTGTAGACGAGTGCCACTTGGGTGATTTCTCTCGGTGACATCAAACGCTTCTGATTCCGTAAAACGATTATCGCGGCGGTTTTAAAAATATCCTTTGGAGTCTGAACACCACCCGCATCATCGCCGCTCACCTCCCGCGTCATGATGATTCAGCCGTCGTCGTCCAAAGAGCGTCGCGTATATTATAGATATCTTTTCGTGTATTTTTTTCTCATGCAGAGAAAAAAACGAATTGACGTTTTTTTTAAATTAACTAAGACAAACTCTTTGCTCCTCATTAGGGGATTTGTATTCGACTTCACAATACGATACACTCTCTCTCTCTTCGTTTGCTTACCACTTTTTGCGCAGGAAAAGCAGCAAAACGATGGGTCTACCAAACACCATCAAAATTCCATTCACCTCACACACCGTGGACTCTTTAATCGACGCGTTATTGGTCCAAAACAACCAAGAAAAGTTAGGGAACGTGTTGAAACCAATCTTGCATTTCGTGATTGTGTTACACGTCCTGGCGCTCGCGGCGTGGATCGTTTTACTGGTGAGACAGAAACCACCCCGGGTGAGAGATAAGGTGGATTTGAGCAAAGAGAGTTAAGAAGTCGCGGTGCTCTTTTGTCGGTTTCTTTAGCGTTTGTGTTTTAGATATAGTGTTGGTGCATTCCAAGAAAAGATATTAGAGTATATAATAGGTGAATTCGCTTTCGCGAAACAGGCGCGATATGTGCGCTTCTTCTTCGTGTTTCTCTTTGTGTCTCTCTTCCTCCTCGTTGTTCTCAATCTCATTTGCGTTTCCAGCTTAAAAGTCGTGCTCCGAACGACTTTGGTGGTTTCGGCTTTGGCGGAGCGGGAGGTAACGCGTCCAAGTCTTTCAATCCGGCTAAATATTGCAGCTTCTCCGAGGACATCTCGTACGCTTTGGAATTGCCGTAAAACCCACCCGAGAAAGCTTCGATGATGACTTTGTCTTGCCCTAATTCCTCTCGCGCAGCTTCGTCGCCTAAGTTTAAGCATTTCTGCAAGTCTCCAACGTTGACCAGGGTCACGTTTCTGCTTCGAGCTTGGGAGACTTTACTCGCTCCGGGTTCGGTCCCGACGAGTAAGTGCGTCGTTTGACCGGAAATGGCACTGCGGACGAGACCGCCAAAGATTTCGATGAGCGCTCTTGCTTTATCTTTGCCAACACTTACGCCAACGCCACCACCGAGTTCCGGGAAGACGCCCGTCATCACAAAGGTCTTACCCGCGAGCGCGCGAGTGGTTGCCGGAACCGTGACCAAAGGTCGCATTTGATTCAGAGGCACTAAGTGCTGTTGGGTTTGTCGATGCGCCACCGCTAAGTCCTTGTTGCCACCTCCTTCTCTCTCGTCATCGTCGTGCTCTGATTCCGAGATGGCCACGATTTGGTTCTGTTTCTTCTTCTTGCCGACAGGCTTCTTTTTCTTGTTCACCGCGGCGGGCGCCGGCGAAGGCGCTTTGCGTTTCTCGCCCTTACCTTTCCTAGCTTCCAAGTGAGCGTTGAGCAAGTCCCAATTGGCTTGGTTCTCCTCCTCTTGCTTCAACTTCTCTGCTATTTCCTGTTTCGCCCTCAGCAAGGCTTCTTTTCTCACCGCTGCCACCGAGATTGCGATTTGTTTCTTTGCATCTTTCGCGCCCGGCACGATTGCTTTGGCGCTAAAGTGCGCTTTTCTACCATCCTTAGGATAGCCTTTGGGATGTTCTTCCATTTCCTCGTCTTGTCGTTTTGTTTGCAGTGCCAATCGTTTCTTCGCCTCTAAAGCGCCCGGTACGACTGCGACTTCACTTTTATGCGTCGTCCCCCACGCGCCTGTCTTCGTTTTGCCTTCAAACGGTAAGAGCGCCAAATCGAAACCTTCGCCAGACTTTACGCCTCTCGGGACTGCCCAATTCTTTCTATTCGCGCAGTGTAAAACGAACGCGCGTTGGTCGTCGTCTTTGAGCTGAATGAAGCCTTCCAACAGATCTTCGTTCATCTTCGAAATCGCGTCGTTGTACTCCGCAAACTGTTCCTCGGTCAAAGTGAAGTCGCCTTCTTCTTCGACGAGAGCGACGCGTCGATCCATCGACGGTTGCGTCCCTTTTCCTTTCGCCGTGGTCGTTGTCCCTGTTGTTTTACTGCTGCGTCCTCTTCTTTTCACGGTTGTTTTTGTCTCCTTCTTCTCTTCTTCGTCTCCTTGCGGTGGTTTCTTCTCTTTCTTGGTCGTCTTCTTTTCCTTCTCCAACGGTCCGAGGTGCGCGTCGGGAAGTCCGAGCCACACGCGTTTAGGAACGCGCCAACATCGCAGATGCGACCAATTCCCGAACGAACCACTCGTAGGATTACGATGCCCGCACCGAATCTCGTCTTTCTCAATATTTTCGCGCGCGTGCTCGCACGCGATCCCTCCGGATTTTGCCACGCAACTCGACCGCGCCGATCGCGCCAACTCCACTCGATACTCCGGATCGTCATACTCCGCCGCTTCCTCGTAAAACTTATACGACCGATACGCTTTGTGGTACGCCTTAAACTCCTCTTCCTCCTCCTCCTCCTTCCCTCCTTTCTTCTTCCTCTTCTTCGTCGCCGCCTGCGGTTTCTTCGCTTGCCTCGTCCGCGTGTACTCCCTCCCTTTCTTCTTCTCTCCCGCTCCTTTCTTCTGCGCCTCCTCCCAGTACGAGCTTATCGTATTCCTTTCGTACATCACCCGTAAGCTTTGCCAGACGAAATCGAGTTCCAAAAAATCTCGCTCTTTCCCGCCTTTATCCGGATGTTTCAATAACGCTTCTCGGTAGTACCTTTTCTTGATGATTTTAAACTCCTCGTGCAAGCCTCCAGATCTGCCTTTAACGACCTGTTCCAAGTCGTTCAAATCGACGTTTAAGAAGACGAGCTTTTCTTTCATCGTGCGTGTGGGGAATTGAGCGTTGTCTTTTCCTTCTTCTTCCTCCTCTGCGTCCGATTCATTGGTGTACTCGCGACCGTCCTCGTAATCCGGATCTTTTCCCCAACGGCCTCTGGGTTTCTTTCGTCCGGATCTTCGCCGCTGCTGCTGCGCGCGAGGAGGCATTTCGAGAAGTTTCAGCAGAAAACAACAACTCTGTTATCACTTGAAGTAAGTATGAATCAGAAGCGCTTCAAGCAACCGCAGAAAAGTTTTAGTAAGCAGTGTAGTGTTAGGGGAATAGTGTGAGATATTTATGAAGATATTTTCAGAGAAGAGATAAATGTCACACAAACTTTAATCGATAAAAACAGAACGCATGGAGTATATCGAGACGTTTGAGAAACGAAGGTTCCATCATCCCTATCAAATCAAAAGGTGTGTATCTCTTGAGCGACGTTTGGATTGAAAATGCCAATATTCTTCTCTCTCTCGCATACGCGCGTATACCGAGGAGTAAATTTTATTACATCACGCTCGCTTCTCTCAAAAAGTCACGCACGACACTCGTGAGCGTTTCCGGATCTTCTTCGTGCGGGCAGTGACCGGTGTTTTCCATGACGACGAATTTCGTCAAAGGAGGAGGAGAGTGTTGCAACTTGGAAGAAGAAGAAGAAGAAGAAGAAGAAGAAGCCTGAGAAGGGATTTCCATCATCTCGTTGTTCTTCTTCTCGACATTTGGAGGAGCGGTTATCAATCGGTTGTAAATGTTTACCGAGTTGGAGATCGGGACGACTTTATCTTCGTTGCCGTGAACGATTAAGATCGGGATGTTTTTTTCCCACGCGATCTTTTTCAAAGCGTCCATTGGGTTCATGGATACGTCGTATTCGTTCGGTTTGTCCGCGTAAATGCGCATGTGCCTTCGAAAGATGGCTTTGAGGTCGGCGCCTAAATCGTTCAGACTGGCGGAGACGAAATTAATCATTCCGAGGTCCCAGTTTTGCACCATCCGCGGGCGCCGATAGCCATCGATCCAAGACTCATCCACCAAAGATGCTTTCGATTTCGCCACGACGTTGGATAAACCGTTTCGCCAAAACTGTTTCGAGCGAACGATCGTTCGCAAGAGCACGTATAAGAGAGGTTTCGCCAAAAGGTTGAATAAGGAAGACTTAATCCATCCCAAAAGAGCTTTCAAGGAAGATAAGACCACGCGATTAAACAACTCCTCGTCGTAAAACTCGTCGTCCGGAGTGACGATTTTCTTTTTCGGTATCGGTTTTTTCTTCGCTACTTCTTCATTTTCTCCGTCGAGCGTCGTCGCGTTCTTCTTTTGTTCCTTTTCTTTCTTGACTAAAAACGCCGGCGCGATTAAAACAATCGCCGCCGGCTTCGTGGTATCATTATCACCATCACCCTCCAACGTCGTCGTTAACGTCGCCGCGATCGTCCCTAACGAGTGACCGACGTACACAACTTTCTTCTTTTTCTTCCCCTTACCCGCGTATTTCCTCGCCATCGCCTTCAAACATTTGGCGTTGAACACTTTCGTATACTTTATCAAATCCGTTCTCGGTCGCTCCGTTAATCCAAATCCAACGCTATCGTGACATACTATCCCAACACTATTATTCTTATCATTCGCATTTTCCATCTCTAAAAGCTTATCCACGAACGCCATCTCGTACGAGTACGTGTTCGCTCCGAACCCGTGCGCCATAGAAAACAACACCCCGGACTCATCATCGTCCTCGTCCTCCTCGGCCTTTTCTTTTGAAGAAGAAGAAGTAAAATATTTATGGTGCACGCTCACCCCGTCCACGTCCGCGAACCTCGAGTTTATATCTCGAGCCTCCATCGCGGACACCAATCGATATCGCTCCGCCCTTTCCTTCTCCAAGATCACTAAAAACGCGGCGAACGCGAGCGCGAACGAGACGACACCAACGACAGCACCGAAACCAAGCGATTGCTGATTCGAAAAAAAGAACCATTTCTGGAGCAGAAACCATCGCTGGCTCTTTGCCGCCGTCAAAGCGGCATCCGCTCCTCCTCTCGTCAATATCGTCCACACTCGCAGGAGAAGAGCGCTGAGCACACTTGCTTTGACAAAACATCTCACTAAAGCTTTCCAGTCTAACACGACCGGTTCGTCCAGCCGTTTCAGCATATCTGTCGTTGTTGTTTCTGTCGTTGTTCTTGTTCTCGTAGTACTACTTTCGTCGTCCTCGTTTTGCTTCCAAGAAGAAGACGAAGAAGAAGAAGCGAACGAGGAAACCGTTAAAGTCTTCGCCGCTCTCTTTCCAATTCCTTCTCTTCCATATATGACGCTCCTCCATCTGCTCCTCGTTATTCGAAATCCCGCTCCTCGCGCATCATCAGAGCAATCATCAAAACGCAAAAGTCGTCGTCGTCTCGAGGAGGAGGCTTCGTCGATGATCCTCCCTGTCGCAAAGCGATGAAAGTAGTTGTTATTGAGACGAATGGTAGTCGCCATTTTATGACGCACAATGCAATGAGGACGATGATGCCGACGAGTTGTTTGTATCGTCCTCTGCATCATTTTTCCGGTCGTCGACATAAAGAGCAGCCTCAAAAGCGTGAGCTTCTTCGCTGGTTCTCGTCGTCGTTTACGTTCATCGACAGAAACAGAAGAAGAAAATGGAATTCCAAACGACGAACTTCGTCTGCGTCGTCTTCCTCTTCTTCTGCTTCTGTCGATGATAAACATGAACTCCACGTTTTGACGTTCGATTTGGACGATACCGTGTGGCCAACTCTGCCAGTAGTCACCGCGGCGAACGAGAGTTACATCAAATGGCTTCAAACTCGAGTTCAGAACTTTCCTGAGACGCGAGTGATGAACGAGTTGATGAAAGGCATTCGAGAGGAAAGGGAGGAGATGTTTCGGATGCGAGGAGAAGAACACGTGGTACGTTTTACTGTTTTTATTTGTTCTTCTTTATTTTGTTAACCGTTTCCTTCTCTCTCTGATGATGGTTGTTCTTATTTCTCGCAAACGCAGGCGTTATCGTACGCTTCGATCCGAATAGCGGCGGCGGTGAAAGCGATGACGACTTTGTGCGACGTGTGCGAGCACGACGCGATTGGTATGGCGGCGAGAGGGTACCATTTAAGTTGGATTCCGACAAGAAATAGCACGGGCGGGAAGTTGTTATTTCCCGGGGTGCGAGAGTGTTTAGAGACGGTGCGAGAGAGGTACCCGAGGTGCGTCATCGGGAGCATTACGAACGGATTAGGAAGCGCGAGCGAAAGCGGATTGAGAGAGTTTTTTGATTTCGAAATCAGCGCGGACGAGTTGATCGATAAGGAAGGCGTGAATGGAGACGTGGCGAGGAAACCGAGTCCGTGGCCATTTCGAAGGGCGCAGACGATGGCGCAGACGTTTATGCTCGAGAGCGGAAACGCGAACAGAGCTTCCGACGACGACGTTATTTCTTCGTTGAAAATAGGAGACCATAAACTAGAAAGAGCGTATTGGGTGCACGTCGGCGACGACGTCTTGAACGATTGTAAAGCAGCTAAAGATCATTTGAATTGTCGCACGGTTTTAGTTCGAGACGTGAACGTGGTGAAATACGTTTCTGGCGGCGGCGCGCCGTGGGCGGAACGGCCCGAAGCCGTCGAAGAAACCGAGAAGAACAAAGCGCTGTACGTGGACGAAGAAATCGTGAGCGTCGGAGATTTGCCGGACATTTTAGGGAAATGGTTCAATTAAACGCACCTCGCGGAACGTAAGGTTTGTAGTAGTGAAGTCACGTAGTACTTTTCATTAGCTGTGTATTTGTGTAGCACAAAGTAGTATTTATTACAAACAAAACAACCGTATCATTTTTTCTTTTAATTTTGCTTTTCTTCGGAAACACGTTATTAGACTTCTACAACACCGCGGTAGTACCGAATAAATCAACTAGAATAATAAGAATATACTAAAATAACGCACGCCGATAAAGCAATCACGTTGTTTAAGCTCCGAGAAGCTCAAAATCGTCCACTTTATCGTTGTACGCCATGACTTTACGTCGAATTTTCGAAGTGTCGACCCACGTGACGAAATCTTCCATGTTTCTCGTGACGTGGTAACTCGGTTCTCTCACCACGTTTGGGCCAACTCTGACGTGTCCTTGTTCGATAAATGTCACCGCTTCACGTAAGGTTTCGCTCATTTTTAAGCGAACCATGACAACCGATAACCGTCTTCTCAAAAACGACGACGTCGAGAGCTTATCGCACAGCGTCAAAGACTTTGTGCTCGGAATAGCTCCCATGCTATACAGCTTGTCTAAAAGCTTCTCCGTCATTTCAACTCTGTTAGGATCCCTCGGATCGATTTGCCGCAATAAGTTGGTCAACTTCGTAACCATGCCGCAAACCTTGTTCAATTCCTTGTACTCCTCGCGATCTTGCACGTGGTATCTGCGAATAACTTCCAACTCGCGATGGTTGTTTTCGCTCTTCCACTGCAAAAAGTTGGTTTTCTTCAAGAGCTTGCGCTCGTGATGTTTCAACTTTCTCATATTTGTTGTATTTTTCTAATATATTCTTCTTATTAATCTATTGATGGTATCCGTCACCGACGCGCGTTGTTGTTGTTAATGTTGTTGTTATTATCGTCGTCGCGTCCCCGAATCAAATATCCGCGCAAAATCGATACTATTTAATCTTCTAAAACTCTATCTATTATGAAACCTCTTTCTGTTTTCAAAAAGAGACTCTCTGATATGTGATGTAATAATAAGAGAAGAAGATTACTTCGATCTCATGCGCATCTTTCTGCGCTTGCGTTTCAATCTGCGGGTGCGTTTTTTCTTCCACTTGGCTGTAAAGTTAAAGATGTGTTAAAGAGAGAATTTTTTTTTGTGGTCAGTCAGACATCCAAAATAGGTCTCTTTTTGTTTTTCTTCTTGCGTGATGCATAAACCGTCGTCCTAAACCGCAATATGCGCTTGATAAAACACAACACGCGCCATCGTAACGCGCGAGGCTAATATTAATACTACGCGACCATCGTTTCTTTCGCGCAGAACATTTTCGCGTTTTCCGTTCCGAAGAGTTGAGACAAATAGCGCGTAACTTTTTTCTCTCTTCTCCCATTTCTTTCTCCAGAAGAGAGAACGACGAAAAGCGCGCGCAAAAGCGATGATGAAAGAGAAAAAAAGCCGCCACTCGCGAACGCCGCAACACAAAAACGTGTAACACGTTTCATACGAAAGAGTATTCCTCGCACATAAAACGCGCGCAAATACACAAACAAATCAGAGAGAGAGAGCGCGCGTACCTCGCATTGTTTTCTTTTATGAGTAGTAGTTGTGCGGGGTTTTCCAAGAGAAGAAAAGAGAGGAAAGTGAGAGAAAAATAATTACTTTTTTTAATGAAAAAAAGGTAGTTTTTTCTTCACTTGGTGGACTCCTTATACGACACCCTCTCGAATCGCACCAGTATCGCGGTGACCAAAACGAACCGTTATTAGGGAAGTAACGAGCGTGTTGTATTCTTCGAGAGCAATTATAAAACGAGAGTCGAACGACAGAGTCTGATACAGCTGAAAAAGCTCACAAAATCTTTACGAGAGGCAGATTCTTCATTCCATTTTGGACAGTTAAAATGGGCGGAAGCGGATTTCCACTGCACCACGTCCTCTCGGACAACGTGAGCGAGTTCACGTGCAAAATATGCTCCGAGTTTTGCGAACAACCCGTCGTGACCTTGTGCGAGAACAAACACATCTTTTGCCTCGCGTGTTTGGACGAATGGTTTCGAAACGGTGATGCGAAATGTCCGACGTGCCAAGAACACATGGCGTACGGGACGGACGCGAGGTACGAAACCTTGAAAGAACACTCGCCGGTTTTATCTCGCGTGTACGAGAAAGTACGCGTGCGGTGTCCGATGGACGACGCGTGCGATTGGATCTGTTCGTGTTCGGAGATTACGAGACACATGACATCTACGGATGCGCATAAGAAGAGGACGACGAGTAAGACGAGTAAGACGACGACGACGACAAAAACGACGAGAGGTAGCGGCGACGCAAAAAAAGAGGAGAACGACGATACCGCCGATGGTTTACAGAAGCAAGCGTTGAATAAATTCGAGGCGAAGCAATACCGCGATGCCGTGCAACTGTGCTCGAAGTGTTTATCGATAGATAAAGACTCGGTGAAAGCGTTACACTTGAGAGGCAGATGTTGGTCGCAACTGGGAGCGTTCCACGAGGCGATTAAAGATTTTAAGGAATGTCAAGCGGTGGCGGAAGATGAGGGGAATAACGAGTACGCGATCACGTGCGCCCAATCGTTGATGGGTATGTACAGAAAGACGGGCGATTACGAAGCGTCCGTACTCGCCGGCGAGGAAATCTTAAAGAGAGGATTGAAGATCGAGGACGAAACGCTCGAGGAAGAAGTCGCACGAATCGAAACGCTCGAGGAAGAAGTCGAACGAATGCGGTATGTGCTGCGGACATTTCAAAGCGCCGAGGAAGACGAGCGAGAGAAACGATACGCGCAAGCGGTTGAGAGATACGCGCACTTATTGGAATTAGATTGCGGGGAAAGGTGCGAAATCGCCCGCGCGAGATGTTTGCTCTCGCTCGGAGAAAATTTGACGCAAATCTTAAAATTTACGTTAGATGCGATTCGCAGAGATGATTCGAGAGTAGATATGCACGCGTTGAGAGGTAGAGCGTTGTGTTTGACTGCCGATGGCGATTTTGAAAACGGAATTAAGTTTTTCAAACACGCGTTGACCCAAAATCCAGACGATACCAAAACCATGCGTCTGTTCAAAGACGCGAAGAAGATAAAAGTGTCGTTGGAAAACGCGCGAGCGGCGCATCAAAACAGAGAATTTGCGCAAGCGGTCGAGTCCTTCACCGAAGCGCTCGAGTCCACGGAATTTATTCCAGAAAAGAGTCCCGTATGCGCTCGAATACTCGTGGAAAGAGCCAATTCGTATTTACGATTGAACGAAGCCGAGAAGTGCGCGGCTGACGCACGAAAGGCTTTATCCGCCGTGGACGATTATAAACCCGCTTATTTCACGCTCTCGAACGCGTACTTAAAACTCAAAGAGCCGAAAAAAGCAAAAGATGTGCTCGAGAATTTGCAGAAAATTCTTCCAGACGACGCGGAAACAAATGCGCGAATAGAAAAGTGCAACTTTGAGGTGCGCAAGCTGAATCGATGCGATTATTACGCTCTGTTAGGCGTGACGTCTTTAGCGTCTCCGATTGAAGTGAAACAGGCGTATAAGAAAAAAGCGATGGAGTATCACCCGGATCGTATTCCAATCGACGCCACGGACGAAGAGAAGAGTAAAGCGGAAACAAATTTTAAGCTTTTAGGTGAAGCGTTGGAGATATTAGAAGACGAATTAAGCAAGAGATTATACGATGAAGGGTACGATAAAGAAGCGATTCAGGAGAGAGTGGAAGCCGCCAAGAGATCCGCGTTTAACCGACAACACTCTCACCACGGTGGATGCGGATCGCACCATCATTAACGTAACGTAGTATTAGACAGTTAGAAACTCTATATTATATACAGTTGACTAAATAAATGAACGGTAGCAGCGCGTCTATCGGATATTGTTGGACAAGATGAACACTTTAAACAACATGGAAAGAAACGAGGCGAGGACGATGGACAAGAACAAAAACGCCATCTTCTTCCTTTTTTCCGACATTTCCTCTTCTCCGTATCCAGCAAACAAACTCTCGTCGGCGTCGTCGTCTATTTCTCTCGCGCCCATTCTCGGCATCGTTTTCGAGCGTCGCGCGCTTTTTGTAAAAGACATGCTCCCGCTCGCTCGAGATTCATCCTCTTCTTCTTTTTGCGAATTCGCCAACGCGTTCGATTTGCGTTCAACCACCGTTTTTACTTGCTTCTTATCGTCTACGAAATACTTTTCCGAGTATTTCGCGAAATATTTCGGGTACTGCTTTCTCGTTCTCTCGATGCACTGTTTGTGATGTAACCACCTCTCCTCGCTCGTTAATATCTCCTCCGCCGAGAGCGCTTTCCCCGGGTACCCTTCGCCTCCTAAACATTCAGGAATATCCTCTTTCTCTAATCCCCACGCCTGTTTCATCGCTTTTTGTAAACTCGATCCAGTCATGACAAACTTCATCCTCGCGGATTCGCTCATGAACAACTTCCCAAACGTAAATAACGCCATCACAGACATTGGAGCGTTCGCGATGACAAATCTAGAAAACGGTTCTGGGTGGAACATCGCCACTCGAAACGTATCCGCCAGTCGAGCGACGTTTTTCTTAGTACAACTCATGAGGGATAACTTCTTAACGTCCGCGATGAAAATTGGCGGCGTTTGTAACTTTTTATCTCGCGGTCTCGTCCTGTTCGGTTGCGCTATCGTCCACTCGTAAAAATGATTCAACGCGAGCCAACAATCGGGAGCGCTCACGGAGAGTAAATCTTTAAACGCCTCGGTATCTGGAAAAGATAACACCAACGCCGCCGGATGTGAATCAGAAGCGTTCACGAACGTGAACGCGCGCATTTTGTGCGCGACATCTCTGGACAAACGAATCCGTTCGATTTGCGAGTCCAGCTTTGGATGCATAAAATTCGTGGTGATTGGAAACCGTTTCAGAAATCTCGTGTTCACGTACGCTTTCAAATACGCCAACGCGCCTAAATGCTGCGAATCGGAGATGTGCTTCATCCCAAACTCGATACTCTTGTCTTTAAACTTTGAAAACACGGCGCCTTGACACCCGTCTAAACATCGATAGAGAAACATTTCGCACCGATCGACGTAATCTCTTTCATCCATCTGTTCGTTGCCGGAATCTATATTCACGCCTTCGAAGAAATTGACGCAGAAGTAAAACAACGGATGGTTCATGTACTCGCACCCGAGACCTCGTATGAGTTGTGCCATCCGCTCTTCTTTCTTTTGCATCTTTCTCGTGTCCGGTAAATGTAGCGCCGCGCTCTCTGACTCGTCTCCCGCCGCCGGCGCGCTACTGTCCATCGATCTCCTCCTCGCCAAACCACCCTCCGAGTCCTTCCCGCCGCTACCGCCACTCACTCGCATGTGTTTCATCACAAACGCGTAAATCGCAAACGATCTCGCCGACGTCCACTCGTGATCGTCCCACGGTTCTATTTGCATTTTCACTCTCTGTTTTTTACTTCCGCCCGGCACTTCGCCTTCAAACCACACGGACTCGTTATCCTCCGTGCGTTCGTGAAACGCCAAAAACCGCCCCTCGCAATCTCCGCAGTACGATTTAAACGCGCTCAAATACGCCTCGTTCACTTCCGTCTCCTCTGGCCATCGAGGGAGAAGAGCACCACCATTACTAAACGCGTTTTTGCCGCTCTCCTTTTCGAAAATGGTCTCGTATTTATTAAACAATACGGAGTTCATCGGTCGTAAAAATGAACTCTCGCATATTCTTTTCGTTTCCTTTTCGAGGTGGAAATCGTCGAATTTTTCGTCGGTTATTCCGTTTTTGTTCGTCTTCTTTGTTCGTTGTTCTTGTTGTTTTATCGTCGGAGATATCAAAGACGACGCTGAATCTGCTGCTTTTAGCGGCGATCTCGATCTCGGCTGCTCTTTTGAGAGCACGTTTGTCTTCTTCTCCTCCGTATCGCCGACGACGGGGACGATGCCTTTTTGACTCTTTCTCGACCTTTGTTCCCTTTCGTCGTTGGCGTTTTCGCTTTGCGCGACATCAACTCCTTCTCGAACAGGCTTGGACTTGCAGCAGTTGCCCATTTCGTTACTTTGACGATGATACGTTGGTTTTGGCGCAAGTTTAATAAACGAGGACTGAGTTTATTATGCGTAATAACGTTTTATGCGCGCGAGATGAGAAAAAAGTGAGGAGAGAGCTTTGAAGAGAAAACAAACAGTTGAGTGATTTTACTACTCGCTGTACTACGAGACGCGCGCGCATGCGTTTCTTTAATTACAAAGCATTAGTATTATTACTAACTATTAGTATTACCGCTCGAAGAGTCTTTAATCTTTTGCGCGAGCGAGTACGCGACTCTTCGTTTTACGCCCAAATCTTGGCTCACTTTCCGCGCGGCTTCGGAGACGGAGAGCCTTTGGTTTTCCGCGCGTTCGAGGAGTAAGTGACGCAATGTTTTTTCGAGGAGTACTTTTGCGGTGTTTTTGTCGCTTTCGTCGTCGTCGTCGTCGTTTGTGTCGTCGTCATCGTTTATATCTTTGGGCGCGACCTTTGTCGCGGTGGTCTTCTTCGTCGACGCGCAAAAGTCGGAGCTTTCGACGAGCAACGTAATCTCGCCTCTCGCTCGGCCTTCTTTGGAGAATTCTTCCAAACACTCTTCGCACGTGCCCCGAAAGAACTCTTCGTGTCGCTTGGTGAGTTCTCGAGCGACACACACGCGCCGAGGAGGCGATTTGGAGTACACCGCCGCGACGTCTTCTAACGTTTTTACCAACTTGTGCGGAGACACGAAGAACACCAACAAACTCGTCTCGGACGTTAAACTCTCTAAAACTTTCACTCGCTCGTTTTTCTTCGCGGGAAGAAACCCACAAAATCTATACCCGTCGTCGCATTTGAACCCGCTCCCGATGACTGCGGTCGTCACCGCGCTCGCGCCTGGAATCGGCACGACGACGCTCTTCCTCTCTCCGCCGCCGCCCCCGTTCGCTTTCGTCGCTTCTAAAACTAAATCCACTAAATCCTGCCCTGGATCGGACACCACCGGCGCACCGGCGTCGGACACCAACGCAATCACCTCCTCGTCTTCGTTCCTCACGATTCGATCTCTCAACGTTTCTCTCTGCTCGTAAAAATTGTGCGAGTGATACGCGAGCAACTTCTTTTGTTTTCCTTTTTGCGACGACGACGATTGAACGCCCAACAGCGTCAACAATTGTCGCGTCTTCCTCGTGTCTTCGCACAAAATCAACGTCGCTTCGTTTAGGATTTTCAAAGCGCGAATAGTTATGTCCTCGAGATTCCCTATCGGAGTAGACACGACGTAAAATCCAGGCGCGATGGGAACTTTCTTTTTGTTAGAAGCACCAAACTGAAGCGAAGCAGCAGCTTTGAAAAATTCCATATCGTCCTCGTCCAAATCTTCGTCTGAGTTATCATCATCAATCATCGGGGAACCATCAAAATCGCCATCATCATCATCGTCGTCTTTTCGTTGCTGAGGAACCGTCATCTTTTCGTTGTTGTTACGCGTCCTCGTTCTGCTTCTGCTGAACGTACTACATTTTCTCACCCGAGGGTGTTGATTTTTCCCGACGAGAGGAGGAGGAAAAGAACACCGGAAACAGCAGAGTTTAGGATTTGGAGGAGGAGTTCGTGGTCGTCGCGAAGAAAAGGAGGAAGAACACGACCACATCGACCGTCTGTCTTTCTCTCTCTCTTTCTTTCTTTCTTTCACGCGTTTCTGGGAGTATGACAGTGGTAACTATAAAGTGCCAGAATTGAATTTTCACCCTTCTTTGCTTCTTCTTTTAGGCGAGAAACGTCTTTTTTTTCATTCAATCCAAAAATAGAAAAAAGTCAAACAAGATATAAAAATAATAATATTTTTAGTATCGGAAAGAATAAGGAGAAAGAGAGAGTTCCGCGCACTCGACGACGGGACGGGCGAGTACTCTTCTCGCGTCTCTCTCTCTCTCTCTCTCTCTCTCTCTCTCTGCGAAAGACCGACGAAAATCCGAGCGATGATGATGCAAAACGCGACGACGTAAAACCACCACCATTTGCTGCTGATTTGCTGAAAAAAAAAGAGAGGACAGACATGTTTCGGTGGTCGCACGAGCGCATGTGCGAGGAAAGAGTGCGAAGAAAAGTACTACTCGCGGCGGCGTCGTTTGATGATTCCCCAAATCGCGGAGGAGAGGAGAACAACGAAAAGATGATGAAGAAGAAGACTTATGAGAGAAGAAGCGGTGGGAGAACGGATGTGAGATCGATCGAAGAGATTAAAGCGGAAATCGCGCTCGTGGAGAGACAGCTGAGAGAGAAGAAAAGAGAGGAGGAGGAAGAAGAGGAGAGGAGGAAGAAGTTGCGAGCGATGAAGATGCAAAGCGATCGCGAAAGGGAGGGAAATCGGAGGTATCGTCGATGCGGTATTAATAACAGTGGTGGTGGTGGTGTCGACGCCGCCGCGAACGGTCTCGCGTGGATCGATCGTAAAGGCCCGGAACCGGCATCGAGGGCGATGGCGAGACGGTTGTTGGAAACGCTGGAAGAGAGATGGAGCGACGATAAAGACGACGCGTGTTCGTCGTCGTCGTCATCTGAATCTGGGTGTGAAGAAGATAACGAGGATGATATTTCTCTTGCTTCGAGGAGTCTCGTCACGTTTACATCGCGGAATAATACGTCAAAGAAAGAAGAAGGCGGGAATAAAACGAAACGTCACCATCAGAAATTGAAAATGCTGGAAACTATCGCGCGAGAAACGTCCCGGCAGATCCACGCGCAGTGCAGAGACCGCGGCGAGCTCGTCGATGCAGTTTTAGATCGATATCGAGATATAATAGACGTAAAAAATCAACAGATGGAAGAGATGCACTTACAAAATCGAAGATTGTCTGCCATGCGAGATTTTGCAAACACTCAATCCGAACGCGACGGAGAGGAAAAAATCGCGTTGGCGAAGAGTTTAGCTGCCACGAGAATAGAACAGAAACGCGTGCAAATGTTAAACGAAAAAATATCGCGCGAGTTTGCAAACGCCAAATTAAGATGGCAGGAAATATCGTCGGAGCGAAAGAACAGACGCGATTTAGAACGAGATGCTTTGCTGAAAGCACAAAAGGAATTGAAACAGTTGAAAGAGACAATGTTTCGCGAGATTCGAGCGCAGACGATGGTTTTAGAGAAGAAGTTAGTGCACGCGTTGGACAGTCGCGACGATTCGAAAGAGTCGCTGAGGTACGCGGAGGAACGATTGCGCGTGGCTTTGGCGAAAACTCCGAGAGGAAAACCAGTTGATACGGATGCGCAAACGAATCGGCGTTGGATGAAGCACGTGATTGCGAATGGCGAGGACGGGTCGCTGCTTGGAATTGGTTGTGATGATATGGCAAACGCGAGCTCGCAAACGGACGCAGATTTGGTGATGTTGGGATGGCATACTCGTGACAACAATAACAACGACGACGGTATCGAGACAACTTCTGCGAGTATGAAGAAAAGAAGAGGGGATGGGCGAACCAACAGAAACGCTTCTGCTTCTTCTTCTTCTCCGAGCGCTGGTAGAAGTTTCACTCTCGGTGGGTTCGCGAGGCTCATCCAAACTTCGAAAATAAACGGTCGCGAGAAACCAAAGTCGTGGACGTTACGCACGGTTGCGCAGATTTATGCCGATAAAATAGCCGCCGAGAAGGATCAAGAGAAGCAGCAGCAACAACAGCAACAACAACAACAACAACAACAACAACAACAACAGACATCGACTCGTATCGGAGGCGGATCTCATAACGATCTCGCGAGTTTTGCGTACGAGTGGCACGTGCATCGGTACGGCTTGCGGCAATTGGCGGAAACAAACTGCTTGGATTTAATCGCTTCGTGCAAAGTTCACTCGACGTCGTCTCTGAAAATCAGACAGTTTGCGGCGTTTTGCGGACTCCTCGAATCGTCTACCTCCACTTGTTCTCCAAATGGTACTGTTTTAAACACGGACGAAAGCAATGGCAGTCACTTTGGCGGCGACCGGGATACGTACGATTTCTATTTGAAAGTACTCGACGCGTTGGCACCGAACGGTCACATCTCTTCACTATTCCCAGAAAACGAATCCGCGAACGGTAAAGCGATAAAAATTAGCGAAGTTCAAAGTAACACCGCGTCGGTCAAAATGATGAACTTTGACGATAGCGGTAAAGTGACGTTCTCACACGCGTGCGAAGCAGTAAAAGCGTTGTTCCCGGACATCTTGGTCAACGAGCAGACGAGCGCTCAATTTAGTAATAGCACTAGCAATAACAATAGCACTCTTCGATTGACCGAGAAGGAAAAGATGGACGCGTTAGCGCGAGCATTTCTCTTCCATCGAGGCGTAGAAGCGTCCTCGTCCTCTAGCAACGGGATCAAGAAAAAAGTAACTGGAACAACCGTAGATGCGGACGATGTCGTTTCGATTTTGATGACTGAACACGAGAAACGATCGAAACGGAATATGAGAGCTTTGATTGTATTGTTCCGCGCGATGAATTGCGAAGATCATGTCGGTGAAAGCATATCTACGAATAGTAGTCTTTCATCGTCTGGCCTGTCGAGAGAAGATTTTTACGCCGCGTTTCGAATCGCGAGCGATAGCGCGTTGACGGAATCAAACATACACGTGGCATGGAAAGAGTGCGTTAATATGTGTATTCGTTCGTCGGCGATTGGCCCTGTCGACGCACCAAGCGACATCGGAAGGAAGAAAAAAATGACAAAGAAGAAAAACGCGAGAGGAACTAGACTGAGCAAACAAAGGAAGACGGCGCATATCGGAGAAGATGTCGTGATTTCCGAAACAGTAGCGGCTTCGAATGAATCCATCGTCGATGTAGATGCATTAGTTCGCATTCCTGACCACGTTTTCGCCAGCGTCGCTAAGAAGCGTTGCTTCCTCGGAGCGTTTGAAATTCAATACGAAAAACGTTCTCCTCGAGGCATCGAAGAAGTCCAAGAGGAACAAATCGCCTACGAAAATGCGATAACAACGAAAATCACCGCCGAATCCGCGTATTACGACTCTTTCGAAACCGAGTGTCGCTTTTGCAAAGAACTCTTCGATCTTCACGACGACTTGAAATCCAAGTTCGATCCTCCGCACCCGTCCGCAACTCTCGACTCCAGCGCGATGCAAATCATCCACACCTCTCTCCTTCGTTGCGAAAAACTCAGGAACAAATACATTCGAGAGCAGCAAACGCAAACGCACGCGGGGCAAAACCAACAACAAAACTTCTCGCGCAAAGAGAAAACGTTCCTGCGAGCGCTCGTCCTCAAAGCGTTATCCTTGGAGTTGCAGAAAATCCAGGTGAAAAGACGAGGAGGTATTAAACGCGTCGGTGAATTAGTACGCGCCACTGTGTCGTTCAAGTTACGGAACGCGTTTCGGGAGCAATAATAGCATTGTAGTTATACGATGATCTTTGATTGATTGCGCGATAAAATTTTAGTATGAGTGCTTTTCCTTGTTGTTTCGTGTATTTTTTTCTTATTTTTTGCTTTCGTTTTTCCTCCTCTTTTGTCTCCACAAGAAAGCATTGACTCTTCGCCTAGTAACGCGCACAAACAGACGCACTTTGCAAAGACGAAGCGACAAAGAGAAACGCGACTTTTTAAAAAAAGTTCGCGCAAAACGAAACGACTTCTCTTCGAAGACGTTTACAACCAGAGCGAATACTCTTCGCGAGACAGACGACGAGAAGGAGAAGCGAGATTACAACTGTAAAAAACGTTCGTCATCATCATCTAGAACAGAAAAAAATAGCAGAGAGAGAAACACATTAAAATGGCTTCGAAACGAATCACCAAAGAGCTCGTGGTACGTTTTCGCACTCGTTTCGAGTACAGATATCATTCGACCAAGTTTCTTACCCGAGTTTTAGAGACTTTGGCGGTCGCGTCGGTGTTTTTTCTTTTGATTTCGCGCGTGCAGACATTTTTCTTCTTTTCGCTTCTTTTCTTTCTTTCGTCCGTTCGTCGTCGGTTCCTTCTCGAGAGAGACAAATTTCATCAACGAGAAGACGAGAAGACGCATCATGACGCTGACCACTAACAACAACAACGCGATTTTCCTCCTCTCGCTATGCATAACGAAAACGCATATTACAGGATTTACAAAAAGATCCGCCAACCTCTTGCTCGGCCGGTCCACGGTCCGAGGACGATATTTTCCACTGGGACGCCACCATCATTGGCCCAGCGGATAGTCCTTACCAAGGCGGTCTCTTCTTCGTCGCGATCCACTTCCCTCCGGATTACCCGTTCAAACCTCCCAAGGTGAATTTCAAGACAAAAGTGTACCATCCGAACGTGAACTCACACGGGAGCATTTGTTTGGACATTTTGAAAGAGCAGTGGTCGCCGGCGTTGACGATTTCGAAGGTTTTGTTGTCTATTTGTTCGCTGTTGTGCGATCCGAACCCGGACGATCCTTTAGTGCCGGAAATCGCGCACATTTACAAGACGGATCGACCGAGGTACGAGGATTTGGCGAGGGAGTGGACGAGGAAATACGCGACGCTCTGATATAGCATACAACGAATTTGAGAGACAAGAAGATGGAGAGAAGTAGCACAAAGAGAAGCGCGCGATAAAAAGGAAAGATTTGGCGAGAGAGAAAAAGACCGAGAGAATATGCACCCCTCCTTTCTGTTATATTTAAGTAAAACGACGTAATAATAGAACAGATGTGTGTGTGTGTGTGCGTGTTTTCGAAGAGAGAGAGAAAGAGAGGCGAGAGATCCAGAGTTATATAAAGTGTGTGTAATATCAACAATTTTGAGTATATTTAGTTTGAAAATCTGACCTGACGCGAGCGAAAGCTATGAATACAAAACTCTTCTTCTAAGAGGAATGAAACCGGTGTTTTTTCGGCACCGTCAGCTTAGATACCTCTCTCTCGCCCTCTCCGACACCGCTAAACATCGATTTCTTCTTAAACACTCCACTGCTCATGTTATCCAAGCGCTTCTTCTTGCCCGCTTTCTTCGTCTTGAAATCGTTCCAACTGCTCGCCCGTTTCGCGTGTTCGCTCACGCCTGCTTTTTGTTTCTGCTTATACTTAAACGTTTGCAACTGTTTCCTCTTTCGATCTCTGGTGACTTTATCGTCGTCGTCTTGTATTTGAAGCCTCCTCGGGACGATTAAATTACCTTCCTCGTCGTACGTCGGTTTATCGTCGGCGCCGCGGTAGAGCAGATTTTTCGGCGGCGGCTTAGTACCACCGCTCTCCTCGTCGTCACCGTTTTCTTTTCTCGTTCGTTCTTTTGTTGTTTCTATTCTTCCCTCGTCGTGACTTCCGTCTTCTCCGTTTGAAGGTCGTTTCAAAACCTTCCACTTCTTCTCCTCTTCCTCTCGCTTCCTCTTCTCTGCCTCTTCCTCTTCCGTTTGACGCAAATTCTCCAAATCCTCCAACTCTTTCTCAATCGCATCTTCTTCTTCTTCTTTCATTTTCATCGTCGTTTGCTTCTTTCTCTCCTCTTCTTCGTTCGTTTCTTCCATCACGCGTTCTTTCAAGACCTCTCTGGTTAACTCGATGACTTCCTTTAACTCTCGTTTCATCTCTTCTTTCTCCTTCCCGTCCTCTAATTGGTCGATATCTTTCATCTGTTCCGTGTATTCACGCAGAGCTTGTTCGAGCTCTGGGATGGATTGGACCACTTCCTCTTCATCCTCTTCATCTTTGTTCTCTTCATCTCCGGCGTATTTTCGCTCTTCTGTTGTCGTCATTATCTTCTGTAAGACACTTTTTCTAGGGGAAATTGGACGAAAATTCGCCAGAAATCATGCGCGCTTTTGAGACCGTTTCTCGCGCTCAACTTCAACACACATGCTCCTCCGCATCGAAAACCAGTTTAAAGAGGAACAAAAACGTTCGACGAGGATGTGTTGCGGTCGTTTCGAGAGCAAAAGAGGAGGACGATGACGAGGAGGACGACGAACCGCCGCCGGAAGTGTTGCCATACATCGGCGGCGACTTGTTACCGAAAGAAACGGAGACGCATACATCCGGCTACGTCGCCATCGTCGGACGTCCAAACGCCGGGAAATCGACTTTATTGAACAAAATCTTAGGCACAAAACTCTCCATCGTGACGAAGAAACCGCAAACGACCAGACACCGGATTTTAGGCGTTCTGAGCGACGACGAATCGCAGATGGTGCTGTTGGATACCCCTGGGGTGATGCGATCCGCGTTTAATAAGTTGGACGAGACGATGTTGAAATCGGTGCGATCTTCGGTGAAAACGGCGGATTGTTTGATCATCGTTATAGATGGGGACGCGAAAGAGACCGCGGAGAAAGATTTTGAGAACTTGATGGATGTAGACGTGATCGGGAAGGTACCGACGGCGGTGTGCGTGAATAAGTGCGATAGGATTAAAGACGTGCAAAGGATTAAGGAGTTGATGAAGTACTTTAGACAAGTTGAGGGTATTTCAGAGGTGATTCCGATTTCAGCCTTGAATGATACCGGCGTGAAAGAAGTCGTTCAATGGGCGAAGGGGAAGTTACCGGTTGGGCCGTCTTATTTTTCCAAGGAGTATTTATCGGAACACCCCGAGCGGTTCTTCGTGGCGGAAATCATTCGCGAGAAGATATTCGAGCTGTATTCGCAAGAGGTGCCGTACTGTTCGTCGGTTTGGGTGGAGGAGTTGAAGGAGAGGAAACCGCCGGCGAAGGATTTGATTCGGGCGACGATTTACGTCGAGAGGCAATCGCAGGTTGGTATCGTCGTCGGCGAAGACGGCGCGGCGATGAAAAAGTTGAGCACGGAAGCGAGGAAAGATATCGAAGTGTTTTTAGAGAGAGGAGTGTTTTTAGAGATGAAGGTGAAATCGAAACCGGGGTGGCGATCGAACGATAAGTCGTTGACAGAGTTTGGTTTGGAAGATCCGAATAAGACGAGTAACCCGGATTTTCGAGAATAATAATAATAGTAAGAATAATAATAACGATAGCCATAATATACTAGGTAGTAGTTTGATTGGGGTATCTGCTCTGGGTACTTGTCGTGTACACAACACGTAGAGCAATATATGCGCAGATGATCATTGAAAGAGCCAACGCGGAATTCGCATGTTCTTCGATTCGAGAAATGTTTTATATTTTTCAACAACCGCGGCGAGATTCGTAGATTCGCGACGATTTTGGTAGTGGTACATTTCGTCGTTCTCGCCGTCGTCGCTCTCCTCATCGCTCTCGTCGTCATCGCCGCGGTCCGCCGAGAAAACCACGGAAGAAGAGGAAGATGATTTAGACGCCGCAGTCGTTCGTCTCTTCCGCCGTCGTTTACCTCGTCGTCGCGAAGCGGCTTCGGCGGCGGCTTTTGCGTCTCCTCTCTCTTCGTTCTCCTCCGACCGACCGACGCATAAAAGTCCTCGAAACCGCCTCATCGGCGTTCTGTACGCCAGAGGCACCACCACTTTTGCTTTTTTAGGAGCAGCAGCCCCAAAACCATCATCCTTTTCATCGGAAGAAGAAGAAGAAGAGTGCAGCAAAATTTTACCATCGCTCTTCTCCTCGAGGATGAATTCCCATTTTCGAGAGCAACACCCCATCAGCTTCTGTTCTCGCGAAGTAGAAGAAGACAAAGAAGAAGAAGAAGAAGAAGAAAAACGCATCGCGCTTATGAGTCGTTCGTTTCGTCGGAGGATCAATCGCGTGCCCGTGTGATGAAACTGTTTTCTGTTACTAATAGTTCTCCTTAAAAGAGTGATAATAATAGGGGTTTGTCGTGTATTTTTAGAATAAATTTTTTTGATGAAAAGGACATGGTGCAACAAAAACGTCTAAAATCTCGAATCTCTCGTTTCTGTTGTCTTTTTTTGATTTTGAGATCTTTTTTGTCTCGAGCTCCTCCTTGTCTTGCCTATTCGGATAAAATTTGATACAACACTTCATTCAATTCATATCACACTTTTGAAGAAGAAGTACACTAAAGAAGACGATGGCGGCGATGATGGCGAGAGCGACGACGACGAGGACGACTTTCTGTGGTAACGCGTCGTCGGTTTTTGTCGATTCTTCTTCTTCTTCTCAACGAACGAAGAAGCGATTCGTATTCTCGTCGAAATCATCTTCATTCGTGAAGAAGAAGAAGAAGAGCGCTGATAATGAGCGTTTCTTCTCGAGCAAAAGTGGTGGCTTTAACGGCGTTTTTGTGTCCGCCTTTGCTTCTGGGAGAGGAGGCGCGTGTTGTTCCTCTACTTCTTCTTCTTCTTCGGCCGCTTCCTCGGGGGACGACGGGGAGGAGGAGGTAAAAAAGAGCGACGATGCGTCGACAAAGACGATTGAGGAAATCAAAGCAACAGCAACAACATTAACATCAAAGAATAGAAAAGAATCCATCCCGAAAAACCACATAGACGCGATCATTCCGGAACCGACGGAACGTCCACACGAGCGATGGGTGAATAACAAACCGTACAACCCGATGAGTCCTACGGTTGGCCAGTGCGAGCCGTTGCCGAAGACGTTGCCGAAGTTATCGAGAGGCGAGAGGAAAGAGACGGCGTACGATTTGTTAATCGTCGGGTGCGGACCGGCTGGGTTGTATACCAGCACGCAAGCATCTGAGAAAGGTTTGAAAGTAGCGCTGATTGATCCGAAACCGTTAGCTGGATGGAGGAACAATTACGGCGTCTGGTGCGACGAGTTCCAAGCCTTGGGATTCGAGGACTGTTATCGAGCGAGTTGGCCGAGAGCGCAGGTTATTTTTGGCGACGCGGACACTCCCGAGGAGAACGACCGGCAGACTGGGAAGTTTTTAGACCGCGCGTACGCGCAAGTGGACAGAGCGAAACTGAAATCGAAACTGATTTATAGAGCGATGGAAAATAAAGTAGAATTTGGGACGCAAAACGTGAAATCGGTCAAACACGAAGAGGACGACGTTTCCGAAGTGACGTTATCGGATGGGTCCGTGGTGTTTGCGAAAATGGTTTTAGACGCCACCGGACACGCGAGAAAGTTAGTGGATTTTGAGCGAGAGTTTACGCCCGGGTTCCAAGCCGCGTTTGGCATTGTTTGCGACGTCGAATCGCACCCGTTTCCGTTGGATACGATGTTGTTTATGGATTGGCGAGACGACCATTTGGACGACGCGTACAAATCGGTGAATGATATCTTACCGACGTTTTTATACGCCATGCCGTTTTCCAACACGCAATTGTTTTTAGAAGAAACCAGTTTAGTCGCCAGACCTGGGTTGGAGTTTGACGATTTGAAAGTAAAGTTGAAACAGCGCTTGGAACGATTAGGCGTGAAAGTGACCAGAGTGGAGGAGGAGGAGTACTGTTTGATTCCAATGGGCGGCGTGTTGCCGGCGTTTCCGCAACGGACGTTAGGAATTGGCGGAACTGCAGGGATGGTTCATCCGAGCACCGGATTTATGGTGGCTAAAACCATGCGTTCGGCGAACGTTTTAGTAGACGCGATTTTCGAGGCGTTGAGAGCGGGCAAATCCGGCATGGACGCCGCGGACTTAGTCGACGAAACCATTCCCGCGAACGATTCCACTTTATTCTCAGCAAAATCAGCATCGGAAGACATTTGGAAGAAAGTTTGGACGGAAGAAGATTTGCGCGTTCGAACGTTCATGTGTTTCGGCATGGAAACGTTGATGGAGTTGGATATCAAAGGCACGCGCCAATTTTTCAAAACGTTCTT
>JACLAA010000640.1_pt1 | contig 26748 bp, 15 predicted proteins | sample 8027891 | NCBI WGS metagenome assembly JACLAA01 (sample SAMN15724900, study PRJNA655200) | protist metagenome | isolation source: fluorescence activated cell sorting (FACS) single amplified genomes of... | place: Spain: Blaines Bay Microbial Observatory, Mediterranean Sea | collected 2016-01-19 | reverse complement strand
AAGTCTCTGGGGCGCACACGCTGGCAAAGCTGGTCCGCTGTGAAGTGAGGAGAGAGCCACTGGGACCTGCCGCTCACTACGAACGAGCTGGTGCGCATCGCTACGACCCACAAAAGCCAGGGACACTCATCCACCACTCCACCACCTCGCTGACGCCGTCGCGTCGACGCCGCCGACACGTCTCCCGCTGCATGCACAAATCACTGCTCATGATGGCGGCGGCCCTGGCGGAGGGCCTGCGCGTCTCGCGACGAGTGGCTGTGGTTGGAGGCGGCAGTGCTGGTGTTGCGGCCGCGCGCTTCCTCCGGCAGGCCGGCCACAAGCCCAATATTTTCGAAACGGGCGCGAGCTTCGGCGGCGTCTGGGCCGAACGACCGACCAATAATGTAGTGTACAAGAATTTACGGACGAACCTGCCCAAACAAGTGATGCAGTCGCCTGACTTGGACTTTCCGGCGTCGCTCCCCTCGTACGTCGACGGTAGAGCATTAGGGGACTACATCTCAACATATGCCGAGAAATTCGGCGTCGAGGCGACCTTCGGCGCCCGAGTCCTCGACGTCACGCCTTTGGCCGACGACCGGTGGCGAGTGACGTACGAAACGGGAGAAGGCTGCGCTACCGACGACTACGACGCCGTCGTCGTGTGCAACGGCCACTACGAGGCGCCGTATATCCCAGAAATCCCGGGGCAAGATGAGTGGTTAAATGATGACCGTTCTATAGAACATTCACTTCATTACAACGTACCGGAACCCTACGAAGGTAAAGCGGTGCTGGTCGTCGGAGGCAGAAGTTCGGGCGTGGACATCAGTCGGGAATTACAAAACGTCGCAACGTGGACTTATATAATTGAAAAAAAATGTGCGGACCTCGCGTCGGACGAAAAGAGGCGCGTGACGCACGTGCCGCTCGGCGCTGCACTAGATAAGGACGGCCACCTCTACTTTGATTCTACAAAAGCACCGGGTCCTCCGATCGATGCAGTCATCCTGGCGACGGGGTACGTGTACGCGTTCCCCTTTTTGCAGGAAGATGAAGTTGGAATGGAGTTTGAGGGAAGAAGGAGCTGCCGACCCTTGTACTTACATCTCCAGCATGCGGAACGGCCAACTTTGGGCTTCGTGGGAATTCAATTAGCCGTGCCGTGCCCCATTCCAACTTTTGAGGCGCAGTCGCGTTACTTAGGAGAGGCCTGGGCGACCAGTGAAGGCGCTTTGACGCCGCTTGGTGAGAGACAAAGCTGGGTCGCCCAACGCCTGGCGACCGTCGAGGCGTCGGGCCGCGAGCAGGACCTCCACTACACGACGGCAGAAGGCTCGAGCGCCTGGGCGTACATCCGCGAACTTGTAAGAGCAGCGCCGGCGCCTCCTGTCAGATCGTGGCTCGACTCTGACGACTTCGACGCGCGTTTATCGACGGTCGAGAGCATCTACCGGGACCGCGGCGCGCGCTACCCGACGAAGCCGTGGCACGACGATTCGTACAGGCGGTGCGAGTACTCCGTGGACTGGGAACGTGGGGCGTGGGACGTGGCGTGTTGACTCCCCACGGCGTCGTCGACGGGGCCTGTGTGAGCCCGGGCCGCCCACCCCGGACGCCATCGATGCGGCCGCGTCGACGGCGTGCCCGGCTAGTGTACTAACATGTGATTAATCGACGGCCCGGCAACTCAGGACGTGCTGCTCCTGCTCCCACGTCTCGACGGCGCCGGGCCGCGCCTTTCGTACCCGTCGCAGCGCCTCGTCCGGCGTCGCGGCCCCGAGCTCTATCAGCAATCGAGAGGCGACCGTGCCCGCGCGGCCGATGCCGCCGCGACAGTGGCTCACGACCGTGCCGCCTCGCCGCAAGATTTCCCGCGCCCGCGGGCCCGCGTCCGCCCAGGCCCTCTCGAAGGCCGCGCCGGGCCCGTCAAAATCCGGGATCGGGCAGTGCAGCCAGATTAGGCCGCGCTCCTCGCACTTTTCACCGATGTCGCGCACGCTCAACAGGTCGAGCTCGCGGCCCTGGACCATGGTGACGATCGCCTCGGCGCCCATGCCTTTCAGTTGGTCGAGGTCCAGGCCTAGGTCCCGTTTCCGTTTGCCCGGGCACGGGGTTATGATTATCGTGCCCCCAGTCTCGGGCACCGCGACGGGGTAAGTGTCGAGCGGCGTTTGCGAGAGCAACGCAAATGCCGCGTCTCGCCCGTACTTTTGTGCAATTCCAGCCGGCGTCAGGCCACTCTTCGCCCGCGCATCGCTTCGGGCGCCCGCGCCGAGGAGCAGGCGACAGCAGTCCAGACAGCCACTTTCCGCTGCCCCGTGTAGTGCTGTCCACTGCGTATAGCTCTCGGCGGTCGCGTCGGCGCCTCGTTTTAACAGGTCACGCACTTCGCTGCAATCGCCGGCCTCGGCTGCTTTTATGAGCGGCGTCTCGCCGCTCGCGTCGCGCGCGTCGACGCTCGCACGAAGTGAGCATCGCTGCGTAGGCGTCCTCGGCGCGAGGAATGCAGTCGTGTGGACGAGGCATGCGACGAATGAGGCTCGTATCGCTGCAGCCGGCGCCATTTTGCGGCACTGCTCCAGTCTAGTTCACCACACGATCTCAATTCGTCGTGGCGCAGCGCTGCGGCTTGCGCACAGCTTTTTTGGATATAAATCGGTAGTCTGAGCCAGTACTGGAGCCCAGCGCTGGCAAAAACGCTGCAAAGTGCAAAACCGAGAGCTAGCGGCTGTAACACACTAGCACACATGCTGGGATTTCGTTTACGGGCTCAGCAAAACGCGTGTGCGTGCTCAACGTCAGCATACGTTGCGTTCGCCGCATTGCCGGCAGCCGCTGACCCAAAAACTCGGGCGGCCTGCACGCTTCGTAGACCAATCTTGGCTGTAGAGCTCCAGCGCATCCGCAGCGCTGATCACGCGGCGCCGCGGCACGCCGTCGACGAGTCGTGGCTCTAGGCTGCCAGCCGAGCAGCCGGACAGCCGCCGCGGCCGCCAACCACGATGGCGAGCGATGGCATCTGGGTCCCCGACCCCGACGCCGAGGACAAGTACCCGCCTCCCAAAAAAGGCATGAATAGGATGACGCTGAAACTCATACGAAAGCGCGCGGAGCACAACGAGGGCATCATATCGACGCTCGAGGAGTTGACGCTGCACCAGGAGGAGTTGGTGGCCATCGAGCCGTGTCTCGGGACGACTTGTCGAAAGCTCAAAATTTTGTACCTGCAAAACAACATCATTTCGAAGATCCAGCACTTACATCATTTAAAAGATTTAGAGTACTTGAACATGGCCCTGAACAACGTCAGCAAGATTGAAGGCTTAGATAAATGCGAATTTTTGAACAAGTTAGATTTAACAGTCAATTTTGTGGACGTCGACGAGCTCGAGTCGAGCATGGACCACCTGTCGGAACGGGAACACCTCAAAGACCTCTACATGATGGGCAACCCTTGCCAAGCGAACTGGCCGGGCTTCAAGAATTACGTCATCGCGCGCTTGCCGCAGTTGCAATTCCTCGACGGCGAGGCAATTACGAGAAGCATGCAGATCATCGCCAAACAACAACTGCCGAAGCTCGCCGTCGAGCTCCGGTCACTAGCCCAGGAGAAGCGCGACGAGAAGGCTCAAAAAGAGTTTGTGGACTATCGGGACATCGACACGGAAGAAAAAGCCCCCTACACGCCGGAGGTACGGTATGCGGCGTCCTTCTACGCGTCGCGGTGCCAGACGCCGTCGTTATCCACGCAGGTGCGCATGAAGATGTACGAGGAGCTCGCCGAGGAGAAGGCCGAGAAGGAAAATCGCGAGTTGCGGCGCCAGCCGCGGGAGCGCGACCACGCGGGCGAACAGCGGAAAAAAGTGGAACGAGTAAGGCAACGCGAGGAGGAGGGCAAGATCCTGCAGTGCAACGAGGGCAAGTGGGAGTTCCATTTTGACGAGGAGTCGGTGAAGGGGTCGATTATTCTGGACTTGCACGTGTCCCGCCGTGTGGAAATCAAAATTTTACGGCGCGTTACGCCATCGACGCGACGCCTGCTCGATGGCGTGGCGATGCCGGTTCCTCACCGCTCGACCGAGCCAGGACGGCCGCGTCATCGCCGAGAAATGACTGAGTGAAGAATTGTCGGTGCACCCGACGCACTGGTTGATTTCCACAGGTCTCCCGTCACTTAGATTCATCATTGATAGACTTGGACATCCACCCTGCCTACGTCTCGGTCGTGATCAAGAGTAAAGTGCTGCGGCTCAAGTTACCGTCCGAGGTGAACGCCTCGCTCTCGACTGCCAAAAGGTCGAAGGTCACTGGCCATTTGCTGATCGAAATGCCGAAAGTCAACGAAAACGCGCCGACCTTGTTCGCGAAGAGTAAAGCTAGGGCGGAGAAGGAAGAACGGTTGAAAAGACTGAATGGGGAGAGAAAAGCCGGGCCGGGCGCGCCGCCGTCCCAATCATCGTCAAAGAGCGTGGGTGTGCACGCCAAACCTCTGGACAACCGGCGGCCCGCTTTGTCCGCGTCGATGGCCGACCTCATGGTCAAGGACTCGTCGTCGCGACGGAAGAAGGATGGCATGGCCGCGGTGTCGACGCGGCGCGTCGACGACCCGCCACCGCCTCCGGTCGCGGCGGTGCCGACCGACGACGACGACGAACCGCCGCCGCCGTGCTAGATTTTGTAATTTTGAGTCCTAGTGATCCTTGCTGTAGGGGTTTCTACCGACGCTCCGACGCCCGCCCCGCTCGTTGGCGTTTCTGACGTCGGCGCACGAGCCGGCCGGCTTGCGTATTGTTGGGGTGCAAGACGTACGGCCCGGAGAACCGGAGGAGCCATCCGGCCCCGGCGTCCCCGCACGCAGAATTTGCAAGATCAGCGCCATTGGGCTTTGCAGCGTGCAAACGCTCGATAAACCACGCAATGGGCAGCCGGCATTGCCGAGTCAATAAGAAATAGAACCTTTCACGCACAAACGGCAGGCTGCCCTATCGTCAGCTCCAGGGAAACAAAGGCACCCATCAGTGTGCTCTGCTTTGCACTGAGGCAGAGACAGGGCCAGCATGGCTGCTGCCAAGGAGGGCAGCAGCTCCGACCGCATAAATCAAATCGAGGAGCGCCTCCTAAATCACAAGTGGCTCGCGTCGATAGCGTGCGCGGTCATTGCCGTGCTCGTGCTGCTCCCGGTCTACGCCGAGCGCGTGGCCGAGCCCGCCGACGCGAACGCCGGGACGGGCTGCTGGGTCGTGTCGCAATACAGCGTGAACGCAGCCCGGCCCGGTGGCGGCGTCTACAGAGAAAGTATTAAGCGGTGGTCGAAGTGGCACAGCGATGACGCCTTACTGCCTCCATGCTGCCAGAATCTCACCAACGGACGACCCTGTTCATCCCCTACGACGACTCGTACGCCGATGCCATGCGAGACCACGATTACACAGCGCGTAGCTATACGCTTCGTGATTTATCCTTCTGCGAGGAGGACGACGCGCACGCGAATTGCCACGCGATGGCCGTCGAATCGGCGACTTGTGCGGCTGGGCGCTGCAATGCGCGCGACCTGTGCGGCTACGACCGCGCCTACGAGGACAAGCAGGGGGGTGGTGGCCGGTGGGCCTGCGACGCCGTCTATGGCTGTCAGTGGCGCCGCGATTTCTATGTAGGACTCCCGGGTCCGCCGGCAGATTGGGATTGGTGGACGCAGGACAACGATTTTGCGAGCCTCTACGCGCTGTATCTGCTCGCGGTCGCCGCCTCGGCGTTTGGCGTCGCCGCGTCGCTCTTAATTCGAAGGGACTTCCGCCGGAGCGAAGAGGACGCGGCGTCGACGCCGTTCCGCGCCTACCTCAAGGCGCTCGTGGCCTACTTTGTCATGCAGCTCTTCGCGAATTGCGTCGTCTTCTTTAGCTTCACGTCGTGGCGCTGCGAACACCACAACGTACAAACCACGCGTGCCTACGACTGCGACTGCGAGCGACCAAACCCAACGGTGGCCGCCGTCGTCGGCGGCGCCTGGGAGTGGCTTGACGGCTTCAGGGGCTGGTGCGCTGGTGACGAGGGATCGTTTTCGCACAACTGGTGGTTCATCTACGGCGACGAGGAGACGCCCGAGGGCGCCGCCCAGAGCTACGCCGCGTACTGGTTCGGCGCGGGCATGGGCATCGTGACTAATATTGTGCTCGAGCTGGTGCTGGTCTGCCGCGTCCACCTCTTGGGCGGCGTGCCGGGCGGGCCGTCGCCGCGGACCTTGAAGGTCCTGCGATGGGCTGTAGGCTGCCAGCTGGTGATCGTAACGATATTTGCGATAGGCGCGTCCAAGCCCGTGCAGAAATCAAATATCGCGGCGCCCTCGGGCTGCATCATGTTATCTCACTGGTTGATTTTCACAGGTACTCGATCCAGTACGACCTCGCCAAGAATTTCATCACAAGTGACGAACAAGGAGACCTTCAGGGTCGCGCGTTAGAAGCGATGACTTTGTGGGCGCCGTCGGTCATGGCAGGGATCGGATTTTCGCACGCAGTAATCCGTGTACCTGTGCTACGCGTTCCTGCGGCCCCTGTGGATCGCCGACCGGCTCGGTGGCGTCGATCAGGCGTTGCGCGCGCAGATGGTGCGCGTGCTTATCGCAACGGTCGTTGCCGTGGCCTCGACGCTGGCGTGCTACCTTAATCCCGCCATCTACTTCGCGCAGCCTATGGTCTTCTTCGCTATCGATTCGATCATCAACGACCTATGTCTAGCAATCCTCGCGCTGACGGACGCGGACGGCGACGCGGCCGCCGCGCGCGACGCGTCGGGCCTGCGCGTCGGCGTCGCACCGGACGACTCGCCGGGGCTGGAGCTGTCCGACGGCGCGGTGTTGTCCTGATCGTATCTATCCGAGTTGTGTCTTTCGGGATAGGTAGCTGTGCTTTACAAGTAGTACTAGTAGCCTGAGTAGGTACCGTGACTAGCCTGAGCCTAGTAGCCTGAGGTACTAGATGACGGTACTTAGTCGAATACGATCTTCGTCGCCTTTTTGCCGGCGAGGTCCGCGCGCGGCCCGAAGGCGCCGTAGTTCTTGTCTTCTTTCTTCTTGACCGTGGAGCCGAATTTGAGCAGCTCGGCCGGTACGTCTGCCCCGGCCGCGCGCAGCACGTTCTGCAGCGCGCCGGCGAGGGCTTTCTCGTGACCGTCGCCGTGGAAGAACGTGTGCGCCGCGCCGCTCTTGCCGGCCCGGCCCGTCCGCCCGACACGGTGGACGTAGTCCTCGATCGTCAACGGAAAGGAATAGTTCACAACTAGTTGAACGTCGGGGATGTCGAGGCCTCGAGCGGCGACGTCCGTGGCCACAAGTAGAGGTACCTTGCCCCCTCTGAAATCGTCAAAGGCCTTGGTTCGTGCCGCCTGAGACATGTCGCCGTGTATAGCCACGCACCGCCATCCTTTCCGGTTCAAATCGGATTCGAGTCTAGCGCACTCCTTCTTGTAGAGCCCGAAGACGATGAGCCTAGACCGTGAGTAATGGCTTGAACTACCACCCTGGGGATATCGTTTTCGGAGCAGCTCGATCAATTTCCCGTCTCGCGCCCTCTGCTCGCAGACGACGACCGTCTGGGCCACGCGGCGGTTCGCTTCTGGGCCAGCGGACTCTAGACGCTTGGCGCCGACGACAACGCGGACGTGGTCCGTTTGTAGAAACTCGTCCGCTACTTTGCGCACGTCCGGAGGCCACGTCGCCGAAAACATACACACTAGCTTGTCGACCAGCGAACACGCGCCGGCTATAGCTCGCACCGCGTCGATGAACCCCATGTCCAGCATCCTATCGGCTTCGTCAAAACACAAAAACCGCACCTTCGAGAGGTCCACACCTGTGCGCAAATCAACCAGTGAGTAGGCTGCAGGCGTCGCATCGATGGCGTGCAGGTCATGATTCAGCCGCGAAATCTGATTTGTGCACTGGTCCACGCTGCCGTCGTCGATAAAATCCTTCAACCGCCCGGGCGTCGCTACCAAGGCGGCCGCGTTCTTCAGTGTTCTCTGCTGCTCGTGGCGCGGCGCGCCCCCATAGGCGACCGCGCACCGCGCACCCACAATCTTGCAGAATTCATCTAAGACTTCGTAGGACTGGCAGGCCAGCTCGCGTGTCGGGGCGAGCACGAGCATCGCGGGCTGCCTTGCCTTCCGCGGCGTCTTCGCATCATCACTTGCAAATTTTGATAAAGCCGGCAGGCCGAATGCTAGAGTCTTGCCGCTCCCGGTCTCGGCGACGGCAACGACGTCCCGGCCCTGGCTCAGCACCGGCCAGCACTGCGCCTGCACCGGCGTGGGACTCGCCCAGCCCTTGCCCTCGCACTGGGCCACGAGCGGCTCCGCGACCGACGCTCTGGCCTCAGCCCAGGTGCCGTGCGGCGCGAAGCCGTCGTCGGGCTCGACCTTGACATCGTGCGCCTTGCGCCAGGCAGCGGTATCGGTCTTGCCATTGGTCTTGGCCTTCTTGCTGGGCGGCGGCGTGTCGTCGGCCGCGGCGCCCGCGGCTCTTTTCGCCTTTTTCTTCTCCTTCTTGGCTTTGGCCTTGGCCACTTCGTCGGCCGTGGGCGCGCGGCCGAGTTTTGTCGTGAGTTTCGCGATGAGCTTTTTCGAGCCCATGGTGCGCACTTCTAGCTTGCTGGTGGCGGCGTGGAATGTGTCCTTTGGCACGCTGCGACGCAATTTGCTGTGGTTGCTGTAGCGCACAGTCAGCCCTTGTTTACGCGCTAACGCGTGCAGGACTGCAGATCGAGCAGGGATGCGAGTTGGGATAAGAAGTTGGTGCTCTGTGGCAATGCACGTCTATTATAGACTCGCAGTGACCGCGTATTTGCCTAAAGTGCCTAAAAGTATCGCCGCAAATAGCGCAAATATCGGGTCTAGGGAGTATCATATCAGACATTCTCTTACCGGAAGAAACTCCCCGGACTCGCCACCGGCTCCTCGCGCACGAAGAGGATGTCCTCCGTCCCGTACTCGTGCCACTCCTCGTCGGCGTGCTCGTCGTCGCGGAAGCGGATGCAGACGCCGTTGAGGCCGTCCAGCTCCGCCATGGCCTCCGCCACTTCTATAATTTCGGCCGCCAGCGACGCTCCGTCGACCAACACCTTGACCTCGCTGCCCACGAGTTGCTCCGAGAACGGCGGCCACGCGCGATCGGTTTTCTTCCATTCCGAGATGACTTTCGGCGTTGCCGACGCGGGCACGCGCTGGGGCGTCGCGTCGATGACCCGCGGCGACTCAGGATTTTCGGGCGTCGCGCGGCTCATATGGCTCGCGCCGGGCGTCGTCGGGTCGTCTCTATAGATAATGTCCTCGCTGTCGTAGAGATGCCATTCTTTGTCGGCCGAGGGAATAGTAGCGTATTGGATGCAGATTTCTTGATGGCCATTGTGGTCCGCGTCGACCTCCGTAATCACCGCGTTGAGCCAGGCGCCCGCCACGTGGACCTGAACGAAGTTTCCGACTAGCTCTTCCCCAAAGGGCGGCCGCGGGTGAACATATATGTCTTCGTCCATCACACGAACGTCTTCGCTCCCGTACTCGTGCCATTCATCCTCAGCAGCATTCACGACGTGTACGCAGACGCCGTTGCCCCCGTCCAGCTCGGGCATCGCGGCGGCCACGTCCGTGATCTCGCCGCGCAGCCACACGCCCTCGACGTGTATTTTTACATGAGCGCCGATCAGTGTTTGCCCGAAGGGCGGCCACTGCCGCGGCGTCGGCTCGGGCGTCGGCTCGACATGAGGCAGGCTTTGCTCCGACGGCGCGTCGACGCGGGGCGTCGGTTCCCGGGGCGTAGGTTCCCGGGGCGTCGGCTCCTTGTGAAAGGACGGGAACGAGTCGTCGTCGGCTGGTTTCTCTGGAGACGGCTCGGGCCGGGTCACGAGTTGGCTCAGGCCGGGCCTAGCTGGAGCGTCGCGGCGCGGCGTCGTCGGTGGAGACGGACGAGCCAGCGCGTGGCGCTGCCGCTCCAATTCGCGCAGCCGCGCCTCCGCCGCGTCGGCCTCTCGACGAGCCAGTCGCAGTCGCGCCTCCTCGGCGTCCGCGCGCGCCTGCGCGATCCCAGCGCGCTCGAGCGCCGTCGCCCGCTCCGCCTCCAAATCGCGGTCCAACTGAGCTCTTCGGTAAGCTTCGCGGTCATCCCCTTTCTTGGAACGTCGTTGCCTTCGCCGTACGGTGGGCGCCCGACCCCCGCGCCTCCAGCTCACGAAGAATTCACGACAACGCCTCAACACCACACGCTCCACGCCACGGTACAGACAAGAGGCCCCGCTGAGGTACGCGCGCCGCCTTCTATCATCAGCGGCTTTCTCAGCGCGAAGCTCCGCCTCTTTTCGTAGTTCCGCACGCCGTTTCCGCAAAATATCTTCGGCGCGCGTTGCGCGTCTCATCGCGGCCCGTCGCTCGTTCTCCCGCAGCACGATCGGATCCGGCGAGGCCGGCCGCGCAACCGGTGGCGACTTGACCGGTACCGGCTTCGGCGCGGCCGGCGCCGGCGCGGGCGCCGGGGCAGCGACGACGGTGGGCTTCTTCGCTGAGCGTTGCGCCGCGGACGGCGACTTCGGCGCCGGCGCAGGCACGGGCGCCGCAACGACCGGCTTCTTCACCGCGCGCCGCGCCGTAAGACCTCTATAAGTCTTCTGCACGCACGTCGCGGCCCGCTTCTCCTGGCGCTGCCCGATGACCTCCCGCCGCCTTTTCACGAGCGTCGACGCCGCCTTCTTCTTCTCCACAACTTCTTCCCGTTCTCTTTCCACAAGTTTCTTCGCCAGGAAGGGCCGCGCCCGCCGCTGGAACACGCGCGCCGCGCTATCCTGCTCCTTCGCCGCCGCCTCGACGCGCAACGCGGCCTTCGCCGCGTAGTCTCTACGAAACACCTCCCGTTTCGCGTCGGCGCGCTTCTTCGCGCGCACCTCGCGCAGCTCCGCATCCCTCCTTTCCAGCGCGGCCGACGCGGCTCTACGAGCTTTTTCTGCAGCTCGTAATCGAGCTTCGGCCTCGGCGTCGCGCCTTCTCGCGTCCTCCAAGTCGTCGGCGGCGCGCCTCGCGGCCCTTCTGAACCCGTCAGCTAACTCAGCACTTGTCTCGGCCTGCGCCTTTAATGCTTCTGCTTCATTAACGAGCGACTCGCGCTCCATGGCCGCGCCCTCGCGGGCGTGGGCCGCCCAGACGCTCGAGGGCGAGAGGGCGTTGTCATTCATGGACCTCCTGCGAGAGGACGGCGGCGTCCGTCGGATCGAGGACCGAGGCGTCCGTCGTTTGGAAGGTGTCGGCGTCCGTACCGTCTCGGCCGCAGCTAACAGCAACGCCGCGGCGGCCCTCTTACCTCCCCCGGCACAAACAACAGCCTCCAGCACCTTCTTTTCCCTCCGTAGCGCCCGTCGCGCGTCCCGCGCGACGGCGATGGCCGCCCTTGTTTTCGCGTCGTCTCTCACGCTGTCTTGCGTCAGAGTGGGGTCCCACGCCCTTTTTTGGGTAGTGGTACTCCTTATCTTATCGGCTCCAGCGCCTATCTTCACATTTGACAGCGTACAAGGCCCGAGCATCCTCAAAACGGCAGCACCAAGTGGGGCCTCACCGTCAACTTCAGACAGTAGCTTCCTCACGCCATCTCCATCACAACCGGCCCTACCAATAGACACGGCGCACGAACTTCCAACGACGGACACGACTCGACCGTCGACGCCCCGCAGCAGTAACTCGGCGCCCCTCACTATACATTTCTGCGCGTCATCTGTTTTGAGAGCAATCTGGGAAGCAGCAGAAAAGGCCAACGAAAACACAACGCCGGGGCCGCCGCCCCGCTTCCGCTTCACGGTCCTCTTCTGAGATGACGTCGCTATCGAAGCAATCAGGTCCGCCCGCGTACTTACCGTGGCGACGACATCGCGCCACACATCCCACGTTATTTCTGACGTAGCCTGCACTAGATCAAAAATAGACGCCCACGGCGCGTCATTCTGATTGAGCGAAGCCAGTAACACGGACCGCGGGACGGGACGCGACGGGCCGCCGTCAGCATCAAAGAAAGCTTTTTTGAGCAGAGCCGCGGAGGCGCACTGGGATGATGTAGGTGCTCCAACACTTGCGATGGCGACGGCCTTGAACAGGCAAGATAGGGTGCACGAGCCGCGAGCCGCGCCAGTTACGGGGTCCTCCAACGCGAGAATAATACCTCTAGATTCCTTGCTTCTCTCAGCTTGTTGTAAAGCTACTAAAGGAGCCAATGCGACGGAGCCCTTCGCTACCCTATTCCTCCAGCCGCCGCGTTCGTCTAAGACAGCTATGTCTAGAGACGGGGCCACAAACAGCGGATCGATCAATCGAGAAGCGTCTACTTCCAGTGAAAGCTTCTCCGCGTGGGGTCCGCCAAAGGCCGCCTTGCCTACTAGAGATGTGCAAGATCTTGCATGAGCACCGTGGCCTAATGAACCTTTAACAGATAAACGGCAGAACGTCCGCGACGGTAATGGAGGAGCGTCTGATTCCCCATCCGTCAAACGAGCGGCTCTCTCACAAGCCTGCTCGTCGAGGTCCAAAGCTTCCACGACGACTTCCAACGACCCAGTTGCCGGTCGCACGACGCAAGCCTCGCATTTTACATGCGAGGCCTGGTGGCCCCTTCCTAATGTATCTTCGCAGGTCTCGACCGTACCGGGATGCGCCAACGCTCGTAGGGCGAGGTCGCTCAAGTCGGCGAGACCCGCGCCATCGATGCGTTCCACGACTAACGCGTCGTCGTCTCGACCCGTGAGGGGCCACAACGCGTTCGTGGAGGTGCACGTGCGGCCCGCCAACTCCAATGACAAAGGCGCTTTACACGACGTGGCGAGGAAGAGCATCGACGGCGACGTTGTTTTTTCTGTGGCCATGGTGATACTGACATCTACTTCACCGCGAAAGGCCCCGGCCTGGTCGCGCAATTCTAACGTAGCTTGTTCTTCACCGGACGTGAACGTCGCCCACGGGATACGTAGAGAAGCCTGGCCTATATTGTTATCATGTGACGGCATCGTCGACGCCGCGACGGTCAAAGTTAGTGAAGGAGGCTCCATGTTCCGCAAATCCGGCGCGTCTAGCAGCAACGATAACGCTCTAGGTAGGCTCAACAGTACATCTTCGTCCCACTGGGGGTGCGTGTCCGTGCCTCTTGTGGAGACTGATCCCTTTCCTGTAGTAACGTCGTCGCCGCACGTGAGCGAAAGCTTGGCGAAGGCTTCTATTCTACCTCGACACCGCGGGTGCTCCAGAAATCTCGCACCTTTGATCTTGACCGAGAGTCGCCGCGGGTCCACTTGCGTTTGTTCTTGGGACGCGAGCTTCCTTGAGAGTAGTGTTTCACCCGGGAGGGCCTGGACGGTCACGCGCGCTGTGGAGACACACTCTTCACCCCTTAACAAGTCGAGAGTCGCCGACGCGACGTCGCCGCCGTCTAATATTGATGTGGTGAGCGGCAGAGAACCCACGGCGTCGCCCAACGAAACATCAAGTTTTACAGTAGCCGCGTCGCTCGCATTCGCGACCCGTAAAGGTAGCACCACCCCATTCTCCGCGTCGGGCCAGGGCGGCATCTCCTTCTCTTCACCTTCTAGTGACAGCGTTACTGCACCTTGCTGGCAGATGGCGACGCAGTGCACCCATCCTCGGAACGGCCGCCGCTTGAACGACCTAGGGCCGTTGACGCGTATGCGCACGCCTATTTGGGGCTTCAGGCCGAGCTCGGCGTGCGACTCGTTGAGAGGCAGCCACACGACGCATTCCCCACCGACCTGCACCAGAGCATCTAGAGCTATCGGAGGCGCGTGGATCTGCGTGGAACCATCCCCAACGAACGAGGAATGCGTCGTCGTTCGTCCGAGGGCCACGTCCAAGAAAGAGTGCCTTTTGGCATCAAACACCAGCGAAGCCCCATCGACGCGGCGAGGTCCCTTCCCGTCTATATTGGCAATGAGCCGCCAGCGGTCGCAGTCCACCAACTCCGAATCTTCCTGCACGCCGACCAGCGAGCAGCGGATGGGCACGGTCCTTTCCATGCGTTTGGCACTTGTGGCGATGACGCGTCTTTGGGTAGGCTTCGGCTTTTGTTCTACCGGTACGCCCGGCGACGCGGGCGTCGCGGGCCGTTCCTCGGACGCGCGCTCCACCCTCAAACTCAGCTGCACGTCGGCGCCGACGGACCACGTTTCCGTCGGATACTTACCATCCGGTAAGAGCCCGAGGGGCACTCTTAATGAGCCTTCGGCCGTGGAGATGCACAAGACGTCTATTTCACTATGAGAAGACCGTAAGACGACGGTCCTCGCCTCTGTTAGGGAGCACTCCACCGCTTTCCCCGAAGCAGATAATGATGCCTTGACCACGGCGTCGCAGGCTTCGAACCGGATCCTGACCCGAGCTTTGATTCGTGGCGGCGGTGGCGCTTGCGGTTTATCATCAGTCAGAAAAACGACGCCAAATCTCAGCACTCCAGCGGCTGAGGCATACCGCACGTCCTCGTTGTCCGCCAGCGCCTCCAATTCGTCCAGGGGATCGACGCACGTGACGCACCTTCTCACAACACCGTAGGGTGATTGCACGAAGTCTTGTAGTAACGGACCGAGGGCTATCTCTCCCTCCGTCGACCTTCCAGCCTCATCCACAAATGACAGCTTCACAATTCTTCCAGTACTGATGTCCAGCTCGAGTTCTTGCGCTTCGAACCAGCGCGCGGTTCCGTCCGCGTCTCGCGACGCGCCTCTCGTCTTCTGGAAGCCCTCGGTGCCGCGGACGTGCGCGCGGACGTACGGCTTTCCTCGTCCCTCACCGCTGCTTCGGCGGCTCGGCTCGTAGCTTTGGATCAGGAGTCGTACTGTTTTCGGTCCATCGATAGATTGGTCGGTCTCGTCTGCCGTGCGCAGGACGGACGGTACGGCTGCCATCTTGGGCAGCCCTTGGTTTCACCCGAGGCAGCCTTTTTGTGGCGCGGTGCGCGTCTACGGCAACACCCGCGTCGAACAGCACCCGCGGATGGCCAACTGCGTCTACCGACGGCTCAGGCAAGCACCGATTGTGCTGCCCGGCCGGCTGTCAACCGCACAACCCGAACCAGCTTCGACCCGCGGCGCGAGGAAGTTCTGTGTTCTCAGGGGCTCGTGGACGCGTCGTCGACGAGTGGTTGTTGTTTTTTTCGGGCTGCCAACTTTCATCTCCTTGTTGTGCCAAGGCCATCGCCGCCGGCAGCGTCTGCGCAGACAGAGAAGCGGTAGTTGCTGCAAGAAGGCGCATTTGTGCTGCATTTTGGCGTGGAGCACGAATCTCGATCAATAGCTGCGCTCACGGCTGCAGCACAACAAAAGCGATAATAGCAGCACCTCCACTCTCCGGGAGGACAGGAGACGGCGCGAGCCGGCGAGACTCAAGAAAGTCGCTGCACTGCAGTGCGAAACAATGGCCGTCGCGCTCGGCCAGAACGATCAACAATTAGGAGAAATCCTCGCGGCCCTGACGGCGCCGGACACGACGCGCATCAAGCAGGCGGAAGACGCCCTGAAGCCGGTTTTGAAGCGACCCGAGAGCGTCGGGCTGCTGACGACGCAGGTCAGTCGCAGCGAGAACCCTGCAGTAAGGCAAATCGCCGCAGTCATCCTCAGAAAAAAAATAGGCAAGCTCTGGAAGAAGGTCAAGAAGAACGCTCGTGAAAGGACCAAAGGTTTATTGCTTGAGAGATTAGCTTCTGAACCCGAAAGAGCTGTTCGCAAAAGTGTCGCGGCCTTAGCGTCTGCTCTGGCTAAGATACTACTCCCTTCCAACAAGTGGCCCGAGCTGCTCCAGTTCATCTCGCAGTGCGCCACGCATGCCGACTGGAACCATAGGGAGTTGGCTTATATTTTATTAGTACAACTATCCGAAACTGTGGCAACGGCATTGGCCCCGGAACTCCCTAGACTAGCTGGTTTGTTCCAAACTGCCTTGCAAGACCAGGAACGACCAGTAGCTGTGGCTGCATTACGGGCCTGCTGTGCATTTGTACAAACGTTGTCCACTGATGACGAGGCACTCCTCTTCAGGGACCTCGTGCCACCGATGGTGGCCGTCGCGCGCCAAGCAGCTTTGGCGAAGGACGACAATGTGCTGCGCCAGTTCTTCGACTGCTTCAGCGAGTTAGCGCAGACGCCGGTGCCCGTCCTCACGCCTCATATTACGACGGTCGTCTCGCTATCGCTGGAGGTCATGAAGGCCAGTGATGACGACCTGGAGCGGACGACGCGCGACGGCGCCGCCAGCGTGGTGGGCTGCATCGCCGAGTGGAAGCCCAAACTGTTAGGAAAGGCGAATCTGGTCACACCTGTGGTCCATGCGTGCTGCGAGATCATGGTCCGGGCGGACGCGTCGGCGAAGAGCGGTGGCGGAGCTGGTGCCTTGTTCGTGTCGACGCCGTTGCAGCGCCTGAGGCAGGAGGAGAAAGCACTCGCGCAGGCAGCTAGGGTCGCCCAAGGCCTCGTCGGTGGCGACGACGACGATAGCGACGACGAGGCGTATGAAGGGCCTTCGTCCCAGGAGTTAGCTCAGACGACGCTGGACCAAATAGCGTTGCACGTGCCCCACAAGTGGTCCCTCGAGCCGTCTCTGGGGTTGGCGTTTCAATGCCTTGACGCGCCAGACGACAGTACTCGTAGGGCCGGAGCCGCGGCCGTGGGCGTCGTGGCGGAAGGCTTCCAGGATCCGCTACGGGAGCACCATCTCGGTAGCGTGTTGGCGAAGCTCGCCCAAGCGGCCCAAAAAGCGACGGACGCCCCTACCAGAGAGTGCTTGTGTTTTGCGTATGGGCAATTAGCCGAACACTGCCAGCCCGAGATCATTGGTCATAGTAATGCGGTGATACCGGTCGTCTTCGAGTTCCTCAATGATCAGCGGGCCGCGGTGCGGCGCGGCGTCCCTTTCTGTCCGCCTCCACGCCGTCGCCGCGACACCGCCTCGACTGCGTCATGACGTCGACGGCGCGAAGGCGCCGCAGTCACGCCCCGCCCCCCGCAGGTCGTCGGCACGGCGTGTTATGTGTTGGAGACCTTTTGCGAAAGCATGGACAGCGACCAATTGCAGCCCTTGTTAGAGCCGCTCATGTGCCGCCTGGTGCCTCTGTTGGACCATCGCTTGCTGGGGATCCGGGAGATGGCGGCGGCCGCGGTTGGTTCTGCCGCGGTTGCTGCTTCGGACAAGTTCGGCCCTTATCTGGAAGGTACTGCTCCTAGATTAGCCGCGATGGTCGAGCTCGGAGAAGAGCGGGCCTGGGAGCTGCGTGGGCGTTCGCTAGAAGCGCTAGGTCATGTGGCTTTAGCCGTCGGAAACGCGAAATTTGCGCCTTATCGAGACACGGCTTTAAGGGCAGCCGCCGCGAACCTTGAGTTAGATTCCACAGAGTTAGCGGAATATTCCTACGGCTTCTTCGCGAATTGTGCGAAGGTCATGCGGTCCGATTTCGGTCCATTGCTCCCGCAGCTCGTGCCGCATCTGTTAGATGTCGCGGCTAGGAAAGACGCGGCGTCCTTTGATTTCGCGGAGGATGAGGATGACGAGGGCGGCGGGTTCAATGCGGCCTTTCTGGACGAAGGGGACGACGGGGACCAGTGGGAGGACGACGAGGGCGAGGAATCGGATGATGATTCGCTCGCCGGCCAGGCCGTCGTGACGGTCAGGACGGCGATGATGAACGTGAAGAGGGCTTCCATCGTCGCGCTGGGTAACCTCGCCGAGTACACGGAAGGGCTCTTTGCGCCGCATTTGGAGGCGGCGCTCCAGTGCCTCAAAGTGTTGGTGGACTACTTTCACCACGAAATACGAGAACGGGCGGCGATTGCCTTGCAGCAACTCGTCCATGGCGCCTGCCTCGCGCACGGCGGACCCGCGAGGGACCCGGCCTACGCGGCGCCGCCGAACGACGAGAAGGAGCCCAAGGCGATCAACTGGACGAAGGGTACTGACCAAGTGCTCCCTCCGCAACTAGATGTTTATGTTCAGGAGTGCGTTGGGTTACTTTTGAGGTTGATCGCGGAGGACACGGCCAAAAGCGTCGCCGCGGTCGCGTGTGAGTCCCTCAATGAATTGATCCAGGACGCGGGGCCCTCCTCCTTCATGAGTAGGTTACCGCAACTCTTGGAAGCATTGATACTCTTGGCGAACGGCAAGGCGCCCTGCCAGACGCTGTTAGGGGACGACGACGACCATGACGAGGACGATGATGATGATCATGATAATGTCTTGATGGACAATGTGGCGGATTTATGTGGTGGAGTTGCAAAAGTAGCTGGTGCGCGGCTGGGCGCGGAGGCGACGGACGCCATGTTTAGGGCCTTCGCGCGGTACGCGCAGCCCGCACGCTCAGCGAGTGATCGGGCCATGGCCCTGGGGTGCTTCGCGGAGCTCTGTGTGGAATTACCGCCGGAGCTGGCCGCGGACCGGCATTTTGGCACGTTACAACCGTTGTTTGCCTCGGCTTGTGGCGATCAGCATGCGAATGTGGCGCGCAATGCGGCCTTTGGATTGGGTGCTTTATGTGAAAGAGCCCCAGGGAACGCGAAGCCCCATCTCCAGGGTGCGTTGCACGCGCTGTTCCCACTCGTGCAAAGGGCGGACGCTTCCAAAGCGGAACGCCAGGCCCAGGACGCCGCGGCCTCGGATAATGCATTAGCTTCGATGTTCCGCGTTTGCGCGGCGGACGTCCAGTCTGCCCCGGTCGACCAGGTGCTTGGGCTCGTGTTGCCGCGGCTGCCTCTGCAGGAGGACGCCGGGGAAAATTCTACGTGTGCTCAGTTCTTCATCGATCTGGCCGTCCAGGGCCACCCCGCGATTCAGACGCACGCCGCGTCCATCCGGACGGCCCTGTCGAAGATGCTGTCCGAGGAGAAGCTCGACGACGCGGCCGTCGCGGAGCAGGCGCGGGGACTCCTCGGGCGGCTGGGGGGGTAAGGTTCTTAGGAGTTGTTTCCACGTCGATGTTACGGTGCTAGCACTAGTGGGCGGAGCCCCTGGGGGGGAGACACCGCGCGTCGCCGATTCATCGGCGGCGGGCGCGGCCTCCAGTGCTCCAGCAAGCTAGCGGTCTGTAAGACACTAGACCGGAGCGTTTCGTGAAAGCCGGCCGCGAGAAGAGACTGACAGCGACAGAGGTGAGACTCGCGGACGCTAATTGCCTTCAGCTTAAAGTCTGACGACTATTGAAAGCCTTGCGCTACCGAATTGTTCGTGGCGAGAGCTCAATTATATCTTACCCCAAAATCCAGCTGCGTCGCGGTGGCCCGCGAGGGCGGCGCGCGCCGCGCTTGAGCCAATGGCGCCGCCACGGTTGAGCCTTCGTAGCCCGCCGCTACCAAAAAGGCAAATTGCGACGGCCGCGAGCGGCGAGCGCCGAGCGCTGGCCGCTCGAGCGTTTCGACGGGCGTAGGCAGCACACAGGTCTACTCGTGGACGCGACCCTTTGTTTCAGAGACGGGTAATATCCTCGCCGCGTTGGCGCAATGGTCGACGTTCTTCACGTTCCTCGCGGCTCTCCTTATTCTTCTTGACGGCGATTCCGACGTCTTGCATAGAACTGTCTTCGCCATGCTGCTTATCGCGATCCAGTTCATGCCGCTGCTCATTACTGCTAGTATCCAGTCGATCAAGAAGACGAAAGCCTATTCAGAGAATAAGCCGTCGAATGCCAAAGCAGATGCGCGAATTAAAGAGGCAAGTGGCATCGAGAAGAAGGTCCCAGGCGAATTTGACGCGGACCAGCTCGATCTTTAGCGGTCGCGGACGGCGCCGCGACTGACCTTATTCTCTCCCCGCTCGACCACACGTCGGACGGGCAGGCCATTTAGCTCGCGACGTCGTCGCGCCTCCTTCGAGGCCGGCGGCGTCGCATCCCAAATTTTTTACGACCTTGTGTCAAAAAACTCTCGTAGCGGCCCGTCGACCTCTTGAGGACGACGGCGTCGCCGCACTCTCAATCGCCTACCGACTTGTGTCGGTAGGCCAAGCCGCCGCGCCTTCGAGGCCGGCGGCACCGCGCGCGCTAGCGCGCATCAAGGCGCAATACGGCAAAGAGAGGTAGGCGATTTTGCCGTGCGCAACCAACATGCCTCCACCGCCCGCCGGCCTTACGGTCGGCGGGCTGACCGCCGCCGCCGCCTCTCGCAGGAGGTGACGGCGGCGCCACTGCTCTTCGGGGCAGTAAGATTGTCGCGCTCGTCGCGATGAGGACTTACACGTCCGCTCGGTGACCGCCGCCGCCGCGCCTCGTATGAGGGGACGGCGGCGTCACCGCCACGCCGCGGAGCCGCCGACGCTCGAGCCTCGGGCGCCGACTGCTCTTCGGCGCGGCAAAAAAAGATAAGCCGCTCTCTCGATGCGATGATCCCTTGACTGTTCACTACTAATAGGTAAGTGCCGATCAGCAGTAATATCGAAAGTATCGACTCGCCACTGATATTTTGTGAAGGTTCCTCCTCTTCTTGCACTAACTCTTTCCCCACAAGTACAATGGCCGCGACGATGATAGGGATCGCCGCGACCTTTGAGGCCGGCCCGTTGACGAACGTGAAGGCCGCGAGGAGCCAGAGCGCCGCGCGGCGCCTTCGGTTGATTGGCGCGCCTCCCAAACAACCCTTGAAAGAAAAGTTTTTGTGCACAAAAGCTGCGAGCGCCCCGAGGCCCCGCGGCGGCTCGGAGGCCTCGACGTCGCCCGGCTCATCAAATGAACCCTTCGCCGGTCTCTCTTGAACGGGAGGCGCCTTCTCCTTTGTCGGGACGAGGGACAGCAAGCCTAATACCAAACACCAGCCCGCTGAGGTAATAGCGAGCGCCGGCAGCGTTCGCTCGGGAATCCTGTACAGACCCGCGACGCAGCAGAGCGAGATGACCGGGATGATGACGTCTGACATGAGAGCATGTTTTGCTAGGACACTCCAGACCAAAACGATTACGAGCACGGCAATCACAGCACCGATGCGTAACCCATCATCTTGAGAATTGAGCGCCCCGCCCAGACCCAAGGGTAGAGCGTACAAGTATACGGATGCATGCGCCACGAACCGCCCGACGTCGTCGTCGCTCGTTTTTATTAACACAGAAGCACCAAGCAGCGTCAGCCCCGCGGCGATGCCGGCCGCAATGGCGTGGCAGCCCGCCATCCCAAACTGGAGATTCAAAACCATGTCGATGGCCCCGAAGAAGAGCAGCGGCAAGGCCAGCAAGACCCGCAAACCTCCTTCCCTCTTGTCGGTAAAGATGAAATAGGCCGTCGTGAAACAGACGCCAACAAGGGCGCCCCAGCCGAACGTCGCCGGGCCGATCAAGACGACGCCGCCCGTGATGAAGGCGAGGCGGAAGACGCCCACTAACAAACCGCCCTCGCCGTCCTTGAGCGACGGCATCGGCCACATGAATACAAGTAATAACGTACAAATGCCCAGGATGAGCGCCCACCACTTCATGCCCAAACCGTACAACCCCAGGTAGAGCTGGAACTGCGCCCGCACGAGGAAGGTGAGCGTGGCCACGATGGCTGCGGGTAACGACTTCTCCAGCCTCGCTAACACCACAGCGAACAACGCCGTCGGTGCGAGCGCCAGGGGCATGGCCACTTCCGTGGACGCTAATACGACCATGGACAAACAAGTGAAGACGGCATTTTTATTTCCATGACCTTTGGGCGCCGAGAAGTAAGTTACGACAAGGCCGCACTCCATCAAAAGAATAACTGCACTCAACATAAAGGGCGCGCCCGCCGCCTCTTGGACGCCCCGCTTCACGATGTTGTGGATGATCTGCCGCCCGTTCTGCACGACGACCGCGATGGCGAAGGGTAAACACGATAAGGCCAGTACTAGCGCCGCGCCGGCCAAATCCGGTAGCAACTGTGTTCTAGATTCTACTTTGCGGACCTTTTGTTGCAGGACGTGGAACACGACCAAGGCCGGTAACAACGCAAGGAGGGGATAGGCCGAACACTGGAACGTCGACGGGCCGCCGCCGCAGTCGCCTTCACTCAAAAACGCGATGGCCGCCACCAGGAGCAAAGCGCAGGCGCCCAGCACCGTATCATAGCCCAGTTCATCACTAGAACCAGCCCCGACGACGCCCGCTATACAAGCAGCTACTGCCACGACATATGTCACGAAGTTGAACGTTTCGAGACGAGCCACATATATAAGAACGGCGACCATGGCGCAGCCTCTGGCTGTTCGGACTACTGATAGGGGCGCCTTGATGCGTTTTGATGAGGTGACGCCTAATAGGATCACAGCGAAGAAGGCGTGGAGTAATGCTATTACTGCATCAGGTGCGGTATTGCCGTCTCCACCCCTCAGTGAAGCCATGGCCACGAGCGGTAATGCAAATGCTGCGAGGCCGCAGATCGTCGCGTGGGTCTCGTCTCCCGCCACGGCTCGTCTTCGGTTCGCGTCCGCTAGAATTAACGCTGCCGGTAACAGCAAAAACGCTCTTCCCGCGAGGAGCCATCTATCACAATCATTCAGCGCATCGAGCCAGTCCACGGCCACGAAGGACCCCACGCCCAGGAACACGCCAGAAATAAACAGGGAGGGTTTGATCGAGCGCTCGTACCACGGGGCGCTCTCAACCGTCGCGGTGTCCGGCGCGACTCTAGCGGGAGAGGCCGGGGCCTGGTCCGTCGTGACCTGCGCGTAGGTGTAGGCGCCGCGCGTGCGCCACCTGTGTGCATCGACGCCATCGACGCGACGTTGTCCCCGTAGCTGCGTCTGCGCGATGGCGTGGAACCTAACTCACTGGTTGATTTCCACACCGTGCGCCACCACGGCATCTGCATCGCCCACCACGCTGCTACTGCCACCGGCGCCGTCACGAGTAACGCCGCCCGCCCCGTCCAGAAGCTCGTCGCGAAGAAGACGAGGGCGAGCATCGACCGGCGGACATAGAGGAAGTCCGAGGGCGACGAGTAGTAGGCCCCGCAGCCTATCAACAGCGAAACCCAGATCGCCACACTTCCAATGGAGATATAAGCCTTTGGGTCGGCGCACCGCACGACGATGGCTCCGACAAAGTCCGCGAGCACGTGTAACAATAGAGCTAATGATGCCGAGGGGCCGTCACCCCCATCGTTCGACTCCGCCTTGTTGAACAACGGGTGGCGCACGGCCGCCGTGACGAGGTAGTGGACCGTCGACGCGCCTGTGTGGGACGGACACCCTCGCGAAACTGTCTCCGTTCACTCACGAGACGCGTAGGCTCCCTGACGGCCACGTTGGGGGCGTCGAGGCGGTGCGGCATCGCGACGACGCCTTCGACGCAACTTGGAGTTCAGAAAAGCTCGGAAACAGACGCTGAGTCAGCACCGGCGAGGCCGCAGGGCCACACAATCAAACTTCTAGCACCTCTGTCGAACTGGCCGCCTAATGCAGTAACTAGGACGGAGATCAGCGTCAATAGCGCGTGTAGCAATTGTAATAGGCCCGCTGTCCGGCCCCTTTTGAACGCCGGCGCCGCAAGAGCCAACGGGGCGAAGGACCCCAACGCCACGACGCAGCAAGCGGCCGCGACGGCACTCGCGTGCACGCCGGGTCCCACACTGATCCAGAAGCCCACGAAGGGCAGCATGATTGTCGCTAAGCAAGCAGGCAGCCATGTTAATATTTCTTTTTGGTTCTGATACTTGCGCCTTTGCGACCGTATGAGCAGAGAATGGCCCAAGGAGAGTAACGCGAGGACACAAGCTAATGAAACCACGGCCGCGGGCTTGTCGCCCTGGACCATGGCGTTCGCGCCGACGCATACGGCTGCGCTATTCACTGCGACGACAACGAACAAAGTGCCTAATGCCGCCACGTGCTTCGGGAGCGCTAAATCGTCGCCCAAGACACATTCGAAGGCGCCCTGGAGCAGTCCCAAGACGGCCAACGCTAATAGAACCAGCACGACGCCGGCCACATAACCCTGTCTCCCCCCGAAGATCTCCGGCAGGAGCGTCGAGAACGTAATGACTCCGACCGTCAATCCCACGGCGCCCAGCAGGATGCAGGTGAGCACGATCTTCAGCTCGCCGGACATGGCCTGCTCCTCCGCCGGGGTTGTGGTGGCGGCCATGGTTTTCCGGGGCTGCGCGGTGAAACGTGTGCGGCAAGGCGGCGCTTTGCTCGAGGCCGTTTCTATGCGGCTACGAGCTTGTGTGGGCTGCCTCCGGCGCTGGAACGTCCCGGGCGCGGGCAGCCAAAATCTGGAAGGCTTGCTAGTGTCTTTACGCTATCGACGCGACGTCTGTTAAAGTTTGTGAAATCAAACTTACACTTAGACATATAGATAAATAATCACCGCCACCGCCACGCAGATATCAGAAGACCGAGCAGCACGCTGCCCGCCGCCGGCGCGCGCGGGTCCGCGGCAGCGGCCGCGTAGAGGCGCTTGGCACGCTCAACTACAGCGGTCCAGACGGCGGCCACCGCGGGCCAGCGGGGTGGCGGCTTGACCTGTGCCGCCTCCAGCGCGGCGGCCGCGCGGTCGGCCGCGTCGGCAGCAATTTGAGCCGCGGCCGACGCGGCGTCTGACGCGCGCTGCGACGCCGCGCTCAATTCCGACGCGGCCCGCTCGACCTCGGCCAGGCGCTCCCGGTCCGCGTAGTTGCGGTGAATACCAGACCCCACGAACACTAAAGAATTCACGGCGATGAGAGCCCACGTCGAATACAGCGACAGCGCGCGGTATTTTTCTTGCCACATCAATTCCCCGTGATACTGCGACCGCACCGCTTTCAGAAACGCCCGCTCGGCCGCCTCGGCCGCGCGCTCGCTCGATTCGCGCGCCACCAGGCTCTCGGAGATCCGCGTCTTGAGGTCGTGCTCGTCGGACGTTAATCGCGTGAATTTCTTGACGTCGTCGGCGTCCCAGGCGTCGCGGCGCTGCAGTAAAACGGTGAGGTCTGCTTGCGTCGCGGACCGGCCCTGCGTGAGCGCGTCGTGCGCTCGTAATGACTCCGCCCGTTGGGCCACTGCCGCCTCGTGCGCCGTTTCGGCCTCATTTACCGCTGCTTTGAGGCGCTGGAGCTCGCCGAGGCCAGCACCATCGGTGACTCGGTTTACGATTGGTGCGAGGAAGGCGGGCCACTGGCTTTGCGTGCTGGTCGCGGTGGCGTGTGCGAGCGCGCCGCGTACAGGCAGCGTCTGGGTGCGGCGCGTGAGCGCAGTGGTGTGGCCACGCAGCGCGGCCGCGCTGGCAGTTCGTAGCATAGTCGACGTCTGGCGGTCACTGCTACAAATTTAGAGCAATTTAGCACCGCTTGCGCGGCTAGTCGCCGAGCAACGAATTGAGTTAAAATACCGCGCCTAGCGGTCTGTAAGACACTAGAAAAATACTGAAATTTGCCAGAGAGCTCCTTCGACGACAGAGCAGCCTTCCTGCGGGCGATAGAGGGTAAGGATGCGGCTGAAGAATTACCAACGTGCGGGTTGAGATCGCATCAAGACCGGCTTGTCTGCTCTATTACGCGAGGTTGCTAGCGGTGTCCGAGCTCTATAATTCGTGGTTGGTGCTACCGGGTCGGTATGTAGCGTGTGGCGTGTTGGTTTGAAGCGCGGTGGACTGTGGATCGTGAATTGGCCCAGCCTCCTGCTCGGCTGGCGTGGACGAGAGCGCGCGACGGGCTGCCGCCGGCGGACCGAGAGCAGTACGACGACGACCGCCGCACGCATCATTCGACGTCCGCACGCATCATTCGACGTTTTTTTGACCGCGCAGGCAGCGAGACGATGAAGAGCGCGCTCGTCCTCGCCGCGGCGGCCAACGCGCTCGTCGCGCCGACGGCGCCCGCGACGGCGCGGACGGTCGTCAACGGCGTGATCCAAACGCCGCCGATCCTCACGCGGGAGGACGGCCTCGAGACGCGGCCCATGGCCGCGGAGATGCCGGGCATCGGCCTCGAGTTCGGCGGCAAGATCTTCGACCCCATGGGCTTCGCGACCTTCTCCGACGAATCATTGATCTGGTTCCGGGCCTGCGAGCTCAAGCACAGCCGCGTGGCCATGCTCGCGTGCGCGGGCTGGATCGTGAACGGCCTCCACCTGAGCCTGCCGGGCACGATCGATTATGAGACGAAATTCAGCGACCTCGCCGCCCTCCCGCCCCTCGAGGCCTTCGCGAAGATGCCCGACGGCGGCAAGCTCCAGATTTTGGGCTGGATCTTCTGCGTCGAGTGCGCGTCGGAGATGCAGAAGCCGCACTACTTGAAGGGCGGCGAGTTCGTGACCTACGACTGGGCGAACCTGTCGGGCGCCATGTCGCCGGAGTCGCTCAAGCGCAAGCAGGAGGCGGAGCTGAAGAATGGTAGATTGGCGATGATCGGCTTCATGTCGTTCCTCGCGGCGAACAACATCGAGGGGTCCGTGCCGATGGTCCCGCACTCGGAGGCGGCGAAGAGCATCCTCGGGCTCTGAGTTGTTGGGGATTGTTGAGGCGGGTAAGGGGCCTCTATAGATAAGTCCGCGCACGTCGCGTCGGGGGCGTCAGTGCCGCGTCGCGTCGGAGGCGTCACCGCGGAGTAGCCGGTGCCGCGCGTGCGGACGGATCGTTCCGCGGACGCGTGGAGCGCTAGCTCACGGCGCGCCGCGCGCGAAGCCAGGCAGCAACGGGGGCAGCCTTGCGCAAGGTTGCGAAGCTGTGCAGCGTCGCGCCGGCGGCGTGCGCCCGCCTTGCGTCTCCTGCGGGCTCCAGTGCTTCGCAACTGTCCCATACTCAAGTGCCGCGCGACGCCAACGAGCGCTAGGCCAGCAT
>JACLAA010002567.1_pt1 | contig 26772 bp, 17 predicted proteins | sample 8027891 | NCBI WGS metagenome assembly JACLAA01 (sample SAMN15724900, study PRJNA655200) | protist metagenome | isolation source: fluorescence activated cell sorting (FACS) single amplified genomes of... | place: Spain: Blaines Bay Microbial Observatory, Mediterranean Sea | collected 2016-01-19 | reverse complement strand
ACATCACATTCGTACGGTTTCTCGTTTGTGTGAATACGCATGTGGCTTTGCAAATGGTGAGATTGACGAAAAGCTTTATCGCACACATCACATTCATACGGTCTCTCGTTCGTGTGCGTACGCATGTGTCGATCCAAAAGTGATCGTCTATCAAACACCTTCCCGCACACATCGCACTCATGTTGCGTTCTCTTCCTCTTCGCTCCTTTCTTATTAAAAGTCGTTTCTTCTTTTTGTATCTGATGATGATTCGCCTCGAGATCATCATCCTCCTCGTCAGGAATCTTCAAACACAACACCAAAGGTTCATCTTTTTCTCCCTTCAAAACCGTCCTCGCGTTCACCGCTCTTTTCGGATGTGGATTCTTTCTTCTTCGACTCATGCATTCAAAATCGTTCTTTGCGTCTCTCGCGGAGAAAGAAGAGAGAGGTTCTTTCTCTCGCAAAGTATTTAGTCTTTACTTGAGCGCGTCATTATGGAAAAAAAAAAATTGAGCCGTTTTTGAAGAAAAGACTTGCGCCTGATTGACTAAAATTTTGCCTTTTTTCTCAAAACACACAAAAGAGAGACGAAAAAAAAAAAACGAGAGAGACGAAATTTCTCAATTAAAATCCATCACGTGTCTCTGCTACGATGACGACCAACATAAACTCTTCTTCTTCTTCTCAAATGAAACACATCGCGTTCTCAAAACCTCGCGTGGACGACGATTCACGCGTGGAAGCGTTGGACGCGTTAACGATGATGCTGTTTGAGGAAGAAGAAAACAAAGAAGAAGAGATGATGATGATGTCGGAGGCGTTGACATCGGAGGTGTTGGATGCGTCGAATTCAACGTTGATTCGCGCGAAGTGTTTCGCACTTTTGCAAAGGATGAACGAGAGAAGTGCTGCGAATAAAAGCGAGAATAACGAGAAGAAGAAGAAGAATAGCATCATCATCATCTACGAGCAAATGTGCGTGCACCCAATACGAGAGTGGATGAGGATTCTTCTTGACGACGACGAGAGTAATGCGAGTCATTTCAGTAAAGAACAACTGTTAAAACGAGTCCTTTTCGCGCTCGACGCGTGCGGGAAAATCAACGTCTTCTTTGAAGAAGAAGAAGACGAAGAGGAGGATTTAGAGGAGGAAAAGGAAAACGAAGAAAGAGTGTTGTTTGGAAAGTTGACCAATGAAGTGGTTAAGTTTTGCATCGGGAAGTTATACATCGTCGAAGATTCAGGAGGCCCCGGCGCGACGAACGACGCGAAGACGACGAAAGATATGAACAGAGAGTTGTACACCGCTTCGGTCGCCTGTCTCTCCTCGCTGGCGAAGAAGAAGAAACAGAAGAAAAAGAAGAAAAACAATACTACTACTACTACTACTACTAAGAATGAGACTGATAAGAAGAAGAACGGTGGTTTAGAAAACGGCGACGATGTAGATAACGATTTAGACGACGACGGGACTTCCTTTTTTACGATTGAAGATATTCAGAGTTTGTTGAGGTACGTGGAAAAAGGGACGTCGGTTGGGGACAGTCAAGGGACGTTGGCGTGCGGCGGGAGTTTGAGAGTGTTGACGTTTTTAATGCCCAAGTTGTTGGAGCAAAAGAGACGGAAGTATGGATTATTAGTGGGTGGTGGTGGTAGTGGAGGCGGCGTAGGGGTTGGCGCTGAAAAGGCGGACGGTAACGCGGGGGGGGACAACAACGATATCGTCGTCGCGAATTTCTTAGGCCAAGGACGACGAACTGGAGTCGAAGAGATGGAACTGAAGATGTACTCGAAAACGATCATCATCGGAGAGGAAGGTAATAATGATAATAGCATTTATAGTAGCAAAAAAGTAGTAGACGTCTTTGATCGCGTGGATTTCAACGCCGTGACCGCCTTGGTGGGCAAGAAAACGTTACAAAGCGGCCATCACGTTCCGGCGTGGATTAAATCCGCCGGGTGTGAATACTTAGCACACTGCGCGCGGAAAAAGGAAGACTTCGTCTTATTAGCGAAAGCGTGCACAGACAAACGCCACTGGTCGGTACGCTTAGCCGCTCTGAAAGCGTTCGCGAAACTCGGGTTTCATTCGAGGCCGTATTACACGCAGTTGATTTTGTTCAACGCGCACGACGAAATTTGCGAAATTCGCGAGCAGCTCTGCGAAACGTTGAAGAAATCGTGGCAAGGGAAGCAGTGCGAGCCGAAAACAGATGGGTCGGACGATTTGAAGTTGTTTCAAACCGCCGAGTGCGTGGGCGAGTTGATGCGCGATCCGGACGCCGGCGTGAGGGCGAAAGCGATCGAGTGTTTAGGGTACGTGAGAGGTGCCGCGAATACGCGAAGAACCGAGATGGCGAGGATGTTACACGGCGATTCAGACGAAACCGTTCGCGAAATGGCGGCGGATTCCTTGGCACGGTTAGGATTTCTGAACGTGAATACCGGGGAGATCTCCGCAGACGGTAATTATCGAACGACGAAGTTTCTCTCGAATAAGCGGTTGTTTTTACAACTCATCGCCGCGGAACAGGCGACGATTATTCAAGAGATGGGAGGCATCGTTGGACACGTAGCGATAGCAAGTGGTGGCGGCGGTGGCGGTGGTGGCGGCGGAGGAGCGAACGACGACGACACGACCGCGAACGGCGCGTTCAAGAAACTGACCAACGCGGCAACCGGCGTAAACGCATCCGCTAAAATTCTCACCGACAAATCGCAAATCATCAAACTCGAAAAGATGAAAAACATCAAGGTGAAAGAAGGCGACACCATTCGAGTGTTTTGGCCAGACGATAAGGAGTGGTACGAAGCTAAGGTCGTTCAAGCCGAAGATTATAAGAAGAGCGGTAAAAAAACAACGAAAATTTGTTACTCCGAAGACGGCGTCGAGGAAGAGATTGACATTCGGAACGAAAGAGTCGAGTTGAGATATAAACCGCACAAGAAAGGGTGCAGAACGCAGTGGGTGCCGTGCGGGAATCAAGAGTCAGAGAGGATTAAAGAGGAGAGGAGGAAACAGTTTGCGATGCAAAAAGCTTTGAGAGAGGCGGAGAGGTTGGCGGAGATGGAGATTCGACGAGAGCAAAGGGAGATGGAGAAGAAGGAGAAAGAGAAGGAGAAAGAGAAGGAGAAAGAAGAGATGCAGAAGTTGGAGGCTTTGCGTAACGTGGAAACAAAGAAGCTTGATAACGAAGCCCGGGGGAAAACGACGACGACGATTCAGACGACGGGAGGATCGAGGAATGGCTTTTGGAAAACCATCGCGTTCAGCGGCGGCGTCGATTCAAAGAAGGAAGAAGTAGTCGCGAAAGATACCGCGGATGGAGAAGTGAACGCTGAAAAATGTACAGAGCACCCTGAAGCTTCTGTTGAAGAAGAGAAGAGAGTAACCTTGAATGACGCCGATATCAAACTCCTCCGCGGGTTAGTCAATCAAAAGATTAAAATCTACTGGCCTTTGGATAAAGTCTGGTACGTCGCGGACGTTTTAAGCTTTGACGAGGAAACGAAGAAAGTGAAAGTTTTATACGTGGAAGATCAACTTGAAGAAGAAGTCGAGTTATGGACGGAACGGAGTCAACAGTACGTGCCGCCGACGGATATGTCCCACAAGGATTTACACGGCATCACGCCGTTGCGCGTGCCGGTGGAGGTTGGCGGCGTCGAAGGGTATTTGGAAATCGGCGCGAGAAGGCACGAAGAGTACATCGTCTTCAAACCACCGACGACGTCAGGGAAGAAACGGAAGAGATTAGATACTGATAGCAAGAAAACGAAATGGCACGCGATGAAAGGCTCGGATTTTGAAAGAAAATTCAACAAGCTTTTATCGGCCAACGCGCAGCGTCGATGGCGTAAAAACGTCGCGTACAATCCTCGAGGATGGCAAGACTGCAAAGAATCGAATCTTTCCTCTACAAAACTCAAACGCAAATACGGAAACGAGAAGATGCCGCTGTTGAAATGGTTGATTACTCAAGGAGACCAGTGGGGCGGCGTCGTTATCGGTAAAACTTTAGAGTTGGATTTGAATTGCCATCGAGGAAGTCAGTTTGTATTCAAAAACGGATACGCGGTCTTTGAAGAAGAAGAAGGAGAAGAAGAAGAAGAAGAAGGAGCTTTAAAAGAAGCAACAAAATCGACAACGGATTGGCTGCTTTGTAAAATCACCGATTACAACGTCCAATCGGGCGAACATTTGGTGTGCCCAATTGACGAAAACGGGATCATCGCCGGAGACGCCGTCTGGATGGTCTTGGCGTCGCAACGCACGAAACCAACAAAAAATGAAGACCAAGAAGAAAAAGAAGAACAACATCATCATCATCCGGAGAATGTCGAAATCGTCGCAAGACCGAATAATGACGACAACAACACCACCACCAACTCGATGAAAATGTTGGACGACGATGAAACCGCTTTTTAATAATTTTTGTTCTACCAACTGTATAACAACAGCATAAAAAAGTAACACATTAACACATGCGCAACATCAGTTTTACCAGCGGAAAAGGCATCAGTACTCTCATCACTACTCATAAAGAAACGACGACGCAAAGGATACTCAAAAGAGCCATGGTTCAGGTGTTTTGCGGGAGCAGCACGAGCGGGAATAGGAATACTTTCACTCGTTTCTTTTCCCCGCAAAAACAGATAAGGCGGCGGAATTGCATCGTCGCAAACTCATCGTCATCTTTTCAGCGCGAGCAACAGAGAACGATCAGAGGCATCTCTCTGTTGAACGAGACAGACAACAAAAACGTGCACCCGTCGCACGTGCTCTGTCCGGATGATTTTATGCCATCACCAACGGATGACGAAGATGCAACAAAATTTGAACTCCCGAGGAAAAAAATCCCAATAGCTTTAGTCTTGGCGTACGTGGGCGATACGTTTAAAGGGAACACGCAAAACGTGATGCTCCCGAGAGGAAGCACGGTAGATGACGTCATCGAAGACGCGATATATAAAGCCGGAGGGATTTTATTCTCGAATTATCGATCGAAAGGGTTATCTCGCTTGAAATGGTCCAGGAGTTCGAGGACGGATAAAGGCGTGTCGAGTTTGTTTACCGTGGTCGGGCTGAGGATGGAAGCGCCGGTGAGAGCGTACGGAGGAGGAAAAGAAGTTGTTGGTGGAGAGATGACAAAGGATGAGGAGGACGAGAGAAAGAGTAGTAGTAGTAATAGGAGTAGTAAAAGGAGTGAAGAAGAAGAAGAAGAAGACGACGCGGAGGCGAAAGCGTTGATAGTGGAGAAAATCAACCGACACTTACCGACGGATACGGTGAAAGCGTTCGCGTGCTTCAAGGCGACGAAATCGTTCGATGCCAGACGCGCGGCGATTTCGAGAACGTACGAGTATTTACTCCCTCTGAAGTGTTTGCGAGATGATAAAAACGGCGAACTCGAGATGTTTCGAGAGGCGTTGAAGACCTTCGAAGGCTCGCATCCGTTTCATAACTACACCAAGAGAGGGTTGTACGGCGCCGGAAAAGGGAACGATAAAAATCGAAAAGGCGGCAGAGGTAATCGAAACAAAAAGAACGCGTTGACCGAGGACGACGACGGGTTAGGAGAGACGTCGTCGTCTGAAGAACAAGAATTAGAAGAAGAAGAAAAAGAAAAAGAATTACCTAAGCGCATCGAGACGAGCGGCAAACACACGTATTGGCTGTTGGAAAAAGACGTCGACGATCTCGTGCACGTCATGCACTATCGACGAATACACGAATTTACGTGTTCGAAAGAACCGGAAATCATAGAAGGATTCGAGTCGTACCCGTTCGTTCGGGTTAAAGTCTACGGCGAAAGTTTCATGTTGCACCAAATCCGCAAGATGATTGCCACCGCGGTGTTGGTCGCGTTGGATAGCGAAGAAACGCCGACGATGCCGCTGAGTTTTATCAAAGCGAGTTTGTGTCGCCCGTGTCGAGTGGTTACCCCGATGGCACCACCGTTGACTTTATTTCTAACCGGCGCTGAGTTTATGAGTTTCCGCAAAACGAATCACGAAGAAAAAACTCGAGCGGCAAAAGCGGAGGAGGAGGAGGAGAGCGAAGAGGAAGATGACAAAGAGACGGAAAAAGGAAAACTTCGTTCGTTGACTATTAGCGAGGAGACAAAAAACGACATCGACCGATTCCGTCGCGAACATCTGTACCCGAAACTCGCGGAATCCTTCAGCAATCAAGACTGGGACTTCTTCATCGAAAACGTGCGAAACGTCGAGCCGACTCGCGAGGAGTATTTGAACATCGTGAAACAATACGAAAGTTACGACGAGATGAGAAAAATCCGCGCGAAAGAAAAAGAAGAAGAGGAGGAAGAAGCATCATCGATGATCGAAAAGAGTTTACTATAATAATAAACCCTTCTTCCAATCGAGAGAGAGACGAATCGAATACGGACGAGACACCGCTTTCGCGTTAAAGAGTACTACTAATAATAATCACATCAATGCAGCGCGGCATCTAACCCGCTATAATCCGTCGCAAACACCCACAACACGACACCAACACTTGCTACGCACAAATAATCCAGCCATTTCGGGCTCCCTCCCATTCCTCCGTTGAACGCGATATTCACCACGCGCAACGCCACTATTGGTGAGACAAAGTCCAACACCAAATCTTTCGTCGTGTATCGTTCTTCTTCTTCATCTTCATCGTTAAAGAAACTTTCATTCGACGATGGAAACGTGGACCCGGATGGTAAATTCTCTCCGCCGACGGTAAACGCTTTCGCTTTTTCTGCGGATGAGAGTGCCACAGTCGTCATCCCTAAAAACAGCACTCGTCGTCTTTGGTCGTTGGTGTTGCTTTTCCCCGTCGTTTCATCAGGATGACGATGATGAGAAGAACTGCGCGATACTTTTACTCCTTCGAGAGAAAGCTTTGTATTCGAACGATCGCGACGCGGAAGTGAAGCGCTCTTTTGTTTAAAGCCCTTTCTCGCGAGGGAGAGATGAGAAGAACTCGTCGTCGTCCTTGCCGTCGTCATGTTTTCCTTTCCGCGCTGAATAAAATGAAGCAAACTTTCCCCAATTTACTTCATTTCTGAGACACTTTAACACACTTAAACTTATAATAATAATGTCCTTAGCGCACCTAGAAAACGCGCGAGCGATGCACCTCGAGAACGAATCTCTGGAACTTGTTGTATCGAGAGAGTTTTCCAGGAAAGGGGTGGATTTTTCGCACAAGAAACGGCTCGCGCAATCGCACCGAGTGAGAGGAATGCTCGATCGAATGCGAACGAACGCGCGGAAATTGGTGCGCCTCTTTTTCTCTCTTTTTCTCTCTTACTTCTTTTTCGTCGCATTCTTTAAGACGACAAATACTCCTCTCTTTTGTGCGTTGTTTTACGCGTCGTCGTTTACGTCGTCAGATGTAATGTGCCGTGTTCTTCTAAAGGAGAGAACAACGCGCGCGCGTGAGATTGAAAACGACTGACCTTTTCTCTTATGAACAAACGCGAACTAAAAACAACAGAAAGCGTACTATGAAGACCTCGACGGAAGCCGAAAAGAGGAAATCGAACGCTCTGGCGGCACCGGGGAGAAACCGTTCGAAACGTTTTACCGAGCAATGAAAGAAGAGAAGATGAGATTACAGAGTCGTAATAATGAGAGCGACGGCGGCGCGGCGACGATGCAGACGACGACGAACGCTAACGACGATACGGATGCGATGAGAGAACAGTTGGAAGAGCAGCAAAGGATCGCCGCGAATAAAGAACGGTTGAGGAAAAAGCTAACCGCGAAGAGTAACGGGAAAGAAGAGATAGAAGAGGACGACGCGAGGTTAGATCCGAACGCGGAGAAGTTGCCGGACGGAGTGGATTTTTCGGGAGAGGAACATCAGGGCAGATATTTGGATTTAGTGAGATTTCATCACGCGTTTGTCGCGGACGTCGCGAGAACGTTCGGAGTGAGTTACACCGAGGAGGTGAAGAAGAACGCGTCCAAGAAGAGAAAGATGGAGCAGCGGCAAAAGTCGGGGAAAAAACCTTCGGATGGAGAAGACGAAGAGAAGGAGGAGGAGGAAGGCGACGACGAAGACGAAGAGACGAGACGTAAACCGCTCGAATACGTCGCGTTTCTCCACGAGCTGCCAAACTTGTTCGACGCTGAAAAAACAGCCAACCTCGATCGATCGAAGAAATTCTCCAAAGCGTACGTCTCTTTCTGCGAAGAGTTGTGCGAATATCTCGTCGACTTTTTAGAACGCGCGAGTCCTTTGCAATTTGCCCGCGACGTGCTCGTGAAAGAGGAAATCGACGGAGAGTTTGAAAAGCTGTTCGAACGAGGAGCTTTGAAAGGGTGGGAAGATAAAGGCGTCGTCGCTTCTACCACTGGTACCGTCAAATTAGATTTGGCCGCGATCAAAGGCATCGCGAAAGGTAAAAACGCGTCGTCATCGAAAGCGTTGAAAAGTTCCATGAATGACGAGGAGATTAAAGACGCGCTAAACAAAGCCGGTTTGAAAACGGGAGGCACGCCGGACGAGCGGTGCGAGCGTTTGTTCCAAGTTATAAAATTGGTATCGGCGGCGAAAGGAGGGAAAGACGACGACGCGATCATCCCGTCCAAGTACATTCGCAAAGGCGTGGTCGTAGGCGGCGGCGCAGATAAAAAAGACGAAAAAGCCGAGGATCGAAGCAAAACGCAAAAAGAAAAGGCCAAACACATCGCCAGACTCGAATATCGATTAAAACTCTTATTCGCGGGCGCTTTACGTAAAACCTTAGACAACACGAAATCGCAAGCGGAAAAGAAACTCACCATGTCCCGCCAAGAAATCGAACGAGAACACGAAGAGGACGACGATTTCGCTTTTTCCGAAGGAGACGAGGACGAAGACGAGATGAACAAAGAGATTTATAACCCGTTGAAACTTCCGATGGGATGGGACGGGAAACCAATCCCGTATTGGCTATATAAACTGCACGGATTGAACGTAGAGTTTAAATGCGAAATCTGCGGCAACTATTCGTACTGGGGTAGACGCGCCTACGAACAACACTTCACGCAGTGGCGCCATCAACACGGCATGCGATGTTTGAACATTCCTTTTAGCAAAGCGTTCAACGAAGTCACCACGATTGAAGAGGCGAGAAGGTTGCACCGGTCGTTAGAAGAGAAGAAAGTCGGGAAATGGGATCGCAAACAAGACCAAGAGTGCGAAGACGCGGACGGGAACGTGTACAACGCGAAAACGTTTGCCGAGTTGCGCTCGCAAGGTTTGATTTGAAAATAATACCATGGTGTGTACAAAGTTTAAAACAAATTTTCCCTTAACTATACTAATACTAAATGGCTCTAGTAAATGACTTTTCACTCTTCTTTACTAAGTTGTCGTGCTGACGAAAGACCATCCTTATCCTTGTTCGACCAATATTTTTGTCGAATGGCTTTAACGATGCGCTCTTTCTCCATGGAATTGATGATATCCGGTTTTGCCGCCTTCCAAGACGGGCCCTTTGGAGAGTTGTTCGAGACTAAGTTTTGAATCCTAAAGCCCTCGTCGTTGTTGGCGTCCTCCTCCAAATCCTCCTCCTCCTCGACGGTTCCGTCATTCGCCGAGGACGACGGTCTCGGGCGATTTGATTGATCTACAACTGACCTCATCATTTCTTGGATGGCGTGATTGTATCCCAACATGTGATTGGGCGGCACGGCGTTGGATACGAAGTTGTTTTCATTTTCTTCATTGTCGCTCCCGGTGATTGTTTTTTGTTGATCTTCTACTTCTACTTCTTCTTCTGGTTCTTCTTGTCTTTGTTGATGTTGCGCTGCTTTCGCCGCGATATCGTCGTTTGCGCCCTCTTTTTGTAAAAACTCCTCCTCCATCTCGCACAACGAATTCGCCAACTTTTCCGCCGCGCGAACGCGCTGGTCCTCGTTTTTCCAGTTGCTCGTACTCGAAGAAAAAGTATATCGAACCGCCTCGACGATGTCGTTGATAACCGATGGAAACTGCAGCATCCCCCTCCACGCGCGTTGTTGTTGTTGTTGTTCTCGTTCTCGTTCTCGTTCTAGTTCCTGCTGCCGCAAAAGAAGCAGCTGTTGATAGTATTCTCGTCGTTGTTCTTTCCTGTACGCGGTCTCTTCGCTATCCTCGTCGTCGCTAAAGCTGCTACTACCACTCGTCGACGTCGATGCCTCTCCGAACAAGGCCATTTTCACCAACCGTTTCTTTTCCTTAATTAACTTTTTCTTTTCCTCTTGTTGTTGGTTGTCTTCTTCTCGCTGCTTCTCTCGTTGCTTTTTGCGTCTCCTTCTCAGGTTTCTCACCCCGCACGCGTTACACACGGACTCGCCGGATTCGTCTTTCCTCCACTGCGGCGTTTCCGTCGCCCCGCACTCCACGCATTTCAGGTCCAGCATATCGTTTCTTCTCCTCTTCAATTCTTTACGACGCGCGATTTCGCACTGCACGAGTCGTTCAACTTTTTGATCCTCCTCCTCGTTGCGATTGAGATCATCTTCTTCTTTTCTCGTCTCGTTTTGCATCATCGTCCTTTCGGCATTAGTATTCAAAAACGAAGGCGAGGGAGGCGGAGACGGCGTTTCCGATCGACTCTTCCGTCGTGCTCTGAACCCCGCGTTCCCTCTCATATTACTCTAGTGTATTCTTTGTTCTTATTAAGTTCTTGTCTCTTCTTCTAATATCAAAGAGAGAATAATGCGGAGAAAGCATTAATAGAATAATAAGGACTTTGAGAGTGAAGGTCTTTTTCCTTCTTTTTTGCTTCAAAGTTGTGTTCAATTATTCTAAGTCTGTTGAAATTTTTGCTCTTCTTTCGCCCTTTTCTTTGAGTTTTAATAAGCGAGAGTGGTTCGCAAAAATTTCTCTCTTCTTTTGTCTGACACATGTAAGTCTGATGCATGAAAAGGAACTCAAGATGAATTTTTCCTACAGGAGACGAGAAGAAAAAACCACAGAGAAAACTCTTGTCAGAGGAAGGAAAAGACACATTTATTTATTGAAATTAGTATCACATGGGTTTCCTTCCTTCTCTTTCCTCTCGTAAGAAGAAAGAAGGTGAAGGCTTTTTTGCGAGAAAGAAGAAGAAGAAGAAGTTATTTTTAAAGAAGAGGAAAGAAGAGAAGGAGGAAGGAAACGTGCGCAGCAGGGAAGCGTTGGGAGTACACGAAGAAGAGAATGATGATGAAAATGATGAAAATGATGATGACGACGATGATGATGAAAATGATGAAAAGAAACGCCTTTCTCTAGAAGAAGATCTTCTCTTGAGCGGCGAAAACGGCGTGTTCCACTGTCCAATCACGCAGGAGATATTCGAACACCCGGTGACGTTGCGTTGCGGACACACGTTTTCGAAAACGAGTTTGATGCGATGGATGGCGAAGAATCCGTGCTGTCCGACGTGTCGGAAAAGTCAATTTATATTCGACTTTAACGAGGAGATGCGGGTGAACAAAGTCGTCGAGAACGCGGTGGAGTTTTTAACGAAGAGAATGAATGATAAGAAGAAGAAAATGATACGAAGAAGTAAAAGCAGAAGCGAAACTCGAGTTTCGAGCGGCGAGGAGGAGGAGGAGGGAGGAGGAGGAGTACGCGGCGGCGGCGAGAATGAAGAAGAAAATGAAGAAAAAGGAGAGAAGTGGAAGCGGTTACCGCTGTTCGTCTTGGACGCGGTCGTGCCCGGGACGGAGCTGATGTTGAACGTCTTCGAACCGAAACTACGTTTGATGGTGCAAACGGTGCTGACGCAACATTATAATCCGTCGTTTGTGATGTGCGCGAGGACGTACGATGGATCGGTAAAGAGGAGTTTACGTTACGATATAAATAACACTACGAGTTTAGAATACCATCGTAAAAGGAATACCATCGCGAGACACGGAATTATCGCTCGAATTATCGCCGCGAGCGAAACCGTCGACGGGAGGTTCTTGATTCGCATACGCGCGGATTCAGAGAAAGTTGTCGTCATACAGAAGTCGAGCGTGAATAATAGAAATAATAACAATAACGAAGGAGGAGGAGAAAACGGAGAAATCGGAGGATACGCGGGAGGAGAAGTAGTATCGGAAGAAGAAGAAGAAGAAGGAACAGAAGAAGAAGAGAACATGAGAGAGGAAGCGTTTCCGATTTGCGATTACACGGAACGCATAGACGCGCCTTGGTCGTCATTAACTGAACGCCTCGCTGGAAGCGCCGATGAAGCGAAAGCTTCGTTGCTGCTCTCTGTAGACGAAGCCGAGGCGACATTTTATGCGTGGGCGACGCTCGCGGAGAAGAGCGGATACTTCGGCTCGCACGCGTGCTTCGCGCACGACGATTGCGTTTCAGGAATGGAGAAGGGCCACCGACGAACGAGGAAAGGAACAATGAAAAGTAAAAGACCACACGCGCTTGATGAAAGCGCAGAAGACGAGCGCGAGAGAAACTTACCGCTGAAAGACGTCGTCTTTCGATGGAAATCGTCTTTAGAAGATAACGGAGAACTCGAACGTCTCAACGAGATCAACAACGAAAGAGATTACGACCTCGCGTTCGACGGCGGCAACGCGAGTTCCTTCCGTCGCCAACAATTGCTCACGCGTTTCAAAAGCAGAGGAGGAGGAGGGATGAACAACATGCAAAGACCATCCTTCGAGGAAGTTCGGTCGCGTCCGGAGCAGTTTGCGAGCACTCTTTTGTGGTGGTTCGTTCGATGCGTCAATCCGATCCCATCTGCCGGCGCGGCTTTGGAAATCAGACCGTCGATGTTGAGCACCGGAGACGCCAAGACGCGCTTTGCGTTGTTTTCGAAACTGATTTCAGTTTCAATCGTTCGCGTTTTGGGGTACGCGCCAATGGAGTGGATGAATTGGGAATGTGTGAAAGAAAAAAGACTGATGAAGAAGATTGGCGAGGTGCTTTCGAAAGAGAGAGAAACGATCTCGGCGGCGACGATAAGAAAAGAAGAGATTGGCAAAGACGGCGCGAACAGAAGGAAATTGAGAATTTTAATCGAAACGTGTTTGAGTATCGTCTACGAGTATTCAAAGGAAGAAAAAGAAGAAGAACGGCAACAACAAAACGGTGGCGATGCCGATGGTACGAAGAACGACGCCGAAGACGCAAAAAATACGAGCATTCCGACAGTCTCGGGCGTCCGCATTGTTTTCACGGACGAAGAGCTCGATTCATTCGGCGCGCATAAATTAGCTCTCACGCTTCGAGACGTGTTGCTAAAAGTCAAGAGAAAAAACGATCGAAAGGCGCAACGAAAACGCGTCCTGAATTTACGAGCGTTGGCAAAGGCGTTGAAACATAACCTCGACGAGAACGAGTTTTTCCACATGTTTGACCCATTCTGTCACGACTTGACGGCGACGAACAGCAACTTCTTCTATCTCACGACCAATAACGTGAACAATCGCATGCATAGGAGCGTCACACGCATACGAGCCGTGGCCAAACTGCGACGTTTCCTTTACCGAGCGCAAAGTTTCCTCCGCGGCGTCTCGTTCGGCGCCAAGTTAGCCTACGATAAATTTTTCTGGATCGCCGGCTTGATCTTGTTCTCCTTGGTCATCTTCGCGTTGATCGTGCAATCTTTACGGTTCATTCATCGCTTTGGTCCGAGTCAAGAGGAGATGAAACAAGAGCTTCAACGCGTGCAATCGTTCGTGCGAGAGTTTGCGAATGTTGTTTTTTCGGGACTCAAAAAATGATGGATGCGTGATGATGCGTATTCAGTTGTTTCCTTCCACATTCTGTGTGTGGTCACTTACTTAAATATATATGAAGTGTAGTTGAAAAATTACACGCACGTTGTATATATCAGCGACGAAGAAATTCGTCGTCTTATTTATAACATTAAAATTGTCTCTCTCTCTCTCTCTCTCTCTCTCTCTCTCTCTCTCTCTCTCTCTCTCTCTCTCTCTAATACTAATACTCGTACTTTTTTTTAAAAGTTCCTTGGTCTCAACACGCCTCCGTTGGAACCGTTTCTTCCTCCCCCCATCTCTACTTTCCTCTTCATTTGACTCCTTTTCCTCGCTTGCAGCACCACAGTACACGGCTCCATGCGTTCGCTCGTTTGGTACTTCCATCTCGTGAACTCCTGGCAGCTCTCTCTGCCGATGCGAAACAACTCTCGTTCCATCCTCGTCAAATATTCCTCCTTGAAGCTCGGCTCTTTCGATCCAACCGTGTGACTTTCTATGATCATCTTACTAAATCTGCTCTTAAACGCCTCTTTCGCTTTCTGCACCAACGCCTTCCCCGCTTCGTAATCTTCGTGGTCATCTTCACTATCGCTGTCCTCCTCGTCGTCGTCCTCCTTAAAATCGGGGTCGAACGTTTCCATCAACAACTTCCCATACATCGACGCCAACTCGAAGAACATATCCGAATATTCCTCCGATAAGTTCACAATCTTCGGCTCCGCGTTAATTCTCGACCAGACGTGCGTGTTTTCCGGGAATGTCCTCGCCACCGTATTCAACGGTATCCCGAAACATTTCATTGTAAACTCTTTGCACATCCAAAATGGTATCGTTATTTTCTTGTCCTTGGGCAAATCGTCGAACGGGCACGACGGGTCAAACTCTTGACCTAAATTGCAAAACGGTTTGCTTGTTTCGAATTGCACCGGTTCAGATTCCGCGAGGAATTGCGAGACGGAGTAGTAATCGTTGAACATGATGGGGCGATATATCTCTAATGAGTCGTATCTGTCGTCTCGATTTTTGAAATTCCCGGGGATGGATTTTTGGAGATTTTTTCTTCTCGCTCTCTCTAGATGATGATGATGATAATAATACGTTGCGCGTAAAAGAGCGCGTATTAATAGTTAGATTGAGAGAGAGTTTAATAAATCAAACGGATATTGGTGGACTCTCTTACTAAGAGTAAACGATGATGAGTGCGCTTATATATCTGCGCGTTGTGAGGCTGCTTTTTTTGAATTTTTCTAGGAATTTTTAATGATGATTAGGGTTTAAGACCGACCTTGAATTGAAGACCCTTTGTCTCTCTAAAGTCGAGTCGAAAAGAGGACGATACGACGCGTAGTATATAATAATCGGATGATGATGATTTAAGAAGAAGCAGTAAGATAAAGTAGAATTTTAAAAATTAAACGTTAATGGTCAACCCGCCTTTAGTGCCTTTCTTGGCGATAAACTTGAACACTTCGATGGCTAAATCGAACGAGTGGACGTCCGTGAAGCCTTGGACGTTGTCGAAATAGTGGTATCGGTAGGATTTTTTCCTGGACGTGTAGGCATCGAAACCGTAGAGATCGACTTTTTCGCACATTTGCAACGCGTATAAAACGGCAAAGAACCCACTCATTGGTTTGCGGTTGTATTGACTGTTTTTCGTCTTTTCCAAAAGTTCTTTCAGTTTGATCCAGAGCGAATGCGCTCGATTGGAGAACAACGGGTTGAGTAAAATCGCATTTTCCGCGCCGTATTTCTTCAAAAGCGGTTGACAGAGGTGATATCTCGCAAAATGACTGGCGGTTTCAAACAAGACCAGTTTAGTTTCGCCTTCGTTCGCCGGACGCCATCTGCGCACGCCTTGTAAAATCTCTCTCACGTTGTGCGAATTCACCACGTCGAAGGTCGTGCGTTTCCCGACGTACTTCTCAAACCCGCGAATAGGCGCCATGTTAATCCGTATGACCGCGTCGTGGTTATCGATTTCCTCCCCGTACTCTTTCAACAAAGTTACTCCGGAATTCCCAACCACCGCACAGGTTTTAAACTCGAACTTTGGTTCGTCCAACGGCAACTGTTCGAACAAACTTCTCGGAAAGTGATAAATCAACGTCTCGTTCGTATCGCCCGTCGTTGATTCCAACCAGTGTTGCAAAACCGGCTTCGTCCGAGAATCTTTCGGGTCCTCAGGATTGACCGGTTTATTCACTATAAATAACCTCTTGTGCGTGACGAGCGGCTGCGAATCGTCTCGCAGCGTCTCGAAGATGTCGTCTTCCATCTTTTGCGTTCGACTGTTGCTCCTCGCCGCGGTACCCCCGCTCGCTCGTTTCTCGTTACTTCTGCTACTCGTGCCACCACTTTTTCCTCCTCCTCTTCCTCCTCCTCCTCCTTCTCCTCTCGTTGGGTTACTCTCGCTATTGCTCTCGCTACTCCTTTTACTACCGCTATTACTATTACTCTTACTACTACTCCTCCTCCCACCACTGATGTCATCAGAAACCTTCTTCTCCTCGGCACCATCGCCGCCGTAATCCTCGGTTTCCTCGTCCTCGTCGTCACTCCTTTTAAATCCTCCTCCTGACCCGATGTCGAAATCGTCGTTCTCGTTTTGACGACCCGTCGTCGTCATCATCGAAGAAGAATCAGAAGAAAACAATCCGGACACCGCGATCCCTCTCCAAATCACAATCACAATCAAGACGCAAAAGATAGTTTTCTCCATCGACGATCGCCGCACTCGGATTCCTTTTTCTTTACTTTTAGGGACTGTTATAGTAGGAGGCATCTTTTGTTCTTCTTCTTCTTCTTCTTTAGAGTCACGACTCTCTTTCTCTTTCTCGTCGTCTCGTAGGATAATACGTGTTTTTGTGTGATATCGCGAGAGTTTTCTGAAGAAAAATTAATTGGTCGCTTTTTCAAGTACAAAAACCACTCTCGAATATTCTCTATTTATTCTCTCTCTCACAGAGCAATAAATCTCGTCATGTTTTCAGCGTTTAACGACCAGGTGATGAAAAAGTTCTTTTACTTTCACGACGACGACGTAACAGAGGAGGCGCAAAAGGTCGCGAAGGTTTTCGTCGCCGTTTCGGTCGGGTTCCTGTTCGTCTCTTTACGAAGAGTACATCCAATCCAATTCGGGAAAAATCTTATAAAAAAAACGCGCGTGTATGTGCTCGCGGTTTCGCACTTAGTCCTTTCCAACGAGAAGAAAGGGCTGAAAGCGTTACAGAAAGAGATGGATTTCGACGAGGAGACGATCAAATCGCAATCAACGCTGAAAGGGACGAGAACTATTTATTTCCTCAGGCACGGGGAAAGTCAGTGGAATTACGTCTTCAACAGAGGTTTTGGAGTCAGTTTTCCTTTGCGTTTGGCGAGAGGTTTAGTCATGGAATTGATGTGTTTGTTTAACGCGCGAAACTCGTTCTTCGTGGACGCGCCTTTGAGCGATCGCGGTTTAGAGCAAGTGGAGGAGTTGAGGAAGTTTTTGAACAAAGTGAACGATCCGTTTTTAACAGACGCGGAGGTCGCGGCGCTGCGATCGAAACACGTGGACGTGTTGAGAGCGGACGCGGCGAAGGGAGAGAAGTTGAGCAAGAAATCAATCATCGTGACGTCAAATTTAAGACGCGCGGCTCATACCGCGGCGATTGCGTTTATGGATAGGTTTGAACGCACGAAGGAAAAGTTGTTCGTGAACGACGCTTTGCAAGAGATGGCGAGGAACGTGGACGCGTTCGCGTTGGCGGGAGAGGCGTTTGACGCGGTACCGTACACCGGAATTACGAACGTGGCGAAGGATAAAGGGACGTTGAATACAATCGTAGAGGAAACGGTGAAGTTTGACGTGGAGTCGAACGCCGGGAATAAGGGGATTGGGAGGCGTGGCGCGACGGATTGTTTGAGATTTGCGCATTGGGCGACGAGTCCGAGCGCGGTTCCGAAAGAGTGCGAAGCGATCATCGCCACCGGCCATTCTATATATTTCAAAGAGTTTTTCAAACTCTTTTTGCCGAGCGCGAGCAAACACGACGCGAAATCGAAGAAAATCGTCAATTGTGGAGTCATCGCGTTCGAGTTGAAGAAATATGAACACGAAAAGAAGGGCGTGTTTTATAGCATCGACGAAAACTCGATCGAAACGGTGTACGGGGGATTCGTCCAGAAAGGGAAACATTGAAGGAAACTATTTATGTAACTAAGAGTAGCATTATGTCACGCAGCGTCTGTGCTACCTACAATGTGTGGCCTAGAATTATATAACAACGTTCAAACACATCTCTTACACATCAACCGGTTTTAAGCGTCTCCGCGATGTTTTCTAAACTCTGCGAAGTGAGCTCGTTTTGAGGCGTTATTGAGATGCCGCTCATAGCGCTCCCCGTCCGTTCTATACCGAAAGCGGCGCCGGCTGGGGTAAACTCTGTCGGCGTCGCGTTAGTATTCAAAACGTCCAAGGTGACGTGTTCTTTGCTTATGCTCAATCTTCTGTTCATCTCCTCTCGCGTCGTTTCGTAGAGACTCGTTGAGGTCGTGTCTTTCGATTGATCGACGCCACCATTGTCTCCTTCGTTTGCTGCCACCACAGTCATTCGCTCGCACTCTTCGTCTATGCTTTCTTCGGTGATCGTTTCCCTTCTCCCGCCGTTTAATTCTTTCTTCGCTTGTTCTTCGCCGCCCCATTGCGCCAACAACGCGCACGAATTCACAATCGTTTCGCAATACTGATCCATGCGCAAATGGTTCGCCCTGTTCGCATCGAAAGGGATTTCGCATTCCATGGCCGCACCTTCCACGCCCATCAACGCGAACGTGGCAATCGCAGTCGCTGGAATTGTCGCCCAACCCCAATTCATCGCGTATACGAACGGAATCGAAAAGCAATACAAAATCAAAAACGTTCTCAAATGCGCGACGTAAATTTGCGGCAACTTTGTCGCTCGGAGACGTTCTAACGCGCCTTCTTGCGTGATTAAACCTTGTAAGTATTTGCTCAACTCGCTTCTTCCACTTTCGTCTCGTATAGTTTCGTGCATCTCCCTCATCTCGCTCTTCTGGGAATGTCTATACGTCACGTAAATCCTACTCGAACACCTGCGCATCATCGAGTAACAAAACATCGGCTGATGCGGCGATTTTTGCAACTTGTTCACGTCTTCTTCAGACAAAACGCCCAGCAACTCTTCCTTCGGTAACGCGTCAATCCCTCGTAAAAACTGCTTCGAACTCACCGCGAACGCCGCGCACCACGCCACGCAATCGTCGCACGCCGCAACGATTTCGCGAGTCACCTCCTCGCTCTTGTTGCAATCCATCTGAACTTCCTCCGCGCGAACCATCAGCGCGTCCGCTACGCACCGACTGTAAATAACCATGTTCCCCCACGCTTGCCTGCAGTCCCAAAATCTCACCGCCGCTCTCGTTAGTCGAAACACGATTAAAAATCCTAGCGTCGAGAACATAATCAAATACACCGACTCGACTTTACTCAACTGTTCGCTAAACGTTTTCAACGGTTTCGGTTCGATGATTTTCGTAAACAGCACCCACAAAATGGTCACGAATTGGACGCACAACCACGGGTTGCGGATATTCTCGAACCCTCGTATGTTTCTCGGCGCGAAGACGACCGTTCGTAACCAATCTCGCGCGTCGTAATCCGGTTGTTTGGATTTTCCCGAAAGGAAGGATTGAAATCTCGCCCGTATGCACAAAGGGGCGTTCATGGTCGCGGTTAATCGAGGAAGCGGCGGTTTATTCATCTCGGCGATTCGAGCGTTTAGATTTTTTTGTCGTTTCGTCCCGAACGAAGGGCTCGTTTTTGGAGTGGTGGTGGACATCTCCGCGAGAGAGTCTGCAGAAGATAAAATGACGTGTAATTGGACGAGTTCACAACAAAAACGAGAAAACAACACAAAAATATAGCAACACAAACAATTAATATTACGAATACAATTCTAAATCCCGTATACCTCCCTCGTGTTCTCTCTGCACACCTCAAACACGTCTTCTACGGTACATTTCTTAACCGTCGCGATGATTTCAGCAATGTGCGGTACCATCGACGGCTCCGCGACTTTTCCTCGAAACGGCACGGGCGCCATGAAAGGTCCGTCCGTTTCGAGCAGTATTCTATTCAAATCGGTCATTCGAACAACCTCGCGGACGTTCGAACCGTTTTTAAAAGTACAGACGCCGGTAAAGCCAAGCTTTAAGTTCGGAAAGGACTGTAATAGCTCTTGAGCAAACGCCGTGGTTCCGGTGAAACAGTGCACGTGAATCTTTTGCGCCGCGTCGCAGTGTTTCCGCATGATATCCAAACAATCCGATTCCGCGTCTCCGTCCCCGGCATCTCTCGCGTGCACGACTAACGGCAAATTCAGCTCCTTCGCCAACAGAATTTGCTCTTTGAAAACAAACTGCTGATGCTCTCGACAATCGACAGGACAGACCCATTCTTTCGCGTTCGCGACGTCCGGACAGACGTAGTAGTCGAGACCGCACTCCCCTATCGCTTTCATCTTTCGCGGGTATTTTTTATGCAAAGCTTTTAAACCATCCGAGACGGTCGTGGAAAAAGTATTCTCTTCAAACGCGTTTGCATTTAACGGATGCACCCCGAACGCGCCGTACACTTCTTCAAACTGTAAGAAATGTTCAACGTTCCTCCAATTCTCTGGTTTACATCCGATTGTCAAAATCGACTCTAACGAGTACATTTGCTCCGATTCTTTCTCCCGAACAGACTCTATCCAGTGTTCGTATTTCGTGTCTAATTTCTCTAAAATCATCTCTAAATGCGCGTGGGTATCCACGTATCCGTATTTAATTGTCGAAGGTGGGTTTGTTGTTCTTAAAGCAGAGGTAGATGATGACGATAATGCGTTCACTTTCAAAGCCCCTAGGGGAATTCTTGTTGTTGTCGTCGTCATCAAAAGTCCTTTCTTTCGGATGCGCTCAACAGATGACGACGAGGCAATCGATGACGATAGGAAGGAGCTTCGCCGTCTCGCTGTTGTTGTTGTTGTTGTTGTTGTTGTTGTTGTTGTTGTTGTTGTTGTTGTTCCTGCGCGACGGAGAATGCGCAGCGCCGCGAGTGACATTTAGTAAAGCGAAGAGCTGCTGCGCTTCTTTCCACAAAAGTGTGGAGAAGAAAGCAAAAGGGCGAAAATTAGGCAAAATCAAACGACTACGTATAATATAACGCGCATCATCGATTCACTATTCATCGGTATTATTCACTCACGCTAGTAATAAATATAGCTAATTGTCATAGAACAACGCCTCGGGATTCGGGTACCCTTCTAACTGTCTCACGTCGACTACATCCATTCCGGCTTTCTTCGCGCTCGCGATGCCTAATAACGCATCCTCGTACGCGGTGCACTCTTTCGGATCTACGCGTAACTTCTTCGCGGCTAATAAATACAAATCCGGCGCCGGTTTCCCACGCTCCACGTCTTCGCACGTCACCACGCAATCGAATAAATCTAACAGGCCTCTTTGCTTCAAATGCATTCGAACGACTTCGCGGCACCCGCTCGACGCCACCGCCATCGGTACCCCGTTCCTCTTCCCGTGCATGATGATGGTTTCCGTGCTCTGTATGATCTCCGGTGCGCCCATTTCTTCTGCTAATTCGCCACATCGTAAGGTCATTCGATCTAAATCTTCTTCCGTTATTTCTTCTTCCGTTTTCCCTTGCTCGTCTCTCAATAGTCTAAAAATCTCTTTTATCGGCACCCCGGCGAGTTCGTAAAATCGTTTCTTCGTCAACTCTAATCCATATTCTTCGCACGTTTGTTTATCCGCGACGAAGAATAACGTCATGGTTTCTAAAATAGTCCCGTCGCAATCGAATATTAACGCTTTTGGTGCGAGGTTTGTTCCGTGATATAAAGGATGATGCTTTTGTTGCCTCCTCCCTTCCTTTTCGTGTTGTTCTGTTGTCGTCGTCGTCAACTCGTGAAACTCTTCCTCGTTTCCAACATCGTTTTTTTCTAAACTACTCATGGTATAATAAAACGAAAAGAAGAGCAAAAACGCCACGCAAGCACACACAACGCACTGCGGTTAGAGCAACTCTTTCTTTGTCTCTTTCTCTCTCGCTTCCTTTCTTCTTCGTCAGCGCGTTCTACAAATGAAGTATTGAAACGTTTCAATACTTCAAAATATTCCCCTACCCCTACAGTTTAGGGTGCTCACATTTAGGGTAGGGTGCATACATTTTAGGGGAATTTTTAGTACTCCTCAAGTACTTCAAACACATATATCACAAAAGGTCAACGCTCTCTCCTCCTCTCTCTTCCTCCTCCCGATTGAAATGATGATTTTGATAACAGCGATGCTGGAATTTCTCCTCTTAAGACTCTTAACTCTTTCATCCTGGATGTATTCTTTTCATTCTTATAGGTCTTCTTTTTTTGATGATGATGATGAGAGAAAAAGGCATCGCGTTATTCCCAAACACATCGCGTTCGTGATGGATGGCAACCGCCGGTGGGAGAAAGAACAACAACTCAAACGACTCGAAAAAGGAATGAATAATAAAGGAGAAGACGAAGACAAAGACGTCGTAGAAAACGAGAGTAAGAAGAGTTCAAAAGAGAAAGGGCACGAAAGAGGTGCCAAAACCTTACAAAACGTCCTCAGGTGGTCCTTGAAACTCCCTCAGATTGAAACGATATCCGTCTACGCGTTTTCTTTGGAAAACTTCAACCGAGACGAACGAGAAGTGGACGGGTTAATGTCCTTATGCATCGAAGAGTTACCGAAACTGGCACGAAGCGACGCGGTGAGGAACGCGAACGCGAGGATTGTCATCTCGGGGAGGTTGGACGCTTTGAGCGAGGAGGTTCGACAGGCGTGCGTGTACGCTATGGAGGAAACGAGGAGGAACGCGCGGAGAGATGAAATTCAAGAAGAAACAGGACACACAAGAGGAGGTGAAAAAGAGAAGACTGTCGTGTTGAATATTTGTTTGGCGTATAGCGGCGCGGAGGAGTTTGGGAGCGCCGCGTGGGCGGCGACGGAAGAAGAAGAAGAAGAAGAAGAAGAAGAGGAAGAAGACGAGGTTGGGAGGAGGAGCGGAGAGGAGAGCATAAAGAGACGTTTTTATTACGGTGGTAATGGTAGCGAGAATAGGTACGATAGAGGTAATAGTAGTCGTTGTAGCGAGGGGGGTGGTAAGAATGGTAGTAATAGTAATAGTAGTAGTAAGAGTAACGGTAGAATTGACGGCGTCGATGGCGGTAAAACGAGGAGGAGGCGAAGTAAAAAAAACGAGAAAAATAAATTGGAAGCGGTTATCCTCCCCGACGTGGATTTGGTCGTTCGAACGTCGGGCACGAACAGACTGTCGGATTTCATGACCACTCGATTGGAAAACGCGTTGATTGTTTTCGTGGACGCTCTGTGGCCGGACTTTGGCGTTTTTGATTTCTTTTCGGTGATTTGGCGGTATCGGAAAGCGAGTTCGATTTTACGAGACAATAAGAAAAAACGCGAAATGAAGAAGGAAGATCAAATCTTCTACGATAATTAGCAGCACATCATCGTAATTAGGATGATGGTGTTATTATTCTCACCATCAGGCGCGAAACAAAGACGGTACAAACTGTTACTTGGAATTGTAGTGCTACTGGGCGTCGTAATGGTCGCCAAGAATGCTCGCGCTAACGGAGAAGAGTTCAAAGCTCTGTTCGAATACGGCGAACGAGGCTCGTATTTTGGAAACACGAGGGAGGATATTTCCATTCCGAAATCGTCCGTTGGTCAAGCATCGACCAACAGTGGATTTGATAGTTATCACAGGGAATCAGGCGTCGTGCAACTCTTCTTCCCGCGAGGCGCGCCGGAATCTGTACGGACGAAGTTTCCGCTCGTCTATCTGTGCACTCCGATTCACGGTTTCACGTTTCGCCGATGGACGGAGATTATGCAGCCATCTTTGATTAATTTTTTAACGTCTCACGGATATGCCGTTGTTGTGCCGTCATCTATCGGCGAACGAGGTTCTTCGAACGAAGTTTTGGGTGCTATTATGCCCAACCTTGATTCGCAAGCAAACGGCGTGTCTTTGGAAGAGGTTGCGAAGAGATATTTGAATTTCACGGTGGCGAGTTTTACGTACTTGACGAACGAGTTTTTCGGCAGTGAGAGTAAGAAAAAGAACGACAATAACAATAATTACGTTCCAGGCGAGTCAGCTTTGGATACCGTTCGAAGGAATTACCGAACGCGAGTGTATACTTTATACAGCAGAGTTGACGTCGAAAACGCGGCTTTGATTGGTTTCAGCGTCGGAGGCGCTATTGCCGCGTATTCAGGAAGTATTTTAAAGAGTCGGAATCAAATGAATTTGAGAATGTCTTTCTTGCTCGCGCCAACTATTGGCGAAAGACCAGGCGCTGCGAGAAAAGTTGGTTTAGAGTTATGGAACCTCTATTCCTCTGGCTTACATAACAACCCGAACGTCATCGTAACCGGCTCGGCGGACGGGATGGGCGGCTTAAGTAGCTCTAGAGCTTTTTATTTCGAAGCAGAGAAGCTGGAAGCTTTATTGGTGGAAATACGGTTCGCCACGCATTGTCACTTCCCAGTTGTCATGTCCGAGTGCAATTTACTCAACATTCAAGAGGATATCGGGGGTGTTCGAGCGTTCGATTTAGCGCTCGCGAACGCCGCGTTCCGATATTACTTGCGAGGCGATCAGAAAGCCGGCGAGTTGATTTCTTTACAGCGCGGCGTAGACTCGTTTAAAAGTCCTACTTCGGTCTGGGACGTAGACGTGTTAACGTTTCGAAACGATACGAGAGGGTTCATTAAACTGTTCAATAACAACCGAGGTCCGACGTTTGAACGAAGTTCTAAAGTCAAGTTTCGCGAGATGAATGACCGGTAATAAAATATTATACAAATTATTAATTGTCTACGCCAACTTTCCCGTCGAAGCCGTCCATCATGCCGCCCCACCCACCATCCGTCGGCGGTAGTTCTGCAGCGAACCTATCGAACGGTGCCACGCCTTTACCACTCGCTCTCACTCTCCCGTCCATCCTCAAACCGACGTATACGCCGACGTCGTCGCCTAGTTTTGCCATCTTCTTCTGTTCCAAAATCCAATCTCTCCACCCGTCTTTTTGGGAGACGTTCACCGCGGAACCTCGGAATCTTCGCTCATCTTTCTTCGCGTTGTCTGGTTTGTTTAACTTTGTCGCCGCTTCGTCGTCCATAGCCACGGGTACTAGAAAAACGCCTTTTTTAATCAATTCGTCTTTGTACTCCTCGGCGACTTCCAACGACTTCTCCAAATACTCCAAATCCCCGGCGAATAAAACGACTCTCGAAAAGCCTCTCAAACTTTGCATGCGCACGATTTTCCCCGTCGTCAGCTCTACTTTCAACCCACCCAAACGTTCCTCTCTCCCGATTCTGCTCATTTGCTTCTGCTTCGCCTCTTCGTCCTTCTTCCACAAAAATACAAACAACGCCGCGCACGCGCCGTCGATGCCGACGTTCGACACCGATTGATCAAACGGCGGCGAGTTCGGCGCGCCGGCGAGACCGGTCAACAACTGAATAGTCGCGATACCAAACCCAATCGTCGCGCTCAGTGCGCACGAGGCGTACAAAAACTGTCGCGCCACTCGAAACGGTGCTTGCGCTTCCGATCGAAGTTTCGTTTCGTTCGAGAATTTTTCATTCATTTGATACGACGACGACGAAGAGGAGGACGACTCTTCTCTCTTTTCTGACGTGGCGTCTGAACCATCCGAACCACTCGCTTTTGCGAGGCATACGACGAGAGAAGAATGTCTCGGTTTCGTCGTTCTCCGTCTAAAACTCGTTTGCGCGCTGTTGGTTTTCCTCCTCGTCAATGTTCTCGTTGATGTTGTTGTTTCTGTTGTTCTCCCTTTTCCTTTTCCTCCTCCTCCAAAGTGTTTATAATAATCTTCATCCATCGTCGTTAAAACGACGTCACGACGACATCGATGTCGTCGAGAAGACAAAACAGAAGAAGAAGAAGAAGAAGAAATCGTGTTTGTTCCTCTTTTATTAGTAGTAGTATTCGTATTCCATCCTCTCGTTGTTCTCTCTCTTCTTAAAAAATGTGTCGCTGATGATGTTCTCCTCGTCGATGATGATGCGCAGCAGTCGGAGTGCTTCACGACGACTGTTCTTCGAACAGTCATCATCATCATCGCGTTGTTGTTGGTCGCAGACACCATGATGATGAGACGAAGTTTTAAAGAGGAATTTCTTTCGTTTTTTGTCGTCTTTTCTACGTTTTGACAGACAGACTGATGACTGAGAAAAAAATGTACGAGTCGTGTAACAACAGAAACACAACAGAAACAACAAATCCTTCTTTTTCTGTCTTTTTCAGGCAAACAAAAGAGAGAAAGAGAGTTTACGAGAATTTTTTTTTTTTGGATAACACACAGAGATATCTCGTAGTGTGTGGAGTCACAACATGATGCATCACCATTTTCTTCACTCTCAACTTTAAGCAGCGCGCACACATTAAGAAGAAGACGCTTTAATACTCTCTCATTAGTAAAGAAGAGAGATTCGTTTATTTATTAAGAACACTACGAATAATAACAACACATACAAAAAACAGAGTGGTGTTGTTGGTAAAGAATGCAACCCTCCTCCTCTTCCTCGTTCGGGATAAAAACACAGTCATCATTATTTTTGGAAAAGAAGAAGACTTTTAGTAGGACGACGACGACGACGACGAGAGGAGGAGGAGGAGAAAGGAACAAAGCGAAACAGCTGAAAAGATTGAGTCGTCGACGTCCCGAAAGAAGAAGAGGAGAAGAAATCATCAGAGGGTCGAAGGATGACGACGACGCGTACGAGAACGTCGCTCGACTTCAAAGAGAATCCGAAGACTTGCTTCGAAAACAACAACTCCTTCTGGAACAGCTGGAAGAGAGGAAGAGGTTACAGAAGGCTTTGCTGGAAAAGGTAGCCAGAGAAAGCACGACGAACGCGAAGGGAGTGCCGTGGAATAGTAATAATAATAGCAGTGGTGGTGGTGGTAATACTTCTTCTTTCGTGGATTCGGGGATACCGGGGGTCGCCGCG
>JACLAA010001803.1_pt1 | contig 26800 bp, 14 predicted proteins | sample 8027891 | NCBI WGS metagenome assembly JACLAA01 (sample SAMN15724900, study PRJNA655200) | protist metagenome | isolation source: fluorescence activated cell sorting (FACS) single amplified genomes of... | place: Spain: Blaines Bay Microbial Observatory, Mediterranean Sea | collected 2016-01-19 | reverse complement strand
CGTCAAATTCAAACGTACAGGTACTGCCGTCGTGCGACGACGCGCATAATAGTGATCCGTTCCGCGACCAGGCCAGATCCGAAACCGCGCCCCCGAAGCAGTCGCGGAAGACGACCAGAGGTTTGGCTCTGGCAGAAGTCCAGACAGAAACTGTGGCGTCCTGGCCGCCGATCGCAACCACAGATCTAGGCTGGTCCTCGTCGTCCTCGCCGTGGAAGAGGACCGGGGAGAATCGTACGACGGTCACGGGGTGCCGGTGTCCTACTAAATCTGCTACAGACTCCCATTTACCTCTGGCAAGGACACAAGCCGTCGCTTGTAGAGCTTTCCGGGCGTTGGGCACGCCCAAACTCCTCCCATCCGGCGCCCAGGACAACCGCTGGAAGAAGGTCTGGGCCGTGACATCTTCAAAGGGCGCCCTTATGTCCGCCTCGACGCGAAACTCGGACGACGCGTTTTTATCTCTCCGCCAGACCAACACTCGTCGGTCTTCCCCAGCGGAAGCCAGAAATCGCCCCGTAGGGTCCCAGGCCACGCCCTTGACCCAGTTCTTGTGGCCCCGCAGCGTCGTCTTCGGCGTCATCGTCATGCTCTTCGTCTCGACGTCCCAGATCAACACGGTGTTATCGATCGAACAGGACGCCAATACTTTGTCGTCGTCGCCCCAGGCCACATCTAACACGTCCATCGTGTGGCCTCGTAGCGTCGCCTGCCGCGTCCACGAGCCGCCCGTGTTCGTCCAGAGCAAAACTTGCGTGTCGTCGCTGCCACTGGCGAGCCAGGAGCCGTTCGAGGACCAGGCGCAGCACGTCACGACTTTCACATGTTTCGATAGCGACTGCACTAAGTGCTTGGCCGGCTCATCATCATTACTTTGGAAGAGTTGCGTCGACCAGAGTCGTACCATCTTGTCGCCGCCGCACGTCGCTAATAATGAACCGTCGGGATTCAGCGAGACGGAGTAGACGGCCGCGGCGGCGCCGTCCTCCTCGTGGAGGCGGAAGTGGCGGAAGACCCTCATGTCACCTCTCCAGCTTTTGGGTCTCTCTCAGGGCTTTCGCGGCGCCGGCGTGCAAAACCTGAATGTAGGCTTGCACGGCGCAGCAATCGTTGGTCCTCTGAACACTTCCTGTACGTGCTGGCGAGGCCTACGCCGTCTGCGAGATTGAGCGCGGCGCGATTTTGAGCAGGCTTAATGACTTAAGTAGACCCACTAGCAGGAAAGTCGCAGGACTTGTCGCGGGCAGCTGACATCGCCGAGGCCTCCGAGGAATCGTGCAGAAGAAAGCTAGCCGCGAGAAAGGGTGCGGGGTGTCGATGGCAGCGCCGCTGCCCATCAGCATCAAAGCGGCTGTACAGGCGCAAGGCAGTCCCCAACAGCTGCCCTATAAACAAACAATGAACAATAACCACGAACCATGACCACGGCCCTCGCGCTGCGGCCCCCGCCGCCGCCCAAGGACACCAGGGCCGACGAACCTGATGATTTTGGCAAGAGCAAGAAAGACGTGCGCCTGTCGGAGAAGGCGCTGGAGCTCAGAAGACGGGTCGAAAAGCGCCGCCAGGAGGCCCAGGACAAGTTCCAGCGCGAAGCTGAGCTAGTATTACAGAGACAACAAAATAGGCAAAAGCGGCACGTGATACAACAGCAAGAAGTGCACGGGTCTGAGAGATTGGTCGATGCGGATTTGTTACATAACCACCACGAACTGTTTAAGCGATCCGGCCACCAGTTTAATTTGGGAGAGAAGTACGAAAGGTTAGGTAGGGACACGCAACGGGCACTACGAGCGACGCGAGAAAACCAAAACAAACTAAATTATTTGGAGGGTAGAATTAGGAGATTGCGAGATGACGTCAATGGTGTGCCGCGGGGCCACGCCGACGACGAAGTGGACCAGATGCTTAAACGGGCGAGAGACGACACGACGCAACTTGGATTTAGGAAATTCTTCCAGAAATGTGATAAATGTGGTGCTCGCGTGACGCGAGAACACTTCGACGGTCATCGTAGAGTGTGTCCAGGAGCTCCTCCCGAGTTAGGGAATTCCTCAGATGACGACGCCGAGGCCCAGCAAAAGGGCTGCGAGACGGAGGAGTGCGTGGTCTGCGGCCTGACGAAGCCTCGCGACAAAATAAAAGCCCACGTCAAACGATGTAAGAAACGCCAACAGTACATCAGAGATAGGAAACAAGCTTCGAAAGCCGTACAAATGAAGCCCCAGCCTCCCAGGGATTTGCGAGTGGGCAAGATCACGGCGACAACGATAGAGTTGAAGTGGGCACCACCTATTTTAGATGGAGGCGCCACGGTCTTTGAGTACGAAGTCGTGTTTTCTGTTACTACTATTACCAGAGTGGGCAAGAAGGTGAACAAAACCGTATCAGCATTACCACCTCTACAAACGACGTGCTACATGTACCAAGAGCCCGTTTGTGAATATGGTTATGTACTTACTGAACTAAGAGCTTCTACAGAATACAGTGAATTCCGAGTACGATGTAAGAACGAAGTAGGATGGAGCGAGTACGGCCCGCCACTAGGCGCCTACGAGACGAAACCCGCCGTGGCGCCGGGCGCTCCTATCTTTTTACATCATGAGCCACCCACGTCCAAAGCCATTGCTTTATCCTGGTCCCCGCCGATCCGCGACGGCGGTTCCGACGTTGTGGATTATCATGTCCACTACACGGAAGTGAGGACACTGACGCACGCCGAGTGGCTCGCGGAGTTCAACCCGGGCAAGGGCAAGCAGACGTCGGACGAGAAACATGAAGTGAGGAACGACGTCTCATTAAGAGTTGGAGGGCCCGTGTGCAATTACATTCTCAGAGATTTACGAGGAGAGACGGACTACTGCAACATCAAAGTGCACGCGCGCACGAAAGCTGAGCTCGATGGCGAATCAGCGACCATTGAGAAAGTTACGACGCTGCCGCCGTCCATGCGGGAACTCCTCGTGAAAGAGATCCAACGGGTCCAGGAAGTGGAAGGCGATTTTGTGGACACGGAGTTCTATACCGGATTTGTTCAAAGGGAATATAAACCAGACTACCTAGCTCGACTTAAGGCGGACCTCGCGGAAGCCTATGAAGCCGAAAAGGCCGCGCTAGACATTAGCGAAGAAGATCAAGAGAAGGCGAAGTCCAGGTGGAAGACGAGTGCCCTGGGTACGATGGGCGCGCGCGCCTTCGCGGAAGCGGCCCCAGAACCCGAGGAAGAAGTGGACGAAGAGACGTTGATGGAACGGGCGGTTCCCGATTATGCTCGTAAAAGGCGCCAGTTCGAGCACCGTCTCAAGTGTCTGGAGGAAGGTATCAAAAAAGCGGAGGAGGAGCAGATCAAGTGCTTTGCGGATCGAGCGGCACTCGCGCGGTCGATGGCCGAGACTCAAAATAGGATTATAGAAGTCCGAGCGGAGATCGATCGCGTGGCGAACGTGAAAGCGCCCTATATCAATTCCTCGGTGATCCATGGCGCTACTCAGAGATTTACCAAACCTCAGTTACAACATGATTTACAAGTGGAACAAGAAAGATGTTTGGGATTGATTGCGAACGCCAAACGTAAAGTGCAACAATTAGATGAAGGTCGTGTGAGGGCGTCCAAGACGTGCATCCAGAAGAAGCAGCAACTCCATGATCGGCAGGCGGCTTTTGTGAATATACGAGCGGACGCTCGGCGACAAGCTAGAGTAGCAGCATTGCAGACGAAGAAGAAGAAATTAACAAAAAGGGAAATACGAGAAATAGAACAGAAGTGCCGGTTGAAGCACTACGAGCTGTGGTGCGATTATATTGATGAAATAAAAGACGCGCGAAAGACGGCGATGAGGTGTCTCAAGGGCTGTGCAGTGAGGTACAAGCGGAACGCCTGGCAGAAGTGGCGCTTCGGGGAATTCGAGGACTTCGGACCACCTAGTCCTGTGAAGATTATAGGGCTCGGGGGACGGTTGCTGAAGCAGGCGTCGGCGTCTCGTAGTGAAAATGAGGACGACGCTCGAGCCGCTTTAAAGGAGCTTTCGACACTGAGATCTGAGGTAGCACGATTGGCCTACACGAAGCGCCAACAGCGGGAGTGGCACAACAACCATAAGGCCGCGTACCAGACGTCGGAACTTGAGACAGTACCAGGTAAAGAAGTCGTGACCATCGAGCGCTTAGCGGATGACGCCTCGACGCGATCACGACCTTATGAGGATGAGAACGCGCCCGAAATAGCGTTTCTGCTGGAGGGCGATGGGTTAAGACGAGCGGGCAAGCACGAGTTCGCGCGAGACAGGTACAATTTATGTCTAGAAGCGTTAACACGGAGAGCGAAAGACCGGCCGCACGGCCAGGCGGACGTGGCATCACTAGCAAGGTGTATGCTGCACATCGGCGAGACGTATTTTGCCGAGCGGGAGTTTGGCAAGTGTCTGGCGGCCGTCGATCGCTCCGCGGCTCTGGCGAAGGAATGCAACGACGGCGTGGACTTTGCGCTGCGGGGTGGTGGAGTCAATCTAGATCCCGAAGAAAGTAGAATAGATGCGGCTCGGGTGCTACTCGAGAAAGTGGAATATGATAGGGATAAAGCGCGAGCGTCTATTAGGACCTTATCTGCGAAAATACAATTAGTACAAGGTTTCGCGTTGGTCGAGGTGTCGGAATACCAGCACGGCCAGGTTTTACTTGAGAGAGCGCTGTCGTCGTTCGAGCGGCTGGGGGATGTCCGAGCCCAGAGGGAGTGCGCGTTAGCTTTAGCCGAGTGTTTCCGACGACAGCACCGTCCAAAAGACATGATTGAACGGATGGAGGTTTTAGCAAGGACGATAGATAACGAGGTCAAAACGAACTTGGAGACAGGCGCGTCGAAGCTCAAGGCTCTGAGAGATCGGTTAGTCTCCAACTCCGCCAAACAAGGCAAAGTAGTACATCTCCAAAGAGAGTCGGCAAGAGCTCTACGGCTCGTCCACGAGCAGGTCGGCGCCAAGAAGAGGATAAAGCGCGCCATCGAGGAACGCCGCGAACAGGAGAAGAAGACGCAAAAAGTGGAAGAATTATACAAACGCATCGAAGCGCAGCTCGCCGAGGCCAAGGTCACGGACAAGGACGAGATGGAGTCGGTACTTATACATGGTCGAGCCCAAATTTTTGAAATTGAGGAGTTGAAGATTCGACTCGCGGAGCGGTTGATCGAGGTGCAACGAGACGTTGATGCTTCCAAGAGAGAAGAGATGGCCTCGATCAACAAGGTGAAGAATTTTGAAGATGACATTCGGGAGGCGCTCGATGAACATAAAGTGGAAGCCGGGCCCCTGATGAAGAAGGTCCTGGAATCGTCGAAGTTTCGCTTCATCGCGTTGTGCGCGACGAACATGAAGGGTAATGAAGTGATGGGCGGCGCTTCCGGTGGAGTTGGGATGTGCGTGACGGCTTGTGAGAAAAATATAATTGTTTTCTGGATGAAAAATGGGAAGCAGCGTAGAGTTTTTACGGGGGATGACGAAGGGAGACATCTGGGCGATCCCGAGGGCCACACGGCTTTAGTTTCGGCTTTACACTTTACCGGTTCTAGGGTTTATTCGGGAGGCATGGACAGTCGCATTTTCGTCTGGGACACGTCGGAGACGTCGTTAAATAGGGCCATCACGGGAGAAAGGTGGAACCTGACGGAGGAGGAGCGGCGAGGCGCCATGGGTCGACCTCTCATGCTGTTGGAGGGTCACGAGGCATCTGTCACGGCCATACAAGTAGACACTTTGAAGGTCGTCTCGGGTGGCGCGGACTGCAAGGTCATCTTGTGGTCAAGGGCTACCGGTGTGAAACTGCGAATATTGCACGGTCATCAACGATCCGTCCTGTGTTTGGACATTGGCCCGACGTGGATCGTCTCGGGTGGCCAAGAATCAGAAGCTCGGATCTGGCACCTGCCGGATGAAGCGGACCCCAGTCAGGTCATGGGCAACGACAAGAAGACGAAATTAGCGTTAGATGCTTTGAAGAGGAACAGGGACATCAAGACGAGGAAGAAATTGGCTTCTGGAGATGGGTTCGAGCTGGAGGCCGGCCCGGGCCTAACCGTAGCTAAATTCGGCGCGTTGGAGCTCATTGGTGGCTTGGCGGATGGGCATGTCGTCGTTTGGTGGCTCCAGGACTGCAAGATCCTCCAGAAGGTGAAAGCTCATCAGGGCCCCGTGCACGACCTCCAGTTCGACGCGACGCGCATCGTGTCTGCTGGAGGTGATGGTTTAGTGGTCGTGACGGACATTACGACCGGAGAGCTCATGCAACAATTAAGGGGCCACGAGGGGCCGGTATTAGCTTTAATGTTCGACACCGAAAAAATACTTTCAGCTGGAGTGGACAACACATTGAGGCAGTGGCTCTGGGCCCAGGAAAGCGATAGGGGCAAAGTGAGTGACAAGTTCCACGTCTACGACGCCGGCGACACGTTAGTGTCGATAGCGAGGCAGTACGGCGTCACGCTCCCGGAGGTGATCCGCTGGAACGCGATCGAGGACGTGAGAAAAGTATTCCCCGGTACTCGATTGATAGTGCAGCCGGGCAACCCCGACGAGCCGACGGGGCCGGAGAAGGCTTTGGCTAAAAGACAAGCGTCGAAACGGAGGCGCAACCAGGACGCCATGGAACAATCGAAAGCTTCCAAAGCCGGCGCGGCCAAGGACATGTCGATTCTCGAAAAGCTGAAAGCGAGAGAAGCCGAGAGCGACCGCATGAACTTCCGGAAGAATCCGCTCGAGACGGCGCCCGAACCTCGCAAATATCTCGCGGAGTTAAGGTATGTGGACAAGTCGACGTTTTCTTCTCGTATTGCGAAGAAGATCGAACCTTCTTCATTGGACATCGATGCAACAAGGGTGAGAAAGGAGAAGAGCGACCCGAACAAGATCGGGAGACTAACGGCCTTAGGTGGTCGCGTCGCGAAGGCAATTGTTGAGACGATCGACCCGTTCGGCGAAGTCGCGGAGCGGCGCAAGAAGGCGGAAGCCGATAAACTAGCAGCGCAGGAGAAAGCTGAAAAAGATGAAGCTGCTGCTGCTGCCGCTTCCCATGGCAAGTCCGAACAGACGAAACTACTAACATTGGAAGAAAAACGCGAAGTCGCGAACGCCACGTTCATTCTCGAGGAATTGATTCTGCCTGGGTTGTTGCAGGAGGAGTGTGTGGGCATGGCCGAGACCGAATCTCGGAAAGCTACTTGGGCTGAATCGTTGACGGGAAGATTTGACGATTCAGTTCGTAGTGGTCCCATTGATTACGACGCGCTGGAGTTGTTGTTGCATCAGGAACGCATGAAGGCTGCTCGCTTGCATGCCCAGGAACAGCAGCGGCTCGAGGCCGAGCGGAAGACGGGGTCCGGTGCTGCTTTGGTGGAAGGGTTCAGTATCGCGAACATCGCCATGTCGGCGCAGCGCGGGGCGGCTGCTTCTGATGCTCATGCTAGGCAGGAGGAGAAGGACGAGCGCTACTCGCACGCCGATAGCCAGGACGAGATCGACACGCTGCTCTCGAGCGACTGGGGGGCGGCCTACTAATCATTGTGTTGTTAAGCAGATTGGGGGGCCTGGGCGGCGAGCTGCGCCTTGAGCGCCTCGAGTTCTCTACGAGCAGCGTCTCGCTCCAAGCGCAGCCGCTCCTTCTCGTCGTCGAGCTGCGGCCGCGACTGCGTCGCGGGGGGCGTGATGACCGTCGACGCCGGCTCGGCGGGCTTCGGGGCTTCGCCGAACATCCGCTGCGCCTCGGAGTGCGCGATCTCCGTCGCGCTCGCCGGCGGCGCCGTGAGCACCGCGTCGACGTAGCCGCCGGGGGCCGCGGGGGGCGGCGCCGGCGCCGGCGCCGTCGCCGCGCGCCGCACGTTGGCCGTCGAGACGCCTGACTCGCTCTCCCCATCATCATAATCGATCTTGTAGCCGTCCAAGTCAAGCGAAGCAATTCTGCCAGGATACCAGTGTCCCTGGTCGGCGTAGTTCGCCTCTACGACGTCGCCGACGGCGAACGTCTCGGACACCGTGGAGGACGGCGCCGCGGCCGCGGGCGGCGGCGGCGAGCCGGCGAGCGCCGCGAGGAGCTCGGCCGCCCCCTCGTCGTGCTGCGACCGCTCGACGACGGGCCGCTGCTGGGTGAGGCCCACTAGCAAATCGACGGCCTCCTCGTCGGCCTCCTCGGGCTCGTCGTCCTCCTCCTCGTGATCAAAGGAAGCTGTGGCTTCGTTGTCGAAGGACGCCGTCGGCGACGGCAGCCAGTCGCCGCCCCTTCGTTTGCGCTTCTTGGGCTTGTAGTTCGCGTTCATCGCCGCCTTGCGCGCGACCCAGGCCGCCACCCTCGAGGTTAAGTCGGCCTTGTCTGCTTCCTTCAATTCTGAAAACCCCTCCATGTCTTCCACAGTGTCGATGGTCTTCGTCTTCTTCGAGGCTCTTTCAAAGCTCTTAAAAATACAAGCGGGGTGGTACCAGTGGACCCTTCTGGCAGGCACGTCCTTTCGAGCTCGCGGCGGGATCTTGCCCACGCGCAACTCCCCATCATTAAACGACCGCTTGCACCGCAAGCGTTTACACTTCGACCGGATCTGTCTTTCGTAGTCGACGCAGAACTTGTTCGGGCCCAACCTTCCACTCAACATACCACCACACCGTCCATAATCGTCCTGGGTCTGGTTCGGGCCGCCCGCGTCCAGCGCCGCGCACAATTCTTCCCCTCTCATATCAGCCTTGTCCGTCATGAGTAATTGTTTAACTTTCACAGCGGAGAGTTTGACGGGCACCGGTCCTCCTTTGACCTTGGAGCCCGGCGGCGGCGGCGCGAGCGCGCGAGCGGCCTGCAACACGTCCCCCAAATCACCCGTACCGCGTTTCGAGGAGGGCTCGTACCCCAGATCGGCGCGCCGTTTCGTCGGCGGCGCGGCCCGCAGCCCGCCCGGCCGCTTGCGCTTTTGGGTAGAACGGTGCTCCCACGCGGGCCCTGGTGCGGAATGGGCGGTCGGCGGCGCCGTGGGCCGTTTGCCATAGGTCTTGGCGTAGGGGTTCTCCTCGAGCTCCTGGGGGCACTTCTTGCAGTTCTTCGTCGAGCGGCCCGCGTCGTCCCGGAACATCGAGGGGTGGGCTCTTTCCACCCCACAAGCCGGGCAGCGCTTCATGGACCGCACCTCCCGCGCCTCGAAGGCGTCTCTTATCCTTCGGGGGCACTTGTCCGGCGCGGCGATGAGTCGCGAGACGTCGGAGGACGTGATCGCGCCCGGGAACGCCTTCGCGGCGGCTTTTCTCGAACTAAACCTCCGCCAGGGCCCGCCGACCCTTCTCAATTCACACGCTTTCCTCGAGTCCTTCTCGTCCTCCTCATCACTCGATTCGGCGAACAAATCGAGCATGTTGTGCAACGGCGCGCCGTCGGAGCCTTTCTCTGGGCTTCTATATAACCCGGTGCGGCCCGCGTCCGGACTTTCGGGCTGCTGGTTCGACCGGAGGATGTGATTCGACGGCTGCGGGGCTGGTTTCGGTGCCGAGGGGTCGTCGAGATCAAAATCGTAGTCCTTATGTCTCAAGTGCTTTCTGGAGGTGGAATGGTCGTGCTGCGTGCCCCAGCCCGAGTAGTGGACCTCGTAGGTGTCCCTTATCACGCTCACAATTTTCGCCGGGTACCAGACGCCGCGCCACAAACTGTAACAGTCGTCGCCTCGTTTCGGCACCCATAGTTGTTCAGCCGTTTCATTGATCTTCTCGGTCGGTGGCGAGGGTTTCCGTTGGATTTTGCGCGGGGCTTGCGACTTGGGGGCGCCGTCAATGATCGACCGGATGAACGCTTTGTTCGTATCGGACAGCGCGTCCCAACCATGATCAATATCCTCGACCTTTTCTACGACCCTAGATTTCGCGGAGCACGCTAAGAAGGCCTTCATGGCGCACTCCGGGTGGTACCACGTCACCTTGGGGTTGTGGCCGTGGCGCAGCGACCTGTGTGGAAATCACATGTTATCGTCCTGAATCCACGCCATCGATGCGACGCTTGCTCGATGGCGTGGCGATGCCGGTTCATCACCACTTCGTGAAGAATCATCGGGTTGGTTGTTTCCACACCGGTAGCGACGGCGGCCGCTTCCCTAAACGTAATTCTCCTATTTTGAGAGGCTCCTTGCACGTCCTCAGTTGACACCTCGCGCGTCCATCGACGGCGACCTCCACCAGAAACTTGTTCTCTCCAACACTACCGGCGCACTTCCCCCCAAGACTCCCGAGCTGGCGCTGCCGCGCCAAAAACGCCTCGGGCTTCGTGGGTTCCTTCTTCGGTCGGTCTTCCGGCTCGAAGTTGGCCTTTGGGGGCGGGGGCTCGCTCGCGGGCGGCGGGGCGGCCGCCGCGGTCGACTGGCGCGTCTCGGCGCGCATCATAAGCAGCGCGCGCCTTTCGGCTGCCCGGTGCGCGGCGCGGGGGCGCGGCGCGGGCCGGGACTTTTTTTAAGTGTTGTGGGGGCTGCGAGGCGCCCGTCTAAGGTGACGGGGGGCTGCCGGGGGGCGTGCGCGGACTTGCGCGAGAGGCTATATACCACCCTCCTCGCAAGTGGAGGACGCAGGGGGTGCGGAGCGATGGTCTTGCTTTGAGGCTTGTTTCCGGGGGTCCTTTAGGGCTGGGACGGGCTCCTTCGAAGGGGTGGCGTAGCTGGTGGCTTTGGGGTGTTTTGTGGTTTGGCTTTTGAATGAACCGGCGACGCGTCCGGTTGGGAGCCTTGCTATGCTGATGGAACAGTCTCCGCGGCGTGAGGGCTGCCCCACGCGGACGCCGTCTTCGTCAAATGCTCGTGTGCCATAAAATGAGAGTGTGCGCCGGGTGGCTGTGGACGACGGCCAGTAGCAGCAGCTGCGCTTCGACGCACCGACCAACATGCCCTCTCCGCGACGGATAAGAAGAGCCGTTGTGTGTTTCGCCGCGGCGTCCGCGCTCGCGCCGAGCTCAAAAACACCTGTTCAGAGCAGACGGACATTTCGCCCGCGGCGAAGCGCCGCGGGCCCAGGCGACGCCGCCGCACCGTTTAGACCACGCCGCAGCGTCGCCTGCCGCGCCGCGACCGACGACGACGCCCCCCAGCCCGCGTTCGGCGCGGAACGAAGGAGACGGCGGCCCGCGCTGTCGAACCTCGCCTCGGTCCAGCGAACAGTGGACGAGAAGCCGCCTCTGGATGACGACCGACCACCTACTGGAGCGGTCCTAGAAAGCTTAGTAGCGGGAGAGCGCGAGCTCTACGAGTCGACGCACGAACGGATAGGCGCGGGACTCAAAGACCTCACGAACTGGGCGGGCTTCATGTTCCGGGCCAACGCCATGGGCCTCACGGAGCAGGTCGACTTATCTAAGAGTGTGAAGGATAGGATACAGCACGCCGTGTCGGTGGCCAAGGGAGAAGCCCCCGCGCTGATTGAGAAGGACGATTCTGATATCGAGGACGACTGGGCCGACATCCACGCCGACGCTTCCTTGGAGATCGACGACGACGACGACCTGGAGCCCTTCGAGAGGAGGGAACTCCGAGAGAATGACGACCTCGACATGGTTGAAGTGAAATTAGTAGCGGACGACATCACGGAGGAGGAGTGGGCCGACATCCAGGAGGCGGCCTTCGAGGTCGACACGGCGGTGATCGACGACAAGGTCATGAAGGGCAAATGGACCATTCGGAACGGCAAGCCTTCATTTAAACCTTGGAGGTTTTGGCCGGCGCAGACTCCTGAGGAGAGAGCTGCGGAGGCCGAGACGATGGCTCGGGTATCTGCAGCTTTACGGGGCGAGGACCCCGACGAGATCTGAGCAAGTGTTTTATGAATAAGTATCCATATCGATTATGTTTTCGTCGCGTCGGTGGCGTTCGGTTGTCTAGGAGTGCTGCGGGACGGGCGCGTCGACGTCGTCGAGTGCTCGCTATTCGTTGTTCGTACCGCGACGCGCCGGCCCCAAAAAACCACCGACGGTGCCCGTCTCCTCCCGTACTCCTCCCTACCGACGCGTGGCCTTCGTCCTCGGCACGTCACCTGTGAAACGCGGCGGCTCGGTGTCATCCACCAAGTCCATTTGTCTGGCGTCGAGTGATTTGGGCGGCTGGGTCGTCGGTCAAACCGCGCTAATAGCTGGCGCGGCTGGTCGGGATTGCAGTAGTCCAGCGCGAATCAATCACCTGCGCCATCGCTGTGCTAGCCGCTGCGTTTGTGTGAGTATCGCCGCAGCAGAAACTTGGGCTTGCTGCCAGTGATCCGCTGCGATGTCGACCATGATCGACGCCGACGCGGCGCGGCGCGAAGGCTTCGTGCCCCTCGGCGCCAGCAGAAAGGGCTCCAGCTTCCGCGGCGGCCGCGCGGCCGCGAACGACACGGCGGCCGAGATCGGATCATTAGGAAAGGGCCACTTCATGACCGAGCAGATCACCAAGGGCCCGGCGGCGTCGCTGCCGCGGCGGAAATCGTTAGACGAGCGCGACGCGGCGAAGCACGACGCGCTGTATTATTCGTTGAGGGATCGCATCCCGCGCGACCTTGCCATGACGCCGGGTGCAGGAGGGCAAGCCTTACGAAGGGTCATGCTCCACGGCGCCACCGTCGTCTTCGTGACGCCGGGCTACGAGGGCAAAAGGTTTGTGTTTGAACGAGCGAAGGATCTTGGCGTGCGATCTGTGGTCATCGACGCGCCGGGCAGTTGGGCCGAGCGCATGGTTTCGGAAAGGGTCATCGCGAAGTTCATTCCCCTGGATCTGAACCGGGATTCGACGTCCGTCTTGAACGACTGCGCGGCGGCGATAAGGGCACTAGGGCGCGAGGAGGGCTTCTCGATGCCGGCGGGTGTCTGCACGTTCTGCGAGCTCAGCGTGCCGTTGGTCGCGCGTTTAGCCGAAACTTTAGGACTGCCGGGGCCGTCGTCGGCGGCCGTCGACACCGCCCGGGACAAGCACTCGACAAGGGCGGCGATGCGCGCCGCCGGTTTACCCTCACCTTCTTGCTACAAGGTCGACAGCGACGACGACCTCAAAAAGGCGGCGTCTGTGGTCGGCTTCCCGGCCGTGCTCAAGCCGCTGAACGGCGCCGCGTCGCTAGGTGTAAAAAAAGTGGATTCTGAGGCGGAATTGCAAAGGTGCTATGCCGACGTCTTGGCGGAGATGCGCGCCACCGTTGTATCAAGCGGTGCCTTGGTGAAGAAGGACCCGACGGCGCCCGCGGATGATTCTGGAGAGGACCCGTCCTTTTTACTCGAGGAGTACCTGGACGGGCCGGAAGTGGACGTCGACGTGGTCATGGGCTTGGGCGAGGCGAGGTATGCCAAAGTGGTAGACAACGGGCCGACGGCGGAACCTTATTTTGCCGAGACGTGGGGCGTGTGTCCTTCTCTACTACCTAGTGAAGGTCAAGCATCTCTACAAAAACTCGCTATTGATTCGCTGAAGTGCTGCGGCTTCGACTGCGGCGTCTTCCACGTCGAGTGCAAGCTGACGAGTAGGGGCCCGCGATTGATAGAAATTAACGCCCGCATGGGCGGCGGCCAGGTGCGCAAAACGCATTTACTGGCTTCGGGCGTCGACCTGGTCGAGGAGACGTTGTTCACGGCCGTGGGCATCCCCTGCAACCCCCACGTGTCCATCGAGAACACGGCCGTCGCGTATACATATGTAACTAATCAGAAGAGCGGCGTCGTCGACGGCTTGGCGAGCGCCGCGAAACGAGTCGCGGAGACCGATAAATCTGTGGCGTACTGCAAGCCGCTCGTCAAGGACGGGGCGGCGATCGTGGGCTCGGACGACGCCTTGCCGGATTGGTTATTAGACGTCATGGTGACGGACAGCGATGCAAAACGGGCGCTGGACCACGTGCTGTCCGTGGCGACGGCGCTCGACGTGCCGCGGTTCGTGCGCTGAGCGATGCCTCATTTGGGGGTGTGCACATATTCCCAACATCAGTGTATAAGTAGTATCTCTTTATGACTCGGTCTTGCCATTGCTGCTACGGGCGCGCCCCGGTTCCTATATTAGTGTGTCGGTATATCTATTGCTCGGTCTTACGCGCGGCCGGCCGCGTACTATTCGGCGTGCGCGAGTTTCTCCCGCGCGGCGTCGAGGTGCTGTTGAATCTTTTGAGCGCCGGGGTGGTCGCGGCCTAGAACCCGGTTTGATATACGAAGGTCCGCGCAATATTTCTCAGTAACCTGACTCACTCGTTGGTTTCCACACAGGCGCGACATGGAGCCGTTCCGCGGCGACGCGTACGAGAAACTCGCGCGGACGCGGACGGGCGGTGCGCGTGTTTTTCATGTGGAGGTCAAGGCGCGCGGGCCGTTCGCCTTTGATCTGCGAAAGGCGTTCTGGCCGTATTGGCTGCACGCGCTGACTCGACACCGGTGGCGGCGGTCCCGAGCTGCGGCGTCTGCGTTTAGTTTGTATCCTTTTTAATCCAGAAAACATGATGTCCTGCTAACTACGCTAGCGCTTTGTAAGACACTAGCAAGCAGGCAAGCTGCTGATGAGCGCTGCTGCACGCTTGCACGCAGCGACAGACGCAAGGAGCGGGCGCAGGAAACGTGAAATTGATCGGTCGCAGCCGTGCGAGTCCGAAATCGCATCCATTCGAGTGATGCTGCACCGTGGACCACTTTGGCTGCTGGCATGCACATCAGCCGCCCTGACACCACTGGAGAACGCACGCCGCCGTGGCGCCTGCGAGGCGCGAAAGGCTTTTGCTGCTGAGGTAGCGCGTCCCAAGCCGGATGATCTGGCCATTGCTATCGCGGTAGCCGCCGAGGAGCACCCCGACGAGCCGCTCTCCGCTTGTGAAAAACGAGTCACCGACGCGCTCGACGAGTTAGCTGCACGCGCGACGACGCGCGCACGTCTAGAACTAATGCTCGGAGACCGCAGCGGCGCGGCGGTCGTGGCGCGCGCGGTCGGTGCGGCGATGTTCGGCGACCAGGGCCTGCCCGAGGAAAACAATACCTCGATCGAATTCTTCGCGGGGGACGTAGATGACTACTACAATCCGGCGAACTCGCTCATCGATGAGGTGATCAGACGGCGGCGAGGCATCCCGATCACGATGAGCTTGGTCTTCGCGCGGGCGTGCGCCGCCGCTGGTACACCGTTCTCTCTGCTGAACACGCCGATGCACGTCCTCGTCGCCCCGGACGACACATCCGAGACCTTTGTGGTGGACGCCTTCGGCGGCGGCAACGTGCTCGAGAACGCCCGAAATCAGTTAACCGACGTCTCGCCCCTCGAGGGTTTGTCGTTGGCCGCGAGGATGCTGAGGAATCTGCGGATGATCTACGAAAAGGGCGAGGACCCGGCCAGACTTCTCGGTGTCGTGGAACGCACGCTCTTGGTGGCCGAGCAAGACGTGGAGATGAATGCAGTGCCCGAGCGCGAGCGCGCGCACTGCCGCGCGACGGTGGGTGTTTGTTTGTTGGCGCTGCGCGACGAAGACCGGAGGGACGAGTGCCTCGGTCTGCTCCGCGCGGCGAAGCAGGAGTTCGGGGAAGGAGGGAAGTTCTTTCGCATGTTGTTGGCGGACCCGTTTCTGAACTGAACGTTGCGTACCATCGGCGCGACGTCTGCTCGATGGCTTGGCGGTGCGCTTCTCTCGACGTAGCCAGCACCGCAGCGTGGTGGGCGCGAACTGTACTGAACTAAAACTTGTTATGTGTACTCCTCCTCGATGCGTTTTTCCTCCGCGTCGGCGAGCGCGCGCAGGCTCGCGACGACCGCGAGCGCGGCCGCTTTTTCGGCGGCGCGGTCGCCGGTCGCCGCGGGCGGCGGCGCCGACGGCGATGAGGGCGCGCAGCTGCCGCTCGTGTGCGAGTCCATGGCGTGGTTGGCGAGCGCGTCGGCCACAGCGTTTTGGGCACGTGGCACGTTGCGCGCGGTCCAGTCGACGTTTGTTAGTGCGGCCCGCACGCGGTCGCGCAGGGCGATCAGGTGCTTCTCGCGGCACTGCCAGTCGCCCTTGACTTGAGAAATGACCAGCTTCGAGTCGCCGAGGATCGAGACGCGGTCGACCCTGAACCGCCGCAGCGCCTCGCAGCCGAACAACAATGCGGAGTACTCCGCGACGTTATTCGTCGTGGCCGGGTCCGGCACGTCGCACCAGCCCGCCCACACGGTGGCGCCGTCCTTGTAGAGCACGGCGCCGAGGCCCGCGGGCCCCGGGTTGCCTCGACAGCCGCCATCGAATCGTAGTTCATACGCGTAGGCCGCATCCACAGGTGCAGCACCCGCGTTGACCAGGTCGCGCGTCTCATCCGGCAGACTGATGTCGCATTCACCGATGCTAGCTGCCCTCGTTTGAGTCCTGGGTGGGCGCGGCGACGGCGCGTACTGCAAGGCGGCATGCTCCGTTGCTAGCAGAAGCAGTGCAGAGTATCGATACGCCATGACAAGCATCGCTGAGGCTGTGGTTGCTCCAGAACCAGTTTTGCCCAAGCCGCAGCTAGCGATGTAAGGCACTAGCAACAGGCTGGCATACGCACGCGCGGCGTTTGCAGCCGCTGCGCCGTGCAGACAACAGTGCACACCCGTATTAATCGCCAGGATGCAGTGGTGGTGCGCCTCTGCACTGATTTGGGCCGTGGCGGCAGCTGGGCCACTGCAACCTGTGCAGCGCTTGCGTCGCATCGATGCGCCGACGACGCGACGCGAAGGTAGCCGTCAAGTAATAGCGGCACAAAAGCTGCGCGGCGGGTTTGGCGGCGGTCTGTTCGAGTCGTACACGAATTTGCTCGCGAGAGCGCCTCTCCGCACGAATATGGTTACAGCCGCCTGCCTAGCCATGACGTCGGATGCAGTAGCGCAGCGGTTGTGCGCCGACACGGAAGCGAAGCTCGATGAGTGTGCGCCCAGTTACGACTATCCACGGACGGCCTGGATAGCTCTGTGGGGTTCCGTCGTGAGCGGTGCCATGCTGCAGCAGTGGTTTGTGCTGCTCCGGTACTTATTCCCGCTCTACAAGACGAGCAACTGGCAGCTCGCCGGGAAAGTTTTCGTCAATCAGCTCGTTATGTCGCCCGGACTCAACGCGGGCTTCTTTGCATTCGTGATCCTCACCCGTGATCCTCCAATATTGCGCTTCAACGCCGACAAGCGAAATGCATACGGCAAGAAACTCCGCGCGGACCTGCCGGCGACGTGCCTGCGCTCGTGCGTCTACTGGTCGATCGTGCAGACTTTCAACTTTAGATTACTGCCGCCGAAGTATACCGTGATCGCGACGAGCGCCGCCTACTTGGTGTGGACCGTCTACCTGTCGCTCATCGCGAACATCCGGCGGAGCTAGCTGTTGTTTAAGTACATTTAACTAATTTTCCCCGTCGGCCTCGGGCGGCGGACGTGGGCTCCCGGCAGCTGCTGGAGGCTTCTTCTTCTTCGCGACCGGCACCCACCGCTTCTTCTCGCGCCGCGGCCGCCCCGGCCCCTCTCTCACAAGGTACGCGTCCATGTCCTCGCCCGCGGCGACGGCGTCGACGAGGCGCCGCTCCTTGCGGCCGCCCGCGTGGCCGCACGCGTGGCGCACGAGCGCGTGCCAGAGGGGCCGGCCCCAGTTCGGCGGCGCCAAAACGTCCCAGCCGCCCGCGCCGCGGGCCGCGGGCCGGGGCACGACGAGGCACGGCATTTGTAGAGGCGGCGGCCGATCGTCGGCGTGGCGCTCACTATTGATTTTGTCGTCGGTGCGCGCCGCGACGGCCGCGGACGACGCGCGCCGAGCTTCCTGGGAGAAGATTTGGTCAGAAGGCGTCGGCGCCTCGTCGACGCGCTCGCGCGGGTCCGGCACGTCCAGGGCCATCGGCGCGTCGGCCGGCGCCGCACCAATTAGATAGGAGACGACGTCGCGCGCCTTGCAGCCGCGGACCTCGAAGCGCACGAGGCCGCCCGGGACTTGGGATCCCTCCGCGCCGACGGCCCATTCGCGGGGAGCGACCTCGACCGTCCTATCGAAGGTCGCGTCGAACACCAGGGCCGCGGTCCTCAAGCTCCGCAGCGCCGCCTTGAGGCCCCGGTCGCGCCGGTAGTCGGGCCGCCGCCAGCCGCCGTCGTCGATCATGGCGAAGCGCTTCGCGTGCCAGACGTGCGTCTCGAGGAAGCGCAGCGTGACGTCGGCCGCGTGCGGGTCGTGCGCTTTGAGCAGTTCGGCGGGCTTGCGCCGCGCGCGCCGCGTCGGGTTCGGATTGTTCGGGTTCTTCTTCGCGAGGAACGGCGCCGTGTGGCTCCGCGCCCGGCGTCGCAAGTGGCGCGGCGCATCCCTCTGCTTCTTGTCCAGTTCCTCGTCCAGCGCCTCCAACTCGGGCAGGCGCGCCTTCGCGAAGTCGACGACGTTGACGGCTAATTGCTGCGCTGCCATTTTGCAGTGTGCTATAATCTGCTGTGCACTCCTCGCATTGGTCGAATTGAGGGCTGTGGCTGATAGGCCATGCAAGACAGGTCGCGAATTGTAAGGGTATGCAGTCCTAAGCCACACCACGGCTCAAGAGGCTTGCTTGTCATAATATACTTTATACTAGTGCCTTAAAGCACGCTAGCTGAATGAGCCGCGGCAAAAAAACGGTGCTCTGCTGCGCATTGCTCTCCGCCACAAAAAGAGGACTCGCCAGACGCCTCGCCACACACGTTTGAGAAGTCCTGCGCACGAAAAACGCACGCCAAGACGATGGGAGGCAGCACGCCATCGGCGCGCGCGCTCCTCCTCGTCCTCACCAGCGCTGCCGCCAACACCGTCAGCGTCACGAAGCAAACCTGGACCGATAGCGCCGCGAGCGCCCAAGCCGCAGCGAAGCCGGACTGGGCCGCCGCCGACCGCGGCTGCGTCGCGACGATCGCCTCGGCCACGCCGCCCTACCTGTCGTATGATGGCCGGGACACGACGAAGCCGAAGCTGTGTCGCGTGGACCACGGTGGGGAGGTAGACGCCGAGAAGACGACGATCCTGGCGATGGTCGACTCACCGCAATACCTGGAACAGAGGGGCAACTGGGAGGCCTTCCTCAACAAGGCGTCGTATTGTAGACGGACGAGACGAAAATTTTACATCTGGATCGGCGTGCCCCCTCCACAAGTTCTGAACGCGAGGGTCGACGCGCCGTGGTCGAGATGTAGGGACAAGACCCGGGGCAACGCGAATACCTTGAACGGCGTGAAAAATTTAGCTTTCTTGGCTTTATTCGACGACCCGTCCATCGACAAAGTCTTGTACATCGACGCGGACGCGTGGTTTTCCTCATCAGACATCGAGCCGGAGGCGTACTTCGCGCTGACAGATTCTGATTTGTTGGGCAACCAGAATAGAGTGGGAGGTCCCAAGATCCCGATGAACGGCGGCCTCGTCTTCGCGCGGAAGTCGGAGTTCACCCAACAGTTCTTTGCATTGTGGTGGCGCGGCCGCTGCGGCGCGCACGACCAGCTGCCGCTCTGGGCGACGCTGTTCGCCGCGTGGTCCGCGGCGACGGACGGCGCCTACAGGTTTGATGATGAGCACTTCAAGAAGTACAGCCACGCGCATGTCGAGGCCGTCTCGTTACTACAGAGAGACGCCATGTACATCCGCCAGAAAGCCAAGATGGAGGGCCCGTACGACGGGGGCAACTTCTCGGCGACGGGGTTGTTGTATGATGTGCCTCTGGCCTTGCCCCACGTCCTGTTGCTCCCCTCGGCGCCCGTCGGGGCGCTGCCCGCGGTGCGGTCGGACCCCGTGCGCTCGCGGCCGACCTTCGTCTGCCACACGCGCATCGAGAAGGACGAGCAGGGCCAGTGCGTCGGCGCGGACGTCTGCGCCGCGGGGCGGTGCGATCCGTTCCTGTCCCTGACGAAGTCGTCGTTGGCGGTGGGGCGGTTCGTGCTGCTGGGCTTCTTCGTGGCGCTGAACGCAGCCGTGCTGTCGCGGCGGCCGGCGCTGCGGCGGCGGCTCGCGGAGCGGGTGTTGGCGCTTTTTGGGAGATGATATTATTAGTTCTTGTTAAATTATTCTCACCATTTTCCTTGTGTAACAATCTCTCCATTCCCTCCTCTCGATGGCGTACCGGCCGAACGTGGGCCCAGTAGTCCACGATCTTCGGGATGACGTCGGCGGGTAGGCGCGTGCCGCGGTTTAGGATGTTCGCGAGCGTCGTGCGATGCTGTCGCTCGTACGCGCGAATGCCGCCGGCCTCGAGTACCGCTTTAAGGTAATCACTCTTGTCCGCGTGTTGTTCGTCGATCGTTGCTCCAGCGCAAACGAGTAACGGCACCATGCGGTTCCGCCGTACCTTCCACGAAACTTCATGGTCTCCTATGTTGTCTGCTTGAAACTTGTATCGTTGTACGGCCTCGTCTAGGGCAGTTCGGCCTTGCGAGAAGGCGACATGAAAAACGCCCCAATCGCAGCGGACGTCCGCGGCGGTGGCGCTTATCCTCGCGTCCATCTCGCTCCACAAAGTTGTCAACCTCGAGCGCGACCAGCGGGAAGGCTCAAAAAAGAAGGAGTACAACTCCATCGAGGACGAGTGGGTGCACCAGCGCGTGACGGAGTCGGAGTCAGACGATGACTCCGTCGAGGCCCTCACGGTGAGGACTCCTCTGCAATAAGTATACGACAACAAAATTAATCAAGACATCTCCCGCGCCACCGCCGCGGCCCCCGCCCGCCGCGACGCGCTCACCGGCAACCCGTAGCGCTGGTCGAGCAGAGCGCGCTTCGCAAACACGTAGACCGCCGAGAACGGCCCGTAGAACACGGTGTAGAAGATCGGCGCATCTAGGCGCCGGAGGTTCCAGCCGGCCTTTTCAAACACCGACCTGTGTGGAAATCAACCAGTGAGTAGACGTGCGTCGATGGCGTGGGGCGCCCGAAATTTGATTTCCACACAGACAGCGACATGATCGGCACGAAAATCAACGAACATAAAATAGCGAGTAATGGATAGAGCGGCGCCACGTACGCGCACGCTTTTGCGAGTTCTTTGCCAAACGCTTTGAGGTCCACGTCGACCGTCCTCCGGACATCCACATAAAGCACGGCGACGAACGCGGCCGCGGCGACGACGGCGCGCGGCACGTATACATGCGCGAACGCCATGCCGCCCTGGACGTAGCACAGTATCGTACAAATAATGAACGCTCGCAGGAACGCGCTTTTGTCCACGTCGCCTTTCTTGAGCGTCGGTACGCCGCAAAGACATGGCCGCCTTGTGATTTTGGCCGTGCCGTAGGCCCCCGCCGCGAGGACGGCGCCCTCCACGATGGCCACGACTGCATTGGACGCGAGGAGGCCGCCCAGCGCCGGCACGTGGTCGCCCACAAAGTTCACTAGGAGTAACGCACTGCCCAACGCTGCACAGAGCGCCTTCGTCGACGCGTCCCGCCGCGCGAACAGCACGAGGCGCCGGCCCGGCTTCTCCGAGAGCCACTCGCTGACGACGAACGTGAGGACTACTGCGTTGACGACTTCTCTCAGCATCGTTTTTCGATCTGTTTGCTCGACGGCGTGGAGACGCCGAGTGTTATCCGAGAGCTGGCCACAGCTGCGGGTCTGCGTGGGCAGCTGAATGCTGCCACAGGCTGCTGTCTATGTGTTGAATACAGAGCTCCTTCGGCGCTGCCGCTGCAGGACGCGTAGCAGGGGTCCAGTTCTTGATTGAATATGTACAAGCTCAGCTGTGCCAGGTGCGGGCGCTTTTTTGGCTCTCGGGCGCTTGCTAGCTAGCGGTCGTAACACACTAGCAAATCAAGCGGGTCGAGGGTGGCTCCGCCTGTTTAGGGCGAGAACGGAGGCCGCAAGACGGCCTACACGCAGCCGCGCTGTAGTAGTGCTGCGACAGCCCCTGTGCACACGCCGCTGCCGCGGCGCGGTCTCAAATACACCACAGGGACCGGTCTGCGCGCGCGGCGCTAAGGAAGCGCTGCGATGGCCGACCGCGACGACGCCGCCATGGACGTCGGAGCCATCGAGGACGACGCCCTGAACGACGACGACGAGGAGAACAGCGACGAGGTCGAGGAGGGCTACAAGATGACGAAAGTGTCCGGCTACCTCCACTTCAGCAACGAGCACCGGCCGGAAGTCACCACAAGGGTGAACGCCATGGAGGGTCTGGCGCCGCGCGAGCGTAGCCAAAAAATAATTGCGGAACTCGGCAAGATGTGGAAAGCTTTATCAGAACAAGACCGCGCGGACTGGAAGGAGCGCGCGCCCGTCGTCAAGCGCAAAATAAAAGCCAAGAAACCCTCGAAGAAGCGCGCGAAGAAGGAAGCAGAGGAACCTGCTCGACAAAGTTCGCCGACGCCGTACGTCGGCCCCGAGACGTTGGTTGGCCCGTATCCCATCGACGAGGAAGCTCTGCGCAAGCTCAAGCGCCTCCACGACGACGGCATTATCGACGACGACGAATTCAGGCAGGGCAAGGCGAAGGCTCTAGGGATCACCCCGAACAACGGCCCGCCCACGCCGGCGGAGCAAGTAGGCAAGGTCTACCAGTCGTCGAACCCGCCGCCGCCGCCGTCGCCGAAGGTCGAGAAGGAAAAAAAAGAAAAGGCGCCGAAGCTCGAGCTGCCGCAGTCGTGCCTCGAGGCCTTCATGGGCGAGGCGTGCACTTGTTTGCAAGAAAACCCGAAACGGGCCAATACGAAATCCTACGATTCCTACGAGTCCTATAAATCGGGGACGACGTTACAGGGCATTTTGGACCTGGGCGCGAAGAAGGCCGACTTGGCCCACGACCTAGCTCGAAAATATATCACGATCGACGACCCGCAGAAGCAGCAACAACTACTAGCTAATTTAAGGCCGGTTAAAAAAAGAGATACCACCGAAAAAACGGCGGATGAAGTGGAAGCGGACAAGGCCTTCGTCGCCGTCACTGGGAGATATTATAGTAGAAGGGTGAAAGAGGGCGTCGACCCGGAAGCGGAGCTCAAACAGGGCATGAAGGGGCCCGCGAATTATAGAAATGCCACCGGTGCCCTTTTACTGGACGCGCCTTCCGGTAAAGCGGCCGGCGGTTGTTTGATCATGAAGGGCATCAATTCCACAAAAGACGACAAGCCGCTCGTGCCGAAGCTCGTCCCGAAGTCGAAGTCGGGCAAGACGTCGACAGATGGCTTCATCAACTTCAAGTTGAAGGCAAGAGGCGTGTCTGGTACCTTACGGCTCAAGGTCGCCTCGTCCCAGGACCACCAGAACAACTCGATCCTCGTCGGGCATCTGAAGATCAAGGAGGGCGAGACGGAGTGGGTCGAGAACATCCGCGCGTTTAGGGCGTCGGCCGACACGGACGACTGGCCCGACGAGCTGCCCCAGTCCTCCGCCTAAGTATTGGGGTCACAATCCACTTACCCGAAAGCTCTCGGCAACGGCTCTCAGCTCGGGCAGCGCGCCCGCGTCGTCGACGCGCGCCTTGAGCGTCATCACGTACAGCCGCCCGCCGCGCACGGCGACGCGGCTCAAAAAGTTGTTGTTGCCCCGCGACGACTCGTTACTGTAGGCGAGCTCGTAGTACGTCTGGCCGTCTATTGTCAATTCGGTCGCCTTGGAGAGCTCCGCGGCAGTGACGCCGTCGCGCTCGCGCTCCGACGCCACGACCTTGTCTCCCACAAAGGCCGGCGTGCCGAAGTCCTCCAACTTTTCGATGCGCACGCGGTCGACGACGACGCCGATCTCGCGCTTGCCGTTCTTGTAGAGCACCTCGGCCGCGTGCGTCTTGACCGGCTTCGGCTTCGCCTCGAAGCCGTCGGGCGCGTCGAAGGCGAAGCCCTCGCTATTTATGCGCGCCGCTCTTGCTGGTCGGTTGATTGCTGCCACCGCTGCTGCTGCACCTAGCTGTCCCAGGCGTCGTCGTTGGAGCGTGAGTCCGTGCGTGTGCTGCGCCAGCGTTGCGAGGAGTAGGAGACGCATGGTGCTGCTGCTGTTACAATCAATGCGACAGCGGTGAGGCCTGCGGTGCTCGAGCTTGCAGCTTGCTAGTGTCTTTACAGGCCGCTAGCGCTGCACTCAGAGCTGCTCCACGGCGTATGCCTACAATACCCCTGGACACTCTTCTGCAGCTTGCGGATCGCGGGGTCCGGCGTTGGAGGCAGCCCCGCGGCCGCGGTATCTGGCCGCGGGGCTGCCCCACTCAAAGCGGCCGTACGCCTCGTGGGGATGCCCGAGCTGTCCCGTGAGGAGCGTTCGGTGCGCGCACCGTAGCCCCAATGTATCTTACAGCTGACGTCGTTACCCCAGAGTGCTAGTTTGGAGAGCAAAAGGCGACTGCAATAAATTGCAAAAGCCATTTCAACTAGTGCAGCAGCGACGTTGCGCGCGGCCCTAGGTGGTCCAAAGAAGCAGTCCAGGCCAAAGAGCGAGCGCGCGCGGCAGCTGGCGCCGCCTGCGGTCGCCTTCAAGCTCCTTCCCCACACGGCAATGGCCACGACGACGACGACGACGGTCTGCGGCGTGCGCGCCCGGCCCCTGGCGCCGCCGCCGGTCCAGGTGCCGCCGCTGCCCACGACCGTGGGCCCGCTCGTGCCGCTGCAGTACGTGCCACCCGCCGGGGTCCCGCTCGTGACGCCGACGCACGCCGGCGGCGCGCGGCCCCTGCTCCCGCTCGCGCCGCCGCCGCTCTACATGCTCCCTCTGAAATCAATCCCGGGCCAGCCCTGGTACGCGCCGCTCCAGCAGATGTACGGGCCGGGCTGGACGCCCACTAACCCCAACCCGACGACGACCTGGTTGTTTGACGAAGACGGCGACGCCTACCCGGCGGGCGGCCAGCCCCTGCCGCGGGAAGAGAAGAAGCGGCGGCGGCCGCCGTCGCCGCAGGAGCTGCCCCCCGTGTCGCCGCGGAAGCGCCCGCGCGAGGCCGTGGCCCAGGACGACATGCGCCGGCCCGCGGAGATCGCCGCGGCGGCGGCCGCCGGCGGCGCGCGGCCCCTGACGACGGCGCAGGCGCTCGCGCAGAAGCTCATGGCGCCGCCGTCGAAGCAGCCCCGCGGGCAGCAGCCCCGCGGCCAGGCGCGCCGCTGGACGGACGAGGAGCACGAGGAGTTCGTCGCCGCCGTCGGCCGCTTCGGCAAGCGGTGGAAGACCGTCGCCGAGCACGTGCCCTCCAAGACGGCGGCCCAGGTGCGGACGCACGGGACCAAGTACTTCTCGAAGCTCAAGGAGCGCCAGGACCTGAGCGACCCGGCCGCGATGCTCCTCCAGCTCGCGGCCGCGTCGCCCGCCAAGTGCGCCGCCTGAACCCTGTTCCCCGCCCCCCGTCCCCCCGTGTTAATTCTGATGTGAATCTGCTTTGGTATTTCTTACGCGTCATGCTAAATCGCGCCGTGGCTTCCTTCCGAGTCAAGTTTACATCTTGAACTTGGAGAAGCTGGCGTAGCGGTCCCAGTAGACCGCACCCAACGCGTCAGCGCTCTTCTTGAACGTCGGCCAGCCCTCCTTCGGGCCGTGGAACTCGATCTTGTCCAGCGACGCGGCGCCCGAATCGAGCATCTCGCCGACGGACGGCACGATGTTCTCGAGGTGGGCCTGGACGGCGGCGGCGTCGACGTAGGCCTCGCGGCAGAAGAGCTTGTCGCCCTGGATCGTCCAGCCATAGTACATGCAGCCGGCCTCCGTGCGGGTGAGGTCGACGCACTTCTTCATGAACGGCTCCGCCTTGGCCAGGTCCTTGATCGTAAACGTGGGCTGGATCGTGTAGAAGTCGGCGGTCGACGCCTCCTCCGACGACGCCTGCTTGAAGTTCTGGAACGAGTCCCAGACCTTCCAGGAGCCGAGGCCGAAGCCCTCGAACTCGGGCACCTTCTTCGCGTCGGCGATGTCGGATTCCGTGCCCATCAGGTCGATGTTGTCGAGCGCGATGTAGCCCTTCTCGAGGGCCTCGCCGAGCGCGCCGGACTTGGCGACGCACGAGAGGTGGTGGCCCGCGGCCGCGCCGTCGACGTACGTCTCCCGGCAGAAGAGCTTCGAGCCGTCCTCCTTGATCGTCCAGCCGTAGTAGAGGCAGCCCGCCTCGGCCTTCGTGTCCTCGACGCACTTGTCGAGCAGCGGCTTGGCCTGCGTTGGGAGTTGCGCGCGTCCCGCGACTGCCCGGCTGCGCGCGCAGCAACGTGTGCGACGTGCGATGGGGAACTGCGGGAATCGAACCCACGACCTCGCGCAATTTCGGTCAAGTCCCGAAGCGCGAATCATGCCACTAGACCAAGCTCCCAGCACGCGGCGGCGTGCGATGCTGCGGCCGGCAGCGCGACGGTGCGCGCACGCTGCCCCCGGTGTTGCGGACGCTGCCCGGCGCCTTGGCGAGGTCCTTGATGGTGAAGGTCGGGAAGATGTTGGAGTGCGACATGGCCTCTTCCTTGCCCTCCTCGACGATGTCTGCGCGGTTCGGTTTGCAGCAACTGGTAAACATGGTGTGTGCAACGGGTTGTTTCACTTACGTGTCTTGCTTTGAGAAATCTAGCTTGTATTTGTCGGGTTTTAGGAACGTGCGGCGGGTCTGGGGAACTCGCCTGAAATTCCTGGCCGAGCGCCGCGCTATGGCGCCCTTGGGGACGCTTACGCGAGGGCTAGCGACGGGTATGTGGGAGTTCTACGCGAGGAGCCCGCACCGCACGCACGCCTTACCAGGCCGCTCGGACGAAAGTCTGCCTAATTTTCACTTATAAAGCTATCCCCGATCCATTGGCTCCTCGGCCGCGACCTCGTCCTCGACCACCACTTCGTTTGGACCAACTGCCGCCACTGCCTCGCCCTCCACCACTTCGCCCCTGGTATCGGGCACCACGCGCCTTAGCACGAGGTCCTGCCCGAGTGCGGTGGTGATCTTCAGTTCCGATTCGGACTCCTCC
>JACLAA010000684.1_pt1 | contig 26839 bp, 25 predicted proteins | sample 8027891 | NCBI WGS metagenome assembly JACLAA01 (sample SAMN15724900, study PRJNA655200) | protist metagenome | isolation source: fluorescence activated cell sorting (FACS) single amplified genomes of... | place: Spain: Blaines Bay Microbial Observatory, Mediterranean Sea | collected 2016-01-19 | reverse complement strand
ACAGCACACACTCCGCGGAGACCACGGTCCCGTTCGGCGCGAGGAAGGTCAGATCGACAACCTCGCCCGCCGCACCCGCTAACGCCACGGCTACGCTGGCAGCGTCGAAGCTCAGCGACCGCGTGCGTGCCTCGGCGACGGGGACGAACTTTGAGAGCTCGCCGAGGTACGCCCAGCCGTTCGCCAGCCGCGGCGCGACGTGGTAGAGGCGGAAGTCGGCCGCGCCGCAGGCCGGGATGGTGATGCCGCGGGCGAAGTCCGACACCCGCGTGCCCTCATACACGACGTGCTCGCCAACATTCAGGTCCGTCGGCGCGAGGTGCTCAGGACGGAGCGTGAACGGCTCCTTAAGGTTGATCACAAGAATATGGGCCCATTTCCAGCCGTCAATGGCGGTGTGCGTGGTCGTGATGGGCAAAACGTTTGGAAATCTGGCGAGGGGACCATCGCCCACTCCCGCAGAGCGGTGGAAGGCCGCGTCTAACGCCGTGGCGGGCCGCGACGGCTGGAGCAAACGCCCCGCCTCGTCGCAGGTCCGCAGGATTAATGACCGATCGGAGTACCCGACGCCGTCCGAGACCTGGACCGGTCCCCGCGACAGCGCGGCGACGGCGGCCTGCATCGCGGGGTAGCGCTCGGCCACATCACCATAAGGGTTGCCTGGCTGCGTGGAGCTCGACCAGAAGCTGTCCTTGGAGGGAGCGAGGTCCAATGCCCACGCGAGAAGGGAGGTTGTGCCGATGTAGTAGGTATCTAATTGCACCGGGGGATTGCACGCGGGCGGCGTACAGTTCGAGTCGCCTGAAGGGTTGTAGTCGTCCGAGGCCCGAATCTGCGTCACGGCCGGCAGGGTGGAACTCTGGAGCACGAATCGTGCCATCTCCATGCAGTACTGTATACTGACCCCTACTCGCGCCGCCGCGGTCGCCATCTGTGTGAGCCACTTCTTGGCGCCCGTGACCGATTGACGCGTGGCATTCAGGCCGAGGAACTCCGTATACAGCCAGTCCTGCTCGTAGACAACCATGCCCCAGTCGGACGCGTTTCGCAGGAGGTCGTCCCAGAATCGTTGCTCGAGGGGCAGCGCCAGCGGCGGCTCGACGGCGAAGTCGTAGGCGCTCCGGTAGACGTTGTCTGATGACCATTCCCGATTATGAAGCATGAACTTCCAGTCCAGCTCTTCCGAGAGACCCTGACACCCTTGCGGGAACGCTTGCGCCGTGCAGGACCAGTTGCGGACGCCGTCGCCCGAGCCCTTCTCGTACCACCAGCTATCCAGGAGGGCGTAGCGGTAGGGGATCCGCTCGCGTTGGGCGTAGGCGTGGACCGCCCGCAGCGTCGACCCATAGTCCTTGCTTGGGTTGTAGTAGTAGTAGGCGCCTGTGTGGAGCTTGATGAACGGCCGGGCGCCATCGAACGAATGCATTTTCGGCGCTGGCAGTTCACCGTTGTCCGTCGAGTAGCCGAGGTAGCGCGTCGCGTAGTCGGGCGGGCGGACCGTGCCGGCGGCGCGCAGCAGGGCCTGGCCGTGTGTGCGAACGGCGGCCGTGACGCCTTCCTGGCCCAGCGTGAGCACCGTCGCCACGGCGAAGCCTTTGGGGATGTTCGCGACCGACCCGAGCACGCCGAAGGCGACGGCCGACGCGTTTTGCGCTGAGGCCGCGTGCGAGTGTGCTGCAAATTCCGTGGCGGCCGAGACGACCAACGCGTCGCCTTTGCCGTCGAAGAGCGCGAACGGTCCGCCGTAGGCGCCACTCTCCACCGAACCCGCGCCGGTCCACTTCATTGCGCGGCTCGTCTCCATGAAGCGGCCGCCGAACGTGAGAACGCCGAGCCGTTGCGCGCTCGGCCCGAGCACCGGCCACTCGGACGCCAGGCCGTCGACGCCGCGCGGCGACACTATGGCGCCGTCGAGGAACCGCTGCGTGAAGACGACGGCGTCTGCGTAGACCGCATAGCTCGCCTCGAGCGCGCCGTAGCGCCGCGCGCGGCCCTTGAACTTTCCTCGCGCGTCGGCGCCTTTGATCGGTCGCCAGGCGCCGACCGGTCGGAGCCGGTGGCCTCCGAGGCTCGCCCCGCTGCCGGTCAGCCATGCTACGCCATCGATTGTGATGCTAAACGCCTCGTTGGTGCTGAATTCGATTCCCAGCTTGGTGCCCAGGGCAGCCCTTGCGACCAATGTGAGCAGCAGGACGCGCATCAGTGCTGGTGCGGCCTCGCTATTGTGTTTTCGTGGTGCGGCTTCTCATTGTGTCTCGTCGGCGCCTCCACTACCCGCGGTGCCTCCACTGGTGCTTTGCAAGCTGCCCCCCTTCACTTTCTGCTCTCCTGCGCGGCGGGCGATGCTCTCAGCGCAAAAATCCACCACCATCAGGTAGCTATCCTCGCCCTCCGCCAGTTTTCACAGGAGGTTTGGCGCCCTCCAGTGAAAACGTGTGGGATCGTGTGACCAGCCTCGATCCAACTTGGCGGGCGGCGCGTTCCAGCACGCGACTCACGGTTAGACGCTGCTTCGAGCCTGAATCCTTGCTTCACGAGCCAGTAGACCGCAGCGCTGCGAGCTCTTGCAACGAGAGCCACTGCCCGAGGCAGGAACAGCCTGGCAACAGCCAGCGAGAAAACAGACGCCGTCGAAGCGACACACAAGAAGAAAAGATGGGCGGCGACACCACGACCCGCCCGCGGCGAGCGACCTGGGACGTGACGACGCCCGACGAATCGATCGCCGCGAAGCTCGAGCGCCTCGACGCCGCGTCGCTACGGAAAGTCGTCGAGCGCGCCTGCCGCTCGTCGAAGACCGTCCAGCACGCTATTGATGAAGCCCTCAAAAGCATCGACGCGCCACCCACAACACCTGGAGACGACGCGCGCTTCAAGCCCCTCGCGAAACATAGAAGCACCGCGAAGGACGGCAGGCCCGACTGCGTCGTCATCGTCGACCCGTTGTCCACGGGTGCGACGCTGGCGGCGATGGCCGCGGACCGCGGCTTCCTCATCGTTAGAGTGCTGTCGCAGGCCTTCCCCGACGAGATCGCGTCCTGCCTGCCCGACGGACTGACGCTGCACTGGCACGCTTCTTTAGAATACGACGCCGCGAACCCGTCCCGAACGGTGGAGGCATTACGCTCATTAGATGCCCACGTGCTCGGCGTCTTGGTGGGCTGCGAGAGCGGTGTCGAGTGCCACGATGCATTGACATCCGCATTACGAGGCCACCCGTCGAACGGGCCCGAGCGATCTTTAGCGAGGCGGGACAAGCACCCCATGGGCGAATGTGTGAGAAATGCGGGTCTACGGGCCGTGCGCCAGGAGCTTTGTGGGAAGTGGGATGCCGCCCGCGCGTTCTGCGAAGCCCTAGGCGTCAATGATACAGAGACCTCAGCGTGGTGCGTCCTCAAGCCCTGCAAGAGCGCGGGCACGGACGGCGTCTACATCGCCAAGACCCTGGAGGAGTGCCAACGGCGCTTCAGTGAAATCCTCGGCACCGAGACCGTGTTCGGAGAAAGCAACGACAACGTCCTGGTCCAAGAGTTCATGAAGGGGACGGAGTACGTCGTCGACCACGTGTCCGTCGAGGGCGTCCACAAGTGCGTCGCGATCTGGTCTGGCGCCTGCGTGGAAATCAAGTAGTGAGTTGCGGAGACCTTCGTCAACCTGAACGCCATCGAGCAGACATCACGTCGATGGCGTGGGGCGCCTGAAATTTGATTTCTACACAGGCGCTACGACAAGAGACCCTGCAACGGCGCGCAGTTCGTTTATTATTGCATGGAGCTGTATCAATCGGAGGATGGCGTGCGCGAGTCGAAACTGACGGAGTATGTCCGAGGTGTGTTAGATGCGTTGGGATGTCGACACGGGCCGAGTCACGCGGAGGTCATGTGGCTTGATAGCTGTGATGAACCTTGTCTGGTCGAGGTGGGCTGCCGGCCCCACGGCGGCGAGGGGACCTTCGTCGAGTTGTCGGCGCCGACGATCGGTTACGACCAGTTGTCCGTCATGCTCGACCTCGTGGAGCGGCCGTATCGCGTCCATCGGTTACCGGCTCGACCGGCGCACTTTAATGGAGGCGCCGTCGAGGTCATGCTCATCGCCCACGCGTCGGGTATCGTCCGGTCGATCAATCTGGAGAAAATTAGGGCATTGAAGTCGTACGTCGGCGAGGAGATCAAAATTAAGGTTGGGGAGGAAGTGTCTCCAACAATCGACTTCCTGACGACGCCCGGCAGCGTCATGCTGCGTTCGCAAGACGCTCGACAATTGCGATCAGATATTGATGCCATCCACGCGTTATGTTTGGACGGCCTCTTCGAGCTCCAGCAGAATGCGAGGATACGCTTCAAGAGCCTTTGAATCCCGGCCAGGTGCTGTGACCTGCCCGTCCAGGTGCACAGAATTCGCTCGAACTAGGCGCGTCGTCGTCGACAAGTGTAAGAACATGCTATCGGAGTTTTTTGCACCGCGGCCCCAAACGCCGTCGACGCGATGCAATCTCATACTACTATTAAATAACTAACGTTTTCCTTTCTTCCCCTTCTTCTTCCGCCGCTGCTTGGGGGGCGCCGCGGTCTGCTTCGGCGGCTGCGCGTGCGTCACCACCTGCTGTGCCGGCCGCGACTTGAGGAAGGCGTCGTCCTCGGCGCGCTTCTCGAAGACGTCGGCGGCGACCAAAGGAGCATCATCTTTCGCCGCCTGTTTTTTGGCCGTGTCGATCGCTTTTTCAAGTCTCCCAAACACGGTCTCGACGGGCGGCGCGGTAGGCTTCCGTACCTTTGACTGAGTCTGCACGATAGGGACACCTAAGGCCTCGCGCACGCCGGGCACCTTGTTCAGTAGCACGGTCTGGCCCAGCGAAAACGCGTTCGCCGAGACCCAGTAGCAGAAGACGGACGCCGGAAAATGATACGTAAAGGGGACCATCAGGACCTGCGCATGAGGGCGCCTCGATGGCGCACAGGGACTCGACGCGACGCCACGGGCACGCCATCGACGCGACCAGCGAAACACAAAGGGACGCTGGAACGAACGCCCATGCCCCGCATGACGTTCTTCATCGTTTTTGCTTGCTCTTTATTCGCTGAGGCGTTCATGCCGTCGGCTCCCACTTCGATCATTATCAAAAATAATCCTGAGGTTAATAAAGGTAGAGCATAGGTGGGATCCGCCACGCTCAAGTCGGGGAACCAGAGCATGCCCCCCGTTGCGCATTCTGTCGGGAACGACTCCGCCGCCCGTCTCAAGCCAAAGAACATGCTCATAAAAACGGGTAATTGCGCGAGGGGGAACATGAAGATGAGGTAAGGTTTGACGTCGTGTTTCGCGAGTAAGGCGCCCATCTGCCGCTGATACGCGTCCATCTTCCTTCTATCGGTTTTTACGGAAGGATCAGTCTTGATCCTTTCTTGTAACACCTCGAGTTCGGGCTTGGCCTTCTGCATCCGCGCCGTATGTTTCATCGTTATGATCGAGAGGGGGAACATGGCCGCCCTCAACAAAAAGGTGCCGCCGATAATCCCCGCACAGAATGGCAGATCAAATGTACTCGATAAAAAGTCGACGTACCGCAAAGCAAGGTCCGAAGGGTAATATCCTAACGGAGTAATATCAATAGCTTCGGTTAGGTGCTGGGGCCGGTTCATGACCTCCATCCAGGCCTCCGGCGGGTTCGCGGACCAGCCCTCCGTCGGCGTCTGCGTCGTCGTGTCGTCGCCGGGCGTCGTTGCCAGGCAGCGATGAGCATGACGCGGTTGCCGCAGCTCGCCACCAGCGATGCGCGGCCGTCGTATCGCTGCGCGCGCAGCGTGCCTCAGGAGCAGCATGAGGCTCTCTGTGCAATCACTGCAAACGCTGCGAGATGCCGCGGCGGTCAACTTCTGCCGTTATAGCCGCGTCGTGGAGCTCGATCGCTAGCCTGCTCCCCAAGCTACGCGTTCTCGCGCGCGCAAGCTGGTGCCAAGACTCGCTGCTGCCAGAGTCGCCACCAACATTTGGCTTGGGCAGCAGCGTTCACGCGCCGCTTGGATAGCTCAGCTCTGCAGCGCTTTCAACGACACCGTTTGATCACTGCTGTCAGCTGCGGTGATACGTAACGCACGCGCCGCCGCATCAAAAACCACAGCTTTTGCTTTTGCAAGCCCTGTGACCAAATCGCCGCCGGGCGGCGAACGAGGTGACCAGAGAGCTCGCAGAGCTCGACGGGCACCTGCACGAGACGCCTCGGCCTCCACGCCGTCGACGCGTCTCGACGAGAGCCGTCGACGCGTCGATAGCGCCGCCGAAGAAACGAGATGACGACGACGCGCCAGTTCCGCTGCGAGGATCTCTTCAAATTCAACAACGTCAACCTCGACCCGCTCACGGAGACGTACCAGATGTCGTTCTACCTTCAATACCTGTCCACGTGGCCGGACTTCTTCCAGGCCGAGGCGCACCCGTCGGGCAACCTGATGGGGTATGTCATGGGCAAGGCCGAGGGCGAGGGCGAGTTGTGGCACGGGCATGTGACCGCGGTGACCGTCGCGCCGGAATTTAGGCGGCGGGGTCTTGGGCGGAAGCTCATGAACTCGCTGGAAAGTACGTCGGAGCACGTCTTCGACGCCTACTTCGTCGATTTATTCGTTCGGGTGTCGAATGCGTTGGCCATCGGCATGTACGAGGCCTTCGGCTATTCGGTCTACCGGCGGGTTTTAGGGTATTATAGCGGTACGGAGGACGCCTTCGACATGCGGAAAGCGTTGCCACGAGATAAGGAGAAGAAGTCGGTGGTGCCGCTGCAGCACCCTGTTTTGCCGGAGGATTTGGAGTGGTAACTCGGCTGCTCGCTTGTTGTTCCTGGACGGTCTAGCGCGGCTCTTAATTGTAGTAGTATAGTTGCCTACCCATGGTGCACAACCGCCTCCGCTGCCTGGGCCACCTCACGGTCCACCATGGATGTGTACCGCCGCGCGCCCGCGTTCGCGGCCTGGCGCGCGTTCCCTTGATGCCCGCCTTGCAGATGCGTACTCCGACTGTCCCAGACGTCTGCTGTGTGCGGATCTTTGCGTTTTTTTGGGGTTGCACACGCGCGAATCGGAAGACTGCAACAAAGGAGGTGGCTGACTCGACGAACGAAGCAGTCCAGCACATAAAACGTGAACAGCCGCGTCTAGCATCGCCATTGCACGAAACGCAGCTCTTGGACCGCGCAACACGCCTGCGACCCTTAACAACGCACGCCTGCGCGAAGACGCGGTGAAAATCGGCCGCGCGCGGCGCCACCAGCACGTGTGAGGCTGCGAAGGCGCATCGATGCGTGTCGCACCGCGCGCGCGCGCCCACGGCACCCGCAGTAGTGGCCGCGGTCCACTCGCGCAGCAACGCGCTTGTTTTGCGACCAACACACACACTCCGCCGGCGGCACACGCCGCCGACGAAGACGTCAACAACGCCACCGCGGCCACACAACGCACGACAACACGCGACCGACGCGCGCGCCGCCCGCAGACACACAAACCACACAATGCACTCCAAGCTCCTCCTCGCCTCGACCTTCGGCGCCGCCGCGGCCTTCCAGGCCCCGGCCGCCTCCAAGGCCACGTCTTCCCTGAAGGCGGTCTACAACCCGTCGTCCTTCGACGACGTTCAGAGCCTTCCGGGTATCCTCGAGCCGACGGGCTTCTTCGACCCCGCGGGCTTTTCTGAGGGCGTGTCGTCGTCGGAGCTCAAGCGCTACCGCGAGGCCGAGCTCACGCACGGCCGCGTCGCCATGTTGGCGACGCTCGGCTTCCTCATCGGCGAGTCCGGCGCGACGCCCCTCTTCGAGCACAAGATCACCGGCATCGCCATCAACCAGTTCTGGCAGGTGCCGGGCGGCTTCTGGCCGGTCATCCTCCTCTTCATCGCCGTGCCCGAGACGTTCCGCGCGCTCCGCGGCTGGATGGAGCCGACGGTGCCGGAGAACTACTTCCAGCTCCGCCCGGGCTACACCCCCGGCGACCTCGACTTCGACCCGCTCGGCCTCAAGCCCGAGGACCCCGAGGCGCTCAAGGAGATGCAGACCAAGGAGTCCCGCGCGGCGTCGAAGACCACGACCCTGTTGTTTGTGTGTCGCGTCGATGGCGTGGTCACGTGTTGTTTGTGTGTTGTCGTTGTGTCGCGCGCGTGTCGCGGCTCGATGAGAGAGAACTCGTCCCGTGTTGTGTGTGTGTTGTGGTTGTTTGTCTGTCGCGCTCGTGTTGCGGCTCGATAAGAGAACTCGTTCGGCGACTCACCCGGGCGGTTTCGCGCAGGCTCCAGCACGGCCGCCTCGCCATGCTCGCGGCCGCCGGCATGATCGTCCAGGAGCTCCAGACGGGCGCCACGCTCTTCTAAGCGCGAAGACGGCCTCGGCCGCGTCGGTGGCAGACGCGGCTTCGCCACCAAGTTTTCCCCGCCCCAATAGCTGATGGGCTCGCGCTCGGTCGATGGGCCGCGCCTCGCCCCCGCTCTGTCTCGATTAATAATCATGTGAGTCCACTAGATTAACTTCATGTGACTTAGAAGGAGGGAACCCCCTCGGCGGGCGTATGATCAGGAGTATGTACAGTGCCGCGTCGTCTACTTGCCGTAGGCCGAGTGGTACGCCGCCGCGACGAAGACGGCACCGCCGACCAAATTACCTAACGTCACCGGCACCAGGTTCTTCATGACCATGTCCGCCCACGTGATCTCCGCGCCGCAGAAGATTCCAAAGGGAATGAGGAACATGTTCGCCACCGAGTGGTCGAGACCCATCGCCACAAAACCCGAGATCGGGAAGAAGACCGCCGCTGCTTTGCTGATCAGATCCTTCTGGGACGTCGCCATCCAGACGGCCATGCAGACGAGCCAGTTGCACAGAACACCTCGGGCGAAGGCCGCGCCGAAGGTGCCCGAGACCTTGCCCGTGGCGACCGCGATGGCGCCGCCCGTGACGCCCGTCGAGGCCCAGGCTCCTAGGGCCGCCACGGCTAAGGAGCCCACAAAGTTTCCGAGGTAGACCGTGCCGAGGTTCCGGCACAGGTCCGACAGAGAAGCCTTGCCGGCTTTATAAGCCGCCGTGCAGACGGCCATGTTGCCCGTCACGAGCTCGCCGCCCGCTCCTAAAACCATGAGCAGGCCCATGGGCAGGCCCATAACGCCGAGGAGCGCGCGCTGGACGCCCGGGTTCGCGGCCTTGATGCCCGGCACGCTGCCGCCGACGGACACCGCGAGCATGGCGCCGAGGGCGATGTGCGCGCCTGCGTTTTATCGAGCAGTGAGTCGGGTGCAGTGATTCAGCAGTGGACGCGCCACGACAATTTTTGATTATTTATGCACTGGTGCGCGCCGCTCAGGAAGCTGAGCGGGATGAGCTTGGAGATTGGCGTGGCCGCCTTGCCGGCGCCGAGCGTCACGGCGGCATCGTAGACGCCCGCGGGGCCGGCGCGCGCGTCGCTGCCGCCCGAAACCGCGACGGCAGCCTCAGCACGCATCGGTGCACTCTTGTGCAGCGACGGCATCGGCCTGGGTGCCCACGCTTCGGCGGCGACGGGCGTCAGGGAGAGGGCGAGAGCTAAAACGGCAGCCTTCATGGTGTTAATGTGCAGTTTGTACAAATTTACAGGGCTGACTTTGGCAGTGCAAGAGCTTGTTGCATGGGCTGTAATTGTGACAACCAAACGAGACGCTGGATCGGTCGCGTGCGAGGTCCGACGTCTCCACCTACGGTTCGAAGGCGTGAATTCGGCTTTTCGGCAGCAAAGCGGGCGCGCGTTCCCTAGTGTCTTACAAGCCGCTAGCAACGATAATTAATTGCCAATTTTGGCTGCGGTAGAGGCGCTGGGGCACGCAGCGCTGCTCAGAGCGAGTTGCGAGCTTCCCTAGACACATCCCTCGTCGAACCTCGCAGCTGTGGCGGCACGGTGACAAATACGGAGCCTGGAGCATCTGTGGATGCCAGTCTGCGTGCACTGCCTCAAACTATTCGACGTCGGCGCGCCGACGCCGTGCAAGACGCACCCCGGCTCCTGGCAGGGCTCCGAGCGGGGCAAGCTCCACGGCACGTCGTCGAGCGACCCGGCCGTGGCCCATTTACCACTGATCGTGTACGCGTGGGACTGCTGCGGGAGTGATGACCCGGACGCCGAAGGCTGCGTCAGCGGCGCGCACCGGTCCTTCGACGACGGATAGCGACGCCGCAGCTGAGGTACGTGCTCCGCTCGCGTCGACGGCCGAACTACCCCAGACGACCACCCTGGCCGGCTTCGTGCGGTCCCGGCCGCGCGCGCCGCCGCCGCGGCCGCCGCCGCCCCGTTCGCGGCCACCGCCGCCGCGCCCGCCGTCGCCGGCTGAGGACGACTCCGACTCAAGCAGCGACGGCGAGATTCCGCTCTGCGACGCGCCCGTCGTCAAAAAACGGAAAGTCGAGACGGCTGCCACGTCCCAAATTTCGATGACGGACTCCGAGCGGTACAAGAAAGACGAAGCGGGCTGCGCCGAGCGGCTCAAGAAGCGCGAAGCGGACCAGATGGTCCCGTGCATTGACCCCGAAATCGGGGAAGACGATCAAGGCGTCGGAAATAGATTTCAGGGCTACGACGGCTTCACGATCTCGGGGCCCCCCGTGTTTCGGTAGCGTCAGTGCCGCGTCTGCCACGTCTACGTGCAACGCTGTCGACGCGCCGCGCCCCTAACTACTAGTGACTGTGTACCCAAGCTTACCCGGGGCAAAAAAGGGGAAACGGGGCCTAGTCGACCTTGATGCTGCCATAGATCTTGTTCACGAACCAGAGGCACGCGTAGAAGCCGATCGTGCCGGTCACTAAAAAGAAGATTCCTGACACCAGCGTCATGTACCCGAAGTACAACGTCGACGGGACGCCGCCCGTGATTTCTAATTCAGAAATGAAGTACCAGACCGCATACAAAAAGACATATCCGGCGCACGCGCCCGAACTCATCACGGAGCGCCACCACCACGCGTAGTCCTCGTTACATAACTGGAAGTAGCAGAGCAGGATCGTTATCTCCGCACAGGTCGCCACGAGGATCATGCTTACTAAGAATAAAAACCCGAAGATGTAGTAGATCTGGTGGAGCCTGCGTCGAACGACGGCGTCGCGAGACGGTCGCGGCTCCCTCACGAGACCCGCAGACTCTCTCACGGCCGCGTCGACGGCGTCGCGGTGGCGTGTCTTCATGAAGACGCCATCGACGCGAACTTGAAGTTCGGAAAAGTTCGGAAACAGACACTGAGTCGGCACCAGATCGCGCTCATCACAAAGAAGAGTTCTACTGATACTGCACCAAACGGTAGGATACCGCCAAAAATCGTCGTAAGGGCGGGGTGCATGTACCAGGGCTGCGGCGGCACGAGGCGCGGGATCTGGTTCGTCCGGACGGGATTCGGCGCGACGTCTTTCTTGAATCCCACGTAGGCCCCCAGAAAGACCAATGGAACGGAGACGCCGAACCACAGGACCACCAACGTCAGTAGCGTCGAGACGGGCACGGCTCCGGATGATCCTACTGACAGTAGAGAGATATCAATCACGAGGAAGCATGCGAACGTGAAGCCCGGCACCAGAGTTGCTGTTAATAAAGTATTGAGCATCCAGTCCGTGCCTCGAAATGACTTGTAGAGTCTGGCTGCCGCGTGGCCGCCGGCACCTCCAGCAAAAACATATAACATGAGTAACGCGGTGATGAGCGAGCCTCGGTTGGCCGGTGACAGGAAGCCGAACAGCGCGAAGGTTAGTGTGAGTAAAACCATGCATCCTAATTGCACGCCACTCCCAATACACACGGAGAAGAGCATCGGGCTGAACGAAGGCGGTCGGAAGACGTCAGCGTGCACGAGCTTCCAGCCGGACCTGCGTGTGGACGCGTCGAGTGCCGCGTCGACAGCGTCGCGGCGGCACTGTCGATGCACACGCCATCGCGCAGACTCTCACGCGCGTCGTCGATGGCGTCGCGGCAATCACGGACACTGAACAACGGACTCCTCCTTGGCTTCATCGAGCAACGCAGCGTCGTTGTAGTGGGCGATGTCCTGCGACAGCGTCCGCACCAAAATCATGGCGACCATGACCGTCAGAAAAACAACAATCATCGTGCTGTTCGTGATCGAGAACCAGTGAATCTTGTCGTCCTGTGATAAAAAAAATTATATGTATGTACACATACGTATACATCGTCGATGGCGTAAGGTGGGCGTAGACGTGAGCCGCACGCCGTCGCCGCGCCACGTTGAATATATAGATCAGTATAAATATATACAAATATGTACATAAGGACCCGGAGCACGCACCGGATTGCCCTGCAAAAAGACGTCCCAGCGGTGGGCCCAGGGCGTCGCGCTGTCCTCCCACTCGACGTCATATGTAAACACTACTTCGGTGGAACCGTCGATGCGTTGGTAATTGGTCGGGTCGTTTCGCGCCGGTCGCTGCGCACTACACGTGTTGAGTTGAGTTGTTTTCACATTGAAATCAATGTTCTCATCATACACATGCTTGATGGAGTAGGGCTCGACCCGGAAACCTACTACCCGAACTCGCTCATCTTCTTCCGTGCTTCGCTCGACCGCCCTGTGTACTGAAACAACTATCTTGACGTGATTGAACAGGAAATGTTGCGTCTTTCCCGACTCGTCCTCCTGCCGGAAACCGACGGGGAAGCCTCGGACGTGATAGGGTCTCGTCGGGTCCACCTTATTCGTCAACAACGTACTCGCGGGTAGGTTGTCGACGATCCAATGCACTCGGTAGTCGTCATCGATGGCCCTCGCGAACCGCTTCGCGCCGATCTTCGTCACTTTTTTTCTGCATACTATTTTACAAGGCTGATTTTTCAATACAGATAACTTGTAGAGGGAGTTCTCGATCTTATCTCCAGCTAATTTTTCGCCGATATTTTCTGACACCTGCTTGATGCGCGGGTGGCAGAAGGGGAGCGAGTAGTAGTCGTACGGTATTTGGGTATGGGTGCTCGTGAGCTTGTTCACGTAGAGCTTTAGACTGTCCTCGGGCGAGTAGCTCCTAGGCGCGACGCCGGGGAGGTACGTGGCCGCTTGTGCCGTTTGGAGGATTAGTGTCCAGCGCAGCATGTTCTGTTCAAAGTTTTGGAGCCGCCGCGCCGGCTGGCGTTCCCGACACGCGTAGATTTCTCCTGCCTGGGCTGCTGCCGTGGAGCCGCGGAATACAATCCGGCGCCGCAAGAACAACGGCGAGCGGGCCACGGCGCGTGCAGCGAGCGGTCCAGCGACGTAACTAAGCCCAGCGGTACGCTACCCCAGCGTATAAGCACGCAAAAATGGCCGAAACTTTTGGGCCTCTAGTGAAAGTGACATACTAGCATTCTAGGTATACGTATGCGCGGGAGTATTCTGTATGAGCGGGAGTATTCTGTATGAAAATCGGTGCTCGCGCCGGGTCTGATGAACTGGCGACGTGGGGGCTCCAACAACTAGTCCAAGCACCGCGACAGAAAGCCGGAGCGCACCGCGGTGCGCCACGGCCACGAGTACGACCACCAGACGTCGCCGCCGCGCTCTACGAAAGAATTATGTCAAGAAATTTAGGAATTGAACTCCTTCGACGTGTACTTCGCCGCCTTCTTGTCCAAAGCGCTCAACTTCAGCAGACTGGAAAGCCCCGAGAAGCCCAGCAACCCAGCGACGCCGAACAGGCCAAGCTGAGGAATACGCGCCAGTTTCGCGACAGACGCCACGTTCAGCACGAGCGACGACAGCAGGAGATTCGTCATGCCCGAAGACTGCGTAGACAAACGAGTCAACGCCATCTCATTTTCCAGCGACCGCACGCGGATCTTGAGCTGGCCCTGCTCGATGGCCCGCATCGTCTCCTCGAGATACGCAATCTTTCTAGGTTGAGTGAGAGCCGTGTTGACGTCTTCGGCGTTCAATCCTGTGGCCTTCCCGAAGACGGCAGTAGACTTTTTGAGGCCGTCCCCCCCGTACTTGACCTTGTCGATGAGCTTCGTCACGAAGGGCTGGGCGAACTCTCCTAAGTCATATGATTCATCTAGGCCCTTGCCGATGCCGTCGATCGAGGCAATCGCTCGGAAGATGAACGTGAACGTACTCGGAAATCTAAACACCTGGCTTTCTGTGAGCGCTTGCAACTCCGTGCCCAGCGTCGACTTGATGCCGGGGCCGTCGGAGCGGTCCTTGCCGAGCTGCTTGTCCTTGAACGCGCGGATGAAGTAGCGCGCCAACTGCTCGGACGATAATCTGTCAGCACCCTTGGCCAACACTCCAGCCGTCTCGACCGCGTCCACGAGCTGCTTCGCCTTCACGCCCAGCTGGATGTCGTCGATCATGGGGCCGCCTGCGCGGAGCATCGCGGTTCGGTCCGAACGGTCTCTGTTCACTCACGCGACGCGTAGACTCTCATGCGGCATCGCGTCGACGGCATCGCGTCGACGCCATCGCGGCGACCGCGTCGGTGCGAGCAACCTCACGCCATCGCCGCGACCGCGCTCTCTGACACGCCGCGACGGCCCCGAAGCGGTCCGAATGGCCTCAAACTCGAAAAGAAACCACCCACGTCATCGTGAGATGGCCACGAGTCGTATTGAAAAAGTGAAGGCGCCTCTACACTACAAAACGCGGAGATCGCACCCTCAAAAAGAGCGAAGCAGAACTCCTTGAACCCCGCCTTGACGTTCGGCGAGAGCTCGTCCATCATGCCGAAGTCGTAGTAGACGAGGTTGCCTTTGGTGTCTACCGCCAGGTTGCCCGGGTGGGGATCACAATGAAAATAAGCGGTGTCGACGATTTGGTACAGAAACGTGTCGGCCACGCGCTTCGCCAGGTCCTTCCTATCCAAGCCTTCTGCCTCGACTCGTGCGATGTCCGTGAGCTTGAAACTTTCAATAAACTCCATGGTCAGAACTTTGGGCGTCGAGTACCTGCGCGTTGTGTACAGAGTGAGCTCTCGGTAGTCGCGTCGACGGCGTGGCGGCGATGTGTATATCTCTCTGACACGGCGACGTGGCGTCGCGCCGACGGCGTGGGGCTGGTACGCCATCGCCGCGTCGACGGCGTCGCAATGGGGACGCTGATATACATACTCATAAATCATCTCCGGGACCCGCACCTGCGGGTCACTCGCAAACTGCTCCCGGAAGCGGTCCGCGTTCTTCGCCTCGTTCAGGTAGTCGATCTCCTCATAGAGTAACTTCTCGCTTTCATCAAACACGTCGATGTACGACCGGTCGGCGCCGTCTGATTTAGGGTCGACGCTGTCCAACAGCTCACACAACTTTCGCAAGTTTTTCAAGTCAGTAGCGAACAACTCCCGCAGGCCCGCTCGCTGCACCTTCACGGCGACCTTCTGGCCGGTCTTCTTCAGCGTTCCTAGATGGACCTGTCCCAGAGAAGCCGCCGCGATCGGCTCTTTGCTGAAGTCGGAGAAGACCTCATCTACCGATGCGACACCTAACTCCTTGGCCACAATAGAAGCGGCCCGCTCCCCGGAGAAGGCGGGGACGTCGTCCTGCAGCGATTTGAGGACGTCGATGTACTCACTCGGTAAAACATCGGTCCTGGTAGACAGCACTTGCCCGAGCTTCACGAAGGTCGGGCCTAACGTGAGCAATCTGTCTCTGGCAAAAGTAGCCGCCGCCGTCTTGTCCTCACTAGTACCTTTCCTTGCTTTCAGTACTTTGAACGCGCAGCGCGCCAGTGCCTTCCAGACCTCCAAATTTCTTCGCAGCGACCCGCGCCCGCCGCGCTTCTCCCATCCTTTTTCCAACATTTCACCGTCGATGATGTCGGCGGCCGTGGCCGACTTGCCGGACGGTCCTGAGACAGAACTCCTCATGAGCCGCCTCAACAGTCCTTTGGTCTCCTCCTTCTTCTCTTCATCCAGACATTCCGGTTCCGGTTCAATGACGTCGCACTCCTCGTCTACGAGTTCGGTTACGGCCTTTTCGATGGCCGGCGCGACTACTAACTTGTCGACCTCCGCATCCACAGCCTCGGCGACTTTGGCTTCTCTTTCTAGGGTCGCGGCGTGTAATTTGGTCGCGGTCTTGGCGTAACGAACCGGGTTCCACGCAGTGGCGACCGCCAGCAGCGCGATTATCAGCTTGGCCATACTGCTTGGCTTTGTTTACTGCTTGTGCGTTTTCTGGGGAGCGTCGAGCGACGCTGCTTTGCACGTGATGCGTTCGGTACCTCCTCGAAGGCGTGAACGCTGTCTTTTGATTACAGCTTGCGCGTTGGCGGCGTAAGGACGTCGCGCAGCTAGCTTGCGTGGATGCCATCTCCAAACAAAGCTGGATTTGCGAAAGCACCTGGTGGCCCATCTAGCACTCTCAGCAGGTCTCAACAGACCTCTGGGACAATACGCTGCGGCGCAAACGGCGCAAAGCGATCGCACGAAACCGCCTCCCTGCTCTCCGAGGCGCTGGGTTAATTGTGCGCGGGAAGCTGGTCAAGCCTCGCCTGGCGGTGACTGGCAGCCTCCACACACCACCCGAGTCGCATCGAAGCGCGTCGGGCAGCCGAAAAGCGCGCTGCCGCGCAGCCGCCGCCGCAAGCAAGCACCTCACCAGAGGCAGCTCCCTCCACAACCATGGCGCCGGTCCAGCCCCGCTACGTAAATGCCGGCTCATTCTTAAATATAGCGAGGCAGGTCTTCGACATGATGGACACGGACCTGAACGGTTCCCTCGACAGAGATGAAATCCTCGACGGCGTCAAAAACAATAAAAAAGTAAAACACTTTCTTAAAAATTGTGGCCACGAGGACCTGCAGTTTTTGATGGATCCTGAAAGACTAGAACCGGCACTCAAGGCGATCGATGAGGACGGCGACGGGCAAGTAGGTCTGATGGAGTGGGAGCATGCCATCAGACGAGCCCTGAATCGCAAGTTACGAGCGGCGGAAAAGCGCCGCGAAGAACTGCGCCGCAAGAAGATCGAGAAGGCTCCTCTGAAAGAGCTCAGAGAGTTCCTGATGCGGATGAACGACCGGTTCAAGGAGCGGTGCAAAGCTGAGGGTACTGTCAGTACATTAAGGGGCAACTGGGAGCGCATGTTCAATGAAATTGATGATGACGGCTCGGGTCGAATCGACTACGGGGAATTCAACGGCGCGGTCTACGCGATGGGGTTGGAGGAGGACCCGAAGCTGCTGCGGGACTTTTGGAGTTTCGTGGACGAGGACGACAGCGGCGAGGTGCGATCTCGGCGTCCGATTTGATACGCGTCGACGGCGTGGAGGTGGTGTAGACCCCGCCAGCACGCCATCGCCGCCGCGATCGGCGCGATTCGAGGCCCCCTCACGTCGATGGCGTGGAGTAGCCGCGTCGACGGCGTGGTCGCACACAGGTCACGATCGCCGAGTTCCAGAACGCGACCTATCTGTTAGTCTTAGCTGGCTGGGACGATTATGATGATAAGCAGCTCAAAGCCCTCGTGAATCGCTTGAATTTAGCGGTAGAAACGAGACACGAGCGCAAGACGTTCTTCCAGACCCAACAAGGCCCGCAGCAAGAAGAACGGTTCAACTGGTATAAAATTTTTGTGATGCTGGATCTGGACGGGTCGGGGCGGTTGGGCTACGAGGAGTTGCTTGGGTGTGTGAGAGGAGGCTACCCTTGTTTAAATCTGACGAAAAAGATGTTTTCTACTTGTTGGGTCCAAGGGCTCTGGAAGGCCATCGACGTGGACCGATCTGGCGATGTTACCGTCGACGAGTTCGTGGCGTTCATGCGTCGCAATGCCCCGCCGAACCCCGGGAAAGTGGTCGTGAGGAGGCCGCCGCTCCCGATGGACAGGCAAGACGCGGACCTGCGCTTCCCGGACACCGTGTTCTGCCACGCTCTGCGGACGGGGGGCAAGCCACTACCGGGCCATCGGTGGCCCCGCAAAGTCTTCGATGCGAAAGGCCCCTCAGATAGGTGGGAGACGACGGGCGTCGGTGCGGGCGCCGAGCTAGAGGTGACGATCCCCGACTCGATCGTGAATGGTCTGGACCCCTCAAAGGTGCCCGATCACCTGACATATTTGCTGAGGGAGAAGTCCTACGTCGAGGAGATGGAGCGCAAGGTCCTCGCGGATTCGATAGCACACCGCAAGCGGTTCATGCCCAAAGCTGATTGTGGGAGTCTGCAGTCTACCGTGGAAAGTACGGCGCCGTCGCAATTCGATGAAGACAGCGTCTGGCTGAGCGAGGGCGTCGCGCCCGGGCCGGGCTGCGCGCCGGCGCCCGCGCCGGCGCCCGCGGCCGCGCTGACGCTGCAGGAGCAAGTTGATGCCAAGAGGAGGGAGTACCGCGAGTCCATCCGGAAGACGCGGGAAATGTCCCGCCGCAACGCCAAGAAAGCTTTAAAGAAGACGGGCGACGAGGTCAAAGCCAAGAGGGATAGGTTGACCGAGGACCTGGGCTTCGACGTCGGCGCGCCGGGCGTGCCGGCGCGGCAGCTCGTCTAAGAACTTACAAGACTAGTCTATCTACGGGACCACGAGATCGGGTTCCTCGCACAACGATCCAGTGCCGGCGCGGCAGACGGGGCTCCTTAAGACTCGAGTGAAATACTAGTTTACCCAAGGTGGATTGACGTCGATTTGAGAACCAAAGGCCCCGGCCTCCGTGCGCAAAGCACCAGCGGCGAGATGCTCCGAAACAGTCATAGGGTGGCTCGCCGCCGCCAGCATCGAAGGCGGGGTCGGCGGCGTGGCGCACGCGACGATGCACCGCCTCCCACGAGACTGGGGAAAGCCTCGGGCAACGATGTGGACACCGTCCCGCCACGTGTCACCCGGGAATCGCACGCACGGGCCGGCGAGACCATTCAGACCGAAGGTCGCGCACCCTCGGACCATGTCCACGAGAACGGACACCGTGACGGGGTCCTTGGTGTACGACCAGGAGTCGACGCCTAGCGACGACATTGATAGCATTCCATCAGCAGGTCCCTGCCAGAAGCACGCGATGTTGCCGATGTTGCCAGTGTCGGCGCCATCTCCGTTGTTTTCGAGCACGAACCGAAACCTTTGCCCCAGGCCATGAAGCTCCAAGCGCGTGCCCCACCAGGCGTGGGTCAAGCGTACTTCGACGTAGTAGGTTTTGCTTGAGACCATACGAGACAGTGACAGTCCTGTAACAGAATTCGGGCTATTCGTGACGTCGATCGCGACCGCGGCTTCCTCGTCATTGCCATAGTCAACCCAGTGGGCGTGATACCCAGCGCGGTACGCAAAGCGCGCGATGTGGAGCACCATCTCCCGCGGGAGCATGTGTAGGCGTAGCAGATTTGCCGCGTGGCGCGCCCCTCTGGTACGATGCCCATCAGCGCGACCTCGGAAACGTGGGAGCGTCGCCAGGCCGAGGAAAGTGTAAACCGCGGGCCTGGACAAGCCTCTTGGTTCAGACCTCACTACTGTCGCAGTGCCGCCCTGAGAGTGGCCATCGTACATTGAAATCCTTTGCCTCGAGGCTTAGGCGTGACCACACGCTTCAAATCTAGCGGGTAATTAGCACGGACGCGGCTGACCAGGCTCACGGCTCACTCACAAATTTCGCTGTAAACCCGTTTTGATGGCGCAGTGACTCGATGAAACAAGGCCGCCTCCGCGCAAAAAAAAGACCAGTAGTCTCACAAAAGAAGCTTAACTCACGCGCGCCAGCGCGAGAACGGCCGGCCCTCGGACTCGCGCGCGCGGCGCGGCGTCGAGTGGCGCCGCGGTGTTGAGGGAGCCGCTTTCAGAGTCGGTGTGGGAGGCGGAGCGACGAAGTCCACGGACTTCGTGGAGACCCAGCCTGATACTGGTTGCGACACCCTCAAACGCGCGGTACCATTCGCCGCGGTGCCTTCTCCGGTAATCGTCAAGGCTGTACCGGGCGGGCAGGTCGCCACGATGGGCGAGTCGAGCTCGACACCTTCTCTGACAATAGCCCCACCCGCAACGCGCGCGGGCACCATGTAGACCTGCGCCGCGTCGGGGCCCGCCGGCCTCGGCGGCTCCAGAGTTTCCGCTAATCGCGATACTAACCGAGCCTGCTCCTCGGTCAACGACGTCTTCCGCAACGCGTCGAGCGCCGACGCGAAGTCGCTGGACGGCGCACTAAGACTAAATTCCTGGGCATCGACGCGCTCCGCGTCCGACACTTGAGCGCTGGGATGCAGACTGACGGCCCAGGCCTTGCCGAAGCGCTTCCTGGGGTTGTTGTGCGAGGCTAAGCGCCGCAACTGCGTCGGCGAGTGGCCGTGGGCCACGAGCTGCTGCGCAACATTTTTCGCCATCGATTTGCGAGAATTCCGGCCACAGTGCGTCTTCGCGGATAAGCCTTCTAATTCGCTACAATAAGCAATAATTTCTCTGGCGAGTTTGAGTAATCCATAATACACGCGAGCCTTCGTGATGCGATACGTATCATTTGGGTTGTCGGCACACGCCGCGTCCAATGCTGACCGTGTCAATGCGGACACCTCGGTGAACTTCAACGCTAACGCTCTGGGAGGTGGATCCTCGTCCGCCGTCAGGAAGTCCAGGAACACGGGCTGGCCCCGCATGTACAAGCGACCTTGGCACCCTATATAGCCATGATTCTCGATGATCATCAAGGTTTTTCGTCTCAGAATCACTTCGTCGGGTGCAAACAACAGATGCGTGAGTCGCTCAAAAATACCTAGCCTCAACAGCTGCGACGTATGTCTGAAGTAGGGAACCACATTCAATTTATGAGAAAAGACGTTCTCGCAGACCTTGCATCGTAGATCTGGGGATAAGTGTTGTATTAACCGTGAATACTCCAGTCTTCGCTGAATTTCGACGCTATTCAGTAGGAACTCCCTAGAATCTCTACACAGTCGAGCATCGACGCCGAGATCCAGCAGCATCCAGTTGATCTGGTCATAGATCTGGTTGTATTGTATTTTCTTGACATCCAGCGTCGTAACGGCCTGCGTCACGGCCCCAATGATCCAGGCCCACATGAGGCCGCCGCAGAGCATCATCACGGAAACAACGGCCCTTTCAGCGACGTTGCGCGCGTGCACGTCACCGTACCCGACCGTCGTCAGTGTCGTCAGCGTAAAGTACAAGCACATCAGGTACTGGATCTGCGGGTTTTGCACGTCCCACGGGACGGGTAAACCCGAGGGCGAGAACCACTCTTCTTCGTCCGCCTTACCATTCAAGTTCTCCGGCTCGAGAAATGGGGCCATCCACGAGTTGCGGTCGCGCCCGATCTGGTTTCCCAGGAACCCCCACGTACAGGCCAACCAATGGGAAGCCAACACCGTAAAAATGATGAAGCCTATCAGGTTCGCTCCCGTTATGCTGAGAGTCATGCTTGCTCTATAGCGCATGATCAAGCGACTGCCGCGGAACATCCTCAACAGCTTCATCAGCCTCAATAAACGTAACAGTCGAGCCATCTGGAGGTTGTTGAAAATCTTAATTCCAGTAAAGGTCAAAGCGGAAAAAGGTATGATAGACACAAAGTCCACAAAAAATGCCCCTTTCAGGTACCTTTTTATTATCTTCTTGTGATTTCTTATCCAGACGCCGCCCTTGTGCTTGGGCAATTGGACATGCAAAAAAAACTGCAGGATCATGTCCGCAAAAAACACGAAGTTGACCACCTGGTTGATGCAGAACAGGGCATTGACTTTAACTTTTTTTTGGGGAGGCGTGAACGCGACTTCGGCCGGCGGCACCAACGCCGTATACACCAACGCCAAACATATCACGGCGTCCCACCACTGCGCCTCCCTACACCGCACGGGATCTATCGTCCAGGTCTTGCTTTTCTGCTTCCGGACGCGCTTCCGCACGTCGACGAGCATCCGTTCCGTCTGCTCTCTTGACAATTTTCTATCTGATTCTCTGTCTACATCTTCTTTGGATTCTTGGCGTACGGGCGTCTGGAGGGCCGGCGCCATGGTCTGTTATCTCACAGCGCGTGCCCCAGCGGCTGCCCCCTGTCAGGTGACTTTGGTCGTTGGTCAGATTACTCTGAGCCGCCAGCGCGTGGCGGGCCGACGTAGGATGCGTGCGCGCCGCGCGAGCGCGCTGCCCCGTGTCCCTCGACCTCTTTTGGCCTCGGATTGTGCCACAAGCGGAGCGGAGCTCGAGCGGCCTTCGCTCTAGCCCTAGTAGCTTAGGCCGTCGCGGAGGACGTCTCCGGCGGGCGCTGGATCGCCTAGGCTCGTCCCGCCGACGGCGTGCGCCGGCGCGGAGGGGAGTTCCGGCAAAAAATTTTCGTTCGCGGCCGCGGCCGACGCCCGTCGACGTCTGCGTGGAACTGCAGGGGAGACTCGGCGGATTTGGGCTTCGGGCGGCGCCCCGTGAGGATGGCCGTCGAGTCTCCCCGCTGGAAAGTTCCCTGGCAAAACGTCGGACGCGGGCGCGGGTTCGAGGACCTCATCAACACATAGTTATCTCAACACGACTCCCAGAGCTTCTTGCCGCGGCCCTCGCCGAGCTTCCGCGGGTACCGGAACGGGGCCGCGTCCGACGCGGACGCCTGGCCCGGCGGCGGCGGCGCGAGCGCGTCGCACGCGTCGCCGCTGCCCGAGCCGTTCGACCCGATGATGGTCTTGCGCCGCGCGGGTTGCGGCTTTTCCGGCGTCATTGCGCGCCGCAGCAAAGCCGCCGACGGCGGCGCCGTGCGCGCACTGTCGAAGAGCGCGGCGACGACCTTGCGCTTGCGCCGCCTCGACTTCGGCCCGAAGCCAAACGCGGAAGCGATGGTCCCGACGTCGCGCTTGTCCAACGACTGCAGGAACTTGTACATGCGCTTGCTCTCGGCCCTGAACCGAGCTTTACTTTCGGGCGTCGCCTCCACATGACGCCAGGCCTCGGCTTCCGCTTCCGCCGCCTTCACGACGCCCGACGGCCGCCGTCCCCGAGGCAACGCGTCGCAGAAGAGCCGGTCCCAGGCCTCGCCTCTGTGTTGTAGCGGCGCGCACGCGACCTGCCACGCCTGCAAGCACGCGTCCTGCGCCGCTCGCCTACGAGCGAAGATCGACTCCCTCAGTTTTCGTCGCAGGTGCGCCCCTCGATAAATCCGCTGGACTAACGTCGCCGCGCGATCCAAGCGCGCGTACTTGTCGTCGAGCGAAACGATGGCGTCCACCCTTTTCTCCGGGTTCTGAGAGTTCCAGATTGCTCTATGATCAGACCCTTCGCTAAAGAACCTCGGGTCGACGTCGGTAACAATACCATCAATCACGGTCGCGTTCTCAGGATGTAATTGCGCGATCCACGCTTCATACGTGTTGCGGCGTCGGGGCGGCGGCGAGTGCTTGTGGTTCTTCTTCCTGAGGAACTTTTTCAGGTCATTTGCGATCTGGGCTCTCGCTTGCTTCTTGGCGTCGTCTCTGAGTTTATCAAGGGTCTCCTGGTCGTTGACGTCGGCCGTTTCTAGTCCTGTGCCCTTATCGGTGGCGCCGTAGAGGGCGCTGCTGAGGCGGCGGGCGAGGTCCATGCTGTGCAGCGGCGTCGGCGTCTCACCGCGGCGTCCGATTTAGTAGATTGTGCTCAATGCAGAGAGCATCTCTTTTTTGCAAGCGCATCGGCAGCCGGCGTTTCTCTTGCATCGGTGGCGACAAGGCTGCGGTCGGCTGTATTTGCAAGCAATCAATGCTGGCCGACACCGTGATTTACGCCGCCCGGCAAGAGCCAAGCAAGTTTGGCTTGCCTGCCTTTCTAGTGTCTTAAGGTCGCTAGCATCGATCCGAAGCATCGACTTCTACCAACCGAACGCACGACTACAGGACGCACCCAGGCCTGAATTGAGACGGGACACGGGCCGACTTGACAAATCGACTCCAATTTCCTAGGCTGCCCGCTGCCGCAAAGGCAGTAAACAAACAACAAAATGGGGCAGCCACGACGATGATCCACGACTGCCTCTTCGGCGGCTACGGAGATGCGCCGCCGGCCATGGCGCCCGAGGCCGCGCTGCGGAGGGACTGGAGCCTCTCGTTCCACTGCTTGACCTACGCGACGCGGCGGGGGCGCTTGATCATCGACGAAGCTACGGGTTTCATTCCACAAGGAAGCTGCTGCGCCGTCGTAGGGCCGTCATCAGTAGACAAACGTATGCTGTTGAAACTACTCAGTTGTAGAGCGCGCGGCGGGTTGCTCGGAGGGAGGGTCGCCTATGGTGGTAGAGACGCTTGTGAACAGTGCGCCGCTTACGTGGACGGTGCGATGGTCGACGACGAAATGCGGTCGTCTCTGACAGCGTTAAGTCGAGTCGAGGCGAGTTCTGCGGTGCGCTTTGGCGTTGTGAAGCCCTGTCCGTTACTGCGCGCTTTAGGATTGGATGGACTGGCCATCCCGTCCCATCGAGCCGAGGCCGTCGTCGTTGCCATCGCGAAGGCGTGTGTCCATGCGCCTCCTATACTATGTATCGAAGACCCCTTTCGCGGTTTAGATATGCCTTCGCGGAAGTTCGTCGCGACGGCTATCAAACAATTGTCGCGGAAACGCGTCGTCGTCGTCTCCCTTGACTCGGTCTTAGACGATGCTTCCTTTAGCATATTCGATCACGTCCTACTGATGAGACACGGTGCTATCCTATACGGCGGTGTTCCAGACAAGCTGGACGCCCTCGAACGACAATGTATGAACCACGAAAAATGCAAAGAACGATACGAGCGTTCAGTAAAATACAAGGCCATGGAGCACGCCGTGTCGCAAACGAAATGCGACGACCGCGCGGCAAATGCGTTTCAAGGGCCAGATGTAGCTCTATACAAACGTATCTTCTGGATGTGCCGAAGGGATTTTGATGGAACCGACTATGTGAGGAAGCACTCGACGCTCAAGGCCATCGCCGTGCTCTGGGCGTGTCTCTTTTGGGACAGCGACGCGCAGGGGGCTCGTGGATTAGAAGCCTGGGACGCGACGTCGTCGGCCTTCTGCGGGGGCCAACTTGTGCTCTGGGCGACACTCCACGATGCGCCGGCATTGGTGCGGAGGCACGGCGCGTTCCAGCGCAGTAGGGAGTGCTCCTGGTTTGTTCACTTAATTGTGAGGACCCTACTCCTCGTAGTGGACGCTCTAGCAAGGGGCACGGCGCCTTTGATCGTGAGTGGAGCTGCTGGTTATCCAAGAGGTGTAAACAACCTATGGATCGTCTACGTGCTCGGCGTTTTGTTAGCTTTGTGTTCAGCGTGTTTAGTAGAGGCGTTAGCATCATACCAATACGACGACGGCGATGCAGTACGGTTACAATCATCGATAAGAACGGACCGCATCTCATCAGCGAAAGTGTCGGGCCAATTCGGCGCTTTGTGTTTGGTCTTCTCGTTGTGTGCGGGCTTCGGCTTGGATCTGGCCCACATGTCCCCATACCATCCGTTGGCCTGGGTCGCTCGCGTGAATCCATTGAGGTGGTTCGTCGAAGGCGTGGTCCTGCGTTCTTCCCGAAGACCGCGGTTCAAGAGACATCGGGCGCCGTCGCCGGCCCGAGGCGGGTTTTCGAGGTCTTCATCTGAGATGTGTGTCCGATCTTTGGTCGTGCTCATCATTTGTTTCCGACTGATCTCCTACTGCTTCCTGGCGCGCGCGCCGGAGGAGCCTATCTCAGTCGATCCGAGGAAGCTGCGGGGGCGGTGCTTTCTACCACCAGAGGAGGACGACGAAGATCATGAAGAAGGCATCATCACGATCCCACCGTCCACCATACACGTGCGCGACCTCACGATTACGGATGATGATTTTGCTCCCGTCGTATCAGGCGCGTCCTTCCAGGTCAAGAGCGGCGAGTGCGTGTCGATAGTTGGTGATGACGTCGACGCAACTAGAGCATTGCTGCGAGCCCTGGCCCAACGAACAGGACAAACGAAGCGCGTCGCGGGCGCCGTGCACATACAGGACGTGAGCGGCGGCGGCGCGCGTGTGGCGTGGGTGCCCGCGGCCACGGACCACCTCGATTGTTGTAGCATGCTGGACGCGCGTAGTTTGGTAGCCTACGCCGCTAAACTAAGTGGCCACGACGAGTCCCATGTAGAGGCCTGTTTGCACTTGTGCGGCGTCACATCGAGGGATCGGCCCGTGAACTACTCCGAGTGTGACGAACCGGTTTCTTTAAGAAGAAGACGCATTTCGCTGGCCTGCGCCGCAGCCACCAAAGCTCCCGTCCTTTTTGTGGACGACGCGTGCGGCCTCACGTCGCACGGGAGGGACGCGCTCTCTTCGGTGAGCGGCGCATCAATTGCAAAGTGCTGCGCCAATCTCGCGAAGAAGGGTTTTTGTGTGGTCGCGGCGGCGCCGGGCATCAACGCGGACCAGGGGCTCCACTTTTCCCGTTGTGTGGTATTGTGTCGGAGGACCGAGGGCGGCTGCGACGTCGCCTACGACGCGCCGCCCAAAGCGTTATTGGGAGAAGCATTTCCGTGTTCCAAAGTAGCGAGAAAGCCCGCGCGGGAGGCCGCCTGGGGCGACCTCGAAGAAGACGACCTCCTCCCACCGTCGCGAGGGTCCTTCTCCTCCTTAGTAAAAAGGGACTGGGCCTGCGTGATGCAGGATCGCGAACGAATGGGCGCGCTCTACGCTTCACCAGTGTTCCACGCTGTTTGGTTGGGCGTGGCCTTCGCGGGGCAAGGTCGGGACGACCCGCGCGCGACTCTGTATTTGTGCTACGGGTTGCTGGCGGCCTTCACTTATCCTATTCCTGGGTCTTGTGCGGAGGAGGTCGCATTCTTAAAACGTGTCCGGCACGAGCGCGACGTCGTTTCCGTGTTTTCTGCGGTGGTCTCGCGAATTTTGGTGCGATCCGTGCTGGTCCTGGCCTCGGCTATAATCTCCGTGGCCGTCGCCTTCGCGGCATCGAGATTATCATTACGACCGCGGCCCTTCTCCACAGCT
>JACLAA010006033.1_pt1 | contig 26969 bp, 15 predicted proteins | sample 8027891 | NCBI WGS metagenome assembly JACLAA01 (sample SAMN15724900, study PRJNA655200) | protist metagenome | isolation source: fluorescence activated cell sorting (FACS) single amplified genomes of... | place: Spain: Blaines Bay Microbial Observatory, Mediterranean Sea | collected 2016-01-19 | reverse complement strand
TTTTGTGTGTTGTGTTCGTGCCTCGAATTTTTTTTACCGAGGAGGAGGACGAAATTTTGTCTGGCGAAAAAAAAGGAAAAAAAGTTCTTCATCGTGCACTCGAAAAAGCAATTTTTTGCTCCTCAGTAAAGTTGTTCTTTGATGAGAAAGTTTTTAAGGAGACACGCACAAACGCAACTTTGACAACAACTCTAATTAAAAAAGAAAAGAAAAGAGAGAGATGATGATGTCTTTTTACTTCTTCTAAAGCGAGGAGGAGGAAAAGAGCGCAGAAAAGGCGTTCGACGATGAGTGGGGAGAGAGATGTGTTGTGGGATTTGGTCGTGAAGTGCGACGATATTTGTTTCACACATATCCTTCCGAGATTGGATTCGAATGATTTGAAATTCTTGTACGAGGTGAATACGGAGACGAGAAAGTTGATGAAGAGATCAACTCGCGAGGGGGAGTTGAAGAAGAAGTTTAAAGTGAACGAGATGTCGTCGATATCGACTTTGGAAGTTGCGTTGGAGAATAAATCGTTGTGGCCGAGTGACTGGACCGAAAGATCTTTCTGCTTGGAAGTTGCTAAAACGAATAAACTCGAGTTGCTCGAGTGGGCGCGAGAGGAGAAAAAGTGTGAGTGGAATGGAAAGACGATTAATGCGGCCGCAGGTCAAGGTAATCTGGAAATGATAAAGTATTGCGTTGCAAATGAGTGTCCTATCGATGTGCGTGCGTGTGCAGAAGCTGCCCGATACGGTCATCTCGAGATACTCAAATACTTACGCGAAGAAGTCAAAGCGCCTTGGGATTTGAATACTGCCATTTGCCCGGCTTTAAATGGTCATCTTCACATATTCGAATACCTTGTTGAGCGTAAGTTTGATAAATATGACGTATGGGCGTGTGAGTGTGCGGCCGAGAAAGGTCACTTAGACTGTTTGAAGTACTTACACGAAACCGCCAAAGCGCCGTGGGACGAGGACGCCGTATATTTTGCACACGAGAACAACCACACCGAATGTGTACAATACCTCCTCGACAACAACTGTCCTCTCCCACCTGGTTGGTCTTACGAAGGCGGAACGTCGTACGACGAGTTCTACGATTCGGAAGAAGAAGAAGAAGAATAGCTCCCCGGACGGCGCGTACCAAGTATGACTCTCTCTTACTACAGTAAGGACTACATTAAACTACGCAATATAATAATCTGCGAAACATAACAACGCAAAAAACATCAAGTACTACTACTGCTCGTCTTAAAGTTCCTAAACATTTCCACGCACCTCGCGCTGGTCGCGTTCACTTTTACCAGAGCCTCTTCTTCCTCTCGCAGGGAAAAGAAACAACCTCGAAACCTGGAAACGAACCGGTCCGGATGCCAACGCAGCATCTCGGAGCGGAGAAGTTTGACCGCACACGACTTGGAGTGATGACTTTTCCGAGGCGCTTCGCAAGAGCACCCGCCTTCGGGTCCACTCACGGAAGACTTTAAAATCCACTCGATGGCGGAACTTTCCGATTGGTCGCCGACGTCGTGTAAGTACGGTAAATCTTTCGCTCGCAAGGTCTTCTTTTCCGCTTTCTTCGAGCATGCTCTCCATATCGCGTAGTACGATTGCGTCGTCGCGATAGGTAACGAACCTCCGTTTCTTTTTCGTAACTCTCTTTCCGTGGGCGATTTAAACCCGTCTCGTTCTTCCTCCTCTGGAATGGTTCGGTGTTTCTCTTCTCCTTTTTCCGTCTCCTTCTTCTTCTTCTTCTTTTTCTCCTTCCTCGCGTCATCATCCACGGATAAACTCCTCTTGTTGTTGTTCTTCATAGTAGCAGCGCTACTATACTTTCCCCTCCTCGTCTCCTCGTCCTCCTCTTTTTCTTCGTCTTCATACTGCCACAGCCGCTCGTACAAAAGTTCGTCTCCTTCGTCCTCCTCGTTGGCTTCGCGTAACTTTTCGTTCCATTTCATCTGCTCGCTCTTCCTCTTCTCTTCCAACGCTTTCTCTCGCCGCGTTTCAAACAGCGTCGCTTCTCGCGCTCTCGATTTTTCGTACCTCCTCGTCGCTTTCTCCGCGCACACGCCCGGCGGTGTTTTCTTTTTGAGCATTTGAAACGCAAACGGTTCTCTCGAAACGACCGTTTGCTTCGCCGCCAGTTCCAGTGGGATTTTCATCTTTATTTTCTTTCCATCTCTTCTTCTTTTGCCACCTTTTCTTCTTCCTTTCTGCGAGAGCAACGTTTCGAGGAGGAGACTGTCATCCTCATCCTGTTGTTGGGTGAAGCACTCTTCGAGCATAAACTTCAACGTTTCCAGTGGATTCTTGTACGATTCTTTACACCGAGCGATGATATGAAACGCGTTTTCTTCTGTATCTCTTCGTTTTTGTTTCCTCCTCTTTTTATTATCGTTATTGTTCTTCGTCGTCGTCGTCGCGACGCGATACATCGAACGCGCGAGTGTTTTTATCTTTTCTACGTTCCCTTTCTCGATGGCACTTTTCAACTGTTTACACATCATCTCTCTCTTCCTCCTTTTTGTTTTGCTTTGTGTACGACGACCATCAAAACTGCTGCTGCTGCTCGAACAACTGCCGCTCGAACGCTCTTCCTTTGCCTCCTCCAACGAGTCAGAAGAAGACGACAAAGAAGAAAGAGATGATGATGATGATGATGATGATGATGAGTCTTTCTTCTTCTTCTTCTTCTTTTTAATAATGTGTTTCTCCTTCATTCTTTCTGGCGATAGTTAAAATTCCCCTAGAAAATTGAGTAGAGAAAATACCTCACAAAGTAGTCACAGAGGAACTTTACACAACCACACAATCACGCGCACACGAAGATGTTCGCGACGATTTCGACGACGTCGAGAGGAACAACATCTTTTAGGAACCTTTTTGTTGCGAGAACTTCTTTACTTTCTTTTTCTTTTTCTTCGACGACGACGACGGTTTTAGAAACAGAAGAGAAAGATGAGAAGGTTTTCCCCTACTTGAGATTCGTGCGGGAAAATGGTCTCGCCTTTCCATCATCATCATCATCATCATCATCCAAAGTTGGCGGTGATAATGGTGTCTCTGGTGATGATGGTATCTCTGATGGTGGCAATACTAATGATGTTTTAATTTCGAGACTGGTGAAAACCTTGGACGCGTTGAAGTACGCGTTGATATCTCCGGAAACGAAAGTTGGGATGTTTCCTCTGATGATGCCGATAGGTATCTCTCCAGACGACGGGAACGCGATTGGGTTTCTCTTGGAACCTTCATTTTTAGCGGCAAAAGAAAATATTCATATCGGCGCAATCGTGAAAGCGCGAGCGAATCAGCGACAGATTGAGTTCGTCGCGAAAGATGCGACGACATTTATACGACGCGCGTTATTGGAAGAAGAGGTGAACGCGCTGAAGAGAGGAGGTTTGATGCCGGTGAGAGATTCGATTTTACGGTCGAGTTCTTCGTCGAGCGGTTTATCGTCGTCGAACGCGGAACACGCGGAGCACGATCGAGAGACGTTGGCGAGATTGGCGGCGAGTAAGCACATGTTAAACGCGTACACGACGCAAAACATTGGGTCTTTTCCGGACGTGATTGAGAGTTTGATCTCTAGACACGAATTTGTGAAAAAAGATGAAACGAGCGCGTTGGTCGCGTGCGAGTTTTACATCAACAGAGAAGAGTTTACGAATAAATGGGCGAGACCGTACGCGATTAACGCGAGGACTTTGAGACGATATGAGAACAGGGAAAGTGAAGCGAGGGATGCGGCGAGGATAGCTTTGAGCGTGGCGCCGTGGTTTACCCTTGGTGGCGGGTACGGCGAGAGTGGCGTTAGCGGTAGTACAACGAGTAGAAATAGTAGCAGCATCGGCGGCAGCGGAGATGAAGACGCGATACTCCCGCCGTTAACTGGTGCGACTTTAGAGGATATGAAAAAGTTAGTAAACATGGAGAATATGGACGCGAAGTCCGCAAAGAACATGTTAGAAGGCGTAGGAACTGAAATAGCGAAAGAACACGAGAAAAACGTGCCGGAGATGAGCGAGGAGGCGAAAGCGCTGAAGAGATGTTTTGATGTTCTCGATTACGCGAGTTGGGGCAACGAGGAAGGGTACGAAAGTTGGGACAACATTCGAGAAGAGTTGAGCGAATCCTACGAGAAAGCTGGGATGAAACGGTTCGCCGAGATTGTGAAACCAAGTGGGGGGGTAATGAATTGATATTGGCAAAAATTAGATTGTAAAGTCAGATTGCTTTGTTTGTGCGAGCGCGCGCGCGTGCGTTTTGTTTTTTGTACATTTCTAAACTCTGTGATGTTTGAGTAATCTTAAGGTAGCTCTTTTTACTGTTGTTGTTTCAACAACTCTTCGATGTCTCGCGCGGTCAATTTACTCGCCTCTTTACTGTCCACGGGTAAAACTGTTCCTTCACTGCGGCGATTCTCGATGACTTTCATGACGTTCTTTTCAATCGAATCTTTTAATACGAACCGATGTATTATGGTTGACTTCGTTTGTCCGATTCTGTCAATTCTTTTAATCGCTTGCGACTCGGCGGAAATATCGAGCGACGGCTCGAGCAAAATCACGTGGTTGGCGCACGTCAAATTGAGTCCCGCTCCAGCTCTTTTCAACGGCAACAGCAAACAACTAACTGGGTGCGAGTCGCTGTCGACAAATTCCTTGACACAAACCGCAAATCTACTCCCGGCACGTTTCGTTTTGAGTGACGAACTCGCAGCGGATGTCGGAACGATGGAATTCACGCCGTTCATTTTCAGCGCGTGGTCAACAATCATCAAAACATCTTCCCATTCGCTGAAGATTAAAACCTTCAAGTTCGTATCAAACTTCGACAGATGTTTCACGCGACGAACCACCGCATCGATTTTCGTACCCCACGCGCCTTCAATTTTGATACCGCTTTCATCTCTCGCGTGCGTTTCCGGCGCTCCTAAAGTTTCGAGCATTTTCGAAACGTCCGCGCCGAATCGCGAAAGGTGTAAACTCTCTTCCGCTTTCTTCCGCAATCTCTCTTCTCGCTTCTTTTGCGCCTCTTCGACGTTATCGCGAACGTCCTTATCCTGCGACTTCCACGTGACGTATGAAATTTCTTTGGTCGCGCACTCTTGGCGGCAGGTTGGACATTTCCCGCGCTTGTTGTCGTTGTTATTATTGTGTCGCTCCGGGAGCGGCGATAACGAGTGTAAGAACTGTTTCTTCTTTGAAACCATATTGGATGGTCGCCCGTAATACGCAAACGAACATTTGACGCATAATTCGTGACCGCACGGTAAGATTGCAAGTTCAGCGCCGTGTAAATTAATATCTTCGTCCTCTTCGTCCTCGTCCTCGTCGTCGTCATCTCCAGCTTTCATTTTTCTCAGCGCGCTCTTGGGAATGACGGCATTCTTCGATTTCGTCTCGTCGAACGTCTCTAAACACAACGGGCAATCAAATTTCTTACGCTCGTTTTTGTTCTTCTGTTTCAGCGTTTGCAAATATCGCAGTTGACCGAACGTTTGTTTCATTTCAAATTCGTGCGTGACTTTCTCGTCGCCGTGTTGTTTGAGCAAGGTGGGTACCTCGACTGGATACACGATCGACGCGCGCAAATACTCCGGCAATTGGTCTTGTCCGTCAATTCGAACCATTTCGTTGGGCGTGCGTAATCGAATACGCGTCGTTGACATGCTCAACTCATCGAGTGCGTACATCTTTTCGCGTTGGTAGTGCATCAGCGCGCGTATTTTCGTGAACTCTTTACGAATCTCTTCGATGACTTCGATGTGCGTTTTCGCGTAGGATTGCACTTCGAGTGCTCCTTTGACTTCGCTTTTCAGCGCTTTCAAAGTTTTTTCCGCGCACGACGGCGCAGTAACGTCGTAATAAATGCGCCTGTCCTCATCTTTGACGTTTCTCGTGGACGATTTTACTTTCGCTTTACCGTTTCTCGTCGCATCTCTACCGACACCAAACAAAACGCTTTGTAATTTATTGAAATTTGCATCGCATTTACACACCGCGCATTTCACGCCAACGACCGCGAATTCCATGCCTTTTCTGCACACCGAGCACGAGGCAAATTCAACCACGTCTTGTCTATCCGCGGCTTCTACGATTTTCGTTACTCGATCAGCATCCGCGACGGCTTCGTTGCGACACTCGAATAGGCGATCTATGTCTCTTTGCATGACCATTTTCAGAGCCGCGCCGGTGTTCCAATCTGCTTTGCTACTTTGCCAACGGTTATCAAACTGCTCGAGCAGTTTGCCTACGAAAGCGTCGGTCGTATACGACAAGGCTTCCATCCACCAAAATTCATTTCGACCGAGACTTTTCATTTTCTTGTCGATAATTTTCCGCGACTTTTCGAAATCGTTCGCGGCGATGGATATGTTTCCCCCAACTCGCTCGGCTAAATACGAAATCTTTTCCGTTTCGGCGTCGCTGAGTAATTTCTCATCTCTAAGCGTTCTAGGTATTCGAATGTCTTTGTTTTTATCCACCACTTGCAAAGCTTCGGCTAAATTGTGCAAAGCGTGTAATCTTTGGAAACTATCGAGACGAACGCCGTTGATGTTTGCGTTTGCATCGAGGCGTAAAACTTCGCGATAACATTCAATGACACTCGCGAGATCGTTTTGCGTCCATTTTAATCCAGCGATGGCGTTGATTGAAAACGCGACGAGTCTTTGCGCTTCCTCTGCTTCAAGTCGCGCTTTGTCGACCAACCTGTCGTGGATTTCTTCCATGGAAAGAACTTTGCTCTTTTGTTTCTCCTCGGCTTTTTTTGATTGATCGCCGTCGACCACAAGTTCCGCCGCGATATTTTTCAGACGCCTCCACTTACTGATGCCGTACGAACCAACCTGCGGGTGATCGCAAGCTTGCCTCAATCTCAGCAGAGGCAGCACGATAGAAGTCACGTCTTGCCTCGATAACTCTATGTCATCGTTGTTATTAGTAGCATTTCTCGATCGCTTCACTCGATCGTAAGTGTTTCGCGCTTCCGCGGCGCAGTTTTTGTGCTGCTTTTCGTAGAAATGTTTTTCGATGGGCGAAAACTCTAATTCGGTGACGCACTCATTTTGCGGCGGTAAATCGAGTTCGTCTATAACGTCCTCTCTAGCGTTGCGCCACATTATTGGTTTTAGGCTCTCGGTGAGCACAAACTCGCCGTATCCCGCGTACCCTGTTTTCATAGCCGCGCTGATTATTTTCTGCCACCAGTTATGCGATGTTGTAAAGTTCATCTCGTGGCCGAATGGACGCGCCCTTAAGAATTTGAACAATCCGAACGCGTCGTCCATGTGCGACTTTTCAGATGATAGCGGCGTCCCAGTCACGCACCAACGATTCACCGCGGGAATTCTCTCCATCATCTGCGACGGCGCCGAGGCGCCTCCGCCCACCATCTGTGCTTCGTCCATAATAACGCGCCACCACGTTATCTTTGTCAAAGGCGGGGGAATGTGAGGGTATCTTCGAGTTGCATTCCTTCGAGCGCGCAGTGCGCCATCGTTCACATCCGCGTTTGTCGCGTAATCTAGATTGATTTCAGCTCGCAACACATCGTACGTAGTGATAACAATATCGCATTCGGCTAGCTTATGCGAGGTAATGACTTCCTTCGCGTGTACGGCTCTGGATCCCAAGCTCGCGGTTTGCGGCTGTCCTTCGTATACCAAAATATCAAACTTATTGTCTTTATTGTCGGTCTTTCCATCGTCGTCGTTTCTACGGACGTGCTTTAAAACCTCGTCTCGCCATTGTTGCAAAATCGTCGACGGAACGACGATGAGCGTCGTTTTTGAAATGCCCGGGATTTTCTCCCCCGCTTTCGCGGCGTGGCAATGCGGACATATGAAGTCCGGCGCCTCTGTGCAGTTTTGCTTAATGCCGACGCAATACGCGTGCGACCATTTGTGACAAACTTCGCACGATACCCAAAGACCTTTATACTCTGGATCGTCTTCCATTGCACCGCAGACGCATCGCACTTGCTGCATTTCTTCGTTTTCTTCTTCTTTTTCCTCTTTTTCTAGCTTTGTCGTGAAGCCCATACCGTCTCGATTCGTAATCACTTTGTCTTCTTCTTCTTTTCCTTCCTCCTTTTCCTCCTCCTTCTCCTCATCTTTCTCGTCTTTTGGTTTCTTGTGCGCCAAACACAACATCAAAAGTTCGACAGTTTTACCTAATCCCATTTCTTCCGCTAACACGCCTCCGCGAACGCCGTCGTCTTCCATTGCCATCGACTTCGACACATTTTCCATCCACAAGTTTATTTCCTCGTGTTTCTTTTTCACCACATTTGCCTCTATTAACGTCATTTTTGCCGTCGTCGTCGTCGTCGTCTTAAACATCTTGCGCAACGCGCTCAACTGTTCCTCTCTTTTAAACGTCACCAACTTCTCAACATCCGCGTGTTGAGTTTTCCCATTCTCCCACCCAACTGGCGCGTTCGGCGCTCTCTCTCTCCCCATCATCCAACCTACCGCTCTCTTCTGATACGGTCGTAAAGTCGGTCGCAACAGGTGCGAAAGGTTTCCTAAAAATTCCGGAGCGTTCGCGTTGTTTGGCTTGCACGCTTTCAACATTCGATTTATGTTTATATTTTTCGCTTTGAAATAACACGACGAAGAAGAAGCGACGACGTTATTATTATATTCGTTGTTCTTATTATCTTCCTCCTCCGCTTCTTTGTCTTCTTCTTTGTCTTCTTCTTTGTCTTCTTCTTCTTCTTCTTCTTCTTCTTCATCATCTTCAACAAACATTTCTTCCTCCTGTTGGTCGTCGTCATCAAAATCAACATTTCCTCTGCTGCTCAACATTTTCCTCATCATCATCCCTCCTCTTCTCTCTTCGTCTCTTTGCACGACCATCGGTTCCGATGGGTCTTCTTTCGTTCTCTTTCGAGGAATATTTTTCTTCCTCTTCTTCATCTTGTTCTTCTCAGACGTCGTCATAATCGATGCGAGACATGCGTGTTTTTTTTAACGTTCGCCTTATGTAAATTTTTGAGGAAACAAACAACTTTTTCCACAAAAACAACAACACAACGAGAAGAAGAAGAAGACAAAGAAGATATTTTAACTGTATTAGTAGTATATTAAAGTGCGATCGATGATGATGTCAATGTCAATGTCAATGTCAATGTCACCGCAACAAACAACAGAAACAACAGAAACAACAACGAAATACTTCAATTTATCGCCACCACCGCGTAGAAAAGGCGCGTTTTTATTCACCAACACGTTCACGAAAGAAACGAGAGAGATTATGCAAAATTATGCGACCGCGGTGTGTCACGTGTGTTTAGTCGACAGAACATCGTCTGAATCCTGCGCTTTAACCATCAACGAGAACTGCGACCCGTCGGTGAGGACGGATTTGATGCGCGCTTTTGAGGAGATTGAGTTTAACGCCACGTGCATGAAGAGGTCAATATCGGTTCCAGTTTTGAGTGGCGGAGTCGCGTTCGGGACGTGGCAAGGGATGTATATTTGCCAATTTAAAAGCGACGCGAACGAAGACGAGTCAAAAGTCGGCGTGAAAGTGACGGTGAAAGCGAGCGAGTTTGAGAAAGCGAAAAGAGGTGAGCTTGTGGCGCCGAAAAGAGGGTGTCACGATGCGACGGAGCGTATTCAGAACTGCGTGGATATTACGGACGTGAAGGCGGGCTTGCTCAACGTGTTGATTAAACACACGAGCGCTTCGTTGACGGTGAACGACGCGAGGAGAGCGGAGGAGTTGGAAAAAGGATTGAACGAGTTAATTCCGGAATCTTGGAACGATTCGTTTTTGGAACACACAATGGAAGGTCCGGACGATTGTCCCGCGCACATCAAGGCGACGATTTTAGGGGAGACGATGAACGTACCAATTCGAGACGGGAAATTGGCGTTATCGGAGAATGAACAAATTTTACTCTGCGAACATCGAAACGTAGGAGGCTACGGCGGTGGGTTTAGACGTGAGTTCATCGCGAGCGTGAACGAGGCAAAAGCGCAAGAGGTTTTGAAATTTAAAAAAAAGACGACAAAGCAATCGGTAGTAAACGTTTCCGAAGCGGTTCGTGATTTCGTGACCAAGGCCGAGGATGAAACGATCGAGTTAGTGCACGTATTTTCTCCGAAAGGCGGGGTGTTTCTGAGCACCGCGGAAGACGCCGAAGCGTTCGTCGATCACGTGGATAGTAAAGTGGGTTCAAATGCAGCGTTGAAATCTTCCGTTTTCGGCGCTTCGGAAATGCTCGTCGTCGAGGATGGCGACGGACAAAAAATGTTCGCGGGAGAAGGCTGTTTGGAGTGTTTCGTCGTCAGCGGCGGCGACGAGGAGGAAGTCGTCGAGGTCGTTTTCACCGCCCTTTAAGGATGATGCCTCCTCAAAACAACACATTCAGAAGAGAGACTTTTTTTAATAAATAGACATTGTTGTGTGTACATGTAATAAAATAAATAGACAAGCATATGCGAGTTTGCCATCATCTCTCATCATCTTTGTTAGAAAACGATGAAGACCAAGAGTAGGAACAAAAACACATCATCATCATCATCGATCGAAGAATTCATCATCAGTTCGTGCCGTAATAATTCTTGTTCCTATTCACTTTCCAGTTCTTCGGTCTCGGCGCGAAATTCTTCGCGTTCGGCACGAACTGCGAGTGCTCTTCTTTCAACCTCACCTCCCAGTTTTTCTCGTTCCCGCAAATGTTCCCGTTCTCCGGTATCGAACACGGCGTCGTTTTCGCTTGGTTTTCAAACATCACGTCCACTGGTTTCTTCATGTGCCAGTGGCCTTTAGCGCCCCAACACTTGTCCGAAGATGGAACGTACGGTTCGTCCGGCGCGTGGATTCCATACGTCGGTGACATGATGATGTGTTAATAATACTGTTTTACTAACGTAATGTGATCAGCGCGATGTTTTTGTCTTGACTTTTTTTTTTGTTACTTGAAAAAAACAAGCGTTTTCTCTCTTGTTTTTGCTTCTCTCTTTTTTTTCTCAAAACCTCTTTCTTCTCGAGCGTTTTGTTATCCACATTAAAAATTGAAAAATTGGATGCATTCTTCTTCGGTTAGAACCGCAACGGGAGGGAGTTCGTCGACGGCGGTGGTGGCGAGAAGAAGAAGGAGAAGCACCACCTTGGCTTCTTCTTCTTCGTCTTTGTCTTCTTCTTCTTCTTCTTCTATGAGAAGGAAGAGTGTTATCATCGCGAGAAAGATGATGACGATGAAGAATTTCTCGTCCACCTCTGCCGCCGCGAGACGAAGCGATGGATGCACGTTTCGAAACGCGACGACGACGATTCAGACGACGACGAGAAAAAGAAATCCGACGAAATTGTTCCGAATCTACTCGACGTCCATCCCGACGGAAGAAGAGAAACTCACAAACCCGACTTCATCGGAGTCCTCTTCTTCAGGAGCAAGAGGTGGTGGAGGCTACCCGTTCGCGGAAATCGAACAAAAATGGCAAAAGAATTGGCAAGAAAACAAAACCTTCCAAACGCCTTCGTTAAACTCTGGCTTAGACCAATCGAAACCGAAATTTTACGCGTTGGATATGTTCCCGTACCCATCTGGAGCTGGGTTACACGTTGGACACCCGGAAGGGTACACGGCCACGGATATTATGGCGAGATATAAACGGATGAAAGGGTACAACGTGTTGCACCCGATGGGATGGGACGCGTTTGGTTTACCCGCGGAGCAATACGCCATCGAAACTGGGACGCATCCGAAAGAGACGACGGCGAAGAACGTGAACAGATTTCGAGAGCAGCTGCAATCGTTAGGCTTTAGTTACGATTGGGATCGCGAGGTAGCCACGTGCGATTCTACGTATTATAAATGGACGCAGTGGATATTTATTCAGCTGATGAAGCAAGGCTTGGCGTATCAAGCGGAAGTTCCGGTGAATTGGTGCCCGGCGTTGGGAACGGTTTTAGCGAACGAGGAAGTCATCGATGGATTATCCGAACGAGGTAATCACCCAGTCATTCGTAAACCAATGAAACAGTGGATGTTAAAAATCACAAAGTTCGCCGATCGATTGTTGGAAGATTTGGACGATTTAGATTGGCCAGAGTCCATCAAGGAAATGCAACGCAACTGGATCGGGAGAAGCGAAGGCGCGCAGTTGAAATTTTCCGTCTCGGAAAATGATTCCTCGTTTTTGGAGGTGTATACGACGAGACCGGATACGCTGTACGGTGCGACATATTTAGTCGTCGCACCGGAGCATCCGATGTTGGACCAGCTGACGACTGCGGAAAATAAAGACGTCGTCCAAAAATACGTTAAAGATGCGGCGAACAAATCGGATTTGGAACGAACTGAATTACAAAAGACGAAAAGTGGTGTCTTTTTAGGCACGTACGCGACGCATCCGTTGACTGGGGAGAAGAACGTGCCCATTTGGGTCGCTGATTACGTCTTGGGGTCTTACGGTACCGGAAGTATCATGGCGGTCCCGGCGCACGATCAGCGAGATTTCGAGTTTGCAAAGACTTTTGATTTACCCATCGTACCAGTCGTTCAACCGAGCAAAGAGCACGATTTCGACAAAGAGGCGTACTCAGGAACCGGTAAAATGATGAACTCTCGCGAGTGTGATGGAATGGACATCACGCAGTGCGCGGATGTCATCATCAAAAAACTCGGCGACGACAACATGGGCGAAAGAAAAATCAACTACAAGTTGAGAGATTGGCTCTTCGCGAGGCAAAGATATTGGGGCGAACCGTTTCCAGTCGTGTACGACGACGAAAATCCGGACGTGGCCATTCCAATTTCCGAAAGCGATTTACCTTTGATATTGCCACAAACGGACAACTTTAAACCGTCCGGTTCAGGCGAAGGTCCGTTGGCGAACGTCACGGATTGGGTGAAAACGACCGTTCCCGGGCACCCGGAGAAATCGGCGACGAGAGAAACGAATACCATGCCGCAATGGGCTGGATCGTGTTGGTATTATTTACGATTTATTGATCCCACGAACGAAAACGCATTGATAGACAAATCTTTAGAAAAGTATTGGATGCCGGTGGATTTATACGTCGGCGGCGCCGAACACGCGGTGTTGCATTTGTTATACGCTCGATTTTGGCACAAAGTTCTGTACGACATCGGCGTCGTTTCGACGAAAGAACCGTTCCAGAAATTGGTCTCGCAAGGTATGATATTAGGTGAAGTCGAATACACCGCTTTCGTGGACGAGAAATCCGGCGAATACGTCTCTGCTGGATCAAAAGAAGCTCAAAACGCAATCGCGACGAAACTCGACGGTTCAAAAGTCACCAAAAAAGGCGACGGTTTCGTCTTGACGGAAAACCCGAAAATTAAAGTCAACTCGAGAGCGTTTAAAATGTCAAAATCGAGAGGGAACGTCGTCAATCCCGACGACGTGGTCTCTGAATACGGTGCAGACTCTTTGCGATTATACGAAATGTTCATGGGTCCTCTGACGGACGTGAAAGTGTGGCAAACCTCGGGCGTTTCTGGATGCTACCGTTTCTTAGCTCGAGCGTACCGATTGTTTGAGAACGAAAAAAGCGCGATTACGAACGAAAAAGCTACCGAAGAACAACTTCGCGACACGAATAAAATGATTGCTAAAGTCACCGAAGCGACGGAGACGCTCTCGTTTAACGTAGCCATCGCGGCGATGATGGAATTCACGAACGCGGCGACGAAATGGGAAACGAAACCGAGAGAGTGTTTGGAACCCTTCGCGTTGTGCTTGAGTCCGTACGCGCCGCACTTGAGCGAAGAGTTATACGCTCGATTAAACTCTTCTGAACAACTCCCATCCAACGCCTACGTCGCTTGGCCAAATGCCGACGCGCAATACTTGGTCGAGGATACCATCGAAATGGGCGTCCAAATCAACGGTAAAACCCGCGGATCGATTAAACTCGCCTTAGACGCTACCGAAGATATCGCCGTGCAATTGGCCAAGAGCGAACCGAGCGTGGAGAAGTTTCTGGACGGGAAAGAGATTAAAAAAGTCATCTACAAAGCCGGGAAGATTTTGAACATAGTCGTGCCAAAGTAAAGAAATCAATATATACCATACATAACTAGTATTACACAACCTAATAATTAGGCTCTAAACACACGGTAATATCCTTCTTTGATGTATAATGTTTCATCTATTATTACGTTTGATGAAACTTGAGAAATTTGTCTGTCTTTTCTTCTTCAGAATTCTTCGAAAAAAAACAGTTAGTTACTCGATACTTACACTTACACTCTCGTTTACGTCGGCATGACGACAGCGGCGATGAGAGATGTTTTCTTTTCACCCTTTTTAATGATGATGAAAACTCGACAACCCAACAAAAGCCGGGGTAAAATCACTCTCGCTGTCGTTGTTTACGTCAAAGAGGAAACGAAGAAGAAGAAGAAGAAGAGAAACGTCGGGGTAAAATCTTCTTTCGCTTCTTCGTCTCGAGAAGTGGATAAAAGCGACGACTGTTTTGTCTCCTCCTCTGTGTCCTCCTCCGCAAAGAAGGAAACCTTGTCGTCTGAATCGTCAAAGTTATTATTATTAGAAAATGTCTCGATTGCAATCAAGGACAACATCGACGTCAAAGGATTGAAAACTGGGTGTGGGAACCCAGATTTTCTTCGTGATTTCTCCCCAAAAGCGAAGACTGAAAACGCGCCTTTAGTGGAACATTTATTAAGAGAAGGAGGACACGTGATAGGTAAAACGCACATGGACGAACTCGCGTGGTCGTTACAGGGAGAAAATTATCACTACGGAACACCGAGAAATGAAAGAGCTCTCGGGCGAATCCCGGGTGGAAGTTCGAGCGGGAGCGCGAGCGCGGTTTCGCAAAAGTTGGTGGATTTAGCGGTTGGGACGGATACGGCGGGATCCGTGCGCGTGCCGGCGTCGTTCTGCGGCATTTACTCGATACGGATGACGCATAATTTCGACGAGAGGATGTGTCACGAAGGCATCGTCCCTCTGGCGAAATCGTTCGACGTGCCGGGTTTCTTCGCCAACGATTTAAAAATGTTACTCAGAGCGACGAAAGCGGTTTTGAAAGCGTTTCCCGATAATACTAATAATTCGGAGGAGGAAAGTTCTAATACTAACAGTGATGATGATAGAATCATCAAAGACGTAGTAAAATTCGTAAAACTTGAAGACGCGTTCGCATTAGCGACGGATGAGGCGAGAGGAGCGATTGATACGTATTTAGAAAAAAACGGGATTGAATACGAAACCGTGAAATTAAAAGAAAACCAAAACATTCTGGAATGGTGGGACGATTTTCGGGTGCAACAAACCGACGACGTTTGGAAAGCGCACGGCGAATGGATCCGAAAAAGAAACCCAAAGTTTGGTCCGGGAGTACACGAACGATTCTACGGCGCAGAAGAAGTGAGCGAGGATACGAAAAACGTCGAAAGAGCGAGAGAGATGAACAGAAAACGCGCCGAAATTATTCGGAATGAAGTCTTTCGCCGGCGAAAGAGTAAAACCATTTGTATCGTTCCCGCGGCCGCGTGCGCGCCGCCGAAACTCGACGAAGACGCCTCAGTCGTCAACGACTTGCGCGTGAAAACGTTATCCCTGAGCTCTATATCTGGTCTCACTGGATTACCTGAAGTCGTCGTTCCGTGCGTCTCGAACAAAAACGAGTTACCAATCGGCGTCGGCTTTATCGGTTGGGAACGCAAATGCGACGTCGCTTTACTCCAAACGCTCCTCGAGAAGAGGTTGTGAATGAAGAAGGAAGGGTATGTATTAGTATCTTATTTGTATAATATTATAGTAGTAGTAGTAGTAGTAGTATTATTTAATATCAAAGTACGTGTTATCTAAGTGATGAATTCTCGCGTACCCATCTTCTCCGCCCGAGGTAAAACTCTTCCCGTCCGGGCAAAACGCCAGAGCGTTGATGGGACCGAAATGCCCTCTAATCCCGCCAATTTCCTCCTCGAAAATCTTATGATAAATCTTCGAATCAAATTTCCCTGCTTTACTCGACGTCGTCGTGACTGCCATCGCATCTTGGCCACCACCTAATATGATGTGCTCTCGAATTGGCGAGATAATCGCCGCGTTCACCGGTCTATCCGCGACGTACGTCTTCAAAAGCTCTAAATTCTGCGCGTCGAAAATTTTCGCCGTTTTATCCAAGCTCGCCGTGATCGCGTGCGTTTTATCCGCAGACAACTCCAAGTGTTGAATCGGTTTCCCTTTGTGCGCGTCTCGAGCTTCGTGTAAAACCTTCCCCGTTTCCACGTCCCACACGCGTAAAACGCCGTCCTCCCCCGCGGTTAAAAACGTTTCGTTGAGCGCGCCCCACGCGACTCTATTTAACCTCCCGTTGACGATCCCGTCCCCGCTAATCGTTTTTAAAATCTTGCTCGTTTGCTCCTCTCTGTTCTTTGTAATCTCCACGATGTGTATCGCCGCGTTCACGCCCATAAACGGATCCGTGGTGATTAACATCTTCTCGTCGCCGATTGCAAACGACACCGCTCGTACCGGTTGGTCGAATTGAAACGTCTGGAAACACACTCCACTGCCGACGTCCCAGAGTTTACAACTCGTATCTGCGGATCCAGTGGCTAAAGTTTTCGAATCTCTGGTGATATCCGCGGTCCACACGGCGCCGTTGTGTCCAATGTACGTTCCGACTCTGTTCCCTGTATCTGCGTACCATAACGTCGGGTGGTGATCTTTCGCGCACGTGACGATTAAATCCCCGTCGGCGTTGTATTTAATAAACGTCAGAGGACGCTCGTGGCCTTTTAACAGGATAGGTCTCATTTATAATAATTCTTCTTAATAAGATTACAGCGATAACAGTTGTAAGGTCTTCTCTCTCTGATGTGTGTAGTATAGAAAGCGGCGCAAAGGAGTAGAGTGTTCTTCTTCTTCTGAGACTTTCAGGTCTTTTTCTTTCTTTTTTTGGTGAAAAAACAAGCAACAACACAGAGAAAAAGTAAAAAAAGCGAGAGAGAGAAACAGAAGGGTGAAAAAATCGATTCTCATCAAAAAAGTGTCAAGAATTACGACGACGAGTCTTTTTGGTGTCTGTGTTGTGTGATGGTTTTATTCTTTTATTTACGACTCGTCGTAGTAATTAGCTCTATTGGCTATGTGATCGTATTATATAGTGTGTGTTTATAGCAGTATCTAAATCTATTGTTACTATAGCAGTAGTATCTCGAAATACAGTCGTCGTTTCAGTCGGTATTGTTTTTTTCTTCGCACTCGTACTCTTCCTCGAAATCGTCGAACGCGCGAGAGAGGAGTTTACCTTTACCGCCTCTCTTCTCGGCGATGCGATCGAACGCGTCTTCGAGTTTGCGCCGAGTCGGAACTGGTTTCTTTTTACTACTAGTATTGTTCTGCGGGGCCCCCGACGTGGCGGCGTTGAAGTACACCTCGTCTTCGCTCTCGTCTTCTAAATCGTCGTTTTCTAAATCGTCGTTTTCTAAATCGTCGTCTCCTTCTCTTTCTCTTTCTCCTCCTCGTCCTCGTACTCCTAATCGAGCGGAAGTTCTTCTCTTCCTTCGTAAAGGTTTCATCGGCGTCGGCGGCGGGTGTTTCGGTGGTGCCATGTTCGGCGTCGGCGACGACGGCGCCGCGTCCATGTTGATGGTGTTATTGTTATTGTTGTTACTATTATTATTATTATTGTTATTGCTCGTCGTTCTCCTCGCCGTCGTCGTCGTCGTCGATGTTGTTTTCGCGCTTCCTCTTTCTCCTCCTCCTCCTCTGCGCTGTTTTCGTCCTGATGATGTCTTTTCGTCCTCCTCGAAATTCATTGTTGTTGTTGTTGTAGTTCTTTGTTTTGCTTTTTTCTCGTCGATTATTTTCGTCCGGAGGAGATTCGAGGACGATGAAGGAGGAGAACGCGAGGTGAGTTCGTTTTTATTCGACTTTCCTTTATTCTCGCTTAAAGTTCTTCCGCGCATTAATAATTCTTCTCTCTGCTAAAAATATCTGTATCTCAATTGAGAGATAATTCGCGCAATCAGTCAACGCTCTCTGCGCAATTTTTAGACTCTACTGATTCTCTCTCTTTTCTCTCTCTCTCTCTCTTAGTATTAAAGAGAACGGTCTCTCCGTAAACTGCGCTTTACTGCTACTCTTTTAATCGTCGTTTTTGCTGAGTAGTAGTAAAAAAAGGTTTCACCCGCGCGACTTTTAAGAGAGCACGAGAGAAAGCAATTAATGTGAAGGCGGAACGAGAGGATGATGAATTCACTTAATGTGTGAGGAGAGAGGAAAAAGTGCGACCTGTTTTGGCGGTAAAACTCACTTTCCTCTTTTTTTGCTTTTTTTTTTCTCCTCTGTCTGAGTTAAAAATCAGACTGATAAAATCAATGAAATCCCCCTCTCTCAATCAAGAGCAAAACAAGACAAAAAAAAAAGCAACAAACACCACAAAAACATTTTAAATACACACTCTCTGTCTCTTCTCTATCTCTCTTCTTAGTTCTTCTCTCTCGTTTCAAAAGAAGACGGAGCATTTTTATCAGAGAGTTTGTTTTGTATTTCGAACGCGACGAAAAGAGGAATAAGAGTCTGTTTGTTTCGATTGGTCTTTTGGCGAAACTTTGAGAGCACAAATAGTATACATAAGAAAAGATGATGATGATGAGAATGGCTGCAAATCATCAAGCCCTGACGACGGCGAATTCGACGACGATCGGAAACAGAGGAAAGACGAATTACAATAAAGCGTATTCGACGAAAAAAAGATGTTCTTCGATACTCATCAGAGCATCGTCCTCGGTTTCTCCAACATCCACGGCAGCAAAAGCCGCCGCTTCAGACGACGAGTGGAAAAAGCTCGGCCAAGTCTGCGCCGTTCTCGGCTCGCAATGGGGAGACGAAGGCAAAGGGAAGTTGGTGGATATTTTAGCCCGAGAGTACGAGGTGGTGTGCAGATGTCAAGGCGGGGCGAACGCGGGACACACGATTTACGACGACGAAGGGAAAAAATACGCGTTACATTTAGTCCCGTCGGGGATTTTGAATAAAAAAGCCCTGTGCGTGGTTGGTAACGGAGTCGTTGTCCATTTACCCGGGATGTTTGAAGAGCTGGACGCGTTGGAGAAAGTCGGCGTAGACTGCGCGGGGAGAATGATCGTCTCCGATCGAGCGCACTTATTGTTCGAGTTACACAAAGAAGTGGACGGGTTACGAGAAGCCGAGTTGAGCGGGAACATGATTGGAACGACGAAGAGAGGTATCGGTCCAGCGTACGCGTCGAAAGCGACGAGAAACGGGATCCGAGTCGGCGACATCAAAAACATGGAGACGTTCGCGGAAAAGTTGAAAGCGTTAGCGGCGGATGCGGGGAAGCGATTCGATGGGTTTGAATACGACGTGGACGCGGAGATTGAACGGTATGGGAAAATCCGAGAGAGGATTTTGCCGTTCATCGCGGATACGGTGGAGATTGTCAACCAAGCGCACGCGGATAAGAAGAAAATTTTGGTCGAAGGCGCGAACGCGACGATGTTGGATTTGGATTTTGGCACGTATCCGTTCGTGACATCATCGAATCCGAGCTTAGGTGGGGTATGCTCCGGTCTCGGTTTGGCACCGAACAAGTTTGAAACCATCATCGGCGTCGCCAAAGCGTACACGACGAGAGTCGGAAGCGGACCGTACCCGACCGAGTTGTTTGGCGATTTGGCGGAAGATTTGAGAGCGATTGGGTACGAGTACGGAACAACCACGGGAAGACCGAGACGTATTGGATGGTTGGATATGGTCGCGTTAAACTTTGCGAGTAAAATTAATGGATTCACGCATTTGAACATTACCAAGTTGGATTGTTTGAGCGAGTTGGATGAAATTAAAATCGGCGTCGCGTACAAGTTACAAGACGGTACGGTCACGACGGCGTTTCCAGCCTCGATCGAGGAGTTGGAAAAGGTTGAAGTTGTCTACGAGACCTTGCCGGGTTGGAACTCTGATATTTCTGGAGTGAGAGACTGGAAGGATATGCCGGAAAATGCGAAGAAGTACGTGCAAAGAGTCGAGGAGTTGTCGGGCGGCGTCGAGTGTAGATTTATCGGCGTCGGACCGGGCAGAGACGCCATCGTGATCAAACCTTAACAAAGCACTTAATATTATAATACGATAGAGTAAGTTCTTCTAAGAATGTTTTTAATGTACAACGTTGACTTTTATTAAATAATGATAAATATACTAAACATAATGTCTCTTCTACTCCATTCGAGTGAGAGTTGATTTCATGAACGCGATTGTAACTCCGGCGGCGAAAACCCCCGCGATTCCCGAACCCGCCAAAAAACCGGCGGCTACCAACTGCGATAAACTCTCGAACGAGTCTTTGTTTCTTCGTTCCCACGACCCGGATAAGAACGCACCGAAAAAAACCATCACGGAAAACTCCGGAGGAATGATGAATGCGATTCCCAGCGCCATCGGACTCGGGACGATCTTTTCCGCCAAAAGTCTCGCGCGCGCCGTACCTTTGTATTGCATTTTGAACTCCAAAGTTCTCACGAGAACGGCAAACAAGGCTGCTAAGACGCTCAAAATGACCGCTTGGTGTGGCACACCAACGGCATTACTCCCATCTTCGCTCGATCCAGTCAATACTTCCGCGACTGCTTTCCACGCGAACGCCGAAGGCGCCGGGTATTCGTCGCCGCCTAATTCGTACGTTCGCAAGAACAACAAGAAAGAAGGCACGGCGCCGAGTACACCAAACGGGACGCCTAACATTTGCGCGATCAACTGCGTGCGAGGTGGCAAACGCAAAATGGATCCACATTTGAAATCGTGCATTAAATCTCCCGCTTGTCCGGCACCTCCGCACGCCACCGCAGCCGTGACCAAGTTCGCAATCAATTGTCCGGGATCGAGAAACGCAAAGATGAGTTGGATGATTTTACCCATAGGCCCGATTGGATTTATATCGGTTTCTCCGGCGCATCGGATCGCAATGTATGTCATGAACAAACCAACTGGAATAGACATGATGGAAGTCGTTAATTTCAAACCGAAAAGAATTCTTTGCGAAACCATGGAACTGAACACGGCGAAGAGTAAACCGGTTATCCACCAATTCCGCGGAACGTTTTCTTCGATAGAAAACGGCGTCGCCGAAAGTGTCGCGTCGTTGTCGACTTCTTCAGAGTCGTGTTTAATATTATCCGAGCGCTGCTGCAACTCGTTACTACTAGTGGTAGTAGTAGTAGTTGTTGTTGTTATTGTACTACTATCGTTTGAGGCGGCAAATTTAGCAATCACCATCGCTTTAAACAGCTGCGAAAACGAATCAACCGCCATAAACGTCACCCCGGGCCATAACAACAACCCTCTCGCTCCATTTTTCATGTTAAATACGTTTTCGGTATCGGAAACCCACCCCTTGGATTCCGCGAGAGGACCAATCATCCCCCACGCGATAATCGCTCCGGCTAAAACCGAGTACCCTACTTTCTCGCCCATCAACATCCCTCCGCCGACCAAGGCAAAATCTAATCGAATCCCGAATCCACGTCTCACTAACTCGTGCAAACCTAAGAACACTAGTATTGGTGGCTTTAAAAACCTCGGGAACTTCCACGCAACCATCGCCGTCGCGAACGAGATGAGCGCGGCGCAGAGAAGTGATTTAAACTGTTTCCTCGCGCGATCTTCTGGTTGTTGTTGTTGATGATGAAAATGTTCTTCGTCCGCCGTTGTTTTCGTGGAAGAACTGTTACCGTTACCACCACCTTTTTCCCCCATTTCCACGTTCAAACTACTACTATTACTACTACTGTTACCACTGGGCAACGCGAACGCGGCGCGTATGCACTCCGCAGTCGCCGTCCCGCTGGGAAACTTTAAGCGATGTTGCACCAAAAAATGGTCTCTCAGCGGCACCGCGAGAAACACGCCTAAATACGCCACCGATATCGACCAACTCGCCAGGCCTAAATACGAAAATTCATACCCGAGTAACGCCAACGCAGGCATAGGTCCAATCAACCCCGCGGACATGGTCATCGACCCCGCCGCCGAGGCGACCGTCTGCGCCACGTTCGCTTCCTCCATGGAAAATGCAAGTTTTGGTTTAATCAAGGCAAACAAACCGATGGATATGCACGCCGCTAAAACCGACCCTGCTTGCGACCACCCCGTTTTTAACCCGAACGAAACGTTCATGGAGGCGATGATTATCCCTACCATCGCGCCGGAGATGATTGCTCGCACCGTTAATGCCTTATTCGATGATTTCAATGTTGTTCCTGAAGCAGTTACTAATGTTGGTGTTGGTGCGTGATGATGATTTTGATGATGATACATTTGTTCTTCTTGTTGTTTCCAATCGAAAGTTTCAACAGTTTCAATCGAACGACACGCGCGCAAAGAATACGTCCTCCGACTCCAACGCACTTCTCCCTCTCAGTTTTGGGCGATCGATTCGAGATCGGTTCTTTTTCAAGGAGTAGTACTACAAGTAGTACTTTCCTCCATTTTGCTTGATTTTTTTTAAGGAAAAGTGGATAAAATTCTCCAAAATTAAAGAGATACACTCTTATTGCGCACTGCGACTACTCTAACACTACGACTCACACGCAACACATAAAATGTTGACTTTGATGCGCAGCACGAATGCGACAAAAACCAGTTTTGGTGCGATGATGCCACAAAAGCCTTCAAGAAGAAGAATGAACGCTTTTAGGACGACGACGACGACTCGTTTTACGACGACGACGACGAAAATTGGCGGCACGGGGAACAGTAAAAGAATGAGTAAAAGAGGTGGAGAGGACGTAATAATCGTTCGTTCGAGCGCTGGAGCAGTTTTAGGAGGAGGAGGAGAACTAAACGAAGAAGAGCGAGCGAGGAAACTTTTAGGCATCAGCGTGAGCGACGACGCGTTAGCCATTCAACAAGCCGTGAACAAGAAAAAGATGTTGTACAAAGGCGATAACGAGAAACTGCGAGAAGTGGAATCCGCGTACGACACGATACAACGAGCGAGTTTACAAGCGAGAATGTCCGGGAAGAAAATAGAGTCCAAATCGGTGTTGAACGCGGACGTAATTCGATCGAAATGGCAGCCGCGATGGTGCCCGTCGCCGAACAAAGATTTGTTCGTGAACTACGGCATCGCGACGGCGTGTTTTTTAGTCACCTGGGCGCAACCGCACAACATGAGATCGTTGCAAGTGACTATTTTTGGTGCCATTGCGATGGCGTTCCGCATGTTCATTAAGCTCGTGGACGTGGACCCGGGACCTAATCCGAAATTGGACCAAGCGGGCGCGGTCAAACATAACAACATGAGATTCGCGAGGTCGTTCGTGTTTTGCATCGGCGGGTTCGCCGCGTGCGTGTTGGCTTTTTACTGGTTGCCAAACTTTATCATTGAAACGTTGAACATTAAGGTGCCACTGTGGGCGCTGTTGGAACAAGAGTTGGGGGTTTCCTTTTTGACGTTGAGTTCGTTGGCAACTTTGGTCACGTTTTACCGTTAATTAATACAACTTTTCACGTACGTAAGTATTAAATATATTAAAAGCAATACTGATCCAACCGCGCGCGTTTTCGCCGTGTTTGCGGTAAATACAAATTCACGTTGTCTTCTTCTTCTCTTCCTCGTTTTCCTGTCGTTTTTCAACGTGTTCTTTTATCTTGTTGTTTTCGTCGTCTTTCTTCGTTTACAGAAGAAAGAAGAGTTTCTATTTTAGGAAGGATTTTGTCAAATTTAAACGCTTTTTTTTCGCTTTTGATGTAAAAAAGTTGGTCAAAAGAAGAAGAGCTATGCTGACCAGACAAAAGACGAGGAAGAAGAGGGATGATGATCTCGCCCCGTCCTCCTCCGCGTTTGGGAGTTCGTTCAATCTTCGCGACGACGATGTAGACGACGATGTAGACGACGATAAAAATAAGCAGAAGAAGAAGACGTTCTTCGCTCCCGGGGAAGAAGAAGAGACAACAAATCACATGCGAGAAACGTTCGTTTTACTTTTCTTGATCGCATCGATATCGTTTTCGTACGTGTTCGCGTTTAGCGCGAAGCTCGGGTACGGGAGAGAAACGTATCGCTTCCTCGCGAGCGAGAAAGAACAGTACGAGCTGGAGTTGGTATCGTTGTCGGTGGTTTTGCTCTGCGTTCTTTTCGTGTTTGACGGTTTGTTTCGTTTCGAAGGCGAGAGTGAAAATAGCGCGAGAAGTATGAGTAGCGACGATAGTACTGTTGCGGATGTAAAGAAAGCGGATGATCGAGAGAACGACGAATTAAAACCAAGTTCGTTTAAACGAGCAATCAGAAACGGTGCGCTCGCTTTCGCCGCCGTGCTCTTTGTCGCCTCGGCGACTTTATCGGCAAAGACTTACCCGCAAGCGCCGCCGACGATGTTCGTGTGTTGCGCGCCGATGTTCGTCGCTCTGTGTAAGAGGTGGTTTCGCAGCTCTACGTCAAAGTTTTTAATGAAAACAGCGTCGGCGTTGATATTTTCTGCGCTCGGTATTGCTCTTTGGTTAGCGTTTGTGGTTTACTACTCCGAAAAAGAAGGAGACGACGGAAACGACGATGAAAATGGATTGTATTGGTCCGAGGTGAAGAGCGAGTACATGGAAGACGCGGGATGCCCGACAGACACGGAAGAGAACGATGAGTGTCTCGCCGCGTATATCATGTGGTTCACTCCTATGCTTGCAATCTTAGCGTGCACTTTGTTTTCGTGTTTCACGTACGTTCTCGGTCTCGCCGTTCGAGAGGAAAATAGTACTACCGATACTCGCAATAAGACAAAATTTGCCGCGAGAGCGTTTGCGTTCACATTCGCCTTGGCGGGTTTAGGCATTTGGATCTCGGCGTCGTTATCCGGTGGCGCAGAAGAACTATCCACTTTGCTCTTATCTTTCTCTATGGCGGCTTTATTCGTTCTCGGTGTTGGAACCGTCTTCGCGCTTGGCGGCGCCGAAAACGCTAAACAGAAGGCGTTGGAATCCTCCTCGTTCCTCCGAGCGACGTCGAAAGTGGTCACGGAAACGCACGTTGACGCGTTTCGAGCGATTGTATTATCCACACCGTTGACGCTATTGATTCCGATTATGTTATTTCTTTCCGTAATAAATCAGTTCGTTCGGAGATTTGTGAATACTTCTCAGAGGGGATTTTCGATGGACGAGAAATTGCACCGCGGTTGGTTCACTTATCGCGTGAGCGCGTTTTTGTCCTCCGCTTCGGAATGGCGATGGACGGCTATTTTCATCAATTTACACTATTGGATATGTCTGTTAGTCTCTTTGAATGTTCTAGCCGGGACGTTTACGGTTGTATTCCTGTCGTGGTTGCGAGTGAAACTCGCGAAAGCTGGGTTTGCGTTCACCTACGTCGTCTTCTCCCTCGTCGGCTTGGCGATGTTTTTAATTCCAGTCATTCCGGGCATCCCGGTGTATTTGACTGGCGGTATTTTGTTGACCGATGAATCGTCGGTGAATTTTTTCAAGAAAGCGTTGTCTGAAAGTGGAGAAACGCCGAGCGAAACGAAAAGTTACGTCTGCGCTTTACTCGCCGCCTCCGGCGCTTGTTTCGTCGTCAAACTCCTCGCCGTGGCCATGCAGCAAAAACTCATCGGCGAACGGCTCGGGAAACGCGTATGGGTTCGACAAACGGTCGGTATAAACACAAACGCTATGCGTGCGGCAAAGTTGGTTCTCTCTAAGAGAGGATTCTCCAAAGCTAAAGTGGCTCTTTTAGTCGGTGGTCCGGATTGGCCGACGAGCGTGTTGACTGGCATTTTGAATTTGAACGTGTTTGAGATGTTGTTAGGGACGGTTCCGGTGATTTTCCCGGTGATTACGACGGTGTTAGCTGGAGCGTTCATGTTAAAGCAAGGTACGAACTCGATGTGTGGCAATAATGGTGATCAGTCTTATACTAAATCATCCTCAAATACGAGCGGCCTGTGGAGTTCCATCGCGGACGTCGCGTTACTGGTCACCGCCGTCGTCCAAGGCACGTGTTTACTCTTGGGCATTTATTACGTTGAAAAAACGTCAAGAGAGTGCAAAGAAGAGCTCGCACAGCTCCCGTACGACGAAGAAGTGATGCACATAGAAGAAGAGACCAAAAGAGAAAAAGAGATCAAGGAAAATATCGGAAACTTTTTCAAGCTCGAGCCGCGCGACCGAACGTTGCTCGTATTTTCAACCGCGATTTGTTTACTTTCGTTTTGGGTCATTCAGCTCGGACCGACGTTCATTGGCGAGGACGAAGCCGTTTTAAAAGAGTATCAGTTGACAGATTGCGTCTCGCATACGTTGAAAGGTCGAGTGTGGACGGTAGTGACCAGTATCGGATGGCTCGCTATTCTCGCTTTTATTTTTTCGATGTTTACGCTGTGGACGTTTAACGCGCGACTGAATGGGAAGGTGCAAGATGTTCTCGATAAAGAATACGCGATTGAAAATGGCATCGAAGATTTCTCGGACGGCGATGATGAGAACAACAGCGACGCCTGTGATGGTATTCGTATGTAATTATTGTTATTTAAGCTTTTCTACTAAAAATATTTATACTCTTCAAGATTGACTCTCGGAAAATTCGCTCCCGAAGGATTCGCTCCTCGCTCTTTTCGCTCTTTTTGGCGAAGCGCTGCGACTACCAAAACTTCTACTCGGACTGGCGTTTCTGCGTGTGCCTCGTTGTTGCCTATCTCTGCTATCGTCTCGTTTTCGTCCTTCGCCTCCTCCGCGTCTTCTGGGTGGCGATCGAGACCGAGACCGAGACCGAGACGCTCTTTTTCTTTCTTCTCCTCTCGCCGCTCCTCGAGGCGGCGGCGGAACCTCTACCTGTCTCGGAGGTGGTGGAACCTCCTGTCTCGGAGGCGGCGGGACGTTCATCTTTTTTCTCTCTCCTTCTTTCTCATTTTTTCCATCCTCCGAATCGCTATGTTCCTCCTCTTTCCTCTTCTTCGAGTGGCGTTTCTCTTCTTCATTTTCTTCTTTTCCTTCTCTCTTCTTCT
>JACLAA010005440.1_pt1 | contig 26986 bp, 14 predicted proteins | sample 8027891 | NCBI WGS metagenome assembly JACLAA01 (sample SAMN15724900, study PRJNA655200) | protist metagenome | isolation source: fluorescence activated cell sorting (FACS) single amplified genomes of... | place: Spain: Blaines Bay Microbial Observatory, Mediterranean Sea | collected 2016-01-19 | reverse complement strand
AAAAGTCCAAATTATGCGAAAGTATTAAACCGGACGATTCGTTTTGGACGTTGGAGGACAATCGCGAAGTCCGATTAACGCTCACTAAATCCAACCAAATGAGTTGGTGGGAAAACGTAATAAAAGGCGACCCGAGAATAGACACGAAGAAAGTTGTCCCGGAAAACTCCAACTTGGCCGATTTAGACGGCGAAACGCGATCGACCGTGGAAAAAATGATGTACGACCAACGGCAAAAAGCCGCCGGGAAACCAACCAGCGACCAAGAAAGCAAGATGGGTTTGATGAAAAAGTTCATGGAGAGCCATCCGGAGATGGATTTCAGCAACTGCAAATTCGACGACGGCGTCTTACCGGCCGGCGCCTTTAATGGACAATGACGATGAGAAGAAGAAGAAGAAAAAGAAAGAGAAAACACGACGAGAGAGCGCGCACGTACGCATAGAAGAAATATAATATACTAAGAAGGTGGTAATATAAAAATCTTACAACAAAGAAGCTACGGTAAGTATCGTCATCAGTCCTCTTCACTGGACGATCATCATTTCTTCTTCTCCTTTTCCTCCTCTTCCTCGTCTTCATCAACCCCGCTAATCCACAAGACGTTGTTACACCTTATCAAAACCTCCCCCAAATTCCCGGTTTCCTCTCCGTCGATTATTTCCATCGTGTTTGCGAGTTGCACGTTCATGTACGCGTCCGTGGAGACTAAAAAACCTTTATACGCCATGCCGGACCATTTTAACTTCACGAGGACTTTTTTCCCGGTTAACGATTGTAAGAACGGTTTCGGGTTGATCGGGACGAACGACGGACCCATTGGTATTGTTTATGAAAAGTAGTGCGTACTTCTCGTCGTAGTCTTTCCTATTTTGCTTTTTTTGCTCTTCTTCTTCTTCTTCTCTGAAGAGTCTTTTCCCAATGTACTACTACTACTACTACTTTTAACAAGAGTACTAATTAGAGCCGTCTGATGATGTTTTTGTTGTTGTTGTTGTTGTTGTCTCTTTCTGTTGTTGCTTTCAAAAAAAAATGAAGTTTTGAGGAGGACTGACTGCCCTTTTTTTTTTCTTCAAAAAACACACACAAAAAAAATTTTAGACACGAAAGTAAAATCTCTCTCTCATCATCATCATCATCATCACTTTTTATTAAGGAGCTTTTAAGAAGAAGAAAATAACGATGTCGAATACTCGCAACAACAACAACAACAACAGTTATAACGAGACTAAGAAGAGGGCGACGAAGGTATCTAAAGAGGACGAACCGACGTCGCCGAAGATTTTTCTCTCGATTACTTTCGGCATTCTTTTCATTCTGAGCTTGATTTTCGGGAAAGCTGGGTCGTTTTCCTCATCTTCTTCTTCTTTATCATTAAACGTTGCGGATGATGCGAATCAAATGTCCTCGGTGGACGACGACGCCCCGGACGTTGGCTTAACGTCGTACGAAGAACAACACGTGGACCCGTCTGAAGTGGCCAAGGAGCCAATCGAAGAGTCGTTGGCGAAAGATGACGGGGAAGAGCACTCGGATTTAGACGGCGATTTGGATTATCACTTAGACCAACCGGTGCAGAAACCGAAAACGGAGGTGGATAATTGCAAGAAATGCAAGAAAGTTACAGTGCCGGAAATGTGCGGGTACGCGCCGAAGAGGACGATGGAAGATTTGTCGGTCACTATGAAGAAGAGGAGGATATTGTCGTTCGACTTGGAGGAGAGCGAGGAGGAGGATTCAGACGACGATGAGGCGAAGAGTAGCAACATTTTAAACATTACTACTAGAATAGGACTTCGGAAGTTATTGAAAGGGCACCAGGCGTTTCAAACGGACAGAAACCGAGCGTTGGCGAAATCGAGGCAACCGGATTTCAAGCCGCCTCCAGAGAGCGTCCGAGAGGAGGTTTTGAAACATTACAAGATGTGGCAATCGGATTCGGCGTGCACGATGTGGACGAGAACGTGCGTGAAAAGACATCTGGAAGGCGACGATATGGGTTTTAAGCGAGGTCCGGAACAGTATTTCAAAGATAAGAAAATGCCCGGGTTGGATGGCTCCTTAGTTTTTCCGGATTTGAAACGAGGCGAGTTGGGGACGTGCGCGCTCGTCGCCGTGGCGGATAACATGTTAGGGAAAGGACGAGGTCCGGAAATCGACAATCACGACACCGTTTTTCGGTACAACGGGCCTTTGAAAGCATATAAGAAGGATATTGGGGTGAAAGGCGACGTGTATTATTGGAAGCAAAGACGCGATGAGAAACAATACGGCGTAGAGGGACAAAAAGCGAACAAGTACTACATGTGGAAAGACGCCGCGAAATATTGGATGTTCGGCGATAAGAAGGAATTTTCAAAGTTAACTTTTAGAGGTAAACAGTTGTTGTGGGAGACACCGATGGCTTCGGAGATGGTTGGGAACGTCTATGCCAAATACCACGACGAGTTGAACATTAAAACCAAACACGCGAGCACCGGCGGGTTTAAATTAGCCATGTCCGTCCTCGCGAGCGGTTTGTGCACGAGATTAGATTTATACGGATTTTCGAGTAAAGGTGGGGGCAGGTATTTTAAGAATGCGGTCGTTAATACCGTGCATTTGATCGGGCTGGAACATTATGCCTTACGAGTGGCCATGGAGGAGAATTACGGGGTGTGCGTGTACGACTAAATAAATAATCGATTCTTTAAATTATGTTATTGATATGAAGACGGTATTTCATCATGTACTACACAACAATTCTTGCTATTCATCTACGGCGTCTATATTTAATACAATTTTTTTTAGTAATCATCAAAGCTGCCTTGCGTATCGTCGGACTCGTAGCAATACTCGTTCAAATCCGGCGAGTCGAGCTCGAAAAACTCTTCGAAGACTTTCTGCAACCCGGGAACGCCCGCTTTCGAGAGGCGAACGAAATACTCTTGCGACTCGTTGAAACCGGTTTTGGTGATTCCAGCGGTTAACTTGTTCGTGAATGATTTCGGGAGTCTCAACATGGAGAGCTGCGCCGTGATTTTCCTCTCGCATAAAATCTCGTGTAAACGCACGAGATCGGCGCGGTTACGGTACATCGTACACGTGACATCGTTCGGGCCTCGAATGACGAATTTGTACCGCATGATATCCGCAGATTCATTCAGAGTGTCTTGCGAAGGAATCGTTTTCACCGGCGATAAGGTCATCATCAGCGGGTCCTCGCTTTTTTTTCGTTCAAGTTCTGATCCCGACTCGTTGATCTCGTTGACGACTTCTTGAACGCTTCGCGATTGCTGTTTCTTTTCTTCCTCCCGGAGAAAATCATCTTGCGACTTCCTGCGATTTCGCAACGGCGAAAAATGTCCGAAGAAATCGCAACTTCGGGTGGCTTTCCTGATCGCCTCGTCCTCGTCGCTGCTCCAACCGCTGGTTGGAACAAACATTTTCTTCTTCTTGGAAGACACGTCGCCATCTTTCATTCTCTTGGCGGAAACCAACGAGACTGACCAGCCTTTGTCTGGACCGCAAAAGCCACCGCTCGAGCGTTCAACCCGCTGTCTGGCGAGAATCCGTAAGGACGAATTACTTTTCATCGTTTCCGTCGCGCTCAACATCTTCATGCCATTGATGATTAACTCGTCGCAGTCGAACGCCTCCGTGGCGATTTCTAAAGTCCTCTCTTCATCTTTTAACTTTTCGCCGTGATGAAATAAGAACTCATACGCGATGTGATGAAGTAAGCGAGAGGACAACGGCGGTGGAGAGAGGATGATCGCATCCAAGATTCGTAAGACGACGTTTGGCGGGAAGAATCCAGCGCCTATGCGAGTGAAGATCTTCCCGACCAAATTAGTATGCACGCGTTCCAAGGAAGAGTTGTGTCTCGTTCGCTCCTCCAACACAATCGTCTCCGTCGTCACTTCTGCTTCGTCCAAAAACAAGTTGACGTCTTCAGCGAGGCACACTAACGTCCAAAACGCATTCTCTTCGTTGCCTTTGAAAACGAGCAAAGACATTGCCGCTGCGACGACGTGTGATTTTTCCAAATCTCTCGGCGAGCGCGCGCTGAAAGCCATCAAAACACGTTCCATTTTCCCGAAATATTGTAATGATGTTGAGTCCATATAGTTTTCCGGTAATCTAAATTGATCTTCGTCGTCTTCTTCTTCATCTTCGTCGTCGTCGTCGTTGTTGTTGTTGTTCGCTTTCTTCTTACCTTCTCTCCCTTCCTCCTCTTTGATGCTCGATACTCGCGCCGGGAACATATTCAATTTCTCAAAGAAAGAACCCGTCAAGAGTTGCATGATTGCGTTTTGCGGTTCCTCTTTGGTAGTATCAGCGGTATCGTCCCTATCGTTTGAGGTGCCATCACTTTCGCTACTCGTCGTTCGTTCAAGAGCGTCGCCTTCGAAGACGAAGACGCCTTCTTCGTCGTCTTCTTTTTTAAAGCCTCTCAACCCGTGGGGCGAACGCGGGGGCGACCCGACGAAAGTCTCTCCAAAACTGTTCATCGCCTGGATGTGATTTTGATGTTGCGAAAATCTTGGGCTGGCGGAGTTGCTATACATTTCGCCGCCGCTCGAAGACTCGTTCCCGCTACTCGTCATCGACGATTGGCCGCGCGCGCTACTCGATCTCAACCTATCTAACGATTCAGTAACTAATTCGTGCTGTATCTTTTGGTCTTCTTCTCCTCCTTCTTCTTCTTCTTCTTCTTTGCGTTCTTTCATCGAGTCGATGGCGCCTAGCGAGTATCTCGGATGATCCGGAAACACGTTGATCAAATCTACTCTGACGCTCGCGCGTTCGCGATCGAATCGTTCTCTTTCGCTCAATTGCGAGTACTCCTCGTACGTCTTCTCGCAATTATCCCGCTTCGATTTCACGGATAACGCGTCCAACCACGCTTTCGCTCTCTTTTTCTCCGGTAAACCGTTTCTGGCAACTTCGCGTTGGCACTGAATCAACGCTTCGTTTATAGCCGAGTTGGTGACGTTGGTCACGCTACTCCCGGAACTCCCGCTCGTCCTCTTCGCCTCTTTCCACACCTTCCTGGCTTTCGAGTACCTCGCGTAACTCTCGCTCGCTCTGTCTTTTTGTTTCATCAACTGTTTCCTCGCTTTCGAGTACGCCTTCTCTTTCCTCTCGTCCACCGGAAACCCGTAACAATACCCGTCCAATCGAGCGACGGTGCACGGCTTGGTCTGTAATCCGTACTCGTCCGTTTTCGCCGTCGAACTTATCATAGACGAAGTGGACGAACATCTTCCCATCCGTTGCACGACGTTGCTTTTAATACCTTGATTTTGTTGTTTACTCTCTCCTCCGTTGTTTATTATGTTGGTTCTCTCTTCAGGATTCTCGTCTGAATCGTTTTCGTTCTTATTCCCCGACGACGACGATTCTCCTCGAATCCGCTCGCCATTCGCAACCTGCAAATCCTCCTCCGAACTCGCCACGGACGATCCTTCTCGACTGTTGTTGCTCGTCGCCGTCGTGAACTGTAAATTTCTCCTCGGACTTTGACCTCTCGAATTTAATAACACCTGATCGTCATCTTCGGTCATCGAACGCGATCGCGATTGAGGCGATGAGTCTTCTTGGTCTTCTTCTTCCGAGCGCTGATGATGATGATTCCCCGGAGAAGTCGTTTTGTCTCGTCTGTCCTCCGTTTTTGGAATAACTTTTCTGATTTTAATCGGGGTGATGTTGTTGTTCCCTCTGGACACTTTGTCGTCTCGATTTTGATCCGCATTCGTCAACGAGATCGTCATCTTTAGAGATCGCCTTTTTTTCGTTAAAACGCGATGAAGCGTCGTGTGCACAAAACAGTGCGCTCGACGAAGAAGAGGATGCTGCGCTGACGATGATGATTTTTGTGCTGTCGTCTTTTCGGAAAGGTCACGGAAAGGTCAGGTCACGTTATCTCTCTCGTTCGTCTGCTCTCTCGTTCGATCTGTCTAAAAAATATCTTCGGCTGAGAATTTAATAGGGCGACCGAACGAGTACTCGTAACGCCTTTTTTTTTGCAAAAAGAAGGTCAAACACATTTAAAAAAACAATCGCGAGATCAAAGGACGCATCACCACGATGAACGCAGAAGAAGAAGAAGAAGAAGAAGAAGAAGAAGAAGAAGAGACGCAGAGGAAGAGGAGGACTTTAATAAACGGGTTTTCCTCCTCGTTCGAGGGAAGGAGAGACGATATCGCGAAACGGGTGGAATTGTTTAGGAGAGATACAGAAGAAGAAGAAGAAGAAGAAGAAGAACATCATCATAATAATCGGGAATTCACGAACGCGCTGAGAGAGGCGCTTCGAGATGTCTCGTCGACGATGAACAAACGAGAAGAAGATAAAAAGGAAGAGAACTGTTTAACATCGTTGAGTAGTAAAAAATCCATCGCCACGCAGACGGAACGAAATGTGAAAAGGATCATGAACAAACGGTTGGAGCGGGTGAAGAAGATGACGGATTACGTCGCCGTCGCGTCGTGGGGTGGTGGTGGTAAGAGTTTTAGCGTCGAGGATGATGATACCAGGAGATTGTGCCACGACGCGAGGATGATGATGGAAGAAAAGAAGAAACGGTTGAAACCGGGAAGCGCGGCGTCCACTCGAAGGATTACCAAGCCGTTAAAAGACTGGATGTACGAGAACGTTCATCACCCGTATCCGTCGAGAAAAGAGAAGATGGTTCTGTCGCAGGCGACTGGGATGTCTCCAGGACAAATTTCAAACTGGTGCATTAACTTTAGAGGAAGAAAAATGAGGCCTCTCGTTCGCGAGTTTGTCGAGGAGGCGCGTAAAGTAGTACAGAAGTAGTCTCTTTTAAGTATTAATCAATCAAAGAATTATTGCTTTTATATTATATGTCTATTTTGTTAAATATTAGTGAACTACATCCTCAATTATTATTTGTTAGTATTACCGACGGCGGCGGCGGCAGTTGCCTCCTTCGCATCATCATCCAGCGCTTGGTTCGTTCCTTTGCCTTCTACACTCGACGTATTATTTTTATATTTCTCCGTCGTCTCTTTATATTTCTTGGAATCTAAAAACTGGACGATAACCGCGGATATATTATCGCATCCCAATCCGCTCCCTCTCGTGTCCGTGGCGCAACACGCATCGCACAATTCCTCGGTGATTTTCGAGAGATGTTCTGGCGGCACCACACCGTCTTTCGTTGAACTATAACACAACCGCTCGCGAACAAAGTCCACGCACTCTTGACTGGTCATCACGTCCCAAACGCCGTCGCAGGCGATTATTATAAACTCGTCTTGGTCCTGTTCGTATTTAAACGTTTTCACTTCGGGATTAGCAGTCACGCAATATAACTCTGGCGGCAAGTCGTCCGGGACGTTGTTTCTTTTATATTCGAAATCGCCGATGGCTCTAGACAACGCCAACGACCCATTCACGCGACCGTCGGCCACGAACCCTCCCGCCTTGACAATTCTCTCGCATTCGTCCTCGTCCGTAGGTTTATGATCTCGAGACATGTCGATAGCTTTACCGTCTCTACACAACACCGCTCTCGAGTCGCCGGCGTTGGCGCATATAATTTCCCCGTTTCTCAACGCGACCGAAACCGCCGCCGCGCCGGCGACTGGACCTTCCCATTCGCTCAACTCTTCCTCGGATAAAGGCACGAACTTCTTTTTACCGCCGCCGGCAGAAGACGTAGACGCGACGGGTTGTTCGTTCGCCGCCGTATTCTTAGAACTATCTTTCCCGATTTCTCCTCCTTCCTTTCTCTCGCCATTCTTTTTATTCACCTCTTCTTCCTCCTCCTCGTCGTCGTCATTCGTTAAACTCGGAATGATTAAATCCACCTCCTCGCTCGGCGTCCCTTCCGCCAACAACCTCTCCTTGAGCGCCCTTCGAATGGCTTCGTTCACGTTTCTCGAGCCTCCCGCCGACATTTTTTCATCCTCATCCTCTTCTTCCTCCCGAAACCGTCTCCTCCCGCTCAACTCCGCCAACTCTTGCGCGTTCGTTTTATCCTTCATGACTTCGTCGATTTTCATAAACGACTCCACCAACGCCTGTTTCAAATCGTTTTCTTCCTTGTACGCGTTCGTATCTTTCAATATTTGCGGAAGGTACCTCCCTGCGTACAAAGCGACTTCCTTCCCGCCGTGGCCGTCAAACACCGCGAAGAAGGACGTGTTTTCGTCTAAATCCGGCACCGCGCAGTGCGAATCCTCCATGCTTGTCCTCCAGCCTTGCATCGCACTCGTCCCGAACTTCACTTTCACGTTCCCGCCGTCTGAACTTTCTTTCTCTTTTACCGGTTGCGAGAGGTACGCGCCCATTATTCGTATATTTGTCTGTTTTATTCTCTCTCTTCTCTGGATGATTGTGTCTTTCTGTCTCTCACTCTTTATGCGTGTGTGTGTACTCCTCGTGCTAAAAATTCTTCGACGTCGTTCGTCAACTGTTTGTAGATCGTTTCTCCCGAACGAAGATGAGATGATCAACACTCTCGCTCTCAAAACGAAACAACAACAACAACAGTCGCGCGTTTAATACTAACACTCTGTCGTCGAGACGGAAGAAGAGAACAACAACCAGCGTGTAAGGGCGGTGAGAGAGACACTTTTTCGGACGTCGTGGTAAAGTTTTAGAGCGATGATGACACTTTGAGAATGTGGGAGAATCGTGCGATTCAAACGAAGAAAAATGCGTGCGTCAGCACATTTTTTTCACCTTTTTTTCTTTTTGGGTTTTCATCATCGATTTTGCACTCAAACAACTGTCAAACATCATCTCTTTTTTAATAAAACGCAGAAAAGAGTCACACTGGTACTACTACGGTAGTAGTATATATATACGCGCGAATGTGAGTCGTGTGGTAGTATATGGTATTACAAATTATCCGGCCCGTTTGCTCTTCGTACGATGGAGGCACCGGAGATGTTGGTGAATCCCCCGTTCCCTCCTGATCCTTCGGTATCGGCGGTGTTTTCGGTACCGTCCTCGGCGGCGGCGGCGTTTTGAGCGTCGCGGTTACCGCGGTGGTGGTCGTCATCATTGTCGTCGTCGTCGTCGTCGCCTGCGTTTCCTTGGTAATACGGGATATACGGCAAACGTTCGTCTTCTTCCTCGTCGGAGCGGTGGTCGTCGTCGTCGTCGCCGAATTGGTTGTTCCAGTCGTCGTTTGCGGTCGAGCCGCCGCCGCGCTCGTCGACGCCGCGGCGGGCGGACGACGGTTCGTTCTTCTTCGATTTGAAGCGGTCGGCGTAGTCGTGCGAGTACAAGTTCGCGCCTCCTGGGAAAGCATCCGCGCCCTCGGCTTCGCCGTCAACACCACCGCCGCCACTCGATCGTCTCTCCGCCATGATTCGTTCCGCTTTTTCGCCCAACGTTAAGCTCGTGTTTTCTTGAATGACGTCTTTTCTTGTCATGACGCCGACGACTAACGGTTTATCCGGAGTCACGTACAAGTGTCGCAAACCCATCGTTCGGAAAATGCGGTAGGCTCTGGAGACTCTCGCATCCGCGTGGGTGATGAACGGGTGGCGTTGCATCAATCGGGAGACGTCGATCCACGCCGAGTCCATCTCCACGGACGATAAAGACGCGGCGACTTCGGCGACGTGCGGTGACTTGAACGGAATCTGCTTCAACTTATCTAGCAAGTCGTCTCTGTCTTTGGCCGTGGTGTAGCCGTACACGTCCGCCGGTCGAGACTCTGGGTTCCCATCGAAGAAACCTATTCTGTGCGTGATCATTTTCAACAAACGATTTCGGGTAATCGTGCCGTGTAACTCGAACGGCTCTCCCGGCTTCGTGGGCGGATTCTCCGTCACCGGAAACGCGCCGTGATCGTTCGAGGCTAAGATACCGATCAAATCCCTCACGCGCATGCGCGGTTTGATCGTAATCATGGTTTTCGCCATGACTTCGTTGACGCGTAATTTATCCCCGGCTGGCCCGGCTAATTCCGGTTCTTCCAAGAACGGCGCGCCTCTAATTTTGATGTGCGTGTCATAAATCCCATGGGAGAACCGATCGCCGACTGCTTTGGCGCAGAAAATAGTCAACATTAACGGAATGATTAATTGCATCGATCCCGTCGTTTCCATGACCAAAACGGTAATACTTATGGTCATTCGAGTTGCCCCGCCTAAACTCGCGGCGGCCCCGATAACCGCGTACGCGTGTAAATCTATTTGCACGTCGGTTAATATCCAACCGCTGACAGAGTTGACGATCCTCCCACAAATTTGGCCCATGGCTGAGCCGACCGCCAAAGACGGGACGAATAAACCCGTGGGCGCACCAACGCCGTACGTCACCGTCATTAACGAAAACATCGCTAAGAAGTAAAACACTAATAAATCAAATCGAAACAAAAACTCGTGCGCTTGCCCATTCTCGCCAACTTCGCCCAGGTGCAAGAGAAATTTGAACGATTGCGACAGAGGAACGAAGAACAATTGACCGTAAGAGCTGTAATATCCCTCCGGACAATACATTTTCGAGAAGAAATCCGTACGAATTTCCTCCTTACTCGCTTCGCCGTACTCAAACCTGTCCAACTCGTTGGCTAGATTCGTGTGTCCGTCTCTCAGCGGCGCCGGGATTTCTAAACACGGACTCGCCGCCATAAAGACAAACATGACCGTAAAAGTTAACGCGGCGACCGCGACGACTTCTAAAAATCGTCTGAACTTATCGTTTACCGGTATGTATTTCGCTCGCCACGCGGTCACTCGTACGTTCAAGTTGACGAACAACGCGCCGATGTAGCCGCCTAAACATCCAATCATCGCAAAGATTGGCACCTCCCAAAAGTACCACCAGTACTGTTTCGAGTAGTTCGCCTCGTCGTCGGTGTATAAACCAAAATCTCTGTGCGTCCCGAATTTCGCGCGCGCGAAATCTGTGGCGTCGAAGTCCAACTGCTCTAACCAGTGCGAGGTCAACACGCCGACGCACGTGGCCAAAAAGCCTCGCCACAACATGGACGAGTTATAAAACGACGTCCCTTCCTCTACGGTGAACAACATTCCACCGATTGGGGCGCCAAATGCAACCGCAACACCCGTCGCGGTACCAATAGCCACAAAATCTCGCTTATCTCTATCGTTTCTAAAATGGTTCGGTCTTCTGGTTTTGAACCCGAGCGAGTGCGAACCGAACGAGCACAAACCGCCGCCAACCAAACCGCCGCCGTGCACGAACGGTCCTTCCTTACCGGCAATCAAACCAGCGCCAATACTAAATGCCACGCCACCTAATTTCGCCAAAAGTGTTTTCAATCTCAACAACCCTTTCAAATGCACGCCGTTTAAATACGTCTTCAATTCTGGAATCCCGCTGCCGGCTGCCAAAGGTTCCACGTAACTCACCAGCCCTCCAGCGACGGCGGCTAAACAGCACGTCACAAACAGAGAACTGATGTACGCGTAAAACTTCGACGCGTCTTGGTTCTCTCCATCCCCGACGACTAATCTCATCGCCATCCCAAACCTAAACGAGTTCAACTTATCCACCAACCCGTCCACGACGAACGCCACGAAACCCATCACGACGCCGATGATAGCCGAGAGCGTCCACTTCCACCACTCCTCGTTTTGATATTCCGCTCTCTTTCGGCTTCTTAACTGTTCCTCTTCGATGTCGCAATCGATTGGGTCGTAATCGTGCGACTCAAACGCCGTCATTCGTCGTAATCGTAAACTCGCCATGTTCGTCTCTCTGTCCGAAACCGTCGCCCCGAAGACAACCGCCGGGGCAGATTCTCTCGGGCTCGAACTCGAATTCATCAAAGTGTTCCGATCTTCTAAAGTCCCCGCAGCCGTCGCCGCGATGTTCTGAAACGTCTCTCGAGGGTTTCTAAAACCACCTACTACACTTAAGCCGCCACTCGTTCGAGGCGACGACGTTGTGTTGTTGTGAATGTTTCTCGACTTTTTCGTTGAATTTCGCGCGAATGCGGACACACCGGATTGATGTTGATTTTGATTCGAATTCGTCGTCGATACACGCGGAGGTCGTCTTTGAGTGTTCGCGGTAGTAGTACTCCCATCCTCTCCTCCAGGGATCAAGGTTTCCTCGTCGTTCATCGTCGATGATCGTTTTTGTAAAACACCGACGAAACCTTCTTCTTCTTCTTCTTCTAAATATGAGAGAAGAATAAAAAGCGCACAGCGTGTGTCAATTTGTGATTTTGAGGAAATTTTTTGAAAGGAGTTGCCTTTTCTCATCAAACGACGAATTTAAAAAAAAAAAGCAAAAATCTTACGTCTTGATGTGTTACTGTTTAAAATATGTCTTGATGCGTAGTAGTACTCGTACTCTTTATTCTCTTTTCCTATTATCGTATTCTTGCACACACACGCAATACTACACGTGTATATAATAAATACTAGAGTAGTTTTCTTATTTATGGTAAGTCGTAATAGCTGACGTAATCGTTCTCTTCGTCTTCGGGAAAAGTGAAGGTTTGCAAAAATCTGTACAAGACTCTCGCGGACATGCCGATATCTTCCGGCGACGTGTACTCTTCCGGCGAATGCGATTTCCCGTCTTTCGATCGAACGAAGAGCATGGCGACGGGCATGGCATCGGCCATGGCGAGCGCGTCGTGGCCGGCGCCGGAAACCAAAGTTGGCGGACGAGTGATGACGGGTTCTCGAGTGAAACCGCTTCGGTCGTTTCTGTTTCGTTTGTTGTTGGTTCGTCGGCGCTGCTTGGAGTTCATTTTTTTCTTTTGCGCGTCCGAGTAGTAGAACAAATCGTCGCTTTGGTCTTCGTCTCGCATCTCGTCGCCGTCGCCATCGTAATCGTCGTTGAAGTCGCCGAAGTCATCGTTGTAGTCGTCGTTGTAGTCGTTTTCTTCGCGTTGGAGACGTTGTTGTTCCATGTAGAGATCGTAGGCACGGCGGTGCATTTCTTCCGTCGTTCGATCGCACGCGTCTTCGAGTTGCTTCGTCAGTCTTCGATCCATGGTCACGCCAGAGGCTTCGTGGGTGCGCTGGACTTTGCACTCTAAACCACGCGCTCGGCAAATCAGTTGCACTTTCCGCGTGACGTCTTGGACAACGTTTTTACGAACGCGGTCGGATTGCGCTCTGATGTCTACCGAAAACGTGGTTCGAGAACCAATGACGTTGGTTGCGCCTGGGAAGATTTGAAATTCACCGACGGTACACACGAGCATGACTTCCGGCAACGCTTCGCCAACGCCGCCTTTTTTACATCTCTTTTCGATTTCGAGGACGGCTTCAGCCGCGGCTGGAGTTGAATCGCGTCTGGCAACCATCGGCGTCGTCCCGGCGTGTCCTTGAACGCCGTTGATGATGACTTTTAGTCTGGTTTGCCCGGCGATGCCGGCGACGGCGGCGATGGGAAACCCCCCGAGTTCGAGAACTTTACCTTGTTCGATGTGAACTTCCACGTACGCTCCGAACGATTGTTTCGGAAGTCTGGCTGATGTGATAGATTCTTTTGTGCCCGGTAAACCGGCGTTCCTCAACGCCTGTAAGAACGTCGCGCCTTGCTTATCGACGACGTCGTACACGTCGTCCGGCAACGTCCCAACAATCGCTCGCGAACCGAGGAAAGTGGACCCAAAACGAACGCCTTCTTCGTCCGAGAAACCGATGATGTGAATGTTATACTCTCTCACCGGGTTCGTTCGTCTCAACGCTTTCGTGGCGGCGATGGCCACCACGACCCCTAAAGCACCATCAAACATACCCCCGTCGATGACCGTATCTAAATGCGACCCAACAAACATCTCCTTACGAATCATCTTCTCACCGTGTTCGTCTAACGACGGCGGCGTCGTCGCGTCCAAAACGCCGTGAATGTTCCCCGCGGCATCCGTGAATACCCTCAAACCGGCATCCGCCATCCACTCTTTAATCTTAGAGTGCGCTTCCATGGACGCTTTGGACAAAAACTGTCTCTCCAAATGCCCGGCCGCGTCTGAGAACGTACCCAGAACGTTTAATCGTCTCACCGGTTGGTCCTCTAACACGTGGTCTAAATATTCGTTCAACTGCTTCTTTTCCGGCGTCGGGAGTTTTTTCTTCTCTTTCGCCTGCTGCGCTTGCTGCTGTTGCTCTAAGCGCTGCTTTTTTCCTTTCTCCTGCTGTTTTTCTTGGTCGTCTTGCTGTTGTTGTTGTTGTTGCTGCTGCTGTTGTCCCGGAGGCGGCCCGCGCTTCGTCGGCGGCGGCGGCGGTTGTCGCCGCTCCTGCTGCTCCTGCTGCTCCTGCTGCTGGTCATCCGGAAACGACTCAGCGTCATCCTCCGCGTCGTCATCAACATCATCATCATCACGTGGCGGTGGCGGTTTCTGCTGATGCGCGTGCTCTTCCTCCTCTCCTAATTCTAATTCTAACTCCTCAGGCACCACATTCGGCGGTGGTGGTGGCATTCGTTGCTGCTGCGCACTCTGCTCTTGTTCTTCTCCGCGCGGTGGTGGCATCTGTTGTCGATGGTGTTGTTGCTCGCGCTGCTGCTCATACACTGGCATATGGTTGTTGTTCTCATTCGGCGGCGGTGGTTGTTGTTGCTGTCGATGATGACCCCGCGTCGTCCCCACCATGTGCGGCACGAACATCCCCGATTCTCGAGCTTCGTCTTCCTCCATCCGATTGTTCACGATGTAATCTTCCTCTGTCTCATCTCGCGCGAGCGCAAGACGCAGAAACGCGAGAAGAAAACAGACCACAAACGCGATGTAAAGGTGACTTTGATGTTTTGCTTTTTGTCCTCCTTGATGCCGATGAGTACGCTTCATATTTCTTTCTTTAGTGGTAGTATGAGAGAGTCTATAGTGTTTTTTGCGGCGGAACGTGTGACGTTTTTGACTGATTTTTTGACTTAAATTTTTTTCAATTCTTCTGAAATTTTTTTTGTCTCTCTCTCTCTCTCGTAAAACGCTTCCTCTCTCTCTCTCTCTCTCTCGTATAACTCACTCTCTTTCGCGTTCTTCGTCCTCCTCCGTGTGAATCTGCGCTTTCGCGACGGCTAACCTCGCACCGAGCACGCGAAAGGCAGAACACGAGACGACGTTTATTTTATTTCTCACGAAAAATTCGATTGATTTTGGGTTTCCGGCGTGTTCGCCGCACGCGGAGACTTCGGCGAGGCGACGAAGACGACGAGGGCGATTTTTCGGTTTGCCGGTTTCGTCTTTGTCGGTTTCCTCCTCCTTTTCCTCCTCGGTGATCTCGTTTAAGGCGATTTTGATGAGCTTACCGACGCCGTCCCAATCTAGAATTTCGAACGGGTCGACTAAGGCGACTTTCTCGCGCTCGTACGCTTGGAAAAACGAGCTGTCGTCGCGCGAGTAGCCGAATGTCATTTGCGTCAAATCGTTCGTGCCGAGAGAGAAAAACGACGCTCGAAGGGGGAAGTTTTCCTCGCCGACATCTTCGATGTCGATCAAGTTCTTCGCGATTAAGCAAGATCGGGGCGTTTCGAGCATACACCCGACTTTAAACGGATGGTAATCGAGCTCGTATTCGCGTTCTTTTGCCAATCGGCTTTCAAAGTGTTCTTTGGCGAAGCGAAGCGTGTGGCGTCTCGCCAAATACGCCGCGTGCATCTCGCGATCAATGATGTGGACTTGTTGGAGGTATTCACTGACCGTAGCGACGAGCGGGATCATGATTTTGACGACCGGTTGGATGCCAGTTTTCTCGTGCGCGTCGTAATACGCGTGCGCGATAGCGCGAGTGGTCATGGCCGTAATTCCCGGATGTGAGATTCCCAACCTACATCCTCGATTTCCCAACATGGGGTTCGTTTCGCGTAACTTTGCGATTTTCGCGCGCAACGTCGTCTCGGAGACGCCGCAGTACTTTGTGATTTCTTCCAAGATTTCCGGATCGTCTAACTCGGTATCTTTCGGTAGAAATTCGTGCACGGGCGGGTCTAACAAACGAATCGTGATGGACTTCTCGTGTCCCACGGCGTGAAGAAGGTTTGCGAAATCGTATCTCAGGATCGGTTCGATATCCGCCAAAGCCTTTGCGCGAGCGTCTTCGTCGCTCGCGAGGAATAGCTGGCGAACACATCGAACGCGATCGGGAGATGCTAAGAACATGTGTTCCGTGCGGCATAAACCGACACCTTTTGCCCCAAACGTCTCCATGGCGAACCTTATTTCTTTCTCCGTATCGCAGTTCGCGTAAACGACGGTCTCGGATGGGATATCGTCGACCCATTCCATGAAATCCATCAACGCTTTGTTGTCTTTTACGGCGGTTCCCAACGGTTCCAACTCTTTTTCACCTTCGATGACTTCGCCTCGCGTGCCGTCTATGGATATGAAATCGCCTTTTCTGAACGAAACGTCCGGATACTCTTCGAACACGACCGATCGTTCGACGATAGTTCTTGGCGTATCGGCCGGTTCGAGCGCGTCGGGATGCGTGGTAAGGTCAATATGCTCAAGGCGAGGATGCGGAGCAACATGATACTCGTGATCGACAAAGTGCATGGACTTTGTTCCCGCGACGCACGGTTTCCCCCAACCCCGCGCCACGACGGCAGCGTGAGACGTCATCCCGCCGCGCGCGGTTAAAAATCCTTCGCTCGCGTGCATACCTCCAACGTCTTCTGCGCTCGTTTCTTCTCGGACGAGGATAACTTTCTGGCCAAATTTGTGCATCTTAATAGCATCCGCAGATGTAAACGCGATGCGTCCTGACGCGCACCCTGGACTGGCTGCTAGTCCTTCCGCCAAAACGTTCCAAGAGTCGATACCGCCTCCCAGAGACGTGAACGTCGGGCGACGAAACGTCGGGTGGATGACTTGTTCGATGTGTTCGACGTTGACGTACTTCGCGACGGCATCTCTCGGAGAGATCAGATTATTCTTCTCGACGAGATCAGTGGCGATTTTAAGTGCCGCGATTCCAGTTCGTTTGCCCACCCGACACTGTAAAATATACAACACGTTATCTTCGACGGTAAACTCGACGTCCATCATGTTCTTATACGCCTTCTCGAGGACATCGCAAGCCTCTTTCAACTCCTCCAAAGCGTCGCCGAATCCGAATTTTGCCATATCTTCGATTTGCTCGGGCGTTCGAATACCAGCTACCACGTCTTCGCCTTGCGAAGATTGCAACCATTCGCCGTAGATCGTATCGTCGCCTGTTGCCGGGGATCTGGTAAAACACACTCCGCTCAAGCTCTTGTCGTTCAAGTTCCCATACACCATCGCTTGAATATTGACGGCAGTTCCCGCTAGGCCAGTTGTCTTCGTCACCTCTCTGTAGACGCGCGCGCGCGGGTTATTCCAAGACTTGAATACCGCCTCGATGGTTAACATCAACTGTTCCTCCGGATCCTGCGGGAACGTTTTATCGTGCGCGTCGTAGACGTCTTTGTAACTTTCGCACAAAGATTGTAAATCATCCGCGTTCAAATCGACGTCGTTTTGCGCGTTTCTCAACTCTTTCAACTTTCTCAGTTTTCTCTCAAAGTCTTCGTGCGGAATCCCAAACACGACGTCTCCGAACAAATCCAACAATCGTCGATACGCGTCGTACAAAAAACGTTTCCCAGATTCCTCCGTAAAAGACGTCGCCGTCAACGCGTCCACCACTCGATCGTTCAATCCTAGATTCAACACCGTATCCATCATCCCAGGCATGCTCGCAGCTGCCCCAGATCTCACGGATAACAACAAAGGCAACTCCTCGCCGACAAAATCCGTACTCTTCCTCCAGAATATCTTCGACACTTCCTCGCCGATCACGTCCACGGCTTCGAAAATCAACTCCTCCAACCCGCCTTTGAATATCTCTTTCCCTCTTTCGAGATATTCCTTGCACGTGTTCACGCTCAGCGTCGCTCCCGGTGGCACTCTCAACCCGAGGTTCGTCATCGCCGCGAGTCCAGCACCTTTCCCTCCCAAGATTGATTTCATCGTCGCGTCGCCGTCGCATCGCGATTTGGTGAACAAGTACACTTTCTGTTTCCTCACCTCTGCGCTTTCTTTTCGTATCTCCTCTCCCGTTTTTTCTTTGACATCGCCGCTTTTTGCATCGGAATATCCGACCGACGCGAACACTTTTCGTCCGATTGAACGCAACATTCGCGGTCGTGTTTCTTTTCTTCTTTCAGATCTCTTTTTCGTTCGTGTTGTAAAATGTCGCGAAAAGGAGGACGATGATGCGCGGAAAAGCGACATTATTTGTGAAGCTTTCTTTACGCGTATTTTTTATTCAAGATACGAACGTGCAGCCAAATCCCTCAAAACAACTACAAGAACGAGAGTACCATCAAAGAGAGAGAGAGAGAGAGAGAATGAGCAACGCGATGGACAAAATCATCAACAGCGCGTTGGATGCGGTGGAAGAGCACGTGGTGCAACGGTTAGAAGACACCGGTTTGGTCGTTTTCGACGACGACGACGACGACGCGAGCAAAAGAACAACGCTGAAAGGGAGAAACGTCGTCCAAAAGTTGAAACTCATGCGAGAGGAAAAAAAGCGCAGGAAGGAAACGAAAGAGAAGAAAAGGAAAGAGATAAAGGAAACGAAGGCGGAAAGGAAACGAGAGGATAAGGCGTCGGATGCGAAGTTGATGGAAATCGTGAAGAAAGCGCAGCAGCAGCAGCGGGAAAATTCTGATGATGCGAGTGATGACAAAAACAAGGAAAAAGACGACGTCTTGGTGAAGGCGCTGTTGAAAGAGGTGCAACGTTTGCGCGAACGAGTGAAGACGAGTTACGAGGAGGAGGATGACGAGGACGAGAACAGGGAGACTGGCAAGAATGTCTCCTCTTTATCGTCGTCGTCATCGGAGGAAGAGGATTCCATCTTGCTCTCGGCGATTGAAGAAATCGAATCTACGTCCGCGTTGCGGAGCGAGTTGGACGTGTCTCTCCGACAGTTGCAGAGGAGCAAGCAAAGCACGGTGGATTCAGAATTGTTGGAAAAAGAACGAGAAGGATTCGAGGAGCGCTTAACTCGAGAAGTGGAGAAGAAGACGAAGGTTTTGGAGGTTAGAAAATCGGCGGCGGAAAACGCTGCGGATCAAGCGAGGAAGAAATTCGCCGAGGCGGAACAAAATTTACGAGAGTTGAGGAAGAGACACGACGAGGCGCAGAGTCGCATTTTTGATTTAGAAAATAACGAGGTGGAGATGAAGTCGACGTTGGCGAAAGATCGAGAGAGCTTGAAACTCGAAGCCGAGAAATTGCAGAAACGCGAGGAGGAATTCGTGAATAAGACGAACAACGTCATCAATAACGGCGGAGGAGTAGGTATGACGATGAGGAGTAATAACAACAGTCTCCCGGAACTCGGCGTCGCGGCTCTGGAGGAAAAGCTACAAGTGAAAGAGAGGATGATTGCAAAACTGGCGGAAGATGTGGAGGAGATGGAGAACGCGTCGGTGGCAGTCGCGAAAGAGGCGGAAAAGAACGTCGCGAGTTTAACGAAACAGTTAACGGAGACGAAATTGAAATTGGAAGAAACGAAGAGAGAACTGATGAAGGAACAGAGCAACGCGGAAATGAGCGGTGCGAAAGTTGTCGAGGAATTGAGAGAAAGAGTGCGAGTGTTACAAGCGCTGGTGGATTCTGAAGATGGTGACGTAGCCGAAGCTATGTCGATTAGGGGAAGCGACGATACCAACGAAAGAGGCGAAGGAGAGGAAGACGAAGGCAACGGCGGTAAACCGCTGATTGCGGTTCGGGACAAGAACAGAAGATTAGCCGCAGAGATTGCCGTTGCGAAACGCGCGAAAGACGACGCGAACAAGGAGAAAGAAGTAGCCGTCGAAAGAGCGGTCGCGGCGGAGACGAAATTGATGCAAGCCGCGGAAACTATTTCAGTTTTAGAGGACGACTTAGCGAAGCGAACGACATCAACATCATCTGCCGCAACACACGACCCATCATCGTCCTCGACAACCACGACAACGACTACAGATACGGATATGATTGCAATTCTAGCTTCGCAAAGAGACCGATTCAAACGCCGAGTCTCCGAACTCGACGAGGAGAAAGCTCGCGTCACGACTGAACTCTCCTCGACGAGCGCCAAAGTCACAAAACTCGAAGAAGATAACGTCAAACTTTTCGAAAAGATTCGGTACGTTCAGAAATATTACGCGTCAAAGATATCAGGCGGTGCCTCCGCGGCAGTCAAAATTCTTCGCGTAGACGAATCTGGCGTGCCTTTGAGCGATTCCTTAGAAACGGAAAAATCTGCCAACAAAAGCGCTAGGTATTCGTGCGGCGTTGGTGGCGTGACGATTGGCGTGGACCGTTTGGCGATCTCAGATGGCATGCGCAAACGCGCACAGCGATACGGTTGTGGTTTCGGTGGAGGCGGTCACGGTGATTTAGAGAGCGCGAGTTTAGGCGGCGACGAAGGCGGCGTCGTGAGCAGATACCGCGATAAATACTTGGCAAGATTGAACCCGTTCAACGCGTTCAAACGCACGGAAAGCGAGGATGGAGGTTCATCAAATTTAGCGACACACGATCGATTAGCCATGGCGGGAGGTAAAGCGCTTTTGTCTAGTCGAGGTTTTCGCAGTTTTTTTGCGCTTTACTTTCTCGCCATGCATGGATTCTTGGCGATGGTGTTATACTCGCACCGAGCAAAGCTCTCGCTCGATTGAGAAATTCAGAAGGTTCTGTATTAAATGATTCTCGATAAAAGTAGTTTGTCGTAGCGCACACTTACTAGTAGAAAGATTAGTTTGTATTGATTGTTAGTCATCTACCGAGAGTATGTATATACCTAGGTATGGATAATGTACTGGAACGATTATGATTATTTTATACAACTTGTGGGGTTTTAAACACTTTCTCGACGATCGCGTTATCGCTCGATAATATCAAATGCTTCACAATCTCGTACGTCGCGAAGGAAACCGCGCTCATCGGCAAGCACCTCGTTGCCGCGACCTTTGCGCCTTTATACAAACTCCCAATACCTCTATTCATCGCCATCAACCGAAACGTGTCGTGGAAAGATAATGCAAACCTATTGGTCGCCGCTTTTCTCGCGATCAACTCCATCGGAAACGCCGCCAGTTGCCCGGTAGTCGCGGAAATCGCGCCGACGCACATCGAAACGTGCGGCTCGCAATACTCTTTGTCAAAGGTGTCCTTGTACCATTCGGCGATGATATCGTACGTCCCAAACGTCAACGCTGCTTCCGGCGCAATCGCCAACAACGCCGGCGTCAAGCCTCGCATTAAACCACCATAGCCTTCTTTCTTCACCACGTGATGCACTCCCAACGGGACAGAAAACGGCCCGGTAAAATTTTCCGCAATCTTCCCGGCGGCTTTCCTCGTCGCGTACGCGTCGAGAGGATACAACAACAAACACGCGCTCACTCCACACAACGCTCCGGCGAGCATTTTAATCGAAATCTGGTCTTTTTTCTTCTCTGGTTGTTCTAAAACTTCTACGCTTTTTCTCGCTGTCCTTCTTCTATTCTTACTACTACTCTTCGACGACGCTTCAGCCGTTCTTCTCTTCTCCCTCCGCTTCTCCAAAATCGCGTGTAAATTCGAGTTAAAGAAATGAAACGTCGCAAAATTCAGACCTTTACTCGGTCCGTATCGTAGAACCATCGTCGCGTTTCCGGCAAACAGCGTTTTCACGCCTTCAGTCCTGGCGATTTTTACCAGCGAAGGGACCAGTTTACTCGAACCAGTGAGCTGGTTCGTCATTTTCCTCACCTGAACAACATTTAACGGCGACGTGACGGTTCTCGATAACGCGCCGCCACAAAAACCGGCGACTAAGTGCGTCAAAAAAGTCGCCTCCCCGTGTTCCGTTTTTCTCGTCTTCTTTTCCTCGTCTTCGTTTTGTTGCTTCTTGTTTGATGCTTTTCCATCGACAGTATTCGTATTCACGTGAACAACAGATAAGCAAGAAACGGATTGATTTTTTCCTTCACGTCGTGACGTAACGCGATGAGTAGTCTCCGCCTTTCGTCGTAAAGATGGTAACGACGACATGACGAACGACGACTCCGCCGATGCCACTGCTTTTTCTGCTTTTCGATGCCGTCCGGAAAGTGGTTTTAGAGTCGCGCGATTGGATTGATTTTGTGTTTCTCTCGGGAAAAGACGCGGCGGCTTTTTTTGCGGGATTCTAACAAAAGCGACTTTAAACGCTCACGTTTCGAATATTCTCTGCGGTATTACATCGGCTAACTATTCTACTTTTTCTGGAACCCTATCGCGCCAACCTTCTCCAAAGCTTCGCTCGCGCACGAGTTTATGACTTTGAACCTTTGCGGTCCTAAGTGCGACCCACCGAACCATCTCGTCACGCAGACGAAGACGCACTCGCTCCCTCGCAAACGCAAAACGTTGGCCAAGTTCTTCCCGGCGCCGGTTTCACCGTCGTCGTTGAAATCGTCGTCGTTTGGTATTCGATACGCGAACATTCTCGGATGCGTGGCAGTTTGGACTTTTTTGTCCAGTAAGATGAGTTTTAACGCTATTTTGATTTCTTTGATCGTTTGGACGTTTGTTACCGTGTGCGCTTGGAATCTGCATTTTTCGTAACACACGATTTCGTGAGATTTGAAGCGCTTCCGAACGTCATCCGCCAGCTCGGTTTCTAACAACGGCGTGACGTTCGGATCACCCTCGTGTTTCCAACTCACCAAATGATCGTTATTAAATATCGCCTCTTTCGTTTTCCTCTCCTCTTCGCTCATATTCTTCTGTTTCTCCCTGCGTTCTCTGGCGTACCTTTCGTTCTCTTCTTTTTCCTTCGCCTCTCGTTTCTTCGCTAGCGCGTCTTCTCGCGCGAACATTTCTTCGTACTTCTGTATGAAATCAAACGCGAACACTTCGCCTTTCTTTGACAGGTATAAATCGTCTTTCATCTCTGTGACCATTTTTTCAAAGTCCCACGAAAAGTTATCCGGCGTTTTTAACACATCGATCGAGAACGCTTTTCGCGAAGGATACGAGTTGCCATCGAAGGTCAAAATCATTCGATTTGTGGGTGAGAACGTCACCGCAATCTTCTTCTCTGAAAACGATTCAGACGACGTAAACGACTCGTTTTCTTTTCCAAAATCTTCTCGACTAATAACGACGACCTTCTTTTCATCTTCTTTAACTTCTTCTTCTTCTTCTTCGTTGTTGTTGTATATCGCTTTCAACGCTTCGATTTCATCTCGAATTTCCCTAAAGTTTTCCTCTTTCTCCTGAGGCTGCAAACACTCCACGTCTTCCATATCAGATGATGAACATCAACATTTTTTAGGGAGTGTAACGCGTGGTTCCTTTATTATGAGTATTGCGTGTGTTTTGCGCGTAGTAGTAGCAGTAGTATTCAACGAGAGAGTGCAACAGAGTAAAAACTATATTATGAAGACAAAATCTAACGAATTACGCACTACGTCCGAATCTCCAACATCGGACTCAACATACACAACTGTTGCTAAAAGAGCTTCATTTTGTATGGAATCTGATTTTAGTAACTCTTCTCGGTCGATTTGTGGGCCATCTTCGGGAGTCTCAGTATTCTACAGATCATCGTCGTTACGCGATTCGGTCTCTCGTGATTACTCGGAAGCCGCCTCGGGCACGACAGCTTTCGGTTCTTCTTCAACAACAGCAGCAGTAGCGGTCGCCGCCGTTTTATTTCTCTTCGCTTCCAATTGTTTCATAAACTTCTCCTCGGCGTCTTTCGCCGGGTCGTATTGCGAGGACGGCATGATGTATCTCGGCTCGCCGTTCGGCGGGGGCATGGTGCACGGGGTGACCAAGTTGCACGTGACTTCCGCGAAAGCAATTTCGGGGGATGAAAGAAGCATCATCATCATCGATAACGACGTCGTCGTTGCGACCCCGAGAAGCGCAGCTTTCCTTACACGATGATGATGAGGATGATGATGATGATGATTGTTCTTGTTGTCGTTGGTGTTGTTCTTCGCGACCATAACGCAACAAAGACGTCCAGGTTGCTGCGGCTGCCTTTTCGTAGCACATTTCGTATGAGTATTCTTCAAAGAAGAAGAAGAAGAAGAAGAAGAAGCTATTCTCGTTGGTGTTGTTGATGATGATGTCGCTACAGAAAACATGACGACGAGGATGATGATTTGCGCGTTTATGTGTGTGTGTTTCTGTGTTTCTCTGCGCGCAGATATAATGGAGAATTTGACACATTTTCACCTCACAACTACTCTTATAACTTAAAGTCAGCCCGTCAAAGAGACTTCAGAGGAGAAAAGAGAGACGCAACGAGAGCGATTTTGTGCGCAGGAGCAACGGAGCAGTGGTACGTACCATTTTTGAATGAGTCGCGTCGACGTGCGAGCGTTAAAGGAGGACGAACGAATCCAAATCGTCACCATCTCGGGAAAGGAAACGAGAAACAGTTTAGATAAGAACAGTTTGAAACTGTTGGCGTCGGCGTTTATCCTCGCGAATGAGGAGGAAGAGAACGAGAAGAACACAAAAGCGAGATGCATTATAGTAACCGGCGACGGAGACGAGGCGTTTTCGTCCGGGATAAACTTACACGCGGCGAAAGATGTGTTCCAAATGTCTGAATTTGATTACGACGCAGACGTAGTACACGCGATGGAAAAGTGCGAAATTCCTATCGTTTGCGTGGTGAACGGAATCGCGATAAACGCGGGGTTTGAAATCGCATTAGCGGCGGATATCGTGTTGGTAACCAAAAATGCGGTTTTTATTGACACGCATATGGATTTAGGCTTACTCCCGTCTTGGGGGTTATCGACGAAACTTCCGCGAGCGGTTGGCGCCTCCAACGCGAAGTTGGCGAGCGTTTTCGGTGAAGCGTTGAGCGGGGAAGACGCGGTTCGTTTCGGATTGGCACAAGTGAAGGTATTTGAGAGTAAGAGTGAGGCGATGACAGAGGCGATTCGTTTAGCGAAACAGATGATGGAGAAGAGCAGGAGTACAGAGAGAGCTCGAGTCGCTTTGGACATCATCGATAAAGGGTGGGAGAAATCCTACGGAGAGGCGCGAAAAATCGAGCGCGAAAAGGCGTTTGCGCAATACAAAACGCTACCGCTGGATGAAATGTTTAAAACGCCTCGAATTTCTGGAAGAGGAAAAATGCGGTCAAAACTTTAATAAAAGAATAATAATAGAATAGAGCAGTTTAGATAATAGAAGCGTAGATTTGTAGAGAGATTAAAAGAAGAATGAGGAGAAGCGCATCATCATCGCGCAATAATTTTTGCGCGCGAATCAATTATTGCGCTGCGTTTCTAGAAGTGCTGTCTTTTTGCGACGAAACCACGGTCGACCGTCGTCGTTGCAACTGACTCGCCAGTTCTTCCATCATGCTCATTTGAGCGCCGCCTCTCGATGCGTCCGCGGCAGTTTTTTTTGTCCTCCCCCCTGCGCCTGTTTTGGTTTTGTCGTCGGTATCACTCGTCGCGGTCGACTTTCGAGGCTTTTTATCCTGATCCGTGGAAACACTAACTTTTCTTAAATTCGCACCTCTTCTTATAGCTTCCATGAGCGCGCCGCGTCCATCGTCGCCTGCGGCAAGCGAAGGCATTTTTTGCCTAGAGGTATTCGAGGGTGGCGGTGGCGGCGGAGGCGCAGGCACGGACGCCGGCGCCGGCCTGTTGACGTTGTCGTTACTGCTATTGCTACTCGTTCCAACGCTACGTTTTTGACTCGTCAATGCAGAGGCACTCCCTCCTCCTTTCTTTTTTTTCGGCGGTTGCGCATTCCTCGTCGCCCTCGTCGGTGGATTTCGTAAAAACGCGCTCGGACTGTACGGATTCTCGGACGTGAGCGTAAACTCGTACAAATCAGTTCCGCCGTCGCCTTCTTTACTTTTCTCCCCGGTATCCTTCTTTGACGCGGATGGTCCGGGCGACGGTAACGTTCCAGGAAAGACCACAACGGGCGCATCTGAAGCCTTCGGACGAAAACTGAACACGCTTTCCAACGACTTCTTCGCGCTGACGCTCTCTTCGTCACCGGCGGCAGAAGTGCTCGCGTTGTTTACATCGGCATCCCGCGTGCGTGCGCTTCGAACGAATTCCTCCGGAATTGCGATTGATTTCGGCGGCGGCGAAGAGAGAAAAAGTTTTTTCGCAAAACCATCGCTCAATTCTTCCGCCTCGTTACCGTCCTTCCAGACTTCTTCTTCTTCTTTTTCTTTTTCTTCTTCTAAAACGTCTCCTTCGCCGCCTTTCCCTTTACCTCCAAAACGCAACGCTTCGCAATCGTAGAACGCCGTCTTTGCCGGAACCACGTCCGCCAAGGACCCTCTGCGACGGAGGATGCGCTTCGCGTCGACAACGAATTCATTTCTCCCTCCCCCATCACCACCTTTCATCAAAGACCTCGCCAACGCCCTCGCTCTGTCCCCGTACCGTCTCGCCTCCTGTGCCATCCTCTCCAAATCTTTAAACGCCCTCCTCTTCGGTCTCTTTTCATTCGCTTTGCGGAGCGCTTCCCGCACCGTATCGTCGTACCGACACCAAGACATCCCGCCGCCGCTTTTCCTCCCACTCTTCTCCACCACTCCAAAAGGGTACTCCCTCGAAGACTCCACCACTAACAAAAGTGAATCCTCTTTTATCCTTTGTGCGTTCTTGACTTTCTTCTCGCATTTTTGCACTCGCTCGTCCATCTCGAGCAGTTTTAGGAGCACACCATCCATCTCTCGTTCCAAGTCTACGCACATTTTGTCCGAGATTTTTGAGACCTGTTCTAACGCGCATAAAATCGTCTCATTCGCAGAAGAAGCGCTGAATACTGTTTCGTCGTCGTTTTCTTCGTCTTTCGCACTCTTTTTCGTATCGTTAGACTTCTCAAACGTTGTTCTTGTTCGTGTTGTTCGAGCGGCGGGGAGACAGACCGCCAACGGTATCGTCGTCGCGAAAAGATCATCTTCGTTGGTGTTCATGCGCATCTCTCCGTAACGCGCGGTGCTCTGAATGTTTGCACGCTCTTAAAGCGCACGTGTGCGTGTGCGTTTAATTCTTCTCTCTCTTTCTCTCTTTCTCTCTCTCTCTCAAAGTTCTATGT
>JACLAA010003400.1_pt1 | contig 26994 bp, 16 predicted proteins | sample 8027891 | NCBI WGS metagenome assembly JACLAA01 (sample SAMN15724900, study PRJNA655200) | protist metagenome | isolation source: fluorescence activated cell sorting (FACS) single amplified genomes of... | place: Spain: Blaines Bay Microbial Observatory, Mediterranean Sea | collected 2016-01-19 | reverse complement strand
ACATACCAGAAGGAAAGTGAAAAGTGTTTCATCAATGAAATCCCCTAGGATTGAATATTCAGAGACTCCAGACTATGTTCCAGTAAAACGCCGTAGAAATTTTCCGTACCCTCCGTCAACAAGGGACAACAATTTGGCGAGAGAACATTCACACAAGGAAAAAGGATCGTCACTCCTTTTTAAATCATTGGAACAGAATAGAAACTCACCAATCAGCACTAACTCTCAGAAAATAGCTGAAACTGAGGCCACCTTATTAAAATCTATATTGGTAATTTATTAAAATTGTGATATAAACCATCAGCTTTATTATTTTCCAGACAAAAAGAGGTTTACTCTCTGCTGCAGAGTTGGTCAGTGGTTTAAAGCATGAAAGCTCCCTGCAAACCGGCTGGACAGGTTAGACCTTCTATTATCTCTTACTATATCTGAGTTCAACTTTCAACTCTCCTTCAATTTTTGCCTCCAAAAGATTCCTTTTCTTTTGGGGAAAAAGAGTGCCGCGAAATTCGAAGTAAACTATGTATGAGTGTAGAGGGTATGTGTTCTTATCGTTAAATAACTTGTTATCACCTAAATCGTAGGTGAAGTAGTTCCTATGCCATCTTGCTCCTTCTTAACCATGGGTTTACCCAATAGAATTCTACTTAAGCTTCGACAAAAGGTAAGTCATTGGAATTTTTGCAACACAAGAAGATGTGTAGAATTTCTTTATTCGCAGGGCGTTTTGAAACCTACTGCAATACAAATGCAGGGAATACCAGTTATTTTGGGTGGACGTGATATGATTGGGATAGGTGAAATCAACCCAATTTGATGTTTCTTAGGGACTAAGCCTTCAATTCTTGCTCAGCTTCAACTGGCTCTGGGAAAACGCTAACCTTTGTTCTTCCTATTTTAACCTCTATCATGGTAAATGCATCGTTATTCTAATCTAATAGTCAACTAAGATTCATAATTTCACTGCGAAATTGGAATGTAGATTGAGCAGCAACGAATGTCACTTATATGTGGAGAGGGCCCTCTCAGCTTAATAATTTGCCCGTCGCGGGAGCTTGCTCGCCAGACGCATGAAATTTTACTGTCGTATTCTCAAAAGAGGCTGAAAGAGGTACTCGTGCGCATTAGTATATTTAATTATTTGAACATTTTAGCAGAAAAAAAGTGAATCAATATCCGCTGTTTTATGTATAGGGGGTATAAATGTTCAGGAGGTCATGAAGGAACCAGATTTTGAAGGAGTTCATGTATTGACTGCAACTCCCGGTCGTTTAAGAGATATGTTGTATAGAAGAGATCTAAATTTAGATATTTGCAGGTATTAACACATCTTTTAGTGATGCCTTTTCAATCAAGAATTGTCATATTCTTATATTTTAGGCTTGTTTGTCTAGATGAAGCTGATAGGATGGTAGATTCTGGTTTCGAAGACGAAATACAAGAAATTTTCAGTTACTTTAAGACGCAACGTCAAACGATTTTATTCAGTGCAACTATGCCATTCAAAATAAAAAAATTTGCGGAATCTAATCTGGTAAATCCAGTTACCATTAATATTGGTAGAGCAGGGGCTGCAAATTTGGATGTAATTCAAGACGTAGAGTGTGTAGAAGATGGGGACAAACTCACACACATTCTTAAAAGCTTGACAAAATCTGCTCCTCCAGTGATTATATTTTGTGAAAATAAACGGGATGTAGATAGAGTTCATGAGTATTTGCTGCTCAAGGGCGTCGATGCAGTTTCAATACATGGTGGGAAAGATCAAAGCGAAAGAAATAAAAGCATTGAGCAGTTTAAGGTTTGAATGATTTTGATATATATATGTATCCTGACTTCTACTTATTTTTTAGCATTTTCTTAAAGATGTTCTTGTCGCCACGGATGTGGTTTCGAAAGGCCTTGACTTTCCTGCAATAAATCATGTAATTAACTTTGACATGCCAACTGAAATTGAGAATTATGTACATAGAATTGGGCGGACAGGTAAGAAATGAGTATTTCAAAATGACGTAGAATAACTTGTTTTATGATAGGGCGTGGTGGTAAAACGGGCATAGCAACAACGCTGATCACTCCCAGTCAACCCGAATTAGTTTTAAAGGACTTGAAGCATTTACTGGTTGAGGCTAAACAAAAGGTTCCGGAATTTCTCAGTTTTGCAACAGAAGAGAAACCTCTGGAAGAAGACAAAGAACTCATTGCACTCACAGGAGTGCGTGGGTGCGCATACTGCGGTGGCCTTGGTCATCGAATAGGTGATACACTTTTGATTCACTCAATATTTCATATTTACTGTTTTTAAAAAGGAGCATGTCCAAAACTGGACACCCTCAATGAAAAAATTGCATCAAGAAATAAAAACTCTCTATTCGGGAGTTCTGAATGTTTTGGAGGAGAACTATGATTAAAATTTCGATATTCATATCCTTGGGCAATTATATTGTTGACTGAAATCCTAAGAATTTCTCCGTAAAGAAATACAGCTTTTGAACTTAGTACCAGTATTAGTTTGCCACTCTTAACGCTTCCTTAGTAAAATGCCTGTGCTGCAGAAGTACTTGTATTATTTTTAACAAGCTCAATGAAACTTCCAAAATATATTGTGAGTGCCTTCAACCTACCTTTTACACAATTAAAGTCAACCTGGACAAATGAATCAACAGGAAAAAAATCAAAGAAAGCATTTTTGTCATCACCTCCCAAGGAATTTGTACTCGACTCTGAATTAATCCAAGGTCGGTATTTTTAGGCAGAAAATATATGACATTTGGTGTGATTTCCAGTGCTTTTTCGAGTAACTCTATCCCGTTTAACCCTCCTATGTACATATTTTCTAGCTTAAAACTTTCGTTCTCGATGTAGTAGTCCGGGCCGCCCCACGGTGGTGATAAAAAAATTAAATCTGGTTTCAAAACAGGGCACAATGTCAGGAAATTAGTGCATACAAAGTCTATCTTATTCCCGAGAAAGTTCTTATCTGTGTTGAATTTCACCTGAGAAGAGACTGAGGAGTACATTTCAGTATTTAGACAAGATCAAACCATCTTTATGCGAGAAATGTTGATTTCACAGGAAATGACGTGGGCACCAGCGGAAGCAAATTCAGCACTATTACTGCCAGAGCCTGAAAAGGCGTCAACAACTAGTAGTGGTATCTTTTGAGTTTGAAGATTCCGAAGAATACATCTCTTCGCTTGAAGAAAAGCTATAATTTGTGGCGTGACTGAATACCACGACTCATAATCTAAGCGTATCCCTTCTCTCCAGCTTGTGAATAAACGATAGCGCTGAATCCAGTATTTTTGATGGGGTACTTCCGTAAATTCATTCACTTCCATATCGTTGTTTATTCAATTTCGTTGAAACACCTCCAATGCCGTGTTCTTTCCAAAATACGGTAATTATGGTAGCAAATGTATTCTAATCAATACTCAGATCCGCGCTAGCAAATAGAATTAGTAACATCGTAAAAAAAGTGTGGAAAAGCAGAAAAGGAAACGTAAGGAGGGTAGAGACCAATTTCCGAGGAAAACTCCAAAGATTTTTGTCGGTATGGATATCCCCTGTCCTAGTATCAACTTTACCGAAGCCGAAAGCTGAGGCAAGGAAAATAACTAAAACAACTAGCGTCTTGTAATAAGTATGTACGTAATTAAAGTAATGAACAATCAAGCGTAGTAATAATAGTTCGTTATCGAACTACAAGATAGTCCGCGTATTTATTTATATTTATGTATGTTTCTCTTGTATAAGCTTGTTTTTTCTGGTCTAGCGTTAGTGTCAGGGTTTATGGAAATAAGGTTTAGAGTCTTCCGTTTATAGAGTAAATGGCCTTGTCCTATGAGTAGTTTGACGGATAGATAACTGAGAAAAACTGCCCGAACTCGGTGCAAGCCCCTTTCAGTCCTATTCTAATTTATTTTAATATAGTCACTGAATATCACGTTTCGAGTATTGCTGTAATCTGCCTTGTTTTCGAAGCTCTCGAATTAGCTCTTCTTGCGAAATCTGCCGAAGAGAATCTATTTCATCTTGATATTCAAGAAAGTGAAAGTTTAGTGCAATATTTGATAGGTGCATTGCTGTGTCTTTTATATCAGCGCAGCTTCGAAATAGATGTAGCTCACACCAAATCATCATTATGTCGTATGCTCGAGCTGCTTCCCTTTCTTCATCAAAACATCCCAGAGAGGTTGGCTGTGAATATGAAATGAATAATGAAAAGAACTATTAGCGTGAACTCAATTATATGAATGTATTCACCTTTCCCTGACGACGAAACTGTGCCTCCCAGCGCTGCGTGGGGAAAGTTTGATGAACCCCTCGGTACTAAAGTATAAATATGAATCAAATAAACATTAAAATACTCTGATAAGAAACCTTTGAAGTATAATTTCTTCCTTTTGTTGCACCGCGTTGCTTTGATACTTTGTAAGGAACTTGGAAATTTACACCAGCACCATTGATTACGACCTGTAAATCTTGGCTTTCACATATCATTGGATCGGATGACCAAGATGCAATCATATTATAACCAGAATAACCATATAAATTCTTCCAAACGGAATATGAATCTGAACTCTTCTTTTGAAATAAGTGGAAAAGATTTAAAAGTATTTACCCACCTTCTTGGAAAGAATTGAAGGTGGATTGGTGAAAGTTGCAGAACTCATCTCTAAACTATGCGCGTACATCTCAACGAATGGTTGATACCATCTTTTTTCTTCTCTTTTTGCGTAACTTCATACTTACGTCAGAATACCGACTCCTAAGAATGAAGCTTCGTACTCTGTATTGTATCAATGTTCATAGCGTCAATAAACGAATATCTTATGAACGTGCAGTGAAATTGAGCATACGTACGGAAAATAATGTTTCCGTATATTACAAGCTTATATTTATATAAGTCGTTAGTAGCTGAGTTGGAAAACTCCGTATGATGCAAACGGCTGAACTATGGTACGTAGTCTTTCTTACTTTTTTTTTTCGATCAACACAGTCTATATATCCAGGGTTTGGCATATTTAAATAGATGAGAAGATTTTATTACGAGTTCATAAAGGGGATATTTTTGGATTTCTATTTTCTTTTAAGATTGCCGATGAAGCACGATCACTCTATCAGACTATCGCACAAAAAAAGTGCAAGGAGAAAATAACGCTTACCTAGACTCCTTTCAATAAATCCAAACATATAAACGCACATTCTTCAATAAAATTTCTCAGTGCAGTAAAGGACCGCGTAAAAATAAATTAAAGCAAAGTTTATTCACTATTTCTTGTTACAAAAATTTACTTCACGAGTACCAAATTATGAACGCGTACGTACTTTCTGGTCCGATCAGCAACTTCAAGCATCGTTAACTTGAAGATGAAAATTTTGGCAGATCTAAATTTGAAGCGTTGGAAGCTAACATCTTTCCAGAATGGAATGAGTAGCTATCAAGAATACGTAAGTAGTCAAGGGCAGATAAAATCAAACTCGGCGAAAATTTTCAAGGTTCGTTATACAAGGAAAACATTCTTCCAGATAAATATTTTTAAAGGCAAACGTGCAAGCATTTGCAACTCCGGCTGAAATTTATATGGCCATTCTTGAATCAACGTTTTTTCCTTTCGACGAGCAAGTTATACAGGAATATTCACAGTTGATTCGAAAATTGGATGAGAATAATACCATTATTACCATGAGATTTAAGCGCGATGTTCAGTTGATTTTTAAGGTATTTTAATGTCTGCTGTATCGAGCTAATGTTAACAACATATTGAAGAAAAACTCTGGTCACTGCTTTTTACGTACGGTATATCCAAGGGAAGATGGTTCCTATTTAATTTCGTTTCAGTTTAGTAAGACAAACAAGGTTGAAATCTTTATTTCATACTTCTTGACTGATATTCTACGCTTTTAGAGCCTCACCAGAGACATCGAAGGCTTTCAGCTTTTATATGAAATTTCTCCTTCTCTGATCTACTGTAATGATAAATTAAATGTTGTTTCGCTGGTATCATGTTATACTTTGAATGATGGAACATCAATACATCAAATTAATGGTAAGTCAAATTTTCATTGATTCTGTCACAGCTGATTTTTAATTATTACGTTCAGACAATCTCCCACGTAAATTTTTGGAAGTGCTTTCTTCTCTTCTGAGAAATTTTAACACGAAGGTGACTTGAAGAACTTTTACCAATTTTCTAATTGAAAGTATAATTTTTCAAAGCTCGATCAATCTCGCCTGCGATATGATTTACAGCATATAGCTACCAAAACTAAATTGGTGAATAATCAAAACTTTGCAAAGGTATGGTAAATCTGCTGAATAATCGCGTATTGTATTTTTTTGAAGGGGTCCCTACCTACTCATTTTTGGAGTGTCCCAACTGCCAGTGATTTTTCGATTCGAGGTAGCAACTATCTACAAGATCGGAAAAAGATTCCTGCTAAAGAACCATTCGGAGAACTTGTTGCCGTCGATTGGTTATTTGACGATAGAAAAATAATTGATGTCTGTTCACGCCAGCGCGGCACGTTCAAATCTTCTCTCGAGGTATATAATTTATCAGTTTATAACCTGGAGAGAACTTAACACTACTTCAAGAAATATTGCAATGCCAAATCTATTATATTTGCAATCAATCTTCAAGTTCCAGCTGGTCGTCGTCATTTTTCTCTTGTACTTTATTACAAGATCGAAGCAGTATTTATGGAGGTAATACCGAGCCTAAATATAAAACTTGAAGATTTGAGAACTGTTTATTTAGGGAGCTATGATGAAAAGTTTTGTATCTTGTGACGATAAGTATAGGAACTCTCGATTCAAGCTCATTCCAAATGTTTCAACGGTAGGACTTGCTCGTAGGAAACACAATAATTATTACTTACTGTTATTATCACAAGGGCCCCTGGATTGTGCAGAGTTCAGTTGGACGGAAACCTCTCATAGTTGGAGGCGCATTACGGGTAATTTTTATACTAACAATGTTTAGAAATTTCGAAGCTCATCAACTTATCTTTAGGTTGATTATCACAAGAATGCTGATTATTTTGAAGTAGATATTGATATAGGGAGCAGCGCTGTTGCATCTAGTATCGTGAGATTTGTCTTAGGGTAAAGATATTTTGGACTCATTCTATTCTTTAAGTACTTTTTTGTGCAGTTACGTGCGTTTGCTTGTTGTTGATCTGTGCTTTCTAATAGAAGCCCAATTGGAAGAGGAATTGCCAGTGAGTAGTATTTATCTCCTTATATCACATTGATTCAATATTATAAATTTAAAACAGGAAAAATTGCTTGGCTCCGTAAGAATAATTCACTTGGAACCAGACTCTGCAATTCGATGCCCAGACTGAACATTTTTGCATATTCTATCTACTTCAAATTCAAACATCACGTAATCGCATAAGTTCCTCAACAATACCTTTATCTGCCAGCGTGGATATATCACCGAAAGAATCATCTTTGCACGCAATTTTGCGTAGAATCCTTCGGAGTATTTTACCACTTCGAGTTTTGGGCAAGTTAGGAGCCCAATGTATTGTGTCCGGGGCTGCAAAGGGACCAATTGTACTTCGCACACATGCTATGAGTTCTTTCTTAAGCTCTAGGGTATATTCAACACCATCAAGCAATGTAACGTATGCATAAATCCCTTGTCCTTTAATGGCATGCTCGATTCCCACCACTGCAGCTTCTGTACATAGAGAATGTGAAACCAGAGCACTTTCGACCTCAGCAGAACCTATTCTGTGTCCAGATACATTAATGACATCATCAACACGTCCTGTAATCCAATAATATCCATCTTTATCTCGTCGTGCTCCGTCACCCGTAAAATAATATCCAGGAAAAGGCTTAAAATATGCAGTTTCGTAGCGAGAATGATCGCCATATATCGTCCGCATCATAGATGGCCACGGTGATTTGATACAAAGGAGACCTTCGCATTCACCTAAAAGTTCTTTTCCCTGCTCATCCAAAATTACAGGTTTTACACCAAAAAAAGGCAAAGCGGCAGAGCCAGGTTTTGAAGGAAACGCTGCAGGTAATGGAGTAATAAGATGCCCCCCTGTCTCAGTTTGCCACCAGGTGTCAACTATAGGACATTTACCATTTCCAACAACTTTATGATACCATTTCCATGCTTCTGGATTTATCGGCTCTCCTACCGTCCCAAGTAGGCGAAGGCTTGATCGAGAATACTTTTTTACATAACCATCACCTTCTCGCTGAAGAGATCGTATCAGGGTTGGTGCTGTATAGAAGACGTGAACCCCAAATTTATCAACTATGTCCCAACAACGTCCCGGATCGGGATAATTTGGAACTCCTTCAAAAACCAAAGATGTTGCACCATTCAGAAGCGGACCGTAAGTTACATATGTGTGTCCAGTTATCCATCCGCAGTCGGCTGTGCACCAAAATAAATCTCCGTGTTTTAAATCGAAAACGTATTTTGTGGTTGTAGCAGCATAAATCATATACCCCCCCGTTGTATGAACTACACCCTTCGGTTTTCCAGTAGAGCCAGATGTGTAAAGCATAAAAAGGGCATCTTCTGCGTCAACCCACTCAGTCTCACATGTCGAACTCATTCCGTTTATAGTTTCTCCCCACCAGAAATCCCGCTTCGGAACAAAATTTGACTCCGAAAAAGATATTGCTCGTTCATTCGCGACGCATAAGCAATGCGTAATTCTACATCTGTCCTCGCCTAATTCAATCGCATTATCAACAATTGATTTGAGATCAAGTAACTTTGTGCCTCGTAAAACTGCATTGCAGGTCAAAATAGTTTTGGCTTCAGAATCAATTAGGCGTTGTGACAAGGACTCGGCAGAGAAACCAGCAAAGACAACTCCATGGACTGCACCAATTCTCGCGCATGCAAGCATAGAAATTGGCAATTCTAGGATCATCGGCATATAAATAATGACGCGGTCACCTTTTTCAACTCCAATTCTTCTGAGCCAGTTAGCAAGTTTGTTCACCTCAGAACAAACGTCTGAGTAGGACATCGTCTTGTTCTCTCCTAGCCCATTCCCTTCCCAGACAAAAGCAGCAGTATCACCTCGACCTTTGGAAATTTGTTCGTCCAAACAGTTCCAAGCTATGTTAGTTTTTGCTCCAGAAAAGAAGGAAGTTGAGATTGGGCCTTTCGTTGTGTCGAAATTCCCTTGGACTGTATTTGCAGGGTCCCACGGTTCTTTCCAATGAAATTCTGAAGCAATGGCAGACCAAAATGTAGAAGGGTCTGTAATTGATTCACTATACATTTGTTCATATTGTTCGCGAGCTTGTATGAATGATTTTTTCTTGTATTCCTAGGGTAATTTTATATAAATGTAAAAAAATCAAAAACAAGAGCTAAACGGAAACAGTTTACCTCGCTTGGCCAGAGGAAGTCGGCGACATAATCGATTGGCTCAGTGTCATTCATTTTTGAATAAATTTTGAATGCGCGGAATAATATTTATACTGTTTATAAGTGGAATCATTTGATTAAAATAAAATTCCGATAATTTTGTCTATTCGTATGGCATATGGCCTATCATATTAAAACGAGGGTTTCTCGTAGGGTTCATCGAGTTGCCCTTAAGTTTTACTCTTACCATCCTTTAAAAAATTTACAGAAAACTTCATATAAATGAGATAGTCTAAAATAGAGCATCTCTTCTTCTTTGACAACTCATCATCTCATAACTTCTCTTAAGGCCCGCGCTCTCAAAATATCTGTTAGTGCACGAGACGTTGATTTTGAATAACATGCTCGTAGTAAGTTGCCCGCCAACTTGCCTCACACAGTTTACGAGGACGGATAATAAAGTTTTCGGAATTTCAGCTGTGAAACCCAAAGTGAAGGGTCCTCGAGTATATCATGAGATCAAAGCGGTATTGTTCTATATAAAATGTGCAATTATTAGGGATATTTCTTGTTTTAAAGGTAATTCCAAGTTTACAAGGGGACGCATCTAGTCAGTTGCCTCCCGACTTGCCATCTTATATTTTCAAAGAACGCATTGTTTACCTGGTAACTATGAACCGATAATTATTGCTTATATGTATATTTCTTCATTATAGGGCATGACATTAGTACCTTCGGTGACTGAACTAATCCTTGCTGAACTGTTATATCTTCAATACGAAAATAACATTAAACCGATCCATTTATACATAAATTCAACGGGAACATCAAAAGTATTTTTAGTATTTTCGTATCAAAATATTGAAGTGTTTGTTATTAGGAGGGTCAAAAATATGGGTACGATTCCGAAGCATTTGCAATATATGATACAATTCAATATGTCAAACCCCCTGTACATACCATTGCTATTGGTACAGCTTGGGGTGAAGCTGCAATGTTGCTCGCAGCTGGTAAAAAGGTAGAACTAAATAAAGTTTTCCAGTCTTTCATTTATGCACTTATCACAGGGTCACAGGGCTGCACTTCCATCTGCTAGCATAATGATTAAACAACCAATAAACTCATTTCGAGGACAGGCATGATTATATTTATGATATGTATGTCTATCACTCTTATTATTAAAACGACAGGCCTCCGAGTTGGAAATTCAGCGCAACGAAACTAGAAATACAAAGTCTCAAATGGTACTACTGTTCAAGCTATTTTGGCCTACAATTCTTATCATCCACAATCAGCTTGAAATATTGTCTACATCTACTGGTAAGTCGATCGAAGAAGTTGAAAAAGATATAAACAGACCTAGATACTTTGATCCACAAGAGGCGAAGGAGTATGGATTGATAGATAAGGTGAAAAAGCAACTCCACTTTCATTTGAGATATATGTTTAAAAAATTCATCCACAGGTACTATTAGAATGAAAGACATTTGAGATCGGTATACATTAAACTATCATTTAGTTTTTATATTAACAAGAATATTCAAATCACACTAAAGTATCAATGATAGCAGCACGAGTGCTCTCAAAGGATTTATTGTTATCAATACTCCGAATTTTTAGAATTTCTTCTATTACCTGTTTGTTACCTCTCACTATCTTATCATTATGCGTTGAAAAAACTTACATTTAATTCTGTCGAAGTAGTATCTAGCCCGCAAAAGGCAGTCCAGTCATTAGCAATCAATCCCGCAGAAATAATATCACTTCCTCGATTGACCGTACCTGCCGCAAGGGGTACCTTTAAAATAATATCTTTATGTGATTGCAAAAAAATCATTAAGAACATGGACCTGTAAGAGAGAAGAAAGCTCGTCAAGCTCTTGCAGACTTGTTTGTGGGTGTACCAATCCACCTTGGCTCGAAAATTTGCAATAACTTCCAACTAGAGCATTTCCTGCAATAGTCTAACAAAAGGCTAACAGTTGCGAACTTTTCTCAAACAAATAAAATCACCTCCCTAAAAGCTTCTACACCAAGAACATCACATATTAACTCTTCTGTTTCACGGTCGATATCCGGATGTATAAGGGCTGTATAGTCATTACATGAAATGCAATTTCCAAGAGCTAAAAAAGTCATAAAAAATGTTTAGACAAAAATTGGAACTAAAAATTACCAGAAAGTCTCTCCTCAACTCTTTGAACAAGTACAGAATCCGGAAGGGAATTGCGAATATGCAGTAATTCTAAAATGAAGTCATTCAAATATACTCTAGCATAGATTTAAAGTAGATTACCTTGATCCGTAGTAGAGCTTGGAAGCAGTAACCCCTTTTTGTTCCCTAGTACCTAAATTAAGCAGGGCAACAGCAAAGGAGTTTACAAAATTCTCACCTACACACATTCTACCCACCAAGCGGGTTCCTGCTATACTACTCTTAATCACTGGTATTTCTCGCGAAAGTTCACTTTCAAATAAACTTTTAACAGTAGAACTTCAGTAGGGGGGTATACAAAAAGGTATACAATTTACCTGTAAAAGTTTTCGGAACCTCCTATTGCAGTTATGCAATATGCATTCGTTAAAGTTCCAAAGACACCGATGTCATTACTTCGAAAGTCATGCGAAATATGAATATGACTCATAATATAGAATAGTAGTGAATACCTGCTTTCGTATGCGTGACGGATGGCCATAATTGCATTAATAAAAGGAAAGAAGTTTTTACAATTTGGTATAAAATTTGTTTTGATTTATACTGCTTTAGGGTATTAGCGTATTAGGAAGAGAACGATATAGAGTGCCGAAGTTGAAACCTTCAAAAAACGAGACAAAAGTGGAAGAACAGGACTAGCCTCGTTGGTTGATACCTCATCTTCTAATCTTATGCACAAATACATAAGTTTTTTAGAGGGTCGTAAAAAAATCCATTCTAATAATTCTTGATTTCTTACTTCGAAACCTTACAACTTCAAGTGCAATTGATCTCAACCTTATTAAGTAGACATATTGATTTACAATCAACATTTGAGTACAATTTTGAAATATCCCCCTGTTTTAGAAGTGTAATCACATCTTAACGGGCCAGGATCAGGCAAAAACTATTTTTAGTTTACGAAATAGCACAAGAAAACCAATGGGAGACGAGAGAATTCAATCGTCAATGATGACTAGATTATTTGGTGATGACGCGGATATTGATGTAAAGGATCTTGATACAAATCAATTGATTAATAAACGTAAAAACACAGGAAATATCGTGAACTTAAATGAAAGGAATTCTCATAAAGTTCGTCACGGTAACATAGATACCGGAGTAAATTTTATAAATGATACTGGAGTATCACATTCTGATCGTGATAATAGACCAGATGAAGAAATTTATGATAGTGAGGCTGAGGAGTCTGATGAGGATATTAATTTCTTCGGGTCTAAAGATAAGAAGAGGAAAAAAGAACGGCGTAGAGAAGAGACTATGAAAACTGAAGTGATTGATTTCTTATCTAAAATGGAAGTTGCAGCTGAACAAGATTTAGAGGCATATGCTTTGAAGCTTCCTGCAGTATATAAATTGAAGATGTTACCAGAAGTTGAAATAAAGTTGAGACAAACTGAACTTCAAGAGTTGTTACTGAAAAATGGATTGCTGAAAGTTCTTTACATGTGGCTTAATCTTATGCCGGATGGAAACTTACCAAATATCAATCTTCGCAGTAGTCTCATACGTCTAATTGATATTTTACCTGTCGAAACTGACGATTTTGACAGAAAGGATGAGTTGAAAAGATCGGGCTTAGCAAAAATACTGGTATTTTTGACGACTATTCCTCAAGAAACAGGAAGTAACCGTGCTATTTGCAAAAAGTTAATCGAGAAATGGAGTCGGCCGGTATACGAGCTCTCGTCGGAATATAAGTATATTCATCGAAGTGGACAAGTATATGATGCATATGATTCAGATAACAATGAGTTATCTATGAGAAGAACTAAACGTCCCTCAAGGATTTTAGAGCCCATGGATGATATGAGCGTTTCTGCGCACTCAGGTCCAAGATATGGTGAAAAGGGATATAGGCATCATGCGGAGATACCAGATAGCTCTATCCCTGAATATGTTAAAAGGCCAAGGCTTAAGATGGACCCAGGTGAGGTAAAATCTCGAGGTCAAAGCAATGAACAACGCAGAATAAGGAAACTTGTTGGGAAGGTTTCTGGTCTTAAGAAAAAAACTGGCCAGGCTTACCAACCTTCTGTGGAGGGCCGAGGATTAGTCGGCATACAGAAGTAATACTTTCATATTTCTATGGAAATAGAAATCAAGTTCAGACAGCATATATTCACTAGACCACCTCCTGACCCCAAGTCGATTTTTACCATGTTATTTTTTTTGTGTGCATGAGGAAAAAATCACGTCCGTTTCTGTTTTTTGTTCAAACATTTGTGCAATTATATAATTTACATATCGTACAACACATAATTTCATCACACTTTAAACACGCGTATCACCAATTCACACGCTTACAGAAAGTTATTAGTAACCATAAAATTATTCAACTAGCCAAACGAGATTTTCAACACTGGAAGCGGTCACTACATGCGCTTTGATACATAGGGGTTTATTGAGACAAACAGGTTCAGTAGAATGGAAAATTACAATAATAACAGGACACTGTACATAAGTAATTTAAATGAGAGAGTTCCTATTAAAGGTAGGTTTATTGAAACGTTTTTGAATACTTTTGATAAAAAAAATAGAACTTCGAAAAGCTCTTCTCGCCGTGTTTTCACATTGCGGCAAAGTCGCGGATATCTTTGCGTCTAGAAGATATAAGCTAAGAGGCCAGGCCTGGATCATCTACGGTGATTCTCAGTCCGCCGCCACTGCATTACAGCTTCTCCAGGGTTTACCATTTTATAGCAAGCCAATGGTTTTTAAATTATTTTTAATCCTATATTTACGATAACAGCTTGCTTACAGAATATTGCTGTTGCTCTGAAATTTCCTTCCACGAATTTAAAAAAGTCAGAAAATAGTTCTCTCAAAAAGTTACCTCGAAAAGTGAATGAGAAATTTGTTCATACTTCTTGTATCAGCACACCGTTGAAAGAAAGTGGGAAGGATGATGGAATAGGGCAAGGAAATACAGGAGAAGATAGAGTGCATAAAAATACATTGAAGAGTGCTATACTTTCTATCAAAGGTTTACCAGGTTTTACACCATTTATCATTCAATGGCTTGTATTTACTCTTTCATCAACAGAAGCTACTACGGATCAAATGTTATCGCTTCTATTCAAACAATTCCCAGGTTTTCAAAGCGTTCAAATAGATTCCGAGAAACCTGGTCTAGCTTCAGTCGAGTTTCGAAGTGCTGCTGAGGCAACAACTGCATTGTCAGGGCTGCAAGGTTTTCGTCTGAACTCTACTCACACTATGGAAATTGAATATGCAAAAAGCGCTATTTAAGTATCAGATATCGTTTCCAACTTTAAAACTTTCTGAAATCTTGTAAAAACTCTTTTCATACTTTTCCCAGACCTTTATTTCAGAAGAGCAACCTAATAAAAGTACCTTTCCAAAATTAACGCTAGCCTATCATAGAGAAAAGTTATGAGTTAAAATGTAGAATATGATGAGAAAATAACCGTGAGAAGAACTCTTTGATTTCCATAGACGAAATCCCATGAATAAAATGTTTTCATCCCATTGGACTTGCGTATACTAGTTCCCTCAATTTTTGCAGTGGAAGGTAAAAATAACGCTGATGTAGAATCGAGGGATCCAAGTTCTTCGATAGTATTTATCTGTAAAAGAGATAATTTGAGGCTATTCGCACCTATGGCACTGATAGTAATATCAGTTTCTCCACTTTGTGAAATAAAGTGAGCAAGCAAAGGACTCTCGCTTTTTGACATATTAACATTTTCTTCGGCTCTACAATTTTCACAACTATTTGTCCCTTCCTTATTCGAATATATTGCAACTCTCTGATACAAGTCAGGAAGAATCACACTCCATTCTTTCCCTTTGTAGCGTACGCTGATTGGATTTCCTACCTGTCCACTCTGAAGGGTTGAAGCAAATGCAGAACTTTGAGGACAGATCATTGCCAACTCAGACAAGAATCTTCTCCTAGATTGATAGTGTAGCGCAGATCTATTTTCTTCAAATGGACAACTTTCATAATATGCCTCGCTAAAAGGCATGGTCCATTTGGAACAGGGCTTCGGAAAAGTAGTTGTGTAGTATTTTTTCTTTCTCATCGAACTAAGCGCAAAATGACAGGTACTTTTTGTGTCCGTAAGTCCGCGGTTAGAACAGGCCATTTCTCACTAATATGACAGCGCGCTTAAAAATCAAGCACTTGACATCAACCTAGTGAGAAGTATGAGATGCCACCCCCCGTAGATTGACTTTTTGTGTGTAAAGTACCAGTGATTTCGAAAATAAAAAATCGTCGAAATTAAAATTAATAAATACAATCGCTATTTAACGCCGCGCGGCGCATCCATTGACACCATTCGCGCCATGAACATCGTCCTATTAGATCATAGAACGCGTCCGTAAACTCCTAAACATAATGACGCACGTAGTGGGCAAGAATGTGACCGTTGGTCGCGAAAGCCGCACTTTTGAAATCGTAACGTATCATTCCGAGAGTTGTTTCGAGTGATAAAGATTGATGTGTATCAGCACTTCGGCGCGCGGTAAAAGTGAAGCCTGTGCCAATTGGAAAACAGTAGAAAGAAAAGGGGAAAAGGAAAAAGAAGAAGAAAAGTAGGCACTTACTTTTTTTGAAAGGAAAACACGAAACATAAAAAATATGCTGATCAATACTCGTGCTAATTAATACTCGTGCTGATCAATAGTCATGCTGAACAAAGTCAACGAGATTTCCGTTAATCGCCGCCATGAGCAAAAACACAACGTCGAGAACGTCGTCAACGGCACCGAATAACAGCTCCATTGACGCCAGGAAGACGTCTCTTGTCCTTCTAAAGAGTATTCTAGAAGAAATTCTGCATATTCATGCAACCATGATCCAATATCCCCCATGTGTTCCTTCATAAAATTTATTTAAATAAAAAGTTACGATTTGGTAATTCACTTGCGCGCTCCTCGACGCGCCATCACGAAGATTATTCAAGCACGCGTTTGTCAGCGAGTAAAGTGATCACTAGTGGTACTTATTGCGTGGAGTTTGGTCTCTGAAACTCAATATTGAAGCGTGTGGACTAAAAGTTACAATTTCGGCGTTTATTTTCGAAATCACTGGTACCTGGTACCATGTAGATAATTTTAATGTGGGTATTATTTCTGTTACTTGTACCGTGGTACCAAAAACAGAAATTGCAGTCCATATGGCAATCTTTTTTAGTTTTTTCCCTTCCAGTAAGACTGGACGGTGGAAGTTGGCAACGTCCTCGAATGCGATGGGAAGACGTGTACTATTGGTCGTAATAACCGTCGGAAACGAAACGAAACGAAACGAAATGGGATACTAAAGCATCAAAGGAACTTTGAAAATACAAGTAAGCGAAAAAAAAGAAAGGTGCCAGCACATGATAGCATCACAAATAGATACAGTCCATGTGCACATCAATTACCTCAGTTATACACTCGTGTTTCGCAAATAGTTTTGCTACTTCCACTATTTCATATTTTTAAAGTTCAGTCAACATACGAAGTGGATCTTCGACATTCTTTTTAATTATTCTAAGGAATGAAACAGCCTCTCTTCCATCAATTAAGCGATGATCATATGTAAGTGCAACATTCATCATAGGCCTGGCCACAATTAGATTCTCTGGACCTACGCAGACAGGACGGTGAACAATTGAATGCATACCCAAAATTGCACTTTGAGGCGGGTTAATGATAGGAGTTCCTGAAAGCGAACCAAAAGTTCCACCGTTTGAAATTGTGAACGTCCCACCAGTCATCTCGTCTATGGACAAGGTACCATCATTAGCTTTATTCGCATATCTACCAATTTCAAATTCGATTTGCGCAAAAGTCATTTTATCAGCTGAACGCAAAACAGGAACAACTAAACCCTTTGGAGAGCTAACCGCCACGGAGATGTCAACAAAATTTTTGAAGACTATTTCGTCATTTTCTATTACTGCATTGACACTTTTTTCTTCCCGCAATGCTCTAGCACTGGCTGCTACGAACGTACTCATAAACCCTAGTTTTTCTCCATATTTTTCTTGGAATTGATCCTTGTATTTTTTTCTCATATTTATAACATTAGTCATATCAATTTCATTAAATGTCGTTAGCATTGCATATGTGTTCTGAGCAGACTTCAAACGTTCACTGACCCGCATTCGTAAACGACTCATTTTCACTCTACTTTCACCTCGAGATTCTGACTGGCATGGTTTAATCGTCGAAGTAGAAGAAACAAAAACGGACGAAGAACTCTCCGAGCCGATTTCAGTTTTTACCTGGACATCAGATAATCCCGAACTTGGCAGTATTTGTGCTATCACGTCCCCTGCACATACAGTTTCACCCTCTTGCACAATATACTTCACAAGACCATCATCTGGAGAGCGAACGTCAATTGTTACTTTGTCAGTTTCAATTTGCGCTATCAACTCGTCTTTTTTCACATGACTCCCAGGTTTTGAACTTAGAGCCGCAATGACCCCTTCAGAAACGCTATCACCCATAGTTGGGACGATAACGGAAACGTTCAGATCTTCTGCTTTACTTACAACATCACGTTGTTTTAGGGCATTTTCAACCAAGCATGGAACATAAGACATAATTTCTTGTCCAACAACCACCGATTCTCCTTCTGAGACTTTCAGCTCCCTTATTTCACCAGAAATTGTGGAGCGCACATCCAGTGTAACTTTATCTGTTTCAATTAAGGCAACAATTTCGTCAGCTTGTACTTTATCTCCCGGAAACTTCAAGAATTTCTGCAAGGTACCCTCGGTGATGGAGTCACCCATTTGCGGTACCAAAATGAACTCTTCAAAAGATTGAGTTAAACCAGAATAGAACTGCCAGTCGTATGCTTTCCGAATCTCTCTTCTTCCAAAAGTATTTCTGACTGAGCTGTAGAAATTTTAAAAGTATAATTGAGCACACAGTTTAGAAAAACTAGAATGCTTCATACCTGGCAATCGAAAGATTATTATTTTTCCATCTACTGTTGGAACGATATTGAACCTGTATTTGATAATTAACATACACTCTTGGAAAAGCTTAAGAAGAAGTTCTTACGGCGATGAAATCGAAAGATCTAAACTGTAATTTAGATACATGCTTAATCCTTCTTGCTAGTGCAGACATTTATTACAGCTTCTCACTTCCTTAATCAGGGAATCAGTTATCTTTCCCTTTTGGTTACGCGGTAAATCTATACACTGTCAATTGCACAATTAAAAGTAATGTAAGTGCAGTATTACAGTTGAACATTTACAGGGACCCTACCGTAGAATTGGCTGTATTTGAATTTTCCAAAATGCTCGTATCGAGTACGAGGTACTATTCCCTGTGAAATCGTTGTCGTGGCTAACGCTGAGAAGAGTGGATCTGGAGTTTTTTATCTTTTCTATTTAATTTGCAGAAAAACTGTGCTGGAAGCACGTTAAAGTTTCTTACAGCGTGTAGATTTCTGCTGTCTAGATTTTTGTTTGTCCAAATTCTGGTCTGAGTTTAGGGAATTAGGAATGTAGAGGCCTCTCTATTAAGGATGTGTTAATACGTGGTACCATGGTACCATGCTAAAAGAGGTGAATGAGAAACCCAGGGGAAAGATGGATAGTCGAAACGATCAATTCGTGTACGCGCAGATGAAGGGATTTTACTTTCTTTCGTTTCTAAACTTTTCCTTACCAAAAGCTTAGAGAGTTGGTCGTCCGTTATAACGTATTTTTTAAATTAAATTATTATAAAATAAGCGTTTATTTATTGGCACCCTGGTACCAAGGTAAGGTACCTAGATACCAGTACCCAGGTACCTGCTTTATCTAAATTTTTGGCGGGTAACTTTAATCATCATAGATGTTGCTGAATTTCACTTCATTGTGATTGAGTTTATCATGGAAAGTTGCTGTAAACATTCATTGAGTACTGTTGCTTCTAAAAAATAAAGCATTGAGTTGCTGAAGAAGGATGAGAAATTCATATACCCCATAGTTTAGCTTGACGTTGAATGATCGGTTTCGGATTTAGAATTATATCATGTACGCAGTATGACTGACAACTTAATACTCGCCAGTATACAAAAGCTCGATCACGTATGTCTGGGTTGTCTATTTCAAATGATGCAACTGAAAGCAAACGCTCCATATTTGCATGTGATACTGGACCTGGACATTTCAAGAAAATTTTGACTACGGAAGTGAGGCACTGTAACTGTACTTCTGAAGGTTCTTCAGTAAAAGAATCGACAAAACTTGAAATAAGATCCTGAGAATTCTCGATTCGCTCCGCATATTCACCAATAATCCACACCATAGCAGACTTTGCAACTGGTTCATCCAAATTTTCAAGGCACTCGCATAAAGTATTGATTACTCCTTCATATTCATTAGGATATTTCCTAAACACATCTTTCATAACTATCACGACTTCCTGTACAATATAGTTCACTCGTGTATTTACAAGATCCAGCAGTTTGTCTACACACTGTGCAGCAGTTTTTTCGATAGAAATTGCACACTGTCCTATTGCCCTGATAGAGTGCCTGACAAACTCAATATCTATTTCTGTTGCATATTCTCGAAGTTCGTTCAATATTTGAACAATATTTTCTTCACATGCTAGGCTGACCATGACGTCCAGTTTTTCTTGTTTTACATAAACTGGATCCAAGTACTTACAGAAGAACACCTATTGCAAAATTTAGAAGAAATATGTAATAGATGACTTGCAAACCTGAACGTTCCTCCGTAATATACTGGGGTAACGCTGTATGACGAGCCTTATGTTTCTTAAAGCTACAAATTGTATTTCTTGCTCGGAGTTCATAAGTGTAATGAGTGGGGGAATAATTTTTTGAATCGCATCAGCTTTAACCTCACTCTCTCTCAACCCCTGACAATTTTGGAGAATTGAATTCTGCTATTTAACTGAAAGTAAATTTAATACCTCTGAATGGTTCAATAAAACTTGAATGGCAGATAACACAACTGCATGATTTGCATGCTGTAAACGTGGAGTGATTTGATGCAAAATTTGAAGTATTTGCTCCTCATTATCAGTATGATATGTTGCTATTGCATCTAATATGAATACTTGCCCCCACCTCAATCGGGTATCAATAAATTTATAAAATAAAACAATAAAAGCATACTCAGTACACGCATTGAGAGCATTCATAAGCTTGAATACATCATCAAAATTCATGTTTTGAACGACATTACAGTTTTTTTCTTTAATTTCACTCAAAGCCGCGGTACAATTTGCCACTACCATGGGGTTAGGATCCCCAAGTAACAGTTGTAACTGAGTAAGGAATCCCCTTTTTTCGGCATTTAAGAGATATTTAGAACTTAAATATGCATAAAACCTTTCAATGACTAATTCAGGATTGATATCAAACAGTTTGACAACACATATCGCAGCAGTTTTCCTTACATAAGCTTCCGTATCCTTCATAACAAAGTTGCAGTAAATTTGAAGAATATTTAGTAAAATTTTTACCTGTAAAGTTTCGTAAAGTGGATCACACAAATACTCGGTAATCTTATTGACACGAATACACCCCATGGTTCGAACAGCAAGCGCCCTTACGAGTGGATTTGGATCTTGTGAATCCTGATATGGAAAAGATAAAAGAGATATATTATTGAGATTTTCACATACTTTCACAAATGTGTTCACGGCTAAAATAACCAGATCTGGTTGAGATTTGGCATAGTTGATGAGATAGAGATAAACAAGTTTTTTCAACCCAATATTGTCCGTTTGCATGCAATTCAAGACTTCTGCAAATAATGAAGATACATCTTTACCCACAGTCATGGCAGCTATCACTATTAAAGCAATTCTTCACATAATTTTACTTGATTCAGTTAAAAATACCGCACCTTTTTTTAAAACATCAATTTGTTTGTCTTGATCAGCCCTTCTAAGTTCTTCACGCCATTCAGCAATTTCTCCTTTGAAAGAATACTTTTCAGTATGCATTCTGACTCAAAAAAATCTTTTCTACCTTTGGAGGTGGAGACAAAAAACTTAGCATCTCCCGACGAGGCAGTCATCATTCTTTACACCCTGTGTCGCTCGTGTATAAAAGGCAATAGTTCGAAAGGAGATTCTGGAACCTGGAAATACGGTGGTATGCCATACCATGGTAAAAATGGAAAATACGAAATAATTTACCAAAATTTGTACCTACCCTGTAGGTAGTACCAGTGTTGGCATACCAGGTACACAAAAATCCATTAAATATTTTTCGACCAACACAATTATTTCATACCATATTCCTTACTGTGGGAGGAGGTAGGGGAAGTCTCGTGCAGCTTGGTGAAAAGTGAAGGCTTTCAAAACAATATGGTTCTCGAGGCAACAGTGATATGCATGGATAATTCTGAGTTTGTTCGTAATTCCGATTATGCTCCGACCCGTTTGCAGGTATCTAATAGTACCAAAAGTCATAAGTTCACATATCAACTATTTATTCTTAGGCGGAAGCAGACGCGGTTAATTTATTAGCAGGTGCAAAAACTCAAAATAATCCAGAAAGTTCTGTTGGTATCTTGAGTTTAGCTGGTAAAGTCCCGCGCGTGCTTGTTACACCGACAAACGATCTTGGCAAAGTTTTGAACTCTGTGCATGGAATAACCATACAAGGTGAAATAAACTTGATAACAGGTATTCAAGTAGCTCATCTTGCTTTGAAACATCGCCAGAATAAGCATCAACGTATGCGGATTGTTATTTTCATTGGATCTCCTGTATTAGATGAAGAGAAAGAACTTCTTAAAGTTGGTAGGAAACTGAAGAAGTGCAATGTTGCAATTGATATAGTAAGTTTTGGCAGCTGTAAAGATAATGAAAGAAAACTAGATTCTTTGCTATCAACGGTGAATAAGAATGAAAATAGTCATTTGATCAATGTCCCACGGGGTCAATCTATCGCAGATACACTTATTGCGACTCATATATTTCATTCATCGGGATTAAACATGGGTAGTGGTTTTGCTGCTGCAGCTGCTGCAGCAAACGTAAATACAATGAGTGGGGCTGAGACTGATCTCGGTGAAGATCCAGCGTTGATGCTTGCCTTGAGAGCTTCCTTGGAAGAGGAGCGAGTTCGCCAGGAGAACCAAGGTTCTCTGGCTTCGAAAGAAGAGAATAGTGATGTTCACTTGAAAACTGATCAAACTGATAGAGAAGTTGAGGCAAATAATGGAACAGTATCCCCAAATCACGATATATTACCACAGGTTTCCAAATTATCCCATGGGTCTACAGATACAGATTCAAAGAATGCTTTTAAAGATGAAAGTGGATCTGAGGATGAAAAGTGACATTAAGTACACATTTTAGCGATACGCGTTTTGAAATTAAAAATTATACATAGGTAAGTGCAAAAATCTTCTCTGTGCTTATTTGCTATAAAATTTTGGTATACGGATTAGCATAGAACATAGCTGGAATATCTGGATGAGGAACAGCGTCAAATGTAATAAATTCTGGTATCATATCATTTTTTAATCTGATAAAAGCTCCCTGAAATAAGATAAAATTCATTATTAAATGGCGAAACAAGAAAGCACAAAAGTTATACTTTATTCCCCATCTGATCACTATATTTAATCATCTTTAGTTTAGAAAGTTTAGAAAATGTTTTGAACTCGTACCAGTAATTTGGTGCACTAAAAACTGTGATCAAAGTGTTGCTATGTTGGATTTCGTATCCCTAGGAAATAGTCAGAAAAGCTTCTGCGATCTTTAACTTCTACAGTAAAATCTATATGCTGACCTGATCTTTAACTTCATGGCTTCTAATCACTAACTTAAGACCGTTCGTACGTAAAAAGTTCTGCATAACTTCGGTCATTCCTTTAATAAATGACTATGAATTCAATTATACCTTGGTTATATCAGGACCAAATGCAATCCCAACTCCACGTTTGTTTGGGAACTTACCACAAGAATCACAAGGATCACTCCATAGAATTTCACAAAAAACACCATCCTAAGAAAGGGATATAAAATAAAATGTACGAAAAAACAAAGAAGAGCTTTTACATCTGATGGTTCTTTGAATCTATCTATGGCATTCAACCGTTGAATAGTTATTTCCGAATCCGAAAATAAACCACCATGCATTATAAAAATCTGCTCCGAGAGAACGCAGCCCTGCAAGAACACAAAAAAAAATCTTCTTGCTCACAAACTAGGAATAAATTGTACCAGCGGTAAGGCACAAAAAACTTCATTAAAAATAGGTGTAAAGTTTTTTCCATATTTCTGTGTGAGTTCTCCTTGAAAACCATATAGGGCATTCATGGCATTTGTTTCATGGTTGCCTCGAAGAAGGTGAAAATGCTACTTGTTCATATAAAAATAAAATCCTTGGGAACAAAAATCATACCTTTGGAAGAAGACATTTATACGCAAAAAGTGTTAAAACAACTTCACAAGAAAATGATCCTCTGTCAACAAAATCACCGTTGAATAAGTATATGTTATCATTGGTTGGTTTCCCATTTATTTCAAAAATATTGCACAAGTCAAAGAACTAATAATTAATTGGCAACTCAATATATTACAACGATAATGAATTGAAATACCTGTCCATGTATATCACCGCATATTGTAAAAGTAGCTCCCTGTTTAGAATATCATAACTTCATGCATGTTATATGCAAAATTTAAATTACTTTTGGAATAGAAACTTCGCAAATATTTGGGAGCTCTTCAAAAATCTTTTTGACCCAAAGAAGAATTTGGACTACAAACCTGAAAAAAATTATAGTAACAAAAAATGGTGGGTAAGATAACAACATCACCGTTTATGAATTTGTTTGCCGTTCTTAAATTGAAATAACATGCTCTGTATGAAGCTCTCAGTAATTTTAGCATCGTGGTCTAAGTATGGCCCATCGTACGACTCATCGACTAAAAAGTCGTCCATGTTGAGCATTTCAGAAGCCTGTAAACAAAAAAACACACTCATTTCATTTTTATACATTGTTCCCAGAAGTTACCCTGATGTTCTTACTACATATGGCTGCTTCAAATTTTAATCTTTTAATATTCTTCTTGCATTCTTCAAATCTTGACCGTGCAGCATAATTTGTTGGACTTAAAATAATGGACTATTTCTATGTAAATATTGTCTTTACCCTAAAAATGCAAATACTTACTTGTCTGAAATCTTTACTCGCCAGAGAAAACTTAGTCAAGGCAAAATACGCCATACCACGTCTATAATAGGCCTAAATTTCGAATATATTGTGTTTTAAAATGAAAGTTGAGTATAAAGAATGCAATACCTTGGTATTTTGAGGATTAAGTTCAATAGCAGCAGAGCTATCCGACAGAGCTAAACCGAAATTTTCGCACTTCAAATGCACGAGAGCTCGATTACATAAGACAATTGGATCGTTCTTCAGCTTCAACGCATCAGAATAGAAAGAAAGAGCTTGCGAATACAAAGATTCTGGTAAACCATCAGTTACCTAGCATGAGATCAAATAAACTCAACCTTTATAGCAAGCGTTTCCTTTCGACTTAAGGTCGTCAAAGCATTCTGGAGTTTCAGTTGAAATGGTCATAGTTATTAGTGATTTCAAGATGGGCTCGCGTATCAGTAAAGAAATTGAAAGCAACTCCAGAATCTAGTGTATAATTCATTTAATTTACTTTCTAGTAATGATTTTGACACATGAGTGCGTTTGAGTGCGTGTGCGTGAGCGGGAAGACAGCAAAATTAATTTCGTTTTTCAGTCTTTAAAGACCATTTCTTTCAAGATTTTGGCCAAATATGAAACCCTACACTGTAAATGATATGGAGTGTTTTTACTTTAGGGTTTAGTGATCGCACGTTACAAGACCTCTTTGGGTGCATGAACTTTCACGAAAACATAGGAACGCGTTCCTCTATCAATGCTTCGTGCTGCTGGATGCTTCTTACGCGCTCTAAATCGCTCAAGAGACCATACGATTAACTCTTTTACAAAATGAGAAAATGCGTCGGGAACGCTTACTTTTTGGGGTAAAACCGTCGGGAAGGATCTTTTTCTCGTATATATATCAGCGTGTTCGTGTCATCTCAATATTTGAAGAAGCCCACGAATCCATGCGCGAGCGCAATCAAATCTCAACTCGTTGGTTCAGGGGATATGGATATATTCTATCTCCTACAGTGTCAGTTCAAATAATTCATATAACAATCCTGGCCCCTTTAAAACTATTCTACATCACGAAACTCCATTGTGTTCACTGCCATACTCTTGATAACACCGTTAGACAATTCATTTTCAGTCAAAACAGTCTCATCCAGTTCTGGTATAAAGGCTTCAGGTGGCAATTCGTGCATCTGAACGCTAGGTGCTACTTCCAATTGACTAAGATTATTGAGAATACAAGTTTTAATGCCTTGAAGATATGAACATGAATTTAAATTCTCGATAGGATTCTTTTGCTGAACTTTTAACTGATATGAAGCATCTGAATAATATTCGTAATAAAATTCATGCTCTGGAATATTCTCGTCCAAAGTTCTTCCAAGTAGAGTAGCAGTTTCATTTGCCCAACAACGTGCCACATTCGATTTAATGTATCCTCCTCCTCCTAGAACTAGAAGTGGAATATTGAATGATTTCATAAAAGCTACGCATGATGCGTGGCCTTGAAGTGTTAAGTTAAAACAGCCTAATCGGTCAGCAGCAAGAGAATCTGCTCCGCATTGTAAAATAATAGCTCCAGGTTGGAAAACTTCCATGACTTTTTGCATTGTCGACTTGAAGATATCTATGAAATTTTGATCATCCATACCATCGTGGAGTGGGACATTAACCGAATAATATTTTCCATTGTTCATTCCTATATCACCTAAATCTCCAGTCCCTGGAAAGAAAAGATCACCAAACTTGTGGAAACTCACTGTCATGACTCTGTCCGTCAAATAAAATGCTTCTTCGACACCGTCACCATGGTGAATATCTATATCTATATAAACTACCCTAGCATGATACTTCAATAGCTCAAGAGTAGCTAGAACAATATCATTTATGTAACAAAATCCCGAAGCTTCAGATTTCTTTGCATGATGTAGACCACCTGACCAATTTATTGCAATGTCCGAAGTTCCATGGTTGATTCGAACTGCACCTTCAATAGAGCCACCTGAATAAATTTTGCAGAAATCAAATAAACCATCAAAAATGGGACAATCTTCCCCTAGATTGAACCTTTGCATTTGAGCCAGATACTCGTGTTGGGTGTTCGGAGTGATTTTTGATAAAAAATCGACGTAGTCTTCAGCATGAAACTGAGTAAGCTCGTTTGTCGTTGCTTTCCTTGGCCGAAATACGTCGAGACTTTCATGTAGTCGGTATGCAAGTACGAGACTATGTGTCATGCTTAACCTATGTGGTTTCATCGGATGGTTAGGAGCATAATAGCAGGTACCAACTTCAGAAT
>JACLAA010002970.1_pt1 | contig 27012 bp, 24 predicted proteins | sample 8027891 | NCBI WGS metagenome assembly JACLAA01 (sample SAMN15724900, study PRJNA655200) | protist metagenome | isolation source: fluorescence activated cell sorting (FACS) single amplified genomes of... | place: Spain: Blaines Bay Microbial Observatory, Mediterranean Sea | collected 2016-01-19 | reverse complement strand
CGACAAGTGCCCTAGTCTTGGGATGAATTCGCGGGTGAGACATCTTCGCGAAACAATCACAAGTGAGAGGGATGGATATATTTGTCTACGTTTCCGAAGAAAACGCTTCTTTCATCGCATCGAGCAACCAAACATGTTGCAACTTAGACCCACGCCGGTCGTATTCTTTCAAAGCCGCTGACAGACATAAGGTGCGTTAGAAACCTTCCGTGCGACGAACAGCGTCTTCGCGAAGTGCGATTGTTTGGTTTGAAGGGGCGAGAGCCGCGCGCACGCAGCCTCACCCTTCCATAAATTATCTCTCGGAGACGGCCTCTAGGACCGTTCCGGTCTTTCGCCGCGACCGTAGTGCTAGGGCAGCAGTTCGAGACCCCGCCCGGTCTGCATGAGCACCGGGACGACAGAGCAGGTAAGTATGAGGACCATTATGTTCAGTGGTAGTATTTATATTTTACAACGATTTATAAAATTGATTTTGAGTTATGGCTTGGTTTGTTTGATGAAATTACGTAAATATCAGAAAACTCACCGCCCGCCGTGCCGTGCGGCGTGCGCCGTGCGACTCGCGAGTTTTTGACGCGAGACGGCGAGAGGAAATAAAAAAAATTATGATTCGCGAGCATCGGCGTGTGCTGACGTACTGCACCTGCCGTGCTTCAAAGGAGAGTGCACTGGACGTATCTCCGTTTGTAAGGCTTCCGGGGGCGCTAGATCTTTTATCATACTGCTTTATGAGACTCTGATCTCCGATGAGCATACATAGAAGGGTGTTCAGGGAGTGCGCCTGCTTTCAAAGGAGACTGACAGGGGCTTCCTTCCACAGCCGCGTTTTCACGTCTAGCGAACCCTCCCTCGGTAGACTCCTCGCGATGAGGGTGGAATCATTCGACGGTTGGTCTCACTCTTTCGCTTCAGCTGGACGAATTCAAGGTGTAGGCGTTGTCCCGTTAGAACTTCGACATGAGAAGCGGAGAACAGTGCGTCCCACGGCTCTCGAATAACTCCTCTCCCCCACTACAGGTCACGCACGTTCCTAACAAATCCTTTCCTCCCACCTGTTCACCAGGCGATCAAGCGTCTGCTGTATCGAGCGAAACAGCGGGGATTTCTTGAGCTTGACATAATGGTCGGCGAGTGGGCAGAACGAACGTTGCCGGCACAAGGTGATGGGTTTTTGTCATCTTTCTCGCAGGTACTTGATGAAGAAAACCCGGAACTGTTTAAGTGGCTCACAGGTCAGGAGCTTCCTCCTCCTAGAATGGCAGCAAATGTGGCGTTCACGTCGTTGCAATCTCACGTGTTAAAGTTCCTCAATGATAAGAGTGACAGTGCAACCAGAGCAGCTAGAGGGCGAGAGTGGGTCCGAGGATGGAACGACAGCAGCGGGGGAAACCAGTGACAAGAAAAACCAGGTCGAAGCTGAGCTACGGCGGGAGTGTTCAACCGATGAGATGTTAGCCTGATACAGTATTTTGCCTAAAGGAGGATTATCTACAATACAGTGTCTCACACGCGTATATATGAATGATATCATGCACTCGGCAATACTCTCGTACAAGTACTGAACAATTTACGGGGTACCGATATGATTCGGCTATAGGATAGCTCTCTGAGATCTCACCACTAAAGAGCGACCTTTTGCGATATAATAACACGCCAACTTTCTTTGAAAGAATGTCGTTCGATCCTGCAAATGCAACTGCTCTCTGCGCAGAACACAGAGACGACGGTGTTGCCATTCAGCCCATACGCTTAAGTTTTCAAAAGCGATTCTGCGACGGCAATCCTGTGCCGTTTGGAGCGACGACACAATTCACTCAGATCATCCAGTGATTTTCTGAGTGTGTGACCATCTCCTGATTCAGCAAACCTAGACACTGAATGAAAAAAAACGTCTTTATCTCTTGGAGAGGCCACGTGGTCTGGGATGAGACTGGTGGCCTCGCCAAGCCACACGACAGACTGCGCATGAGTACATGAAAGCAAAGCAGCAATCACGCCAGTTATATCAGATACGCGAGAAGAGGGTAAGGCGCCAAGCGCACCGGCTAGTAATGAACGCACCAAAGCCCCTCCACGCGGCGGCAATACTTGTCCAAGAATGTCAACCAGGTCCTCGTTCCGAGCATACAGCAAGTTACGCGTAAAGTCAAGCATAGAGCAACAAGCTTCACGATGCTGGACATGAAGCCCACAGATAAGCATGTCCAAAGTAGATGCCACAATTCGTGGATTCGCCAAAGCCTTCGGGCAGTACTTGAGACAGGTTTTCACTAGCAAGAATGCATCGTCAACAACGTCAGGGGCGTCATCAAAGTCAGATAAGGTCTGCAAAGTTGCTGCTGTTCTGAGGATCACCTCCTCGACGCTGAGACATATAGCCTGAGTACACGATTTATCATTACCAAAGCTTCGAACAAGTTCATTCACTGCAAAAAGCAAACTTGATTGGCGCCGTTGAGCGAATAGTGATGTGTATATGGAAGCCGCCGAATTAACAATATCCGTGAGGCGATGTCTGTTGAGGTTAGATGGTTGGGTCAGTATCACAGCCAGAAATGAAGTGCGGAAATAGAACGAAAAGATTATGATAAATTGCAGAACGCATTCAAGACCTACCCTGAAGTTCTAATTGCGTACTTAATACAGCGACAAATATGTTCGGTACACCGCATATCAGTGTTGCCGCAGCTTACAAGGGCACGTGAGACCATAGGCCATAGCTCATGGAAAGACGTCGCGACAAGCTCTGGATGCGACACATATCGCATGACAGCCGCGAGACAATCAAAATACTTCACTACAATATTTGTGTCAGGCTTGACACTGACCATGACCTCTGGAAACATAGCGTTCAAAAGCACCGAAATTGGAGCGAGCAAGGCGGATAATACAGGATCTGCTTGCTCTACGGGCAACGCAGTTGTAACATGACCAAGACCCTCAATGATCTGGATGACGTCATCTGCGTGCATTTGAAAATGATGCGACGCTGATGGGCTGGACATGTTTTGGGTCGTACCTTGTGAATCTGTCATAGAGTTCAACGCCATCACATATAGCTGCACCAAAGGATCAAGAAAAGTCACTAAATGGTCAGCAGCAGCATCGCAGAGGTGCTTGAGCGCCAGAGCTGCAGCTCCCCGTGTATCTGTATGTTTGCTGACTAGAGCGTGATGTAAAACACCCAAAAGTTTCTGCAGCAGCATGGAATCCGTTCCGAGAGCAATGCTTGCAGACACCCTGGTTAGAGGAAAAAATGATGTTGTTAGTATGTTCATGCACGTGAAACGAGCACACACAGGATTTGCTATCAACGCAAATGTTTCGTGACTCACCATTCACTGTAAGCAGAAATTGTCAACACCGCAGTATACAGAAGTTGAGGGTGCTCAGGAAAATTTGGCAAGGATGCCAATATCGACAGCAACAACAGGTCACCAGCAGGCGGGGGCTCCTTGCTGACAGAACGCACACAATAAAGCGATGCTTCGAGGCGACGCCAATCAACGCCGGTATTCTTCGGCGCTGAGTCTGTTGCTTCTGCCCTATGAAGCTCCTGAATAGGTGTTGACACGATATGAAGCGTTTGGATAGCACCCACGACAGAAGCCGCTTCTGTCAGTGTATCAGCAATCGCGTAACGCATCCGCTTGAATTCACGGTATTCTTCTCCGGTCCAATGTTGAAAATCTTCGGGATATTGCAATCGACCTAATGGAGGGTTTGCGGAAAATGGTGACGGGTAATCAGCAAGGTTGTAACGTTAGAAGCAACACGAGTAAATACTATACGGAAAAAAAGACGTACCTATCACGTTGTGGATCAGTTGAACATATGCCGGAAAGAATAGCTGTTTTCGTCGATTAAGCTCTTCAGCACCTTCATGAGACGCATTCCTTTGCTCTCTTCCAGTGAGCACATGAGATAACTTATGCCAAAACACGAAGCTCATTGTTGCGATATCAGTGTCAGGATACGCAGTCACAATCAGAATGGACTCAACAACCGCGAGGGATTCCCGGTTCCCCTAAACGAGAAAAAAAAAGTGGAGAGAAGGTCAGTCAGAGAGCAAGGCTTTATTTATCAAAGGAAGACGCTCACGGGACAAATCGTACCTCAGCTATGACTGCGACATACTCTTCACCGATTTCGGCAAGAAGTCGAGATATCCCTTTCGCAATCTCATCCAACGAGCCTTCAGACTGAGAGGCTGCTAACAACGCGGGCTTTAAATCCAAAACACTAGAAACGATGACTTGAACTAGCTGAAGTGAAGATGCAGGTATAGAGTTATGTCTATCACCGTCCCGTGAATCCACAACTTGTGCTCTTGTCGCGCGAATCAGCTCACACGTAGCATCGACTGCATGGTCAAATTGTGAGGGCCTTGATTCGTGTGTTGTGAGAGACTTGAGAGCAAGTAAAGTGAGTGGATGAGCACAAAGGGTCGCGGCGTCAATCTGTGGTGCCTGAACAGGCAGATCATCGGCGTGCAGGCGCCCTTGACTCAATCGTACCCAGGCAGCGAACGCGTCAAGAGAATGTTCATACACGTTCTTCGTGTTCATTGACATTTGCTCAAGGCAGGAAGAAATCATGGTGATAGCGGACTTGCTCTGCATGATTAATTCACGGGCAAAACTACGACGACGTTCGGGATGCACCGCGGGGCGATAACTCCCGGCTTCCTGAGGGAACACGACGAGGAGTTCAAGTAGACAAGATAAGCGCGACGGGTCTGATCCATCACCAGTTATACGTGTAGCTAACCACTGTAATGCGCCGATGTCATCCCATTCTGTGGCTGGCAAGTGGGCTGCCAAACTTGCCATTGCTACCGCAAGCTGCGTGCGCACCGGACCCTCGCCATGTTTGAACAACAAGGCAACAAGGGATTCCCGAAGTGATCCTATTGCCCCAGACGGTAGCTCTGCGAAATCTTGTTGGACCTTTTGACAGCGCAGCGAAAGAAAAGGGAATATATGTCAGGAACGGTAGGTCGATTTGAAAAGGGTCAGTTGACAGGTCGCGTCCCCGACGGGAAGTTAAGGGACCAACGCAACGAAATCTAACAAAACATAGGAAGTTGGACAACCTTTCGCTTCAAAGCTTGAGCGCTCATGAAGTTCACCTCAGGTGTGTTTGTTGGATCGTGCAGCACGGCATCACAAACCGTCCAGGCCTCCACATCTTCTTGGAAACGCTCTAGCCATTGTTCAGCTTGTTTTTTAACTATTGCTTCAGGGTGGTGATGGAGAGCCTGTGGAAGTGCACGGATGCGAAGGACCTTGGCGTAAGCGGTGAAAGGGGAATCCCATGGCTGCTTCTTAGAATGGACGTGTCTTCCTCACCTGGACAGCTTCCTTGAACTGGGCGATAGCCTCCGCCATCACGTCTTCAGCTTCTACAAATACAGGACCACCTCGACATCTACGGAGTGCGTGTGCACGTACTGGTAGCGTACTGCGAGCTCATTTTTATGAGGATACTTTCTACTCACACTACATACGAGAACGAAATCCCTAAAATCGCACTAAAATCCAGGAATAATGACAAGTTTCACCTCGATAAACCTATCTACACTACGAGAACGAAATCCCTAAAATCGCCCTAAAATCCGATTTTAGGGGCCCTAAAATCGCCCTAAAAATAAAATAAGTTTCCCGGCGATAATTATTTCACACGCTCGCTCGCTCGCTCGCGCTTCCTCGCTGCATCAATTTTTAGTCCGGATGGATAATTCGCGGGATTTTAGGGCGATTTTAGGGCGATTTTAGGGCGATTTTAGGAGATTTTATTGGCACACAGCACGCAGCAGCACGCACGCAGCAGCAGCGCGCGCGCTCGAGCGAGGACTAATATTAGTGCTCGCTCGTTCGCTGTTCGCTCGCTGTTCGCTCGCTGTCCGCTCGCTGCTCGCTCGCTGTCCGCTCGCTGCTCGCTCGCTGCTCGCTCGCTCGCTCCTCGCTCGCTAGGCTCGCTCGGCTGGCGCTGCTAAAATCATATTCGACCCTTGGTCCAGCACTGCAGCACGCGCGCTTCGTCGCGTGCTTTACAGTCTGGGGGCTCGAACAGGATTACCTTGCGCCTGAAGTCTTCCAGCGCGACGAACATCGTGTCCGGTGAAGCTTTGCTAACAGTGCCATACCCAAGAGCTTTGTCTTCTTCAGTTGTGATTTCCCGAAAACAATCCATCTCACAAAACCGAAAAGTTCCTTGTGCCCATTTCTCTTGCATCTTGTAGTACCTCAGCACTCGACCATATCGTCTGGTGGACGCGTCATCGCCCTTGAGCTGGTAACAGACATGGTGGGAACATCGCGACCTTGTCCGGAGGTACTCCACAGAATGGAACACTTCTAAATCAACTTTCGCTCTCAGGAACACGTGCACCGAAACTTCTCCCCTCTCCAAGGCTGAATCCATGACTTCTTGCCCTCGACCATGTAAGAACCTTCTGAGCAAGTCCAATTTGTCTCCAACGAACGCTTCCGTGACTTCGACTTGCTTTCCAGATCCTACAAGATGCTGGTAAAGCTTGACGTCGTCGAGATTTTCGCTGTTCAAAGCTTGACGAGGAGCTCGATAAATCATCTCGTGTACATCTCTTCCAGCGGCTGCGGCGTCGTTGAGGGCACATTCCAGCAGATAACAATTCCCCAAGAAGATGTCCGGTTGCAGCACCACCCGATCCTTTACCCACTTCTTATACCGCTGGATGGCCCTTTCTACCCAGAACTCTAACGTGTGCTTGATCGGGCCTGTCTGAATCTCTTGTTCGTACGAGTGCACTGTTAGCATTCGAAGGTTGATGGTACAAAACTGGATCCCAAGTTTTGACTCCACAAACTCAGCGTACGTGCGCATTGAGACTTTCGCTTCGACGCGCGCCTTTTCCTTTTGCCTGGCGTCTAAGTGATCATACCACTCATGCGAACACAAATAATGCAGAAACGCTCGTCGAAGATGCATCCAGGCGTCAAAAGCTTGGGGACAGCTTTCTTTCAGCACGTCATGAGCGATGACTGGACAAAAAGTCTCGGCCCAGTGCAACCAATTTTCCATCACCCACGTGCCTTTATATCTCACAATGTCAGTGTACGGTCTCCCCATGTCTGATGTCAGCACCAAGTATTTTGCGCGACTAGACATCTTCTTCCGATCTGCATTCGGAATAGCGAAGGCTGGCGGTCGAGTACCAGTGTAATCCCGAAGTAAGTACTTCCAGAAGCTCTTCAAAACCCCCCATGGACCAGCGTGAATCCATGGGAGCAGATACCCAAAATGCAAATCAAAGTAAGAAAGCTCCGCGAGTGGAGGAATTCCATGTCGCCCCGCGACACTGGCTGGCATTTTCTTCAACACCCCATCCTTGACTTTACCGTTCTGAACGCATGACGCGAGTTCGAGTGATTTTTCATGGGTTAGTAGCAGTCGTGGGTCGTTGGCGAGCATCATTTCGTGCCCGAAGAACATGGGTTGCTTGACCTCTGCGCAGTAACCTGCAAAGTACGTTCCGTCACTGGAGATGTTGCTGAATTTTGCCCCTTGAAACAACGAACGATAGTCAGCCCTGAATCCACTTACTCCATAGAACTTGCCAACAGTATTCCGAGCAGGCGTGTCAGCGCTGACTGTGCCCAAGAACCATTTTGATAAGTACCTACAGTGTAAGTACGGATCAAACACCTCGACGCCGTCTTTTCCAAGTTCGTGCATCTCTTCCACAAACGGTTGCAGGAAGACATCTTGCATCTTTCCCTGTTTCACACTTTGAGGATACAATCCGAGCAACATAGTAAACGCTGATTTTCCGCGCACCTCGAAAGGAACATCCCAGTATCGCATGACAAAGAAGTCCATGCTGTATTGCTTATGAGTCCATAAATGTGCCCCATCAAAACCAACATCCAGCAAACCACACTTTCTCAATTTAGCTCGAGAACCATCCGTGAGCTTCACATCTTCTTCCTTCAAGAGTTGGCCGTTGATATATTGACTGGCATTCATGCGCTTTACTAATTCGCCGCCCCATATGTCGTCCCTGACTCGAGCATTTGGTTGTGCACGTAGGGCAGGAAGTTCCCCGGCAGCGTACGATGACAAAATTGCTTTCTTGACACCGAAGTAAATGAAATACGCCCTGGGATACACCTTATCATCAGCCCCCTTAGTCTTTCTGCATTCGAACCGACGTTCTTCACATCCATCTGTATCGCATGTCTCATCTTTGTTTTGAAGCCACTCGCTCCTTTTCAATTTACCGTACCTCGTGAAACACTTTGAACAGTAATGTACCGAGTATTCCCAGACGTCCTCCACATCCAGCAGCTTCCTGCACGTGTGTTCACTTGTGGGATAGTTGTTGTTCGGCTCAAGTAAATCCAGGTAGAACTTTGTGCTCCGAAGCTTATCCTCAAATGCCGCATCCGTGAGCTTCATCTCCATCTTTTTCCGCAACTCGAACAGCGCCACCTCCTTCACTTTCAAGTCACACTCGTCGTCAGTTTTGTTAGGGAAAACTTTTCCAGCAGCCAGCGATGAGGCTAATAGTAGATCGTCAGAGGTTGCTTTATCAAACTCTTCCATCATAAGCTCTTCATCTAGCAACGTATTGAACGCGGCCGTTCCGTGTCTTTCAGCATCTGATAAATCTTCCGTGTACTCTTCCTCGTTCTTCCTGCCCTTGAGGACCAACCCAGAAATCTCTTGCGTTAGCTTCATGATCTTGAGCAGTGTCTTCTCCTTCAACGGCCAGATTTGCGTCAAAAGAGCCGGTTTCTCCATACGATGGCATATGACCATGTGCTACTTCACCCTCTTCGACTGGTGGTAAGAGCATGTGATCATCCTCGTCGTCGTCGTCATGCACAGGTTGGCCGAGTTCGTAAAGTTCCGTGTCGTCAATAACGACATCAACTTGCCCAGCATCCCGTTGAGAGACGCACTTCGAGGTCTTATGCAGAGAGTAAAACTTACTCCTGCTACGCACCCAAGTGTTACACTTGTCACATTTAGAGAAAAACTTGAATCGCATTATGACGTGTGCGCTTCATTCATGCTTGCGACATTCCAGGCGTCGTCGTGCGCACGGGTGTCACAATAATAATGACGTTTCTCGATTCGTTCGTCCGTTTCTTCGTTCTTCGTTTGCCCGCCTTGCTTGCTACGTTCGTTCTGCGGCCTGTTTTCATCAATTATTATGGGAATATTCGAGATATTTTTTCCGGTTGTTAAAAGTATGTTCCCGCCATCTCTTCTCTCGCTCGCAGCTGCGCTGACGCGCACGCGCTTTCCCGCATGACGACCCCGCAAGTGATACTTAATGTTCGCTACGATGATGATCCCACCGTGTACCATGTGCTCTATCGTCCAGATTCTCAAGGCGAAGATCTTAACAGAAAGGTGAACACGCTCTTCGAAAGCAAATACCCCGACGGAGAGTTTGAAATCTTCGTCGATTTGAGCCCGGAGGGTGTGACGCCGCGAGTGAGGATCGACAAAGGAGGCATCGCCGATTGCCTTCCACCAACTGAAGACGGGACACGATTTGTACATCTGGACTGCTTCTTGAAGAAGGTTGCCGCACCTGTTCAATCAACTTCACCTCCGACCGCTGCGACTGGACGAAAACCAACAGCTGCAGAGCAAGGTCTTTGGGACAGATGGACGGCTATTTTCGCTGCTGTCTGCGTTGCCTCTCTCAAAGTCTTTCTTCATGGCGATAACAAGGGTACGTTCCTGCCTATGGGGCAGCAGCCGGATGATAGTGTCAAGTTGGTCATCTGGAAAATGAGAAAGGCGGCTCTTGACTTTCATACGGAATACAAGAACTCCCACCCACTTCCGCACCCCAAAGAAAACATCGTATGTGGACATCACGGTTATACAGAAGTCTGCGAGGCGTTTTGGAAGAGGAAGATCGTAAAAAGGATCGAATACTCGAGAAAGTGGACAGATGAGCAGAAGAACGAGGCCATATCTGCCCAGACGGCCAGAAACGCCGCTGTTGCTGCTGCTGCTGCGAGGAGGGCTTCGGTCCAGCCCGCGGGGACTCCCGCCCAGGGTCAACAGATGTTGGCGGGGCTTAGACGAGATTCGCCTCAAGATGAAGGAGCACGCCGAGAGCGTTCGATGATTGACATTCCCCGCTTCACGCTAGCTCTTCCGTCTGCTCCTACTGGTGCTGCCGATGCTGATACCGTTGGTGGTACCGCTGGTCTTGTTCCTGCTGCTGATGCCGCTGGTGGCTCCGTTGTTGCTGGTGGTGGTGGTCCTGCTGCAGCTGCTGCTGGTGCCGCTGGTGCTTCTGCTGCTTGTGCTGCTGCTGCAGCTGCTGCTGCTACTGCTGCCCCTGCTGGTGGTACTGCTTCTGCCGCTCCCGCTGCTGATCTTGCTGCTGGTGATGCTACTGGTGCTTCTCCTTCTCTCGGTTCACCTGCTGGGGATGGCAACGGTGGCAGTGAAGAACTTCCCGGCGCATTCGATGGCGCCTTTATTGATGACGCAATGCAGCGTGCCGAACTGGTTATTCAAGATAGGAGGATCGCGACCGCCGCGAACCAGTCGGCCAGGGTTCGGGCCCAGAGGTCAAATGACGATGAGCAGGAAGATGCAGCGTTCAAGCAGGCTCTCGAAGATTCGAAGGACAGTGCGGTTTCTGTCATAAGTGCTGAGTGGAAAAATCACGCGGCGGCGGTGCGGAGCAGTATCACTCCTCTGGACAAGGATTGGTTCAAAAGAAGCAAAGAGGATGTTAAACGTTTTATCCAGGGCGCGCTTCAGAAACTGGACATCGACAGCTACAAAGAGAAATTCGGAGACTTTCACGTAAATGCTGTTAAAGTCGGTGTTGAACTTGGCATTCTCCCCGCGAATCGCCAAGGAGGCAATTGGAGAGGTGTGACATCGACATGGCAGCTTTGGCTTAAGAAGTATCTGGCTCACCATAACCCTGTCGCTGATCCCGCTGATGTCGCTGATGATATTCCCGCTGCTCCCGCTGCTGCTGATGATGCTCCCGCTGCTCCCGCTGCTGCTGCTGATGCTCCCGCTGCTCCTGATGATGCTCCTGATGCTGGTACTGCTGCTTTTGCCGAAGCTGCTTCTTCTTCTTCCGATGATGATGATGACGACGACGACGACGACGACAACGACGACGACGACGACGACGACGACGATGATGTTGATGTCGATCCTCTTGATGTTCCCCTTGATGCTCAACAAGAAAAGAGTGTTCCCACCACCACATCTATCTCGGATGCAGACATGGATGTCGCCATGCTGGGCAGCAACGCGGACGCGCCCCCGACACAAGGTACGAACCCCGACCCTGAGCATGCTCAAACCAATTCTCCCGTCGTGCCAGCCCGAGGGGTTTTGCAATTTTGGCGTTTAACTTCCAAGAAACGACGCATTGCCAACACCAGTGTTGGAAAAGGTAGGTATGTGCATCAGTATGGGTTTTATTTCGTCGGCGTCGAGAACTGCAACGATTACGATTTAGCAGAAGCAGGACGCGACACTCCCGATGGCTGGTACCCAAATGAATGATCCCGGAAGTGGTACCGAATATCAAATGGCGTGCGCACTCAATCTCACAAACGGCACAAACATAAGCTGTCGTCCTTATACTGAAGTCCAAAACCCTGCTACATTTGCAGCGTTTTCAGGAACAGATGGACGTACTGGTCTGACTACACCATTTGTCTGGACACTGGATGAATTCCACATCAATGGTATTGACGCCGTATGTGCAAAGCTCGACCGACGCTTGTACAGCTTTCTTCAATCTACTCTGCCGAAATTATTTCTGGATCATGCAGCAAACAACTCTGAGATTAAAGGAAGCGGTGTCAACCTCATTTCATACATCAACAATTTTTTTGGCAAACTCAGTTACAATGACGGTGACGACATCAAACGTCAACTCGATAACTGGAAGAAACTTTCTATCACCACTGCACCATTGAAATCGCTCAACGCTTTTCATGAGAAATACCTTCTCTACCAGGATGTCATCTATCCGAAAAACGGGAACACATCTATGAAGTACAGAGAGCAAACCATCAAGCATGCCATGATTTCTTTGCTTGGCGACGATTACGGTCGCGAACGAAAAGTCTCGCTTTCTCGAGAAGTTCAACAAGATGAATCACTCAGTTGTTTCACTAATCAACAAAATTGTTGAACTGCAAAACCACTATCACAATCTCAATGTCAATGGCAGAACCAATCAGGGACAGTCTTCTCATGGAAAACGCAAGAACTACAACAATCATGATGACTTCAAACGCCAAAACACGTCTAACCGTAACGGCCAATCTTTTGACAGACCCATCTGTAAAGTCTGCGGCAAACGCCACAATGGCAAGTGCACTAATCAGACAGCACTCAAAGCTTTCTACAAAGTATGATGCAAAGAACACTTCTTCCAACAGGTTATGGGCCCATCACTCTTCCTCTGAGCTACTCTTATATTCCAACAGTAGTACATAGCAGTTCGCGATGAAATTTTGCAAACCCGATTGAAATAAATCCAGAATACTTTGTAGATAATAATGTTGTAATATGATGCTCGATATCATCATCACGCATGCATACGCTACATACTACATACTATCTAACCCTTCACATAAGTCTACGCGTCTTCAAATTTCTCATGGAATGCTACTGTGGTGGTACACTTGGCCATCCCGTGCGTAAGTGTGTGTATGACCGCCTCTTCCGCTGCAGAATTTGCCGCCGCTGTCGGAGCTTTGCTGGACAAAGCGGTGTACCTGTTCAGAACACAAGGGCGGGGCAGTGAGAAAAAAAAAAAAAAATGTCTGCGGGAGGAACATGGGGCCGAAAGCCAGTACTCAAGCGGCCAGCATCACGCACCGTAAAAGCTCATTCTGGCGGAGCACATCCGTGATATCTTTTGATGCTTCACCAAAATCGATGAAATGCGTCACGTCTGCGCTCTTGGCAAAGTTGGTTTCGTCGTAAGTTTTCCAGGTCTCTACATGATTCACGAGGCGACGAACTGTGCCTTGTCTCGATTCTCCCTCTCCCACCCCGGTCACGACCCCTGTTCAAAATAATGCATGAGGCAGTTAGCAAAGCGATACGTGATGATGGCATTCGTGGGATTGGCACAACCCCGAAGAAGTCGTACGATTCATACCTGCGTCGACATCAAACGATACGTCGTTGTTCAGCACACCAATTTTGCCTTCTCGTTTCGAGAGCTTCGAAGCAAACGATTTTGGCGCGAGAAATAGTACGTGATCCTCCGCCATACTGATGCGGAAACCGAACGGTACTCTCCCCGGCAAAACCACGATCTTGCAGGCGGTTGTTGAATAGTTTGGATCAAGTTCTTGTCGTCCGTGCGGAAACTTGTACGTTGAAACGAAGTGACGCGCCGCCTTATTTACTTGCATTATTATGGTACAGATCGTAGTAGTATCGAACTATCGATGCATGATGAAGAAAATCGATGAGATCAGCGAGCGATTACCGACCTGCTGATATTAATTAATGTGAGCTGCCGCTAATAAATAATAATAGATTATTATAAATTGACCAGTGATGAACCACTCTGCTAATCATGTAAATGACCACTATTTCCACCAATCACAGCACGAATAAAAGGGCCAAATCGTCAAAAAACCCCGGATGGAATGTGGTGCTAAATAAACGTGAAACGTCCTCTTTATTTATTAGGACGTGTCCCGAATTATCTAACTAAATATCGACGTCGTGCGACACAAGCAATCGAGCGCCGCGACAGCACGCCGGCCATGGATGCGTGTCTTCTATACCGCGGTGTTCTTCCACCAGGACTTTCTGTGCCGTCTCGGGTGAGGCGGCAACGAAGGGTTTTCATCACCCGGTGTGGGCTCGAACGTACGACGTGCCAACGACTTGCCCCGTCGCAAAGTAAAGGATTTCGTCAGGAGCAACAGATATTTAGAGTGTGCGTTCGGCAGAGCCCAAATCTTTTCCCACAAGTTCATGGTAACGCTCGAGCATGGTGCACCTCATCGACGGGAGTGTCGCTCACTTTGTTTGGGCTGATGAGTTGTGTTGCAGGGTGCTTTATTTTAATTCGGCGAAGAATGAGTGCGATACGACGCGCCGTGCCGAAACGTGTGGTGATTTTAGGTGGTGGTTTCGCTGGCATCACACTGGCGAGGGAACTCGCACACAAGTGCGCAGTCACGCTTATCGACATTCGAGACTTCTTCGAGTACGTGCCCGGTGTCCCTGGGGCGATAGTTGGAAGTAAACCACTTGGTCTTGGGTCATGGGCGACACACGCTGATTCGTCGTCCGATCAGGTTGTGGTGCAGAACGGACTGGCCCCGAGAAGCAGATTGAATCAGCTGCACCGCATGATAAAAGAAGTCGCGCCTATCTCCGCTCAGTTCTTGCGCGCTGCTCCTTCACAATCAGTCATAGTACGACACGGAACCCTGGAAGTTCCTCTTCAGGGGAAATCGTCGTCTGCGACTATGGAAACCTTCACCTGGGACCATTTGGTCTTCGCTACTGGAAGCCTGTACCCATCACCTTTCAAGCCTTCAGCATCTCAATCAGAGTATGCAGAAAAAGCCGAGAGGAAGCAGCGAGTAGAACATTTCGCGTCTGCTGCAAGTAAAATTGCAAGGGCGAGACACGTCATGGTTGTTGGTGGAGGCATAGTTGGGGTCGAACTCGCCGCAGAATTGGCAAAGGCGGCGAGTAGATCCCCACGTCGTATAACGCTTGTTCACGGAGGTGCGCGATTGATGGATGATCTGCCTGCCTCCGCGGGAGAACGTGCCGCAAAATGGTTACGCAAACACGGTGTTAGCGTGTTGGTCGGAGAGAGATATGTTTCAGTTCCAAATGATTCCAAAACCATCAAAGTTGCCAATATATACAGAGGTGTCCTGTCAGGCACTACTCTCACCCCTGATGAAGTTATTGTGGCTACTGGTGCCCGACCGGCAACTGAGTTCCTCTCCGAGAGCGAAGTTTCAGACGATGTGAAGCCGGAACACATTAAAGTACCTTTAGACGGAAGCGGTCGCATTCGAGTGGATCAAAAAACATTCCGCGTGGATTGCACATTTTGCGGCACCTTTGGGGATGATGAAAGTGGCGAGCGACAGCTCGAAATATATGCAATTGGCGACTGTGTAGCTAAACCCGCTGACCAGTATCTAGCGTCTTATGCGCATTGGGAAGCTGAATACGTCGCTTCAAGAATACTTCGTGGCGCAACCGTTGGATCCTATAAGTGCCCGCCGCGGCTGATATGCGTTAGTTTCGGTCCAAATGATGGTTTACTCATCTGGGGGGACAGGATACTCTGCGGGGGATTTCTTGCTGCGGTCTTTAAGCTCGTTATCGAGTTCTGGTTCAAAAACTTTCTTCCTGCACCATATTCAATCTTTCGACACCTTCCGTTGCTCCGCGAAAGCACCATATCAAAATCATCAATAGAAAAATAAACCCTCGCTCGCTCGCTCGCTCGCGCTCACATTATTAATTACTTTGTATTACGTACGTATTAAAAGTATTTTTAGTCCAAGCAAATAATATGTCGAAACGCGCGCGGAAAACTGAAAGCACGGGCCGCGACCCGCCCGCAATTGCCGAAACACAAAAAAAAAAAAAACACAAGAATTTTGTCCAGGAAGAGGAAAAAGTGAGAGAATTTGGAGTCACCTCCCACATGCCTGCTCTCGAGAGTGAAGTGGAGCATGCGTGCGGCGAGGAAGACCCAGCATCAGACAAGCAAACAAGCAAGTACGAATAAGAATATATATGTTGTACATATTAAGACGTGAAGAAATATCTGTATCGACGTCCGACGCGTCTACCCGCCAGTCGCTGTCCCGCACTTCACCCAAGACGTTCCCGCCGCTCCGAACACCGAGAGCGCCGAGAGTGCCGCCGTCACCGACATCCAATTCCCAGACGAGTGGGGCGGGGGCGGGTGATCAATTACGCCTCCAACAGTATGAAGTATCGCGAAGCACGCCTGTACAGGACGCAAGGATACCATCCGAAGGCAACTTGCGAAGCACAAAGGTTCTGCGAAAAGTCGGCGGCGCCGCCAAAGTGCCGCCCGCGTCGCTGTAGGAGGGGCTGGTGACACTTCCGTCCGCGGTTGACATCGTATGCATATGTCCACGACGGCTACTACAGAGCGCTGAGACGACCACTATATGTCACAACATGCATTTGACACAAGATCCGCATGTAGAAACCACCCACAAAACGAGGCACCATCAAAAACCTTCCAGTGGCGCTGTGCGGCGTCGTTACGGGACCGCTCGGTGGTTTGCGGCGAGACGTACGCCGCTCTCCCGACTCACAAGACGCACACGCAGTCGGCTTGAATCATCGACGAAGCCGGTGCGAGACAGTCTTACATGCGACAATACACCGAGCGCTCATAGTTTTATGTGCATAGATAAAGTGTGGTGCCATTTTCAACACGATAACGCGTCATCGGCACCTGTCGGCGGTGCTTGGAGACGACACTGAGACCGATGATGTCTCCCCAGAGCTGACACAAACAATGGACCATGTCAACATAGAGGTGATATGGGCGGGGGCGAGGATCGAAATCGACATGCCCGACACACGTCGTAGTCGATCCACAAAAAATGAGCACCCCCTTGGCTCGGAAGTACTAGTCCCAAGCTCATCGATGCTCTCCATGAACCAGGGGAAAAGAACCCTTCATTTCGGCGAGTAATAAGATCCAGCTTTCCTTGCTCTTCTGAACGTGTGCCACACTTCGATCTAAGGACATGATTGATACAAAACAAATACATAGTTACATGGCATTTGATGATCGAAGTACGTCAGGTCCGGGGCTAGGTCTGCGCCCCGGAACCCTGCCACGGTGACCGTGATCGCACGAAGCCTTATCCAGATGTGAGCAGCGGCTGGCTTTCTAAAAATAAATAAATCGAAGTTGAAGTAAATATTTTCTGACTGCCGCCATACGAAAAAATAAAGAGATTTTCGACCGGCTCGATTTAGAACGTTTTTAGAACGTTTTTAGAAAGTTCTAAATCGTGATTTCGTCGAGTTAGAAGGAAAAACACCAGTTTTGAAGAATTATAACGTTTTTAGAACGTTTTTAGAAAATTCGTTTTCGATAATCCATTATTATTGGGAGAGTTACGTAAATACTTTTAATAAAGAAAGATAGAGACTTCGTTCTTGATGTGAATTTTTAGGGCGATTTTAGGGCAATTTTAGGGATTCGTTCTGTAGTGTAAAGTGTATCGTCGGAATATTTGGGGAACCGATCGATACTACCGTAGTACTCGTTCAGAAACGGAAAACGTCATTCGTGAGCCGCACGTGCACGGGGTGGGTCGCATGCGGCGGAATAGAATCGCCACAATTGCCTTTTTCGGAGGCTGGACACTCACGTTGGCCTCTTTTATCTTTCTAGTGCCTGCTCTGCCACCTTTGAAGCCGACCTTAGCAGAGCTCAGCTCATCAAATCGAAAAGGGGCCGAGGTAGTGCACCGCCGCGTCAGACCTTCGACGTTGGCGAATGACGTTGAAGCGAAAGAGCGTTTCGAGCTCTCGAATAATCAGGGGTCTACGCTCGAAGTTCGACCGCGGCGACATGATGGCAAACTACACTCGTATGATCAAGAGGTGAGTAAAGCGAAAAAAATCTCCGAGCACACTTTTTTCAGTGGCCCTTCTTACCAGCTTCCTGACTGGCCTACCTCCAAGTTGCTTGCCCGTTAGATTTTCGTTACTGACTTGGTATAACTTTGCACATAGCTGAGCGAGTCCACTCGGTCGCCCTCGACATCCTCTTTGTACCATGAAGCAAGTGATACCCACTTTCACGCCGAAAGGGAGATTCCCTCAGGGTCACCGCACAATGCGGCAGACTTGTCTCACACGTCCCTGAATGTCCTTAACCCGAGAAGTATCCAAGTCATCTCGCTTGATAACCCGAGAGCCTTTCTTTACAAGGGTTTCATGACGGATGAGGAATGTAATTTCTTGATGGTAAGTCATCAGACACTTGTTCACTGTTTACAGTTCTCACCCTGGCCATCTGCAAAGGACGCTGCGCACCTAACCGCCTCTCCATCTCGACTTCAATTCGGGGTACAACTTGCAGGAGCACTCCAAGCCTAACATGTATAAGTCTGGCGTGGTAGATGCCGAAAATGGGGGAAGCTCTTTCAGCGATATTCGCACCTCAACTGGCTCTTTCGTTCCAAAAGGTGGGTAAAGTGCAAAGGTCGGTTCAGTTCCGTCTCCTTCATTTACTTTATTTTTTACTTACGACATACGTGTTGCTTGCGTGATTTTTCACAATAATACAGGTATGAACGCGATGATAAAAAATATAGAACGACGCATAGCAAGCTGGAGTCAGATTCCCGAATCTCACGGCGAGCCGATTCAAGTACTGCGCTACAAGCCTGGCGAGGAATATCGTGCACACTATGACTACTTTTTCCACGATGCTGGCAAGCTGAATAATCGAGTGGCCACGGTTCTGATGTATCTTTCGGATGTCGAGGTGCGTTTGCATTTGAATATCGTTGTCACTTCCATTTCCTTTACTTTTACTGACTCTACAACACGGAATCGACGATGCGTGCTTGTTAAATCGCTCAACAGGGAGGAGGCGAGACAGTGTTTCCCAACACTGACATGCCCAGAGGCAGAAACCAGTCCGCCTATTCAGTTTGTGGGAACAACGGGAAGGCAGTAAAGCCTCAGAAGGGGGATGCTTTACTGTTCTGGAGTACGAAAGTCGGCGGTGAGCTAGACGGTGGCAGTAGTCATGCAGGGTGTCCAGTCGAGAGTGGTGAGAAGTGGACGGCGACCAAATGGATGCACGTTGCTCCGTTATCTTTGCGAGAGGCGCACCAACGGGTATTTTTCGAAGGGAGGGAGGTGAGCACTGACAACTGCGCTGATGCTCAAGAAACGTGTCATACATGGGCAGAGCAGAATGAGTGCGACAAAAACCCTGGATACATGTTGGATGCTTGTCCTTTGTCGTGCACAGTTTGCAGTGGTCAATGGCGTGAAGGTAGTTACTCACCATAGACTGTACTTTTCATCCAAAGTATACGCATACACGCTTCGATGTCAAGTTATGTCCGTCCCTTGACATATCAAGAGAGCTCTAGAGCTTTCGACAGCAAGCGTCTCTACCGGTCAATGTTACACTTTCTTAGAATTCAGGTGTTGCCTTCATTGCACACATGTAGCTATTAGTAAACTCCCAACACCCATACTTCATTGCAAGTGTCTATGCATCTCGAATGCGTCATCGTCATGCGCCAAAGCCGCGAGTTTCAAACTCCACTGCCATTTACTTCCTGTTGGTATGAGATACTCTGGGTGCACGTTTGGAGTCCAGCTGTCGTCACCGCCAACCCCCATGTGCAAGTGGTCGACGTGCACATGGACTGTGCCGTCGCCCCTTGATCTAGCTTCCTCAAGTTGATATTCATGAGAAGAAGACTCCAAATCCTCAAGAGAATACTGCTGGACAGACACTTGCGCAACCTTACCTCCAGGAATTGAGACTAGGAGCCCCGGTGCTGGTGTGACAGTATCTCGGTCTGTCCGAGCTGAGGCACGGAACTTATTTCCTTTGATTGTCAAAGGCCGTTCGGGCATAACTTCACGCCGACGAAGGGCAAGCCAACTTACGTCAGCTCGGCCACCATTTTCACCTGGAACAATGTATGGTACATGCATGTCGACTGCATTTGACGAGTGATGTCCAAAGGTAGCAGATGCTTTCCGGTCTGAATAACATTCGTGAGGGCCTCGGCCAAACCAGTCTACGGCTTGCAACTCACTTGAGCAACGCATGCGCAGGCCAACACGAGGTATCGGGGGTAACGACTTTGAGGCCGTCGCGACCATATTCAAGTCCACAGTGCCATTTGTCTGAATATCATGCGTCAGTGTTACGCTAATTCCTGCAACTCCCTTTCTATTCGATCCACATGGAGTCATGGTTAACGTAACAGCGATACGAAGCGAACCATCAGGACCAGCAGTTTGAGTAACAGTTGGAAAACTGTCCTGTACTGTCTGCAACTGATTTATCCCAGCATTTCGCCAACGCGCACAGTATGAAATTGCTTCGCCCCCACGATCGTTGTCAGTGGGAGCTCGCCAGAAACATGGAGATGGGCCACCTTCGAGGATCAAGTGTCCTCTCGAACCCATGTTGACGATCGTCCCAATCAGTGGACCGTTGAGATGAAATGCCATGTGAACTCCACCGGCACACTGCACCTGCAACAGATCGTCACCCAGAGTGAATACTCGAACCATATCTGACTGCACGGAAAGTGATTTAGGAATGGATAATATAGAAGGTGATGGAAAACCGTTCACGGGAACAGGAAGAGTTATCTGCGTATGAGCGACTTCATGACCTGCATCGCACCACCTTGTCGTTTCCTTCACGGTGGTTCGGAACTCCAGAAACCAGTTGTGCAAAGGGGATGTCTGTGCAGCGGTCGTCAAAGTTGACACATTCTTTGCGAGGAACACAAGATCTGGAAGAACAGCCTTCCACGGCAGCTCGACCTCAGCATCTTGGGGAATAGAGGATAAGTCAAGCACTCCTTCTTCAAGCCTAGCACCGCTATCAGCCAAAATCACCCAGGTCGTTTTGAGATGATCCAAGGAAGTAAAATTCAACCAATTGCGCACCACAATGTGTGGGGTGCTACTCATCCACGTTTCAAGGTTGACCAGCTCGCTACCAGTCTCAACACGGGTGCAATTTTCTTTCACATGAAACAAGTTAGTTACCTGGAATGTTACGGGCCTCATTAAGAATTTCAATTCTTCCATCGCAGGATGAGGAGTGCGATCGGGGAAAACAATGCCGTTTATGCAAAACTGGGCGTCGTTAGGCTTGTCACCAAAGTCACCTCCATATGCCCAGAAAGTTTTTCCACTAGGCGCAGTGGCTTCAAGACCTTGATCGACCCAATCCCATATGAACCCCCCCTGCACGGCGCTGTTTTCGCGAAAGCACCTCCAATATTTGTCCAGACTTCCGTTACTATTGCCCATCGCGTGGCTGTATTCACACAAAATCACTGGGCGATAATCATTCAGATCCTCATTGGCCATCCTCTCACAAGTGTATACTCGAGCATACATGGGGCATATAATATCAGTACAACTCGAGCGAGACCCACCAGATTCATAGTGCAAGGGACGGGTAGGGTCGTTTGCTCTGGCCCACTCAGCCATAGCTCGTTGACCACTTCCACATCCTGCCTCGTTTCCAAGCGACCACATGATTATAGAAGCGTGGTTGCGATCTCGTTGAATCATGCGAGCCATTCGCGACAGGTAAGCTTGCCTCCATTGAGGAATGTTTGCCAAGAAGGGGGTTGGATGCATCCCGGCGTGGAAACCATGGGTTTCGAGGTTCGCTTCATCGCATACATAAAGACCGTATTCGTCGCATAGGTCATAGAAGCGCGGATGATTCGGATAGTGGCTTGTCCTGACGGCGTTGAAGTTATATTTTTTCATAAGAAGCACGTCTTGCAACATGGACTCTTCTGAAACCGCTTTTCCGTTCTTAGGGCAGTGATCATGGCGATTGACGCCTTGAATGATGACAGGTACACCATTGACCCATAATTTCTTTTCTGAAATAGATACAGACCTGATGCCAATCCTGCAAGCCTCAACATCTGACGCCGGAACAAACCTGCGGCTAGAGGTGTTCCCTGTGGCAGTGGAAGTCATTGTCCTAACGACTAGCGTGTACAAATAGGGAACTTCTGCTGACCATAGACGGGCGGCAGGGACTGATAATGACAGCAGGGCTTTACGATTGAACTGGGGCTGGTCCTTATCGAAAGGCTGACCGTGCACTTCACCTGGGTCGCACCACGACAGGTCTTCTGGACTAGAAGTTACACAAGCAATCTGCGTGCCATCTGCATCAAAAATCAGAGACTCGACGATGACGTCCGTAGGAAGTGCAACTTCTGACGTCACAGCTTCCTGTACTCGGATGTCGACGTCAACACGTGCTGGGCCACCACGCTTTTCCGGAAGTGAAGTTTTTACCGTATAGTCGGAAATAAAAACTGCCTCTTTCATATAAAGTATAACGTCCCGATGAATACCGCTTAGCCACCAATGATCCTGATCCTCGAGGTAGCTACCGTCACTCCAGCGCATAACCTGCGCTGCGACTAAATTTTTTCCAGGCACAAGGGCTTCGGTTATGTCAAATTCTGCTGGCAGTCGACTATCTTGAGAGTATCCCACGCATTGACCATTCACCCAACAATAAAAAGCCGAATCCACCCCCTCAAATGAGAGAAAAACACGGCGCCTGTTTTCGGTCCATCCTTCTGGAAGATCGAAAACACGGCGATAACAGCCAGTGGGATTTTCAAGCTCGTTAGGATTTGTGGTCTCAGCATCCCACTTCCAACCTTCGATGAGGCTTAAATCGCCACCTTGACTCGATGCTGTCGAATTGTTGCTTGAGCTCCACACCCCACGGCGCAGCGCCCGAGGTGGATCCAAAGGGAAAGGATAGAACATGTTGGTGTAGATGGGACGATCGTACCCTTGGCATTCCCAATTTGAAGGAACGTCGATCTGATCCCAGAGGCTGGTATCAAAGTTGGAGTGGAAAAAATCAACCGGGGCATCTTGCGGAGCTGCGGCGAGATGGAAATCCCACTTTCCGTTGAGCAAAAAGACGTTCGGCAGCTTCGAGCGTGAACTCCAGCCACCGCCTTCTGACCAAAATTTCAAAGCAGTAGGAACGTCACGGAACGAGTAAAGGGGTACATGGCCAGCCCTGGGGAATATTGAGGAGAAAGTTGATGTCAATCTTCGCTTGTTCACTCGTTCTTTTCTCTGTGTGGCAACTCACCTTTTGCAGCGACCAACAACTTCTGGATTTTCCCAGTCTACTTCTGCCTTTTCACCTGACGCGGTGCTCTGCGGTTTCAGTGATATGGGTAGGGAACGGGAGTCAGAAAGAAATCGAAGAAGCGCTCAGGTACCCGTAATGCACGTACCACGAACCACGAAATGACTCTGTGAATGTTGTACTCGATAATACGCCACAAGGAACTTCCGATCGAACTAGGTGTACCGGGAGACTTGGGCACCCGGTTGCAAATGTCAAAAGTCAAGCGATACACCCAGTCTGCGACAGGGACCACTGAGGAAATTCCATTCATACGAAACATCCACGATACATGCAATATACTTAGTGTTGGCAGGATCTTGTGCAAGAAAGCCTCCCAAAACTGCCTTGAGAACCACATGTGTAAGTGCCCGTTCCACAAGACGCCGACCACGAAAGTAGTACGAGAAGAAGTAAATAATATCTCCTCCTCCTGCCTGCTGCTGCATTATTAATATTATTATTATGCGCTGCATATATATAATTTCAATAGAGTGTGTGATATGTGTGAAAATGTGTGAAGCCTGCGGTCGGTCGCCGTGTGTGAGCATGGTCGGACACGATTTCCGGATCTTAAATGTATCATTTCCTAAACTTAGGGTATTTGTAAAAAACATAGTTCCCGCCCCCGCAAGCATCTACTTCGCCACGCGCAGGGTCGTGCGGCGAAACTTAATATCGCGCGTTAAAGATTGGCGCATCTCCACCCTAACACGGAGCATTGCCACTTTCGATCGCATGCCTCTGTTCAGCAGTGCACCTGCACCCGGCACCCGGCACACCGGTCCGGAGACTCCCTGGGTACGACCGGGGTACACGTGTCCCGGCTACTTCCAACATGTCTTCGAGACCCCCACGCGCGTGACGTTGCAAGTGTCAGGTTTAGGTGACCATAGCGCGACGTGCTGGATGGGAGGCGCATTCATAAGGGTGAATATTCCCTGCGGTGATGCGTTCGAGCCGCAATGGGCGGGCGATAATTGTACGGTGTGGGCGGACTCACCCACACCTCCTCAGCTCGTTCAGATTCGGGGCGCTCCCGAGCTATGGGTGGAATGGCGCGCAAATGCGATAGGGGTGATTAAGAGCATATACCCCGATATGTGTACGTGCGGGCCGATCTCGTGTTGTCCTTTGTTCTGGTACTTTTTCTGCAGTCAAATGCAAAAGTTGGCAACATGCAAGATCGCTCTCATGAAGCTCACGGAGCAATGGAGCCCGAGATGGCAGTCCATCGGCGTCCGCATGACGTTCTGGGATTATAGCGCCGAACGATATACGTGGGGCAAAGATTACTCATCGCGTACTTGGGGCAAGATTCCAAGCGCGTTCGGGATCATGTTCGAGACCCAGACGACCCAACCAATGACAGCACAACCAGTCCCGTCGATAAGCCCTTGATATATTATATATATGCATGCGTGCGTGCATGCATGCGTGCGTGCGTGCGTGCTGCTTATTTTTAATTATTTATTTTTGCCTGCCGCCTGAATGATGATCGATTGCAACTTTATTTATAGATACCAGGTTACCTGTGGTGCGCTTCGCTGCACCGTGATAATTTTATTTTATGGAGGAGCGTTTTCAGAAGGGCCACTAACACCGCTTGTCGGGAGCGGCGTGGCGCGTGAACTGCAAGTAGAGCAACCCGCGATAGTTGTGAGACATCGTCTAACATCTTTAGTAGCCTTCTCGCTTTAAATATGCGCGCTTTGAGGTCGACGTCGCTCGTCCGGCGCGTAACGCCGTGCGGATGGCGATCGCGAAGACGCAGACGCCGTTTTCAGTCAGAAAAAGTCGAAAACGGTATCCGCCACCGCCGCGCCTCGGCACGCGTGCGGCGGTTCGAACGTTTGCGACGGTCGCGGGAACCTTGCCCGACATCTGAAGCCATCGTATCGCGTCAAAAAAGCGCGCTTCGAAGTCGGCATCGCACGCGCTCAACACGCGCGCATCGTGCGATTCCGCGTTTTTATTGGCCGAGAAGAACGTCGAGCTCTGAGAGGCGAGAACGGGAAAAAAAATCAGGCCCAACTTCAGGCCCAACTTTCGATATTTTACCCTTTTGAAACTTTGCAATTCAGCAAGTAGGATTTGCATGACCGGAGAGAATAATGGAGGAGCGTGCCGTCCGTCGATCACTTGCTCTCAGGTTTACATATATCAGCACCTGATTCGCCTTGGCCTTTCGTGTTGCTCCGTGTTATTGCTTGCAAATGGCGCTCCAAAGATGTACTGCTCAGTCAATCGCATCAATGTGGAAGCATATCCACTGCTTCGTCACCGCGCCAGTACTGTCCCGAACGATCTCCTCCACCACTGGGACTCCCGAATCGAGCGGTCAGGGCTCGATCGTCAGTGAGAGGCCTGAGCAAGGAAATGATACAGTCTTGGCCAACCCTACGAGCCATAGAAGGTCTGGTAGAGTAGATGTCCCCAGCAGTACGCATGCAGGCGGAAGTAACGTTGACTTGAAGCTCGGACGAGTATCTCAGTCCCGGATCTATTATCCTGGTCAATCGTACGAAACCGATGATTTGGCACCGCGAGGTCGCTTTGATCCTGAAACACACTCGCCCACGCAGACGACCAGACGCGCACCGATGAAAGGCAAAGATATCGATAAGCAACTGCTTGAATCCCTTGACTTCAGGAACGCCAGCTTGCTAACTCAATTTATATCTGACACGGGAAAGATCCTTCCCCGCCGAAAGACTGGCCTCTCCGCGAAGGTGCACAGGAAAATGGTGAAGCAGGTGAAGACTTCAAGGATGATGGGTGTTATCCCTTTTACAGAGCGTCTTTCTCAACTCAGTGCCAAGCGAAAGAGTAGGTGAAAATGTAAATGTCTGCAGTAGTGCTGGCTCGATGGAACCGCGGCAGTGTAATAATAAATAACACGAAGAAACGAGAACATATTTAAAAACTCTCTGAGGGCTGTGCTAAAGTTTTCTGAAACCGCATCTCTCATCAGCTACTCAAATATGTCGCGTTCTTCAAGTAGCACGCCCGACATGCCGGTTTGTACGCATCGGAACCCCCGACCAGTTCTTGCGTGCTCTCCCCCAATATTGTCCGCAGCGAAAAAAGTGCGGGCCGCGACGAACATATTCCACACTGAGCTGTGAGCTTTGTGACAGAGTCACAGAGTGGGAGCAAGTCAAGGATTTCACCAAATCGACCGCGTTTGAAGTCACCGTCAAGTCCTGCGACGACGACTTTCTTGTTATGCTCATCAGCCACGGCAACGCAGAAAGAAACCAGGTCTGGAATGAACTGTGCCTCGTCGATTGCGATCACGTCAGTATTTGTCCATCTCTCCTCCCCGATCACACCACGCAAGTCCTCTAGACAGAAAACTGACGTGCATTGCCTGGCAGTTCCATCATGGGATACGATTTTATCTTCAGAATATCTACAGTCTTTGCTCGACTTCACGAGAGTCACGGTCTTACCTTTGGCCTCCTCTTCAGCGATGCGTTCGAGGAGGGCTGTGGTCTTCCCGGCAAACATCGGTCCGAAGATTACGTGTATTTCCCCTGCGTCGGTGGACGAGTTCTGGGTGGTTGTCGATGCAGCAAGTCTCCAAGGTTGACGCTGGCTCGCGAGAGAAGAATTTCGCGGCCTGGTCCCAAAATGCAGCAAATCGCACTGCGCAGAGGCGAACGATTTCGAAGACGCACAGCAGGTCGGTAGGGTATGACTAAAGGTACTGATCGTCGACCCTGCAAACTTTGAATGTGCGAGAGGGAACGATTGAGGCACCTTCAAAAATCTATCCCGGGCTCCGCGTGCAAAGGAGAACCGCAAGGATTGCGCCGCGTTCGAAAGATGCATGTCAGCGTATAATGGCCTGCGCAGCTGTCGATTTTGCCTCACGTACGCATACGATTGACCCGCTGAGACAGCACTTGTGCACATAGATCTGCTGGAACAGCCGCGAGGAGCGAATATCATCGATTCTGCCATCATTCCCCTTTTTTCTCACAAAGACGCTTAGACGCAAGCAAGTGACGATACTGACGGACGAGAAACGAATG
>JACLAA010003232.1_pt1 | contig 27074 bp, 49 predicted proteins | sample 8027891 | NCBI WGS metagenome assembly JACLAA01 (sample SAMN15724900, study PRJNA655200) | protist metagenome | isolation source: fluorescence activated cell sorting (FACS) single amplified genomes of... | place: Spain: Blaines Bay Microbial Observatory, Mediterranean Sea | collected 2016-01-19 | reverse complement strand
ATGGTACACTTGGCAGGAAAGAACTGGAAGAACATGTATTGAAGGTGATTTCGTTGCAGGTACTGTTGCCATTATAGAAAAGGTAAAAGATGAAGCTGCGTGAAGAAATAAAAAATACAGAGCCTCGTGATTTAAGCGAGGTTCTGAAAGATTGTCATGATCTTGTTGATGATTTAAGATCTAAACTTAAAAAAAAATGTGATGAAGTATTAGATTTACGTAAAGAGATTGATAGATTACAAGAGTATGCTAACAATCTTGAAGTAATAGAAAAAAGTCATCAAGAATTAAATGGTCAATTGCAAAAACAAATTGATGAATTTATTAGATCACCAAGAAGGAGTACAGATGACGTTTAAACCAAGTGTAAAAACACAAATCGAAAGATGTCAAAACGAAATGGACGATGCTATGGAAGCATTGTCTGTAGTCGATAATGCTATACAATGTGGGTTTATGAAAGATGAACATTCATTGTTAATGATAGAATGGGCTAAAGAATATCGTAATGACATACAAAGATGTAAAATGTTTTTAGAAAATGCAAAGGAGAAACATGAGTAATGAAAATGCGTTAAGAGCATTGGTTGCTACTAAGCAATTAGAAATAGATAAACTAAAACGTATAATTAAGGAGAAAGAAAATGATAACAACAGACTCAGAGATACTAAGGATAGAAAAAAGAATAAAGGGTCTAAACAGAGTGACAGCATCGATTAATGATTTATCTATCTATGGTATATTTTATGGAAATTATCCAGAGTTAGTTAAAGTATTAGAACATGCTAAAGATCATGTTAAAGCAGAATTAAAAGCGTCTAAGGAAAGATTAGAAACTTTAAATTATCCTAATGAAGATCCAGGTGCTGAAGCCATTATACAACAGTATATGACTAAAGGTACATAATAGAATTAGGTATGGAGATGTTGTTATGACGTCGTATCTAAAAGATGGACATTGTAGGTGAACAATAAAAAGTTCCGAAGGTTGATACATAAGTGCATGTGCCAGTATCGCATGCAATGTCCTCTTAAATTTCTGTAATTTTTACTATCCAAGATTTTGGAATCATAGTACGATCACCGAAAGTTATGGTTCCATCATCTTCTTTATCGTAAGCTGCAAATACTTTTATAGATTTACGATCTGTTGAAAATATCCAACCTTCATTAACTGGGTTAGCCAGTTTCATATTTTTAAATTCTTTTTCTGATGCCCAAGCACTATCAGATACACAGTCTACCCATTCAACTCTAACTTTTTTATAAGGTATATCAGTAGAGTCTTTATCTTTTACTGATTTCTTTTTTTTAGTGTAACGTTTTTTTGTCATTAGCTGCCCATATGTATTGTTCTATGTCATCCAAAGGCACTAAATTTTCACCTTCTTCTTCAAATACTAATTGTAAGTACGTGCTATAGATTATGGCTAATGCCATTGCGTCAGCAGCTTTGATTGTAAAATGAGGATTAGCTTCTCTTATGAAGTCACCGATTACATCAGGCTTAACATTCCTGAGAAACTTATCAGAGTAAGGTTTAGTACGCTTTGGAAACTTTATAATTTTGCTCATATTTTACATACCTATGGCTAGGATATTTATAATAATTATTTGGGTTGCAATAGAAAATCAATGTTTTTTTTAATCTTAGGTACAAGTTTGTTATATACTTTGACCCATAACATACTATCATCATAAAAAAAAGCCTTATTTGCCCACATTTCGTAGTGATGTTTGTAAAATATACCACATATTGGTATGGGATCTATATCAATTTTTTCCCAAAACTGTCTTTCAGACATGCCACAGTTGTGTAATTGATGATGATGTTTGACACATAAAGGTAGTGTAAATTGATCACCTACCTTTTGTCCTATACCTCTTGGCATAGCATATTGTATATGATGAGCATTACAACCATACTGATGACAGATAATACAAGGATTACTTGCTACCCATTTCAGGTATTTTTTGTCTTTTATTCTTAGTTCCTTGACCTCTGATAGTGTTTCGCACTTTCGTGTACCCATAATATATTGCCAATCTAGCTAAACCTTCATGTGTTCTATTAGATGCTTTGCGTTCTGTCAATCCAAGAATACTAGCTATTTCAATTATACCATAATTAAACCAACAAAATAACTTCATAACCTCAGAGTTGTTTTTGCCTATTTCTTCATCACAATCTTTGACTGCCATAGCAGCTCCTAAAGATGATGTGATAAAGTCAGTACTGGATCCATCGACTTTATCTTTTAGATAGTCTCCGGTACTGCCTCCCATAAGCTCACACATAAGTCTATATCTAGATCCTGCTTCGTATTCTTCTATGGATATTAGTTTACGATGAAACATATACATTAGACGAGACTCTCTAATGTTTAACCAAACTTTTTTCTTATCTCTAATAGTAGATATAAGTTCTGGTTTTTCTATTTTACGCATATGTATTTGTATAGTTGTCTTTAGCTTTATCAACAAAAGATTTAAACTTGTCGTTTTTGTTATACAGTTTGTATAATCTAAATACACGATTTTTATTGCAAGAATGATGTCGAGCAATAAGGCTCTTACAACCATACGCCTGCGTAGGGTGTAATAGCCAGGACATGATAATAGATAAATTATACAAATTGTAATGTTGTTTATCTGTTATTGTCGATTTACCTTTTAACACATCAATTGGTATGTTATAGGTACTACTTATATATTTTTGAACATTAATAACCATAAGGAGATAATTATGAAAATTGAGTATAGACATTCTGCCTCCAAGACTAATACGTTTTTAGATAGTCCAGCGTTCTGGATTATCAATGAACTATTTGATTTTGAGTCAGAACCTAATGCAAGAATGGTAATGGGTTTGGCAGCTGAGGATGCTGCTGATCATGCATTATCTAAACAAATCAAAGACCAAGATACTATCACAAATTATGCTAAATCCCAATACATACGACATAGTAAGGATGAGATGGATGATTTGTTACCAACAGATCATGTTGATGCAGAGTATGAATGGTCTGCTATTATTGCTAATAAGTTTGTAGAAAACCTTAGAGAATTTGGTGATGTAGTATCATTTCAAAATGAGTTGCAAATACCAGGTGATAAATATGGTTTAAAGTATGATGTTATTGGTAAAACTGACTTTGAGTTTAAAGATGTTATCGTAGATACTAAAGCTACAGCATATATTAGACGACTAAAAGCAGGTCATGTAGATCCTAAATGGTATCCTAAACCTGCTGATGTACGTCAACAATGCTTGTATAGAGATCTATTTGGCAAAGAAACAATGTTATTATATTGTTCACCAAAAGATCAGTATGTTGTAGATATGGTAGAACGTGATGAACTACAGGTTCTAATCAATGCTATGAAACATATCGAGTATGTCTTAGATATATGTAAGACTAAAGAAGATGTTGTTCGCATATTTCCTTTGGTATGCGAAAACTTCAGATGGAAGGGTAGTCCTGGATCTGAAGAATTTGCAAAAGATCTTTGGACAAAGTCGTTAAAATAACCTATATACAGGTATGCAACGATTAGGCAAAATAATAAAACAAATAAATAGGAGACAGATAATGGAAACTGAAACCTTTGAATGCTCATTTAAAAGAGCTTTTGAGAAAGACGATGGTGGCGTAACAGTATACGTTACTAAAGATGATGGTACAGATATGACCATTTATGGTGAGGCAATGGGTGCTTCGAGATGGCAACAAGGTGCCAGATTAAAGATAGCAGCCCAACCAGTTAGGACAAGTAAAAATGGTAAACAATACCAAACTGCTAATGCAATAGAATTGTTAAGTGGTGAAGTTGCTGTACCAAATAGTTCTACACCAACAGCAGGTAAAGATAACACTGCACAATGGAAAGAAAAATATAGATTGACTATGAGTAATTTACTTTCAGCTGCTATACAATCAGGCAAAGATGTAGACTTTGATACGATTGATAGTTATGTACGTAAGATACTTAATGCTCAATATGATGGAGACGAAGCTCCATTTTAACCTAATCATTATCTCCCTCGAATGTTAATGATAGCTGCTAGGTGGGTGCTCCCTGCCTAGTAGCAGAAAGATTTTATGGATTTAATATTATTAAACGATGGGATGTATAGTCTAGTATCAGTTACAAAAGAAATGGTAAAAGGAATTGAACTTCTTGCAGAGGTAGATTGCTTTGATCTTTGTGATATATTAAGATTACATCTAACAACTTACTACGACTATCCAATGAATGTTCATGTTATGAAAGATGGAACAGGAGATTTTTTTGGATGCATTTGTTCAAATTAGAACTGGAAATGATGGGTATAAACACTTATAACAATGATGATTTGGTGTTACAATTATATAAACTATATTTAAAGGAGGATAAGAGTGATTACAGAGAAGAGATTGGAAGAATCCTTAAAGTATCTGGCAGACACTGATGAGACTTCTGCTAAAGCTAATGCTAATGTAAAGTATTTGGATAGATTACTTAAACGTAAAAAGGCTTTACATATTACAGGTAACCAAGAAGATAAAAGCGTATCTGCAAAAGAACAAACATACTATGCTAGTAGTACTTATAAAGAAGCTATTGATGAATTGTTTAATGCTGAAGTAGAAGCTAGTACGTTAGATAATAAAAGAGATAAAGAAGGTCTAATCATAGATCTATTTAGAACATTAGAAGCTAGTAGACGTAAAAATAATATATGATTTATAAGATTAAAACTTGGAAGTTTATACCAGTTGTATCTGAAGTATTTATTAGTGCTAAGACAGATCAAGAGTGTCTAAAGACATTTGAAGATATTAAACCTAAAACTTTATCATGGAAAGAGTGTCCAATGACTAAAGGTCGTACAACATATGAAGTTGTAAAATCTGATGAGGACTCCTGAACAAAGAATGTTTCTTAATGTAATAACCCAAGCGATACATGACGCATCATATAAGGGTCAAGAACGTTATGATGTATATCATAGAGATCAAGCTATATCTTGGCTAACAAGTAATTCATATGATTTTAGAATGGTATGTAAATTAGCTGATTTAGATCCTGATTATGCACATACAAAACTTCAAAAAGCTATAGATTCTGATATATATAAGATAAGAGCAGATCACTATAAAAAACAAAAACCAGGTAGGAAAAATCCTCCTGGTAGATATAGGTTAATGTTTTGACTGATATAGATATGTTTAAAGATATGACTTACGATACACTTAATAAACAAGTTGATGGAAATCATTATTCTAAAATGAAGGTGCAACCAGCATACTTTATTAATGAGAATAATTTACCATTTGCAGAAGGCAATGCAATAAAATACATCTGTCGTCACAAGCAAAAGGGTAAAAAGAAGGATATAGAAAAGGCTATTCATTATTTAGAAATGATTATAGAGAGAGACTATAGTGCTTGACTATGGTCTAGCATTTGTTGTGCTTTTTTTCTATTGTACAATTTTCTACTTTTAACTATTTTATTCTTCCAATGACGTAATTGTCTAGCAAAAGGGTTTCTTTTTTTGTTAGGTTTAATCATTCTTTAATATTAATTTTTTAATACTTTTTTGACTTTGATATATCTCAGTCTCAGCCATAGAAATAATACATCTATATTCTATATTATCTCCAGCAGTACGAGTGGCAATACGTTTACCTTTTAAACATTCTGACATAGATACTTGTATTCTATGTTCTTTTATTTCATGATCTATTATCATTAAGAGTGCTATTACTGATTCTATCATTAGTGATTACCATTCATCTTTTTTTGTAACATGTCTACTTGTTCTTTAAGGTGATCTATGTTTACTTTATTATATCTAGATGCCTGTATTTCTTCTTCAATATCTTCTATTTGTCCTGCAAGGTGTTCTATTAACATATACATTTCTAAGTTCTTTGGTTCTTGCTCAGCTTTTTTGAGCAGATCAGCAGAGAAAAGATGATCAGCTGTTTCTAATTTATTAAGTCTTTCGACTACACCAAAGTATGCCCATACACCTATTGCAACTGCTGCTACAAGTGCAATTAGATTTCTAATTGGGAGACTTACGTTTGTATTTTCGTTTATTTTCATTAAAAAATATTGGTAATGATTTACCAGATGTATAGAAACACTTTAAACAATAGAGTATTTTGTCAAAGTATACGTATCTACTTGTAAGTTTTTTTTTACAAGAGCTACATCTAGAGTGCTCGTTCACTTTTTCTTTATAATATCTGCACCTTTAAGACCATAAATTGCACTAACAACTCCTATAAAAAGAGCCTGATACCAGAAGGGCATGTTGTTGAATTGTTCAAAAAACTTTTCAACCTTTAACATGATTTCTGGATCTTCACTAAATATACTCCAGATTAATAACATTACAGGAGCAGAGACAAGTAATAATACAAACTCGTCTTTCCAGCCCTGCTGGTTGTTAGCAATTACAGCTTTTTGATATTCTATTTGTCCAGTTGCCATGCGTTCAGCATGTTTCATTTCTGCTACTGATTCTAATCTTCTTGTTTCCCTTCTATTCTTTGCAATAGACATGCCAGTTTTAATTATACCTGGAACTAATTTTGCTGCTATATTTAACCACATATTATTTTTTTTTTACTTTATACATTACATGAGTACGCCCACCCATAAAGTGAGTATATTTACTGTTCTTATATAATTTTTCCCAGCCAAACTTATGTAATTTAAAACCTATGTTCATAATTAAGCTGAAGAACCAGTTGGATGCCCTTCCCATGCTTTATACATTCCTTCTACTATAAGCTCATCATCGTATGGTTGCATACCATTCTCCATTTGAATGATAGCTTTTACCAAAGGTAGATAAGCTTCAATACTATTGTCTATCATATCCATAGGTTCTATCCCCATTTTTTTACTAACAAATACTATATATGCATCTGTATCATTTTCAGATGGTGGAGCCCATCTTTTGATAATAGAGTCTATGTTTTTACGATTGTGTGTAAATCTGTATGTTAATAGTATACGCATAAGAGCACGAATACCCCATACTGCTTCACTAAAAATACAAAAAACTGGATCAGATTGTTCATCTGCCAGTCCATCCCATTTAGTACCAAGCTTTATATTGCCTGGATTTTTATTTCTAATACCTCTAGGTAATTTTTCCATTCCATCTACCATTGTCTTTCAAAACCATTGGGATTAATTTAGGCAATCCATCAATGATTATTCCTGTTCCTATTACTGGTCTAGACTTCTGTAATTTATTGTATTCAAAAGCTAAACTTTTCATGTTAATTAAACACCCAACCTGCATACCCCAAAGTAGTTCATTAGGATTACTCCAATAATCTATTTTGTAGCACGTATGATAGTGTCCTTGTACTGTACACATACCATATTGTTGAGCAACTTTTAGTACGTCTTTGTATTTACCATGACAAAAATATATCTTTTGTCCATTAGATGCTTTTAAGATTAGATCTTCATGCCATGTCCAACCTTTACCTACACCTAACATATGATTATAAGACTTAAAAACTTCGTGTGGTAAACCATATCTAGTAGCTTTCCTAAAAACTAGACTACCATGATTGGAGTCCATAACGTACTGTTTAGGAAATAACTTTTCTAAATCTTTAAAAAACTGTCTAGCAATTTTTAGCTCATGACTTGGTGAGTATAGTCCAGGATGTGAATCATGGAATGATATACTGTGCCAATCCATTTCATCACCTATATTAACTACTGTATCTGGCTTATACTTTTTTTTAATAGCTGATAAAAAATCTAAAGTATCTATATGGTGATAAGGAGCATGTTGATCACTTATTACCAAAATTGATTTAGCTGACATATATTAAAGATACAATTATATAGTGTATAAGTCTATTCTATAGGTACAACTTTAAGTTGGCTCACCTTCTTGTTTTATTTTGTCTCTTTGACAAACAAACTTCAAGTATATTTGATATTCATTAACTTGATCTGCACCTATTTTTTTTGTTTTATCTAATGATTCTTCGTATCCAGCATTCATGCAACTGTATAAATCATTATACTTTGTTGGCATTTGATGTGGTGGCATACATTCTCCTGCAACGTAGGAGCACATAATCATAAATAAACTAAATTTCATTAGGCAAGTAAGTTAGTAACTAATACTAATACTTGTGCTGCAACTCCTAATCCAACAGCTGCTAAAATATATTGTATTCTATCAATATCTTTTTGCATGTGTGCTAGGTGATTGTTTTCAATAGTATCTATTCTTTGATTAATAAGATCTATAGCTCCATGTATTTTAAGAATTTCTTCTCTATTTTCTGTATTTCTACTCATAATTTTTTAAGTTCCTTTAGTTTTTAGTTGTGCTCTACCAGTACCAAGATTATCTTTGGGTACTACTATAGTTTTATTTTTAGGTATTTTAGCAAATGCTTCATCTATAAACTTTTTATTAGATGTATATTCTGCATCTGTAAAAAAAGCTTTTTTATCCATAGATGGAGCTTTTTTAGTTGGAATACCTATAACATTAGGTTCTCCTCTAATAATTGCTTGTCCACCTTTACCATATCCTTTTAAATTATCTCCAAATAAAAATATTTTATCAGGATTTTTTCTAACTAAATCTACACTAAATATTTTGGCTGAAAGCAGTTTCATTAAAACAATGTCTTGTAAGGGTCTCTCACAAGTCCTCTTGTTTTATATTGTGTGTATCTTGGTCCTTGATATCTAGGATGCCCAAGTTGTCCTAACACAAAATCTACAGCAGTATCAGATGCAAGATCTAAGGATAATCCTTCTTGTTGCAATCCTTCTGCTATATTTCTTGATGCAGACTGTAACCAAATAGGTAGAAATCTCATACCTACATGACCACCTATTTTAAGTCCTTTTTCAATCGCCTCGTCATCTTTCTTAGTTAGATTTGGACTCCACTTAGTAGTTAAGTATTGTTTATTAGTTAATACTTCTATAACTGTTCTAGGTAGAGAACCAATCTTTTTAAGACCAGTTGATTGTGGATCTGTTATCCAATGGAAAGGCTCCATTAATTGTTTAGAAAATGTAAGTACTTGTCCATCTCCTAAGTCAATTCTTGTTGGATCTTTGTTATCTAATAGTGAGTGTCCACTAAATATATAGTTTAACGCTGATCCTGCTGTTGCATATGTTAATGCAGCTTTAGCAAAATAATATTGATACATTCTACGTAATGCTGGATCTGATTCAAATAAAGGTAATGACTTAGCAATAATTCTTATATTTGATATTGTCCAATCAGGAGCAAATAAAAGTAATTGCATATAACCTCTAGATCCTGGAGCTAGTGTAGTTTGTGCTAATCTTTTTAAACTTTCGTTACCAACTCTGTTCGCTATTTGTTCCCAGTTTTGTCCACCAAATGCATCATTAGAAAATGTAGCTGCTTGTGTAGCTTTACGATATATATCTGCCTGTGTATCTTTAGATGTAATACGCATTTTGTTTGGTATTCCCATTAAAGTAGGTTTATCTAATACAGTTAAGAATGTGTGCATCTTAGCTGCTGTAAAAATTCTATCCCACGTAATGGTATCAAACCATCTAAATACTTTTTCTATTTTAGGAGCTTCTGTTCCTGTATCTTTAATACCTAATTGTCTTTTAATAAATTTATCAAAACCTCTTATGTTATAATAAAATCTATCAAAACCTACATCTTCTGGTACAGATATTTTAAGACCAGCACCTTGTGCAAATCTAACAGCATCTTCAAAACCATGTTGTTTTAATTGAAATATAGCATCTCTATGATCTCTAAGAGAAGTCTTAGGATCTTCAACCATTTTTAATATTTCTGGTTTTTTTCTTGGATCTAATACTTGTTTAAATGTATTCCATTTAGTACCAGCAAACCACATACTTTCTACCAATGCACCTGCATGAAAGAATGAAAATCCTACTGCAAGTCTTTTCATCATTAAGTTAGTTGTAAAGAGTGCTCCCATCAACTGGGGTTCATCAGTAGCATCAAAGACCATTCGTAATGAATTGATCATACCTTTGTGTACTAATACAGTATCACCTTTATCTGCAAAGTATGGATGTTTAAACTCTGTGTAATTACTATCATCAAAAGTTTTTTTGATAAAGTTTCTAATTAAGAGTGGTTTGTTTTCTATTTGTGTAACTTCTAAATTTCTAATTAATGCTCTTGTTGCAAGAGCTTTAGATGCAGCATTAGTGTATATAGGTATAAGATTGACAGGGTCATCCATACCAGGTTTTATTTCTAATCGTTTTTGTAAACCTCTATTGATATCACCAAATGTTCCTTTTTTAGCAAATCTAAATTTAGCAGAAGGACCAGTGATAGTTATATCTCCATGATCTTTCATAAATGCAAAAGGTTGTTTTGCAGGATTATAGTTTGCCCATATTAAAGGTAAGTAGTTAGATCTTTTAGAATTAAGTAAACCTTGTTTCTCAAAGATTTCATGGTACTGATCAAATACTTTTCTTATAGCATTTGCAGCTGCTAATTCTTCTTTAGATAATTCACTTGATGCAATAGGTTTTAATTTAGGATTATATCTAAATGTTTTTCTGTCTACTGTTGCTTCTGTTAAGTAGTAAAATATTTTACGTCTAGAATCTACAGCATCAGGTATACTATTTTTAATAACATTAGCAAGTTCAGCAGCTGTAGAGTTTAACTTTACAGTTATCATTTTCATGGTATCCATTGCTGCTTCACCAGACAATGCTGCTTCATCTAATTCTTTAGTTGCTTTTCTAAAACTATTTGTAAGTAATTTACCTGCACCATATATAGCAACACCAGCTCCAAATCCTTTAGCTGTTGCTAGTAATTTATCATCATCAGCAGTTAAGAATTGTGCTGTTCCAAATACACCCCCTACTGCTGCTGCTTTTTTTAGAGATGCAGCCATAGATGCGTCTTTGGCATTTTCCATTATTGTACGTAATGCAACAGTAATATCTGCTTTCATTACTTCAAACTTTCTAGGATTTATATCTTCTGCTTCTTTAGCTAATCTATTTATAAGTTCGTCTATAAATTTATAGTTACCTTCTTTAGTATAGTTTACTAATTCATCAGGATTTATTTTATATTTATCTAGCACTTCTTGTGCTGCTCTATCTATTTTTACTTTAGGTAATCTAAGTCTTTGTGCAACTGCACCAGCTCCAGCAAAACCTACTGAAAATAAAGCTCCTGCTGTTGCTCCTATTGTTGTTTCTACTGTTGTTCTCTTAGGATCTAGTTCAGCTTTTTCACCAAGCTGCCATGTAGTAGAAAATACTATAGGTGTAGCAAGTGTAGCAAATGCTCCTACCTTATAATCAGATGCAGTTTGTTTAGCTAATTTTTTATATTGTAATCTTTTACCTGTTTTCATTCTTATAGAATTTACAACAGCTCTACCAAGTCTATCCCAACCTAATGGTAAAAATAATAAATAAGGATCTGCAACGATCATGTTAATAAGTTCAGCACCAAAGACTTTAGGATTTTGTTTAATCATATTCCCAACTTCTTTGATATCAATATCCATTGGTCCATCATCTAATAGATAACCAAATCTTTTTAACTTACGTTCTGCTTCTTTATATATCTTAGATCCTACTTGATCAGGATTATTACGAATGTAATCTAATGCTTCTTGTGCTTGATTTTTTTTAGTATTACCAGTTAGCCATTGATATAATGATGCTGGTAAAGATTCTTCTCTTATAAGGTCTATTGGATTACGTAATGACTGAAAGAATCCAGGAGTTTTATCTTGTACTGGTTCTTTTAAACCATCTTGTACTCCTCTTACTGGATCCTTCAACTTAAATTCTTCAAGATGAAAGTCATTATGTGGCATTATTTTTTTCTAAATTTATTTTCAAGATAAGTTAATTCTCTACCTACACGACCTGTTTTAGTTCTTATATTATAAGTTCTGAATGTTTGATATTTACCTGTTTTAGGATTAAATTTTTCTAATCTAGAATATTGATCTATAGTTTTATCTATATTAGTCATAGGTGTTTTTTTACTAGACTTAAATATTTCTCTTGGTGGAAAACCTAGTTCTCTAGCTTCATCATCAGATAATCTTTGTATTGTTTTAGTTTTTTGATTACCAAATCTTCTAATACCTACACCTAATTCATCACTTTTTTTTTGTAAAGCTCTCATACCTTTAGATCTAGCAGTTTTAAATGCTTGTGTTTTAGCTTTATCTATTCTTTTTAATGTAGATTTACCTTGTGCAGTTTTTATTTTAAAATTTGTACCAGGTTTTTTAGTATAAAATTTAGTATCTTTAAAAAGCTTCATTGATATAGCTCTTATTTTTTTCATACCACTTTCAAGGCTAGTAGTTTCAACTCCTCTAGCAAATCTAGAAGCTGCTTCTTGTCTAAATAAAGTTGCTTGTTCAGTAAACTTTTTTTCAACAGGTTTATAAGATTTAACTTTTTGTAAACCTTTAAACTTTTTAGATACACCTCTGATTATAAATTTTCTCATTATACTCCTAGTCAAAGTACTCAGGAAATTTAGCTTTAAGTATTTTCATAGCTCGTTCCTTAGATACTTTTTGTAATTGTGGGTTAGATGCTAATAGCATATTAAATACTTGTGCATCATCATTAGCAATTATATTGCCTGATGAATGTGGAATCATTATCTCTGGTCCAGCTTCTCCGACCATATAAGGTTTGCCTTTATGAACTGGTCCACCATGTTCTCTTTTTTGCAAAGATTCATCTGTAAATAGACCTTTAAACCAAGCACTTCTTTTTTGTATAGTTCCATCTTTAATTAATTTTTCCATAATTTTAATTTTATCATCTATTCTTATAATTATGGGTTTACCAGCTGCTTTTAATTCTTCTTGTTTTTTAACAAGAGCAGCTTGATATTGTACTGCTATTTCTTCAACAGCTCTATCATAATCAAGTCCTGGAGTTTTACTTCCACCCTTGCCAAAAAAGTTTGCAACTTTACTACCAAAGTTTTCAAACCAGTTACCTTCTGAAATACCAATTTTACCAAGTAAATTTTTTGTTTCTGATATATCAGCAGCAGTAGCTTGTATTGGTGCTTGTTTTTTAGCTTCAATAATTTTTTTATATTGTTGTGATATACCTGCTGCTTTAGCTACACTATCAAGTCCAGCTGCACCTATACTTTTACCTTCTGCTCCTGCTTGCATAAATGCAAGACCCATAGTAAAAGCAGGATTAGCCATAAGACCTTCAAAGCCACCTTTATCTTTCCAATCAGCAGCAGCTTTACTAAAATCCATACCTATAAGATCAGATAATTTACTTAAAAAATTACCATCTTGTGCTAAATCTTTTGTTGGTATTGTTTTAACTGAAGTTTCTGATTTTACTGTTGTTGTACTTGCATCTTGTTTAGGTACTTGAGATATAGCTCCCATAGGTATATTAGCTGATGCAGCTTTTTGATCAGCTGTTCTAAATTTACTCATAGCAGATTCAGGTACTACTCTTGCCATTTTATCTGTAAAAGGTATTTTTACTTTACCTGTTTTTTCTGAACCTGGTGGTACAAAATAATTAACTGGTCCTTTTATAAATGCTGGAGCAGTATCAAATGCACCTTCTGGTGTTTTTCTATCTCTAAGACTTACTTTTAAAGCACCACCAAAATTTTCAGCTAATGGATCATTTGGATCTGTATTATCAATCCTTCTTAATCTATCTAAATCTAATCCAACACTAAATATATCTAATAATCCCATTATAATATTCCTTTATTTAAACTTTTTGTTTTAAGCCAATTGTAAAATGGACTTTGGTTAACAGCTAATTGACCTACACCAGAAGAAGTATTTAAAATAGCTTTCTGTTTAGATCTTGCTGCATTAAGTTCATTTTCAAAACTAAACTTAAAATTACTTGTATTTGTATTACCTAAACTTTGATACCAGTTTGCTGCTGGTGAATTAGTAGGTTTTTGTGTACCTGATACAATATATGGAGCTTCTGGAGCTAAGTTTCTCATAATATCTCTATCACTTGCTGTAGGTGTAAATGTAGATCCACCAGATCTAAAAGAGCCAAGTAAACCTCCTCCATCTACTGCTGGACCACTACCACTTCCTACTGCTCCACCATATTTTCCTGTACCATAATCAGTTGTTAAATATTCGTTTATATTTTTTCCTGCTGCTGCAAGAAATCTTAAAACAGGAGAAAATCGTAAAGCTTTATATTGATGACCTAAGTTATCAAAATGTTCATTAAAAGAAAGATTTACAGTTCCTTGTCCTGCTCTACCATATGGTTCGTATTTAACATTTTCTGTACCATAATATTTATTAAGATCTTCATTAAATTTTTTATATTCGTCATCAGACATTTTAACGTCATACTGACCAGATTTTTTTAAATCTTTATTAACTGATTTAATTTCTTTTTGTGTTTGGTTAAAATGTTTTGCGTCAGGTTCATCATATTCATCTTCAGCATCTACATTACCTCCACCTGCACCTACCATAGAAGTATCTGGTGCATCATAATACATATCTTTATCACCTCCACCAGGTGCTCCTGATCCAGATGATTGAGTTACTTTAGATTCTGCGTATGTGCTAACACCAGGTTCGTTACTGTAAAATGCTTCAGCTCCTGATACTTGCGTATCATTTGAGCCATCATTACCTGATCCTCCACCTCCACCTGACATAATTTATCCTTATATAATTATTGCTATAACTAAAATAACAACAACTACTGCTATTGCTTTCTTATGTTCTTTTACAAAATGTGGTATGTGTTCTTTTAAGTTCATTATAATAGTCCTCCTAATAATCCAAATCCTCCACCAATTGCAGCTCCCATGCCTGGCATACCAAACATAGATCCTAATGCAGCTCCTGACATTGCTCCTCCAGCAGCTGATGTAATTGGGTTAGCACTTGGTGCTTGTGTTTGTTGTTGTTGTGTAGGCAATCCAAAAGCGATTGGTGCTACTGTATTGTAATACTGTGCCAATGATTGTTGTGGTGCTAACTGTTGCTCAGCTTGTATATCTTCTAATGCACCACCAACAGCTGTTAAACTTGGTACAGCTCTTGCTGTTTGTAATTGTCTATTTCTTTCTCTTTCTAATTGTTGAAATGCTAAAGGTAATGCTTTATCAGCTACTTGTCCTATAACAGCAGATTGAGCACCCATACTTGTTGGTGTTCTACCTGCACCTGAAAACTGTCCAGCAACATTAGAATATATATCTTGACCAGCTTGTGCAATCAAAGGAGATAAGAAAGGATTGGTATACTGTCCTTGTATAGTTCCTAATATTTGTTGGTTAGCAGCATTAGCTATAGTTTCTGCTGTAGATAAACCTTGTAACGTTTGAGATGATGGTGGTACGTAACCAGCACTCATTGGTCCTTGATTATATATTGTTCCTGCTTCAGATAAAATCTGATTTAATGCAGGTTCTGCTGGTGCGTAGGGTTGTGTAGTTGTTGTTGCACTACCTTCTCCTCCTCCTCCAAATGACATATTTATTTCTCCTTTTTCTTTTCTAATAATACATGACTTTCTTTATAACCAAATGGTTTAAGCACACGCTTCCAACCAGTTCTAGCTACTAACTCTAATAAATCACACTTGTTTTGCCAGGCAAAATCTTCTATGTGTTTTATTAAATGTTGCCATTTTTCACGATGACTACCAGTCATGATTTTAATATTTAGACATCGCTGTAATGGTCTTTGTATTATTTCTGTAACTACTACTCCATAATACTTCTTGTCTTTAGAATCCCAAAGGATCCATAATTGCATCTTATTATCTAAGATCCATTTTTTAATATGTTCTGCTCTAGCATATCCATTAGATCTAGCTAGTGCATCTGCAATATTGTTAGATACCATATCCCATATACTTTTAACATTTTCTGTTGGTATTCTAACAAGTTCAATCACGTAATAATTAAATAACTCAAATTTATATGTATAGAATCAGTAGAGCTAATTGTAGCTTTTAAGATATCTGATGCTTCTAGTATAAGTGGAGTTGTTAATATTTCAACTGAATTATTAGCAGATAAAGCTTTTGTGTTTAATATTTTGTATGTTGCTGATGCTGAACTATCTGTAATATCTAAAGAAACTGTAGGTGTATTAGCTGTATTGTTAGTTACTATAATAGATTTTATAATTATAGTTTCATCTGTTCCAGCAGTTAGTATTGATGTCTGCGAAGTAGATGCTATTGCTGCACCTTTATATTTATAACTGTTAGCCATTCTTAGGATATTTAACTTTAACCTGTTTTATAGCTTCATAGAAGTCAAAGTATTTTTGTTTAAGTTCTGGATTTTGATCTATTGAGTGCCATAGCATATCCAATTGATCTCCTATTGGTGGATAAGCATTTCTTCTATGTTCTGCATAATTAGATTGTTCTGGCTCATTAGCCATCTCATTCATTTTAGCTTCTATGTCAGCTTTAGAAATAGGTGTTGTTCCATTGTGCCAAATAAATTCGCAAGTATTAATATCATTACCATAAACTGTAACTTCTGCGTTTGGATTTATTTTAAGTATTGCTTTTTGTATCATTATGCAGAAACCTCCATTAATGTAATATAACTTTTAAAACCATCATTTTGAGTTAAAAAAGCAGTAGATGAAGCATAACCTCTAGCTTGAGTTTTAAAAGTTAAAGCGCTTGTACTTGATGGAGTATCTAGATGATTAAAAGAAAAATATTGTCTTACATTAGCATTAGATATATCAACATAAAAAGCATAATTTTGAGAAAAAGTTTGAATTGCTGTACTATCTCTAAATAATTTTACTGAACCCCCACCAGCACCTTGTGCATAACAATGTTGATTTATTAAAACTAATATTTTATTTGAAGTTGAACTTGGAGTTATTGTTGCACTTAAACCTGTATCAGCAAAAGTAGTAGAGTGAGTAACAGTAGTTGTTGTAGTAGATTGAACAACTTGCAAAACCTTACCAGTAGTTAATCCTGGTGCAGATATCATTCCACTTGGTAGAGCTGTTATCGCAGATATTGTATTATTGTTTGGTTTAATTATTGCCATGTTATGCTCCCATCAATGCTTGGATTTCGTCATCATCTAATCCCAAGTCTTTTAATTTTTGTTTGCCAGAGGCTTTTTTATTTATTGCGTTTTGTTCAGCATCTTTTAGTTCTTGTATTTTTGCATTAACATCACTTTCACTTGGCATAGTAGCACCATCTTTTATAATTTTAATATGTTGATATTGCATACGTTCAGAGTTAGGAATTTTATTTCCATCGTCATCATGCGTTTTCCAACCATACCAATTAGGTGTATCTAAATTAAAAGTATGCAATACTTCTTGTAAATAATCTCTATTCATTTTATGTATCTCCTAATCTTATAAATGTAAAAGATGTTCTGTTATATCCAGTATTACCCATAACTCTATAATCTCCACCAGAAGCTACTGTTCTAAATCTAACTTTGACATTTGATGTATCTGTTACATCTACAAAATAATCTCCTGGATTAGTTCCTTGTCCATTTGGTTCGTTACCAGCTGCTGCATAAGATATGTTTGCATAACTAGAATTATTTGTTGTCACTTCCAGATATAAATAAGCATAGTTAGTATCAGAACCAATATTGTTAAATAATCCTTGAAATCTAACATAATAAATTCCTGTTGATGGAAAGGTAAATATTCCAGAACTTTGAGACATACCACTTCCAATATAATTAAATCCTGTACTATCTACTCTCTCAAGATTAGAACTAATAGTTTGGTCTGATGTAGTAATAGATGTATCAGTAGTTAATCTCCATTGATCTGCCATTGTAATTCCACCACCTTTAATAAGTGAGTAATCAATTCTTTTTAATGTACCAGCATCAGATACTAAAAATTCGTCTGTGTCTGCTGGTTCACTAGCAAGTTCTGTTGAACCAGAAATAATATCGTTATTTAATTTAGCTGCTGTTATAGCATCGTCAGCTACTTTAGCTGTTGTAACTGTAGCATCGCTAGGTGTACCAAGATCAAGAACATCACCAAGTATCTGAATAAAATCTATAACATCATTTGTTACTAGGTTACTAGCAAAAGTAATTGTAGAACCACTAACTGTAAAAGAACTACCTGGTTTTTGTATTACACCATTTAAAGATACAATCATGTGATTAGCAGATTGCGGAATTACATTAACTGATCCTACTTGCATAGTGTATGCAGCTTGACCATTAACTACAGATATTGCATCACAAATCTGGAAGTTTCCTATTGTTGGTTTATTACCTATATAACTCAATTTATTCTCCTATTTAACTTTTTGGATTAGCGTCTTTAATTGATTTAATTCTTGCTTTCCAAGCATCTATATCTTTATAGATTTCGTCTAGCTGATCTCCAATATCACCATAAGCAGCTTTTCTTGTAGCTCTTACATTGTTATTGGCTTCTTCTGTATCTGCTGCTGATTCTTGTGCTGATAATTGTGCGTCAGTAGGTTGTGCAATATCTAAATTCCACTCCTTAATGTAAACACCTTTGCCATCACTATCGTCTTGCAACATAACATCTTTTAAAAAATCTACTTCGCTAACTCCTAAAGAATTTGCATAAAGTGAAATTTTAGTTGATAGATTTGCCATAGTTTGTCCTCCTTAATTTTATTCTATTATTTTGTATCCACCCCATTGAACAGTAATTCCACTTGAGTAAGCATTACTACTTCCACCAGCAGAATTAAAATATAATTCAATATAATCTGTATCGTTAAGATCAGCATAACCACAAACTAATTGAGGATAATTATTAGCTGCTGAAGCCATAGAACCAGATTCTACAAATCTAGTACCACTTTTGTAAAGACCAACTAAAAATCTTTCTCCACTTATTCCAAGTAAATAAACATAACCATAAATAAAGTATTTTCCAGCTACTCCTGGTGTAAATTTGTCTGATGCAAATGTGCTTTGTGGATCAAAAATTTCTGACCATCCAGTTATTTTAGTCCATGTACTAGCTGATATAGATTGATCTCCATTTTTACGAACTAAAAAAGTTGGAGTATTAGCACCAGAAGCACCAGTTACAGTTCCTGTAAATGCAAAGGTATCTGCTAAATTTATTGATTCTGATTGTATTTTATCTATTGCCATAATTTATCCTATTGAATTAATTTAAATGCTCCAAAATAACTTCCAGTATTTACATCTGTATCTCCAGCACCAGCAGCATTAGTCGAAAGAGCATATAGTTCAAAATATGTACTAGCAGATGTTACATTAACAACTCCAGAAGCATGAAGATATACTTCTTGAAAATTATAATTTGATGTTTCTCTTTTTATAAAAAGTTCTCCAAGTAAATCAGATTGGCTACCATCTTGATATAATCTTCCATATTGAATGTATGGATATTTATTTTCTGCTGGAGCAGATGTAATTAAACCTAATCTATAATAAATAAAAAATCTTCCTGTTTCTCCAGGAGTAAACCTATAAGAACTATGATCGTACACTCCACCATCGTCATAAGTTTCCGTATTAAATTCAACTTTATGATAAGAACCAGAATTTAAATCTTGTGTTGCTGAATTTGTTGCATGAAATGCTGGAGTGTTAGTTCCACCAATACCAGATACAAAGTTTGCTCTAGTCATTTTTTTTAATGCACTAGCTGATGTGTCATGGATTAATATTGTGTCATCTGTAGCAACAGTAGCTTCAGCAGTTTGACCAGTAATAATTGTAGGTGCAGTTTGATCGCTACCTACAGATGCGTTTGGTGGATTAACAGTTTGTAAAGCTCTGCCTAAAAATACACAATACATTTCATCTGTACCATTAACTAAAGCTGCTGACAGCGTTAGTGTAGTACCAGATGCAGTATATGCTTTACCTGATCCTGGTTCTTGAACTACGTTATTAACTACCAGTCTAATATCGTTTTCATTTACAACACTATGACTTAGTGTGTATGCAGTTTGAGAATTAACAATAGTAAAAACTTGTTTCTCAAAACTTATAAAACTTTCTGCTGGTATATTACCTATGTAAGCCATTTATATAATCCTTATGTACTAATTGAATCTACTACTGATAAAATGCAGTCTACAGCACTAGCTGTATCTGATAATGCTTCAACACTATCTCCTGATTGTAAAACTACTTTGCTACCACCATCTATAAGTTCTAAAGAACCTCCTGCTGGTATCGGTGCATCTTTTATCAAATAATAGCTTGTGCTTGAGTTTTTAACAGTAGCATCTACAGTAACTGCTGTTGTGCCTTTATTAGCAAATCTCATGCCAATAATTGCATCATCACTATCAGCTGCTGCTCTTACTTCTGTAGCTGATGTACCTATGCTGCTTTTTAAAACTCTTTCAAAATCTTGTGCCATTATTTTATCCTTTTATTATTATTTTTGCTATAAAGCGATTGCCATTGCGACAGCAAATCCAGCACTAGCTTTGCTAGAATTTGCGTCAACTAAAGTTACTACTCTTGATAAAGCTGCTTTTCTTTCAGTACCATTTGCACCATCATCAACAATAATTAAATCTGATGTAGTTAAATCAGCACCAATATCAGTTGCTCCATCTATTTCTAATGCACCTATATCTACTTTACCTGCAGTACTAATAGTTGCTAATTTTGAGTCTGCAATACTATTTATTGCAAGTGTAATATTTCCTGAAGATGTAACAGGCGTACTACCAACTGTAAACTCTCCAGCACCAGAATCAGCTATACCTATGCTTGTTACTGTTCCAGTATTAGAAGGTGTAACAACTGAAAATGTAATAGTATCAGATCCTAATGATGCTGTATTATTAGTTGTGCAAAGAAATATTTTATTATCATTTGTTGATCCTTGATTAATTACAACCATTTGACCAGATAACTCTGCAATAGTATCATATTCTGTATCTCTACTTGCAGTACCACTAGCTACAACTGTATATAATCCATTTTGTGATCCTGTAGATTGATCTTTAACTAATACTCTGTCTCCAGTAGCAAGAGTTACTCCATCAATAGTATCACCATTTTGTAAATCTGCTGATAAATCTACATTAGCTGTAGTAGCACATTCAGCTACAATTCTAGTTCTTAGTCCTGCAACTGCATCATTAACATATGATGTTGTTGCTTTAGTATCTATCTGTGTTTGGATAGCAGAAGATACTCCATTAAGATAACCAAATTCTGTATTAGAAATTGTACCATCGTGAATTTTTGTAGCTGCAATTGCTGCACTAGAATTAATATCTGCATTAACAATAGAATCATCTACAATTTTAGATGAGTTTACTGAACTTGCAGCAAGTTTAGCAAGGGTTACATTAGCATCTGCTATATGTGCAGTATCAATACTGCCATCTACATAATGCTCTGAATCTATACTGTCATCTGCTATTTTTGCATTTGTAACAGCATCAGCATTTATTTTAGCTGTAGTTACTGCACTACTTGCAATTTTAGCTGCTGTAATTTGTGAATCAGCTATGTGAGCTGTATCAATAGATGCATCTGTGTAGTGTTCACTATTAATAGCATCATCAGCTATTTTGGCACCAGTAATTGCATCTGCTGCGATTTTAGCTGTTGTTACATTAGCATCTGTAATTTTTGCTGTAGTAATTGCTGTATCTGCAATTTTGGCTGTAGTTACTTGTGCATCAGCTATGTGAGCTGTGTCTATTGAACCATCAGTATAATGTTCTGAGTTTATAGCATCATCTGCTATCTTAGCTCCAGTTACAGCGTCAGCTGCAATCTTAGCTGTAGATACAGAACTAGATTTTAAATTAGCAGCATCAATAACATCTTCAGGTATTGAATCATTTGTTTGTGAAAGTACACCTACATAGATTGTAAGAGTCTCACTAGATAATGATCCACTATCCCAAGTAACATTTACTGTTGTGTTTGTTGAAAATGATGAGCTAGATATAGTTCCAACTATCGTTCCAGTAGATGATCCTACTGCTTTAATTCTTCTTCCAGCATGGTAAAATGATGTAACGTTAGATCCAGATATTGTGAAAGATGTAGCACTAGCATATGCTGCTGTAAATGATCCATCTCCATCACCATATATAACCCATTGAGAGTCATTGTAGAACTCTCTTATATCAGCTGCAAAAGCTCTAAAGGCATTGTTAATATTAGAAGGTAACATTCCTTCTGCAATACTAACTCCTCCTACTGAACTGTTATTTGCTGCTGTTGAACTATAGTCTTTTATTCCTGCCATATTTCTCCTTAATTCATAAACCAAGCAAAAGCTTTATCGCTTTCTGTATTGTTCTTATTTATTAATCTGTTTACTGCTTCTTCAAGTTGTCTTTGAAAAAATTCTTGTGTTTCAAATGAATATCTTACATTATCAATATTAGTTTTCTCACTCATCTTATACCTGCCCTTGTTGCTAGAAAGTCTACGCCTTGTGCATGTGTAAATGTAGTGCCTGATGCAACTTTAACATTAGCTCTAATATATCTACCAGACTTACGTACTGGATTCATACCACTTGCGTTTTGTGTTACTGATGATGATTCTGTTTCGTCATCTGCAACTTTTTCTCTTGTTTTAACTGTTAATGTAGATGATGCGTCTACAATAGGTCTAACCCCAGTTACATTAGCTCTTTGTCCAGGAAAAGGTTCTAATTCAGATGTTTCTACTTCACATTCATTATTAGTTCCTGAAAAAATAGCTGCTTTAAAATCGTTATCAATAGCTCCTAGAAACAACTGTCCACCACTCCAAAAGTCTGTATCTAGAGCTGCATTAATGTTTTCTAGATTCTGAGATATAATATCCATTAATTCTACTGTATATGCTCCTACAAACTGAGAAAAGATTGTACTGGCATTTGTTTCACCAAGAGTCCATTTCTTAGTTGCATAGTTGTATATTAACATTCTATCACAAATACCTGTTGTGTTTGAAGTATTATTAACGCTTGGGTACAACCATATCGCTAATTGATTGAATGGATCTACAGCTGCACATATTCTATCTGTAAATGCTTTGTTTACATTAAGATCAAAAAATCTATTTATTTTCTCTGCACCAATAGGTGTAATAGAATCACCAGTTAATTGATAGAAACCATCATCAGAATAAAAGAATACATTTCTATTATCTTGACATACTGTTCTACCATAAACAGCTCCTCTATTAGGTGATATTACTGATAGTCTAAATACAACTGCTCCACCAACATAGTCCATACGAATTATTTGATTTTGCCTAAATACATATCCTACCTCACCAGAGGTTATTGCTACTACCTGTCCACCAGATCCAGGCAAATCTTGGAAGTCTGATTGTTTACCTGTCCATGTACTAACATCATTAATACCTGACCATTGTATTCTATTAGTATTATTTGTGTGGTTACCTGTAACAAAAAAGTCTCGAACAACTCCTGATACTCTAAATACTGGTACAGTTCCTGCACTAGCTATAGAACTTAGATTAGCAAAGTTAGTTGATGTACCCATTAAATAATATTGTGGTGCATCTACACCATTACTAGCTATAACGTACTGACCAAACTGTGTAAATGTAAAGTAATCTGTATCACCACCACTTAAACTAGATTTTCTAGATGTAAATGTTCCTGATGATAATTGGAATATATCTGAGTTAGATGCTGTAAAATTGTATACAGTATTAGTATTATCTCTAAAAGATCCTGCACCTCTAGAATCTTTTGCCATATTATTTGCACTATAAGCTACAAGAGATGGAAATCTCTTATAACTATTTATTGTATGATATACGTTAGTAGCTACGTTTGCTCCTGGATTTAAGTGTTCAGGTTGATCTGGTAGCCATTCTCCAAAAGGTACTTGCATTATCTTTGCCTATAAAATGATAAGTCTGTTTGTACATCTGTTCTTTGTTGAACAGGTGCTCCTCCATATGAATCTTGTCTGTCGTTATTCTCACATCTTTCTAATGCAGTAGAATACATTTGTAACCATTGTGATAATTGTGTTTGATCTATTCCACCAAGAAAGTTAGCTGCATGATATAAGGATCCATATAAATATATAGCAGGGTGATTTGCTAAGATGTAATTTGATGTATTAGTATCACTAAGAGCTGATATACTTTTATAGTATGATAAGTAACCAGTATAGCTAGTATCAGGGGCAGGACCAAATCTGAAAGTTTCTGCTTCATTATCACTCTCTATTGTGTATGCTCTAGGTCTACCAGTACGAGAACCACCTTTGATTTCAAATAAATTATGTGGTGTGATATATTCTAAAGGATACTTGGTTGATGATAGTAATATATAAAATGATCTTACAGCTATAAATCCTGTAGGTACAGATTCTGTTTCACTATCTATTGTGATAGTATCAATCTGTTCCATTTGTCTAATTCTTAATTTAGCATTGAAGTCAGCTTCTGTTAATTTGATGAAATCATCTTGTATTTCAGTTGTAAGATCTGATCTATTTAAGAAGTTTGCTATAGATGCTTTTAATTCTGTATATGTTGATAATGCCATTATAAACTGCCTTCTGCTGTTCTAAAATACTTAAACTCACTAGAGTTAAGTTTAGTTCTCATTATTTTTCTTTGTATTTCTTTTGGTAACCCAAACCAATTGTTGCTACCATTATATTCTTTTGCCCAGATCTGTAGTACTAATGGTGGTACACTAGCTACTCGTTTCATCTCTTTTGCAGATGATAACCATCCTGAATCGTGATTGCGTAGCTCTTTATTTCTTTTCAGCAAAGGATTGACATCCTGTGAATTATTAATAGTTAGCTTACCATCTGACTCTTGGATATACTTAGTCTTTATTCCACCATCGTATTCTACAGATCGAACTTTTCCCATTACTCTGTTAATTCAGTTACGTATAAATTTACAGATCCTATTACAGCAACTTTTTCACCTTCAGATACTTTAAAATATTCATATGATTTAGATTCTAAAAATATCTTAGAAGTTGTTGCTGTAGGATTTACTCCAAACTCAATATGACAATCAGCATCTCCCATGACTCTAACATATTCTACGTTAGAACCAAATGCTGATGATTGAGCTGAAGATCCTGATGAAGTAACTTTTTGTGTAGTAACAGGTCTCATCGCAATGTGTGACATGCTATTCCTTATCTTCTAATTATAAAAGTTACGTTTAATTTAACTGCATTACTTGATGCTCCATCAGTGATCATTTCAATAGTTCCACCTTCAAGAACGTCATTAAGTGCAGTTGGTTCAGATGAATCAACGTCTCCAGCAGCAGATCCAGATTGTGTTACTGTGATTCCACCACCAGTTACAGCAGTTCCACCGATTTCAAAACTAATTCCACCATCGGCTGTGCCTATAGCACCTTGAAGTGCAGTTATGATTTTAATAATTTTTCCACCATCTGGTACTGGTACAAAAGTTGATGATGCTGTGCTGATGTCAGCAATAGCAGCATGTAAAAAGTAGTCGTTTAATGTTCTCATTTTATTCCTTTAATGTTCCGATCCTAACCTATCTCAGATCTTCATTGTTTAGAATCTGCTAGGGGAGCAGATTATAGGTTACTCCCCTAAACAGTTATATTTATTATGATGTTGTTAAGTCTGCAACCATACCAGAAGCAGCTTCATTTCTAGATTCAAGAGTAGCTTCTACAAGAAGTTGTCTTTTCTCTGAGTCACCAGTTTTTGCAAGTTCATGCATACTGAAGTCTCTTAAAAATGCTACAGCCCAGTAGTTCATATCTAACACATATGCATCTCTATCTCTAGAGAATCTGTTAGGAACAACTTGTAATTGACCGAAGTCAGATGCGTACACGTCTACTGAAGTGTATAATGTAGCGTCTGCACCAGCGTCAAATCTAGTACTGTTACCAGTAAAACCAGATATTTTTTGCTTGTTAAAAGGTCCAACCATAAGCATAGATGGATCTCCACCAGCATTCCATACTGATTTGATTACTGATTTAAGTTGTGCTTCTGTGAAAGCTCTTTGAGTTCCATCAGTTCTAGCAGTATTACCTGCACCACCTGAAGCTGGAGAACCAGCTGCTGATAGATCGTCATTAGTTGCTACCCAAGCTCCTAAAGAACCAAGTTTTCTTGCTGTTGTTGCATTACCTGCAACTTCAGCTTGGTTACCAGTGATAGTAGCTTCCATGTCTCTTTTTAACTCTTTAGCTTTCTTAGCTATTTGGTATGCTAACTCAGATGCTCTACCTGCTTTGTCTACAGATTCTTGTGTTCCTGTAATTACGACAGTTTTGTCCATAATTTGAGAACTGTTAGAAAGTCTAGAAGTTGCAGTAACTGCATCTAAAGTTGCTTCGTCACCTTCAATAACAGCATTTGATGTTGATGCTGATGCAAGTGAGTCTGTTTGCCATTCGTGAAGAACTGCAGTAGCTTGTGTCTTAGCTGCTGAGCTGATGAATGGCGTGTCTGTTGGTGATATCGAATAGATAACGTCAGAAAGATCTTCTCTTTCACCTACACTATCATACGTATCAAACGTGTTTGTTGGTTGTGCCATTGTTTATTTCCTTTGTTGAGATTTAAGATTAATCATGTCAAGTATTGCAGAGGAAGCATCTTTGATGTCTCCTGACTTACGCAACTTGCCAATTTTATTTCTTATCTGCTCTCTACCAGAACTTGTTGATGACTTTGCAACACCAGATTTAACAACCTTTGGAGCATTAGCTACTTTCTTTTGAACGATAGGTCTTTTATCTTTCAAAGATTTATAACTCATTGCATCTTTTGCGACCATAAGAAATCTATGATCTGCAAGTGATCCAATTTCTTCATCATTAAATCCATAACTCTTTAAAGAATTACGCATATTAATTTTGAATTGATCTGCTTTTCCAGGATCGCTGTACTCTGGTATTTTTGTTGCTGCTAACTCTCGCTGTGTTTCAAGGAAATCATTATACTGTTTTGCTTGTGCTTCTCTAGCTCTACCTTTCATATCCTGTATTCTGCCTTGTTGTTGTCTTAATTCAAAGTCCAACTTT